>UOGB01000087.1_pt1 | contig 39634 bp, 39 predicted proteins | sample 1989701 | NCBI WGS metagenome assembly UOGB01 (sample SAMEA4712198, study PRJEB27164) | hydrothermal vent metagenome | biome: marine basaltic hydrothermal vent biome; feature: marine hydrothermal vent; material: mineral | place: Pacific Ocean | collected 2011-06-14/2011-07-23 | depth 1691 m
GAATGATTTGAGATACTACCATTTTAAAAAAGGGAAAATCCACAAGAATGATTGTATAATCTCCCGGACCGGATATACAGGCGAAGACGGGTTTGAAATTTACACCGATTCCAGCCGCGCGGAACCCCTGTTTCAGGCGATTCTTGCAGTAGGAAAAACCTTCAATGTCCAGCCGATCGGGCTTGCGGCCAGAGACACCCTGCGTCTGGAAATGGGGTACGCCCTCTACGGCAATGACATCAGTGCCGATACGTCCCCTCTGGAGGCGGGCCTTGGCTGGGTGGTCAAACTGCAAAAAGAGGATTTTATCGGCAAGGAAAGCCTTCTGAAGCAAAAAGAAGCCGGTTTAAAGCGCAAGCTGGTGGGGATAAAACTTCTGGAAAGAGGTGTTCCAAGGCCCCATTACCCGGTGTTTGCAGGCGGACAACCGATAGGGGAGTTGACCAGCGGAACCTTTTCCCCTTCCTTGAACATGGGGATCGGATTGTGTTATGTATCCCCGGAACATTCTAAAGTTGGGCTCAAGCTGAGCGTTGGCATCAGAAACAAGCAGGTGCCAGCTGAAATCGTCAAACCGCCTTTTGTGGTCCCGGGGGTGAAAAAGAAATGATGAACAATTATCATCAGAAAAATATTTAATTTATAAAATATACGGAGGGAACATGGAGATCCCGAAAGATCTTCGTTACACGATAGAACATGAATGGATCCGGGTGAACGGCAATAAAGCCGTGATCGGTATCACCCAGTTTGCTCAGGATCAACTAGGAGATGTGGTGTTCGTGGAAATGCCCGCGCCCGATTCTACGGTCGTCAAAGAGAATACAATGGGCGTTGTGGAGTCGGTCAAAACGGTCTCCGACCTTTACGCGCCCGCCAGCGGTAAGGTGGTCGCCATCAACACCGAATTGGAAACACAACCGGAACTGATCAACAGCGAGCCTTACGGTAAGGGCTGGATCATGGAAATTGAACTTTCGGATCTCAAGGATCTCGACAGTCTCCTGACTCCCGAACAATACAGTGAGCAATGTGACAAGGAACTTTGAGGAGGGTCACGACACAATCTGAACCAGACACAGCCTGTGGTCTTTTCCTTTTTTATTTTCTTTAGAGTCCTTTTTCGCCCTCAGCGGTGAGCAACGGGCAGGATTTATTCGATGCGCTACATCCCCCATACCGAACAAGACATTCAAGAGATGCTCGCCAAAATTGGCGTAAAAAATGTTGAGCAATTGTTCGACAGTATTCCAGATGAACTGCGTTTGGGAGAAAAACCGCTCGGCCTCGCAAAAAGCCTTTCCGAATCCGAGTTGACCGCGTTTCTTGGGCGGATGCAAAAACTAAACGCCAATGCGGAAGACACGACCCTTTTCATGGGAGCGGGAGCCTACCGTCATTTCAGCCCGGCGTTGATCGACCATTTAATATCACGCGGAGAATTCGCCACCAGCTACACCCCCTACCAGCCGGAAGTCAGCCAGGGAACCTTGCAGGCGATTTTTGAATTCCAGACCATGATCGCCATGCTCACCGGCATGGACATCGCCAACGCCTCCATGTACGACGGTGCCTCCGCCCTTGCGGAAGCTGTGATCATGGCCGAACGAGTGACCCGCAAGCGGGAAATTTTAATCTCCCGCGCGGTGCATCCCGAATATCGGCAAGTGGTCGAGACCTACACCCGGGCCAATGAAATCGAACTCATAGAAATTCCATTTTCAGCGAGCGGAAAAACCGATGTCGATGCCATGGTGGGTCGATTGAGTGATAAGACGGCGGCGGTAGTTTTGCAAAGCCCCAACTATTTTGGCGTTGTTGAAGAATATGCCGGGTTAAAAAAGCAGTTGACCGATCGGGGAGCGTTGTTGATCGTGGCGGTGGCAGAAGCGCTATCGCTCGGCATCCTGAAACCTCCGGGCGAACGAGGCGCGGATATTGTCGTGGGTGAAGGCCAGTCCTTCGGGCTGTCGCTATCCTACGGCGGGCCTTATGTGGGTTTTTTCGCGACCCAGGATAAATTCTTAAGACAAATGCCAGGGCGGCTGGTCGGAGAAACCGTGGACCGGGCAGGGCAACGGTCTTACGTTCTCACTCTGTCCACCCGGGAACAGCATATCAGGCGCGAGCGCGCCACCTCCAACATCTGCACCAATCAGGGGCTGTGCGCTTTGGCCGCGACTATTTATCTTGCCACAATGGGCAAACAGGGCTTGCGGGAAGTCGCGTTGTTGAACGTGAAAAAAGCCGACTATCTGAAGAACCGCTTGCGCAAAATAAAAGGATTCAAAATCCGCTTCGAGGCCGACACCTTCAACGAATTTGTTCTGGAATGCCCAAAGCCTGCCGAAGCCATCCGTGATGGGTTGATGCAGGAGGCCAATATTCTGGCCGGCGTCCCGCTCAAGACCCACTACCCCGAATTTCCAAACAGCCTGCTGGTTTGCGCCACCGAGCTGAACACTCAGGAAGAAATGGACCGCCTCGCCGACAAACTCGAAGCGCTGTAGCCCAACCCCCGCTGTCTTGCCTTTAAAGTTTTTCATTCCCACCAGTGGGTTTGATACCCCGTGGCTTGTCACGGCTTTTAAATAAAACCCCTTGCGGGATACCCCGTCCGCTTGCGGACAAGGTCGTTCATTCCATCAAGTTAATTTTTCTATCAGATCTTCTGCCGGGTAGGTGATGATTTCCGCCAGAGTAGGGTGGTAGTGCGGAATTTTCACCAGATCGTGCACGGTGCCGTTGAAATACATGACGGCGATGAGTTCATGGATCAACTCCCCGGCTTCAGGGCCGACGATGTGAGCGCCCAGGATTTCCCCTGTTTTTGGATGGCACAATATTTTGACATGACCGTGAGTTTCTCCCATGCAGATGGATTTCCCGTGGTCGCTGAACGGATAAGAAGACGCGATGTAGGGGATGTTTCCGGCTTTGCATTCTTTTTCGGAGAGGCCGACACTGGCAACCGCAGGGTCGGTGAACACAACGCTGACTTTCAACCGGTCGTCCATCTCACGTGGCGGCTTGTCGGGATAGACGGCGTTGTGGGCCGCGACCTCGCCTTGCAAGATGGCGATGTGGACGATTTCGTGTAACCCGTTAACGTCGCCGACGGCGAAAATATTTCGCTGGTTCGTGCGCATTTCAGAGTTCACCACAATGCGCCCCATGTGAGTTTCGACTTTTGCGGATTCCAGGTTGAGCCCGTCGGTGTTGGGTCTGCGGCCAAGAGCCTGTAAAATATGTTGAGCGCGGACGGTTTTTTCCGTGGATTCATGCAGGAACCTGAGAACACGGTCATCGCCCTCTTTAGCGACATTCAGTATTCGTGTGCTAGTGTAAACGTCCATCCCTTCTTCACGCATCTTGGCTTCCACAACACGGGCCAGGTCTTCGTCGCCGCCGGATAAAATCTGATGACTGCGTTGGATGAGGCTGACTTTGACACCAATGCGTGAAAAAAACTGGGCCAGTTCCACGGCAACCGGGCCTGCCCCAAGCACGATCAGGGATTCTGGAGCTTCCCGCATTTCCAGAACGTCGTCGCTGGTGAGGGCTCCCGCTTCTTTCAGGCCGGGTATTGGAAACTCCGAGACTTTGGAGCCCGTCGCAATGATGAAATTTTTAGCGCGTAAGGTTTGGTCGCCCACTTGCACTTCGTAGGGTGAGAGAAAACGGGCGGCTTCTTGAAACAGAGTGAACTCAGGGTCCTGCAACTGCTCGACGCGGTAGTTTGTGAATTCACCGATGATGCGGTTTTTGCGGTCGTTAATGGCGGCAAGATTTGCTTGCGCCTGAACGGGCAACAGGCCGAATTCTTGCGCACGGCGCTGAAGCGCCATCAGGTCGGACGATCGGAGGATGGTTTTAGTCGGCATGCATCCCTTGAGAATACATAACCCGCCCAAGGGACCGTGGTCCACGATGGCGACCTTCGCATTGGCCTCGCGGGCGGTTCGGGCCGCCGCATAGCCTGCCGATCCGCCTCCGATTATGACGACATCGTAATCTGCCAAGGCATTGTCCGCTTTATGTCATGCTGAGCTTGTCGAAGTATGACAATGTTAATAAGGGCTGTTTTCACCCTTCGACAGGCTCAGGGTGACAATTCTCAGGGGTTTAAAAAGTTTTTCCAATTCACCCGTCAGAGGGTCAGGCATTCTTCTTCCGTCAGGCCGAATTCCCGACAACATTCCTGAAGCAGGTCGATGGCATTTTTACCCATGAACTCGTCCCCCGTCTGCTGGAAATATCTTCGAGCGGCGATCAGGTGGTGAATGGTTTCCTTGCCTCTTTTTAACGAGTAATGCAACATCGCCAGATTGCTGTGAGCCTTGGCAAACTCCGGGTTGATTCGAATCGCTTCCTTATAGTGAAGAAAGGCTTCGTCCATTTCGCCGATCAGGTTACTGACCACCGCGAGGCTGTAATGCACCATGGGGGATTCCGGTTTCAAGCGCAACGCTTCGCGGAAACATTTCGCCGCGTCCAGATTCATGCGCAGTTTGCCATAGCGGATTCCCAGATTGAATTGGGACATGAAATGATCGGGGTCGGTTTTAATCGCTTCTTTATAGGATCCCATGGCGCCGGCATGGTCTTTTAAGCGACCGGCGGTCAATCCTTCCTGAAACCATTCTTCGGCTGTTTTTGCGGATGACATACTATTTCCTTATATTTTCGGTTTGAAAAAGGTCCAGAGGATCTCAAGAAATTAAATTTTTTCGAGTTCCCTTATGAAAGTCAAAGTTTGAAAACGGATCGCGAACTATGCTACCTTATCGGATCAGAAAATTCCACCCCAGTCGAAGGTCTTTTGGCTGGTTTTACAAGCAAATTTTTTCCAGAGAGAAAAAAACAAATCATGGCGGTAGAAAAAGGGTCTGAGGAAGAGCGATTGCTTTTGGGCAAATGGATCAAAATGGGGCAGGGCCTGATTGTTGCGGGGTCCGCGATGGGAGAATCGTATCTCGATGCCAATATTGTAAGGCCGGAGGATATCGAAGAAAAATCCCGGAATTACGTGAAACTGGACCACGAAGCCGCAGATCAGCTTCCGCATTTAAAAGGCCGGTTCCGCTGGGATCTGGAAAAATATTATCGGGAGCGCTTCGGCCCCTATCTGCCGAAAGGATGATTCGACTCCATGTCTTTAGTAAAAATTTCTGAATTGTCCGAAGTGCCGGGAGCGGAAACCGGGAAAAGCATTCATCTGGAACATCCCTGGACTCATATCGAGTACGACCTGGCCCTGTTCAAGGTCGAGGGGAATTATTATGTGCTCACCGATAAATGCTACAAGTGCGGTGGCAGTCTGGGTAAAGGAAAACTGCAAGGGTTGTTTGCCATCTGCTCGAATGAGGAATGTCGCTGGAATATCAAAAAAGGCTATTGCAAGTTTGACCGCTCTTGCGTCATGTCCACCTATAAGGTTTTGGAGCAGGAAGACGGGTTGTTCATCAATATCTGACCAGCGTGCCGCTGGACGCGGTGTTAACGTGCGATGGGTTAATAGCTGACTGAATTTTATATCGCGCGATCGTCATTGTGAGAAGCGCTAGCGGCGCCAGTCATGGAATTTTTTTACCAGCCTGAGAAGCCCTTCCGGCGCATGCGCCTTCTTCCAGTTTCCTGCCACGAATTTATTGGCTTCTGCCATTGTGGGATAAATGTGGATGGTCCCCAAAATCTTGTTCAGCCCCAGGCCATGCTTCATTGCCAATATATATTCAGCAATCAGGTCGCCCGCATGATACCCCAGTATCGTGACCCCTAAGATGGTGTCCTTGCCGGGCACAGTGAGCACCTTGACGACGCCGTGATCTTCGCTATCCGCAATGGCGCGGTCGAGGTCGTCGATTTCGTAGCGAGTGACTTCGTAGGGAATGCCCTTAGCTTTCGCCGCTTTTTCATTCAAGCCCACCTGGGCCACTTCCGGGTCGGTGAACGTGCACCAGGGGATGACACGGTTGTCGACCTTGAATTTTTTTAAAGGGCTGAACAGGGCGTTGACCGCGCAATACCAAGCCTGATGGGCCGCAGTGTGGGTGAACTGGTACGGCCCCGCCACATCGCCGCAGGCATAAATATTTTTGTGCGTCGTGGTTCTCAGGTACTCGTCCACTTCCACCGTGCCTCGCTCAGTGAGTTTGACGCCGATTTCTTCCAGACCAAATCCTTTGGAGTTCGCGGCCCGGCCCAATGCGATCAGGATTTTATCGAATTCGATTTTTTCCGTCGTCCCGTTTTTTTCGATGACCGCAAACTGCCGGTTGTTTTCGACCACGACTTCTTTGAAGTTGGAGCCAGTGCGCACGTCCACACCTTCTTCTGTGAACCGTTTGCGGATGGCCTGGCTGATTTCATCGTCCTCCCGGTTCATGATTTCCGGCGCTCTTTCCACCTGCGTCACCTTACTGCCCAATCGGGCGAAGCATTGGGTGAGTTCCGAACCGATGGGGCCGCCCCCCACGACGACCAGCCGTTTGGGCAGTTCCCGGATTTCCCAAAGCGTGTCTGATGTCAAATAAGGCACTTTGTCCAGGCCCGGAATATTCGGGACGGCGGGTCTTGCTCCGGTGGCGATGATGATGTTTTTTGTGGTCAGCGTTTTTCCGTCGACTTTCACCTCATGGGGGGAAAGGATTTTAGCGTTGCCTGAGAAACAGTCCACACCCAGACCAGTGAACCTCTCCACGCTGTCATGCGGCTCCACTTTCTTGATCACCTTTTGTACGCGTTCCATGACGTCGGCAAAATCGAAGGTCGCAGAAGCGGATTTGATGCCGTAATCCTGATGGCGTTTGATGTAGGAAATAATTTTAGCGCTTCGGATCAGCGCCTTGCTGGGAACGCACCCTGTGTTGAGGCAATCGCCGCCCATTTTATGTCTCTCGATCAACGCCACCTTGGCCTTCACCGCCGCCGCAATATAAGAGGATACCAGCCCTGCCGATCCCGCTCCGATGACAATCACGTTAAAATCTTTTTTAGCCATTTCAGATCACCCGAAAATTATTGTTTGGAATAAGTCGTACAATATTCCTGTTCATTACAGAAAAACTTATCTCCACCGGAAAACTGCAACCTGCATAGAGGGCTTAAAATAGAGGGGGATTTTCAGGTCGGGAGGGTTTCCCTCAAACTTTCCAACCCTTTTCGGTGGCAAGTTTGAGTACGGCAGGCACGATGGTGATGGAGGCGATCAGGCAACTTCCGACTCCAATGGTCAGCACCAGTCCCAGGCTGAAGATGCCCTGGTGGTCCGCGACCATCATGCTTCCGAACCCGATCATGGTTGTTAAGGAACTGAGGATGACCGCCTGTCCGGTACTTTTAGCCAGCACGGGAACGCTTTTGTCGGTTTCTTCCCGGTAGCGGTGAATGATGTGAATTCCATTCACCACACCAATGCCCAGGATGAGCGGCAGTATGACAAGGTTGGCCAGATTGAACCGAACGCCCACGAGGTCCATGATGCCGATGGTCCAGAGCGACCCGACGAGGACCGGCAGGAAAATGAACAAGGTGGTTTTGAAATTTTTGAATGTCGCGAAAACGAAAATGACAATCGCCCCCATCGCATACATACCGCCGTTCACATATCCCTCCTTCATCAGCCGACTGGACTCGAACATGTGCACCGCGTTGCCGACGACATCGGGGTCTACTTTGCGTAACTCGGCCAGGAATTTTTCTCTTTCGTCGATATTCCAAAAGTCCACACTGGGAAAAATAGAGATCAGAAAACGTCCCTTGTTGCTGATGAATCTTTTCCGCATTTCGTTTGGCAGTTCGTCGATCACAACGGGAGACGGGTTCGCGTTTTGCCGAAGGTCGTTCACTTTGCCCCGGTAATCGGTGAACAGCTGTTTTGAAAAAGCCGATAATCTTTTCTTCGCAGAGTCCGGGGCCGTATTCGCCAGAGCGTCTGTCACACGCTTGAGTTGAGTTGCCGCCTCCTGAATGGAACCTTTGTCGCCATCCCTGCTACGCAGTTTGAACCGTATTCGCTTCAAGCTTCTGGCGATGGATTTTGTGGTGAACGAAGGGTCTTCCGCATCGACTTCGAGATCACTGAGGACGGAAGAATTTTGTTTCAAGAACGCAAGGTTTTTTGACTGGTGGGCGGGCATCAGGGAAAGGATGCTTTCCACTTCACCGACGGTGGACAGCCCCTTGACGGCGGCCAGCTTTTCCCGCGCCTGGTCCAGTGTGTTTGCGAGCATGGCGGCGGACCAGGTCGAACGGTTGGCGTTCTCCATGATTTTTATTTCATAGGCGACGGCTTCGGTGTTTTTCGCCTGCAGGTTCAGCAAATTGTAATCGAAAGCCAGGTGGCGCAGGGAGAGGGCCGACAGACCGACGAGGAGCAAACAGACAATGATGATGGCGTAGTAATGACTGAAAAATCCTTCGATCCATTTTTTACTTTCCACCGGCTTGACCAGGCGGGTGTAATTGGTTTTGCGGAATTTTTCTTCCACCGCGAGCAAAGCCGGAAGCAACAGGAGCATGGCCAGCATACAGAATAAAATTCCCCAGGCGGCGATCCACCCGAGTTCGGCGACGCCGACAAAATCCGTCAACGTCATCGCGCCGAAAGCCAGAGCTGTGGTGATGGCCCCGGCAAAATTACCGCGCCCGGTTCCTTCCACTGTTTTTTGCAGGGAAGTGGAAATATCTTCCCCGGACATGCGTTCTTCTTTATAGCGTTCGAGAATATGAATGCCGAAGTCGATTCCAAGGCCGATGAGGATGGTGGTGAACACCACGGAAAGAATGTTCAGGTGACCGACGGTGACCGTTGTAAAACCCATCGACCAGCACAGGGCGACGATCAGGCAAAATACCGCCATCAGAGGTTTGACTATCCCTCGAAACGCCAGGATAAATAACAGCGACACGCCCAAAATGGCGATCAGGGTGGCCTTCTTGACATCCACCTGAGTCAGGCTCATCTCATCCGAGGCGATGACATCCTCGCCGGTGATGCCCACGGTTATGTTGGGAAATTGCTTTAAAGTTTCGGCGACCAGTTGTCTTGCGGTTTCGATGGAATCCTTGTAGCCCGTGAAACTGGACTTATCTTCATTAGGAGTCACCAGGATAAACATTAAATTGTTTTTTCCGGATATCAGGTAGCCCTGCTCTTTGAGAGTTTCTTGATTGCCGGTGAAAAACGAAGCCCAGGGGGACTGATAGGCGGCGCCCTCGTTTTCTAAATGGGCCGTCATTTGTTTTAACAGGGAGATCAATAAACCGAGGTCCGCAGAGTCATCTTTTTCCCCGTTTCCCGTGCCAAGAAAATCAGACAACAGAGTGTCCACCATGCCGGAGCTTATTTCGGCATTGATGCTTTTAAGGAGTTGATCCAGATTGGGAGTCGTGTTTACGTCTTCCAGAAATTGCTGGCGGTCGCTGATTTTCTGAAAGAGTTCCACAAGGTCTTCCGGGTCGAGAAAAAGCAGGCCCTTGTCCTTGAAGTAAGACGTGTCTATTTTGTAGAAGACATCGGAGAAAAAATCGGGATGGGATTTGAGCTTTTCAGCCAATGCTTCGGCAAAGTTTTTTTTCTGTTCAGGGTCATCACCTTCCACCACCACGATCATGCCGTCAAAGTCGTCGAACTCCTGACGGTAGGCCGCATGGCGCTGAACATAGGGCAGGTCTTTGGCAACAAGGTCTCCGCGACCGGTTTTGAACGTGAGTTTTTCGACGGTCACCCACATCGAAAGGGCGGCCAGAATCAGCGATGCCGCGATAACAGAAAATGAATGCTTGAAGGCGAAACGCTCGATCTGGAAGAAAAACCGGTCCAGGATATTTTTTGTTCCGGAGGAACTTTCGGGGTTATTTTCGGATGTTTGTCGTGTCATAAAAAAATTACGCTTGCATCCCTAGGGGGGGGCAGGTCAAACCCCTGTTGCTTGCAACACGGGTAAAGGGAAATAGGTGACAGGGTTGGAGTTGAAAAAAGAACCGATTTTAATAACAGAACAAACCCAACGGCAGACAAAATATTTTTCAGCCTTAAAACTGAATGCCCAAAGTAAACGTGTGCCCATTCAGCCCGACATTGGGAGAGTGAGTGCCCGCGTTGGAAATATGGAACAGGCGATAGTTAATGGAGTAGGACCAATCCTTCATAAAATATTCCAAACCCGCCCCTGCATGCAGGAGGAACTGGAACTTGCCACCCAGCTCACGTTGGGCAACATTTTCCCAGTTGGTGGAGGCGACACCCGCTCCCAGCAAAATATTCGGCGCCCACTTTCTCTTCGAGTTTAAAAATTTATACTGGAATAATAACGGCGAAACACCCAGTAAATATTCTCCATCATTATTCAAAACCGAGGCAAACCCGGCTTCCAGTTGCCAGTTCAAAGCCCCCTGATACCAGGAGCTTCCCACCAGCCCTGTGAGGTTGTATTGGAAATTCGGAAAAAAGAACAAATAGGTGATGTCGGTTGAGTCACCCCCGGTGAGCTCCTGCGTGATGCCAAATGTGTCCTGTGTAAAGCCCAACCCGACCTGCAGGCCGAAAGAGTGCGAGCCCTTGGCAAACGGGTCGGTAAAATGAGTGCCGTCGGCAGACGCCCAGGACGTGCCTGAGGTGATGAGGAATCCTATTGCCAGAAAATAACGTAGCAGTTTCATCGTTTTTGAGTAGTGTGTTTGAGTAGTGTGGGAGATGGGTTTGAAAATGAAGACTTAACGCATTTCTCACTCCGATATTATCATAGAAAATTTTGATTTTCAGGGGTTTATTTGTTTGCAACCCTATATCAGGGTGCTATAATTTTGCCTTCATAAAATTTTAGCTAATGAGGGTTTTTCTTATGATGGGTATCGGTTTTCCTGAATTGATGATCATTCTGGTCATCATCATGATTATTTTTGGGGCTGGGAAGCTTCCTGAGATTGGCAGTGCTTTCGGAAACAGCATCAAAAACTTTAAGAAGTCCATGAAAGAAGTGGACGAAACGAAGGACGAAATGGATATCAGTAAAGCCATGGAAGATGGAGATGCCCCAAAAGCTGAAATCGCGGAGGGCGCCAGCGGCGAGGGCGATGAAGAACCCCCTTCTGCCGAAGAAACCACTCCTCCCGCTGAGGCACCGCAGGCAAAGTAGCTATCTATTGTGACTTGAAAAAGCCAATGTGATATGGGTCTGCTTAGCCAGACCTTGTATTTTGCGCTTTGGAGTTTCTCCAAAGCTCCTGTTTTCAACAGATCTCTCCTTTCAATTCATTTCATTGCATCGCTTTTTAAATACTTGCATCCAATAAAGAGGCACGCGGGGTCTCTCGGTATCTTTTAAAAGAGGGTGCTGTTTTATGCTAAGCTGATGCAAAAAAATAACAGCTCCCTACTAAAAAATGTCGTTCACCCAAAATAAAGAGACCAAAGAAGCCGAGGAAGCCCTGGTCAGGGAGTTTCAGGCAGGCAATCTGGATGCCTACGACAAAATCGCGGAGATATATCAAAAGAAAATTTACGCTCTGAGTTTCAATTTGACCCGTAATCAGATGGACGCGCAGGATGTGACCCAGGAAGTTCTGCTGACCCTGTTTAAAAAAGTGCATACGTTTCAAGGCAAGTCGGCTTTCTCCAGCTGGGTGTACCGCATCACCCTGAACGCTTCCTATATGAAGCTGAGAAGTAAGAAAAAGGAACCCAATGTTTCACTGGAGGACTTACTGCCTTCATACAACGGTTCTGGATATCAGCAGGAAAAAATTCAGGATTGGTCGGAAAATACAGAGTCTTTATTATTTGTCAATGAGACCCGCGAGGTCATCCAAAAAGCTGTCGACCAATTGCCTGAAAAAGAAAAAGTGGTTTTCATACTCCGAGATGTAGACGGGTTGTCCACCGAGAAGGTGAGCGATATTCTCGAACTCACCGTTCCTGCGGTAAAATCCCGACTGCACCGGGCAAGATTATTTTTAAGAAAAAAGCTTTCGCCTTATTTTGAAGAATACGGTTCCCGGAGAGAGAAAAAATGATTTGCTGTAAAGAATGCCTGGACTTGCTGTCCGATTATCTGGATGGGGAGCTGGACTCCCAAGCCACCGCCGACCTTGATGAACATTTTCAGGATTGTCCGCCGTGCATCGCTTTTTTGAACACGTTCAAGACTTCGACCCACTTGTGCCGTGAAACTCTGCGTCAGGTCGACATACCCGAAGTCGTGCAAAAAAAGATGAAAGAATTTATTGACCAGCAAAAACAGAAAAACAGTTAGCACGAACCCACCCATGCACTTGAAAATTAACCGGGGAAAAATCCGACCCTTTCCCCTATTTCGGAATACACCCGTTGACAAACCTCATGAGTTTATCTATAGTCGAATCAAGTGGCGTGCTAGGTAAAAGGCGTTTTCTACAAGGTACTTAAGAGAAAGCTCGCCTGCTTTTCTCACCACAAAAACTTAAAATTTAAAAAGGTATTTCTCATGGTTGAAATGAAGGTTGAAGGCTTGACTTTGGACCCTCTGACCAATATGCCTATCATTATTTTAAAAGACTCAACAGGTTCCAAAGCACTGCCGATCTGGGTGGGCTATTTCGAGGCCAATGCCATCGCTCTGGAAATCGAAAAAATAACCACACCGCGCCCCATGACGCACGACCTGCTTCGAAACCTCATCAATACCATGAAGGCAAAAATCGACCATATTCTGGTCAGCGATTTGAAAGACAATACCTTTTACGCGGTGATATCTCTCCAGTATGGAGGAAACACCGTGTCCATCGACTCTCGCCCCAGTGACGCAATCGCGTTGGCTCTTCGCACCAAGTCCCCGATTTATGTCGAAGAAAAAGTGATCGAAGCCGCCAAGAGTCTGGACCTGCCCGACCCCGAAACCACGAAGCTGGACGAGAAACAACAGTGGAAAGACTGGTTGGACAATATCAAGCCGCAAGACTTTGGCAAACGATAATAGTCCGGTCATTTTCCCTTCCCTTTGAAACGTATTTGGGTTTCCTTAAAAATTATTTCCCGCATTTTTAAAAGAGCCTCCTCGTGAAAAAAATAGGAATATTTTGCAAGCAATTAGTTCCATCAGGCCCCAAAATATTGGCCGAATTGATCGAATGGCTGAGCAAAAAAGACTGCGAGGTGATCCTGGACAAAGACACCGCAAACATTGCGGGTAAGGATTCTTTCAGTCAATGGGCCGATATCCCTGCCCAGGTAGATATCATCATAGTGCTGGGCGGTGATGGCACCATTTTGAGCGTGGCCCGAAGCTCCCATCCTTACAGTGTGCCCATACTGGGGGTCAACTTAGGAACCCTGGGGTTCCTGGCGGAAGTCACCCTCAAGGGTCTCTATGAAGTTCTGGACAATGTTTTAAATGGCCGGTTTGAATGCGAAAACCGCATGTTGCTGAACGCCTGCCTGTGGCGGGAAAAAAAAATAGTGGGCGACTATCATGTGTTGAATGACGTGGTCATCAATAAAGGCGCATTGGCCCGAATCGTCAACTTGCAGGTTCAGGTGAACGGTCAATACATGACCTCGTACCGGGCCGATGGCCTGATCATAGCCACGCCTACAGGTTCCACCGCATATTCCCTGTCAGCCGGCGGGCCTATCATTCACCCCAGTATGGACGCTCTGGTCCTCAGCCCCATCTGCCCTTTCACCCTGACCAACCGCCCGATTGTGATCCCCGTTCAATCTGTCATTCAGGTAGAGCTTGCGACCGACAGGGAAAATGTCCGCGTCACTTTTGACGGTCAGCAAGGCTGTGATATGTTGCCGGGCGATGTATTGGAAATTAAAAAAGCCAAAACATCCATCCAGTTGATCCAGGCACCGGGGAAAAACTATTACCAGACCCTGCGCAACAAACTGCATTGGGGCAGTAGTATGGCCAATGTGAAGCGCTGATTTTTTTTAAGACAACTTTCCTTACATGACACCTGCACTTAGCGACTCGTCAATCGTCAACCAAAGCATCATTGCCTGCGGTCAACGGGTTGACATTGGCGCGCCGGTTGTTCTCTGGAATGAAAAGGGCGGGTTCAACTGCCCCAATAAACGTGGCCGGGAAAGTTGTAGTCAGCACGACCCTGCTTTGAACGACCAGCCCACCCAACCCGAAGCCGCTTATCAGATCCTGGATTCAGCAGTTGCCTATCGGGAATTAAAGCAAGCGGTGCATCAACTTGTTCTCCATTACGATGTGTGTTTTTGCTCCTGGCAATGCCATCAGATCATGAAGGATAGCAGTTTCAAAGGAAGCCAGTTTTATCTCGATCTGGACGGAACCATTTATCAGACCTGTGATTTATACTGGAAAACCAACACCGGGCCATCTGACGATCGCATCGGAAATATCCGTTCCGTCCATGTGGAAATGGCCAATCTTTCGTGGGAAGCTTTAAAGGAAGAATCGGACCTGTACAAAGTGACTGAAGACCAATACCTAAAAACAAAAGGTCGCTGGCAGCTCAACCTCCCCGAAACCTACCGAAAAAAATTGCGCATTCAGGATTATAAAGTCATCCCGGCGAGGGTGCATAAATCGCGCGGATATTTCAGCAGACGCATCAATGGGCAAATGGTCCGAATGTGGGATTTTACCGAAGAGCAGTATCAGTCGATCATCCAACTGAGCCTGGGCATCCACAAACTGCTTCCAAAAATAAAACTCCAGGTTCCGAGTGATGAAAAGACCGGCCGAATTCCTCTCGACCGAATCCGGAATTTTTCCAGATTTTCTGGAGTCCTGGGTCATTGCCATATCCAAAATGGAATGTCGGGTGACCTCAGGCCCAAATACGATCCGGGTTCGGCCTTCAACTGGCCCCGTCTTAGAAAAGCGTTTTTCAAGGAAAGCCGAAAAAAAAAGGGCTGAGTCCAATACCAGAAACTTAGCAGGTATCCCGAAACGTGAAAATATAGTTGACCTCACGCCCTGTTTGACGATAGCCTTACGGGCATCAGCCCCCCTCCATTAATAGTTTAGGAAGAGACCTGAATGATGACACCAGAAAAAAATAAATTCGCAGGTTTGAGAAAGCTCCTGCCCATCGCCTTTTTTTTACTGATTGGGTTGAGTCTGGCCGGCACAGGTTATGCGGAAACGTTGTATGTTAAAAAATCTGGAACCAAGCTTCAGGCGGCGGACTCCGCAAAATCGGATGTGCTCCTAAAACTGGATCAAGGAACCCCGGTCACCGTGATCAAAAAATTGAAACGATTTTACCAGGTGTCAGAGCCAGGCGGCAAGAAAGGGTGGGTATTCAAATTCAAACTCACCTCCAAAGCCCCGAAAGCTTCCGGCGGCGGAGCAGGCGATTTATTGGGGGCACTGGGCGGAAAACAGAAAATCGCCGCCAGAGAATCTTCTTCAGGGTCCAGCATCCGTGGTTTGACTCCGGTTTCCGAGAATTACGCAAAAAAGAAAGGCATTTCCGCCGTAGATATCCAATCGGTGCGGCAGATGGAAACCTACCGGATCAGCGCAGAAGAAATGGACAAATTTCTTAAAGAAGGACGGTTAGGCGAGTATGGGCAATAGCACTGCAACCGTAATCGGGCCTTTGCGAAACTTTCTCAGGCATCTCCCACTATGAAAAAATACATTACAATTTTCGCACTGACCATCACGAGTCTGGTCTGGGTCCAATCGTGTCGGACCATCGATTCCAAGAGTGTGGGTGATTTCGTGGAAAGCGTGTCGAGAAATGTTAATGATGTCATAGACGATGTGCAGGGCAGGGGAGAGCAGTCCAGGCGGGCCAAGACAGCTTTGAACAACCAGAACAATCCAAACAACCAGAATAACCAGAACAATCCAAACTATCAAAACAACCAGAACAATCCAAACTATCAGAACAACCAGAACAATCCAAACTATCAGAACAATCAAGCGCCCAACCAGAATGCGAACGACAGTGGCTTGATCGGCATCGCTGAAAAGTTTGGTATCGACAGGCAAACGGTGAAAATCGCGAAAACGGCCGTCGGTCTGGCGCAGGCGTTACAACCGATTGGGCTGAACGAAGAGTTGACCATCGGCGGTTCGCTTGCCCTGGAAGTGGTGTACAAATTTGGCGGCATGTACAAGAATCCGGTGTTACAGAACTACGTCAATCTTGTGGGGAAATCATTGGCAGAAGTATCCGACCGCCCCGATATCGAATATCACTTCGCGGTGTTGAATACCGATCACCCCAATGGCTTTGCCACCCCCGGCGGCTATATTTTCGTCAGTGTCGGCTTGCTTAGAATTTTGACAAGCGAAGCCCAGTTAGCCGGAGTATTGGGGCATGAAATCGCTCACATCACCGAGAAGCACGCTCTTAAAACCCTGAGGCGCGGTAAAATCCTTTCGGGAATGAGTAGCTTGACCATGGCCGCCATGAATAAAGACGAAGGCATGTTCAATAAAGTCGTTCTGGCGGCGTCCAACACGCTTTTCACCCACGGGCTGGACAAGGACCTGGAGTTTGAAGCCGATAAACTGGGCATGGAGTACGCCTACCGGATGGGCTACCAGCCAACAGGCTTGCAAGAGTTCATAGAAATTCTGAGCAAATCCGATTCCGGGGAAACCTCCATCTACTTCAGCACACACCCGAGTTTTGCAGACCGCTTGCTGGGGCTTTCCAAACTGTTACCGCAATATCAAGGAGTGGGAAATTATCCTGTCCTCGCCACGCGCTATCAATCAAAAATAAAAGGGCAACTGCCCAAGGCGCTTAGAAAACAGCCGAAGGTCATCGGGCAGATGTGAAAAAGGCTGGAAATTTTTTAGCGCCCTTAGTATTCTGCTCCTGATACTTACTTCCGTAGATATTTTTTTGGTGAAAACTAAATGAAACAATTTTTTGCTTTTCTCGCTCTGGCAGTCGTGAGTCTGTTGCTGGCTCAGATGTCCTATTCATTTGACTTCGGTGGTTTGCTGGAAGATCTGGCAAAGCCCAAGCCCCAGGCCCCGCCTGAGAGACAACGGGCCTCTCCTCAGGAACAACCGGCCGAACAAGACAGCGGAGGGTTGCTGGGTCTCGGCGAAACGTTGGGGATTTTCGACAAGAAAACATCGCGAATTTTAAAAAAGAGTGTTGGCGCGGTGCAGTCGTTTCAACCGATAGGTCTGAAAGAAGAAAAGACCATTGGCGGTTCGCTGGCGCTTGAGGTCTTGAACCGATTCGGCGGTATGTATAAAAACCCGGCTTTGCAAAACTATGTCACCCTTGTTGGACAATCACTGGCCGAAGTTTCCGACCGTCCGGAAATCGATTACCATTTCGCGATATTGAATACCGACAACCCCAACGCGTTCGCCACCCCCGGCGGCTATGTTTTTCTCAGCGTGGGGTTACTCAGGCTATTGAAGAACGAAGCCCAGCTGGCAGGAGTGCTGGGCCATGAAGTCGCCCACATCACCCAAAAGCACGCGTTGCAGACCTTGCGGCGCAGTAAAATGCTCTCCGGCGTGAGTGGCTTGACCATGGCCGCTCTGGACAAGGACGAGGGTTTGTTCGATCAGGTCATCAATGAGGTGTCCAATATTCTCTTCACCAACGGGCTGGACAAGGACCTGGAGTTTGAAGCCGACAAATTCGGCATGGAATACGCTTACCGGATGGGATATCACCCGGCGGGACTGAGCGAGTTCATCCAAACCCTGGAGCAATCGACATCGAGTGAAACCTCAATATTTTTCAGCACGCACCCGAGTCCTGCGGACCGATTCCAAGAGCTGAGTAAGATTTTACCGCAATATAAAGGAGTGGGTCTTTATCCGACTCTCGCCAAGCGATATCAATCGCGGATCAAGGGACAATTGTGAAAAAGACGGGAATTTTTCGGGATGAACTTCCTGGGGAAAAAAAGAGCATCGTCAATCTGCTGATGACAGGATACATCGTCGTTATTTCCTGTCTGGGGTATACCGCATTTTATATTTTTATTCAGATGGTGCAGTTGGAGCGTATCGTCGCCACCATCAATGTGCAGACTCAAACCCCGGAGCAAGTTCAGTTATTGCGTGATCGGATGACCCGAACCACCGGTCAGTTGCGTAATGAAATTGTGGGTCTCGCTATTTTTGGAACGGTGATCTGTCTCATTGGCGGAGGGTACACCATCAACATGGTGATTCGGCCGCTACGCAGGCTCGTCGAGTTTGCTGAAAGTAACGGGGCAACCATCCTACCCGAATTTAAATCCAACACCGAGCTCAAACAACTCGCAACAGCCCTGGGCGAGAAATTTGGAAGTGATGCTTCCCGGATAAATACCGAGACGCAAGAAAACCCCGCGCAAAAAAATAAGACCTGACCCTCCCAAACACTGTGGAGTCACTATCTTGAAGTCTGCGAAAAAACACCCTGTCAGGAACCGGCGTAACCCGTGGTCATGCGGTCGAGTTGCGCGGGGAAGGTGAAAACATCCTGGCGGGGAACCCCGATTTCATCCAGCAACTGCACAAAGAAAAAATAGCCGATCTTGTTTTTCAAGTTGTCCAAAGCGGCGACCACCTGTATCTCGTCGTGAGAAATGGGAACAAATTCTTCGCATATTTCAGGGACGGTCAACGACAGTTCCCTTGGCCTGTCCAAAAGAGGGGCCATCCGGGGAAGTTTGTGAATTTTGTCTATGCCCCGATGGGCGGACTTCTCCATGTTCAGATATTTAATGCACTTCTCACGCAGTAACAAACCTTTCTCCCAGGGGCTGGTCTCGTCCCAGTTTGTTGAAAATACTTTTCTAGGGATTTTATCAGACAAGGCCATCAAGTCCTGCATCTCGTCCTGACGCTCCTCTTTTTTCAACTCCCTCGTTTCTACCCGCGCTTCGTATTCCTGTTCACGTTGCTCCAGTCTATGTTCATCATCCTCCTGAACTTTCTTTTTCATGGCAAGGTAGCGAACCGTGAGGACTTGCTCATAAGTCATCTTCTCAAGCATGTTGAAACTTTTCATGGCCCTATCGAAGTCCAGTGTTTTGGCGTGAACCAACATTGCCGCAAAACTTTCAGGGTCTTTCTCTTGCAACAATGTCATCACCGGGGCGACTTCTTTCCAGGCCAGTACGCCGCCACCCGCTAGGGCCAGAACCAGAATAATCAACGCTATTTTCATGCTTTGGGTCTTTCAATATTCATTGAAGGCACTTACAGGAATACAGAGTTCTTATCGGTATTTGCGCAGGAAAATACAGTAGTTGAGGATAAAACCGGGAAGAGCCTGTGGATAAATTATTTTAAAGCCCAGGTGATTGATCTGATATGGGGAGATCATTTAACCGTCGTTGCGAGCGTAGTGAAGCAATCCAGACTCTGGATCTACCCGTGCCGGGCATGAAGACAAAGGTGAAATACCACAGCCACGCCGCGTATTGCGGCTCGCGACGACGAAATATAAGATTCGCGGCAGATTCTGAGGCAGTACCAAGATATTAATAGATGATTTGCCAGTTTGACGACACGTTCTAGTGAATCAAAGGGGGAAATGCGACAAAAGTTTATCGGGGTTTTCTAATGGGTATCTCTAATAATTCAATATTTTTATGCGGTCGCGGACAGAACACCACGGCTTTCGCTGTGGATATCTATATCAGGCAACTCGCGGACCCACATCTCATAAGGGTCGCTCATGGTCAAAAGCAATTTTTAGAGGTGCCTAATGCTTGAAGTGGCGGATGCCGGTAAAAACCATTGCAATTTTATGCTCGTTTGCCGCCTGAATCACCTCTTCGTCCCGAATAGACCCTCCAGGCTGGATGATCGCCGACACGCCGCTTTTGGCCGCGGCATCTACGGAATCCCGGAACGGGAAGAAGGCGTCCGAGGCCATGGCACTTCCCTGCAACGGCTTTTGCGCTTTTTCCACCGCAAGTCGGGCGGAATCTACCCGGCTCATCTGGCCTGCGCCCATCCCGATGGTTTCCTGATTGCGGGCATAAATGATGGCGTTGGATTTGACTTGCTTGGCAACCACCCAGGCGAATTTCAGATCTTCCATTTCCTGTTCGGTGGGTTGTTTTTCGGTCACCACTTTGAGTGTGGCGGGGTCGTGCGTCACGGTGTCCAGGTCCTGAACCAAAAGGCCGCCGCCGATGCGTTTGGTGTCCACCCGTTTTTCCGACCGGGCAGAACCAATGGCGGGCATTTCCATCAAGCGGATATTTTTTTTGGCGGCGAGCAGTTCCACAGCTTTTTCGTCGAAGCCGGGGGCGATGATCGCTTCCACAAAATTTTTGAGAATTTCCTTTGCGACTTCTTCCTCCAAAGGCCGGTTGAAACTCAGAATGCCCCCAAACGCCGAGGAAGGGTCGGTTTCCCGCGCCCGGATAAACGCCTGCAGTTGATTTTCGTGCAGGGCAACGCCAGAAGGATTGGTGTGTTTGATGATGACCGCGGCGTTGGCTTCAAATTCGGTCACCAGTTCCCAGGCGGCATTTAAATCCAAAATATTGTTGAACGACAGTTCCTTGCCCTGAAGTTTGCGGGCCGAGACGATGTCGGCAGGTCCGGCGGAAGAATGGCGATACAAGCTGGCGGATTGATGCGGGTTCTCACCGTAACGCAGGTCCTGCATCTTTTCAAAACGTTGCTGAAATATTTTTGGAAACGGCGACTCGTCTTCATCCTGATTCGACAGGTATTGCGAGATCATGGCATCGTAGCGGGCGGTGTGGGTGAACGCGTCCCGGCTCAAACGCTTCCGGGTTTTTAACGTGACCGAACCCGCGTTCGCCTGCATTTCTTTTAATACGGTCGCATAATGTTCTGGGTCCACGACCACGGCGACGTCGTTAAAATTTTTCGCCGCCGAGCGTACCATCGCGGGACCGCCGATGTCGATATTCTCCACCGCTTCGTCGAAGGTACAGTCTTTTTTTGCGATGGTTTTTTCAAACGGGTACAGGTTGACCGCAACCAGGTCGATGGTCTCGATGCCGTGTTCGTTCATGGATTGCATGTGTTCTGCAATGTCCCTGCGCCCGAGGATGCCGCCGTGCACTTTGGGGTGCAGGGTTTTAACACGGCCGTCCATCATTTCAGGAAAGCCGGTATAGTCGGACACCAGACGGACCGGGACGCCGTTTTTTTTCAGCAGGTCTGCTGTGCCGCCGGTAGAAAGAATCTGCACGCCAAGGGAACTCAGCTTTTGCGCAAACTCGACAATTCCCGTTTTATCGGAAACACTGATCAATGCATTTTTAATGGAGCTCATTCAATCCCGCCAGTGGGTTTTTTCCCGTAGTTGGGCTTATGGTTTTGCAGGGAAAATATTTTCGGATACTCCGTCTGCTTGAGACGGGAGCGTTGTTTTTGTCAGATTCTAACGTTTTTCTTTTTTGGGGGAGTTTTATCGATCAACGAGTCGGGGGTGAGTGCCTGAATCATCCGGACCATCCAGACAGGAAATGTTCCCATGTATTCAAACAGTCCGAGTTCCTTGGATTTTTGAACCGGAGTGGCGGCTTTTTTCAGGGGGTTGTTTTCTTCGTTCATTGATTCCCTCAAAGGTAAATATACAGGTTCAGCATATGATAAGAGTTGCGGAATGATACTATTTTTCACCGCCATTTTAAATAAAAATAATAGGGCGTCGTCTGAACGAAGTAACGCGCGATTTTCCAGCTGTTTTGCGGGGGCGCGCACATAAAATCCCCATGCCGAACGCCATTTCCTCCCCTTAACAGTCGTTTATAGTTTGATGCAAAGCCCGTGGGTGAACTTCCATTCCACGGCATCCTTGGGGTCTATCCCGCCGAATTGTGTTTCCAGGTTTTGCACGCATTGGCCAATTTCCAACTTGAGAAATTTTTTGTCCGCATCGGTCCAGGCCATGGGGGTGAGCAACAACCGGTTGTGGAAGGATTCAATGATGTCCTCGTTGCAGACTTTATTGTCTTCATTGAAGACTTTGGGAAGAAAGACGAGCTCCAGAAAACTTTTTGCCGCTGCTTCCATTAAGGGTTGGCAGGAGATTTCTTTAAAGAGAGAAAACCGGGCCAAGGCGGTGGTCGTCCAACTGATGAAATCCATCTCAGATTTATTTTCCGGGATGTCGCAGGTATCCAGATACTGCTTCATTGATCTTTCAGAAAGATCAAGACATTGTTTTGAAAACCGCACCTTGAACGCCCATCGGTGTAAAAGATCTTCCATTGACTGAACTTCTTTCAGGGTTCCAAAATCCTTCACTTTAAGATGTACTGCCGTGGGGGCATTGATTTTGGGAAACCGGTAGACCAGAGATGCCATCTGTTCTTTTTCCTCAACGGTAAAAAGCAGATCCAGAAATGTTCCCTGTTCTTTGAGCAATGCCTCCGCCTGCCACTTCAACTTGATCAGCCGGTGATGCCCCGCCTGAAAAAGAAACTGCACCCAGGTGCGTTCCAAAAGCCGTCGGCCTTTTTCGGGGTCGCCCTCAGCGGCTAAGTCCAACCCGATATTGATGTAGCCCAGAACTTTGCCAATGACTTTCGTCCGGTTTTCCAGGTTTGCCGGGTCTTCCCGGTCGGCGACCATGACTTTATTTGCCAGACAGGTGAGCTCCCAGTGAATCGCGTCGAGGCGATTTGGGTCCTGCAACCGGGACACGGATTGCCCGAGAAAGCTTGATGTGTCCGCATGGGCTAATAAATATTGCGGCGGAAGCTGATAAACTTCCGCGTCCTGAAAATTCAAAGGATCGGGAACTTTAAGGTTCAGGGATTCAGGATCGAGCTGGCTGTAAATTCCCATTGCTTCTTCCATGTCGGGAATGCCACGCTCCGAAATACGCGAGTTTCTCCACTGGTAGGCTTTTTCCACCGTTGGCGTCAAGGGATACCAGATGACCGCTTCCAGGAGAGAATAAAAAACCGATGGGTGGGCGGCCACGAGCAGGGTGAGAAGCCTTTTGACCGGTTCGTAATTCTGGGTGGTGAAAAATATATCGTAAACCCCGTCCGGCGTGTAATGTGGCAACCCCTCGGTGCCTTCATAGGAGTCGGTCATTTCATCCTGCTTGTAAACTTTGATGAGCGCCTGCATCAGCATCACCTTTTGTTCGAACTCTTCAGTCACGAACCACTCAAGGACTTTTGGCTCATCGCATTTGTCCAGCAGTTCCACCCAGTCCAAAGCCCGCTTGGGTTGAAATTTGTCGCCGATCCACCATTCAAGATCGAATATGAATTGCAACTGAGCTTCGGTTGCCAGCGATAAAATCGTCAGCGCGTCTTCTTCCCCAACGACTTTTATCATCTGGTAAATCTCTTCAGGAGGAATCACAGCGACCACCTCCAGCGCTTTTTCAGAAAGAAGCAGGAGATTTTGTTTTTTTTCCTCCGGGCATTGCATGATGACGCGGGCCTGTTCTTCCACCGGCATTGCAGACATCAGTCGCTCTACTTCCCGGGGGTTGCTGGTGATCCAACCCACAGGAAAAGGCAGTTGATGGAAGGAAGTTTTTTCGCTTGGCTTGTTGGGTACTGGCATCGGGAGTTATAATTTCACTTTCAACAGACAACACGGTCGGTTGCGGGCAGTGGTCAAGAAGCGCTGTCCCGAATAAACCGGTTCATTTAATGAGTGCTAGAGATTATAGACGCAATATTCAAAGCATACAACTTTGTGAGAAAAATCAGGTTCATCGCGGGGTGAGCATGGCCACCGTCAACATACGGCCCGTCTTTCCCTCGCGCCGGTAGGAGAAAAAATGTTCCACCTGGCAGGAAGTGCAAATTCCCGATTGTGAAATATTTTTAGGATCAATTCCGGCCATCCTGGCGTCTTCCTCATTGGCGACAAATAAATCGAGCATGAATTTTCCTGAAGGCAAAGGCTTGTACATGCTTGCCAGATCGGGATAAAGTTTTTTGAAAGGTTCAATGCAGTCTTTATCCACTTCGTAACAACACCCACCGATGCCCGGCCCCATTTCTACAAGAATATTTTCAAGATCGCACCCATAAAAATTTTGCATGGCCCGAATGGTTTTGGACACAATTTTGAGCGCCGTGCCTTTTCTGCCGGCATGAATCACCCCAGTCACTTGCAAGCGGGTGTCATAAACGACAACGGGGACGCAATCCGCCGTCAAGACGCCGATGGGCATGTCAGTCAGTCGGGTGATGATCGCATCGGCCTGGACTTCAGCCACCTGGGCCGGGGAAGCAGAAGTGTTTTTCAGATCATAAACCACATCGCCGTGAACTTGCCGGACCAGAAAAACATCCTCCTTGTTTATCCCGATGGAGCGCAAAAACCATTGCAGGTTTAAACGTGCCAATGGATCGTCGGAGGCAAAATTTAATTCGCCCATTGTGCCATCTTTTCGTTTGAGGCTCCGCGGGCTGAAGGCGTGAGTCAGCTCCGGTTGGCTTTTTAATAGATTTGTTGGGAACAAATTGGCGATATTTTTCATGGCGAGGGTTATTTTTTTTTGTAATTTTTTTTATTATGAAAAAATGGGCGTTCGGCGTTTTTTTTGATTTATATGTTATCTGGAAATAGCTGGCCTGTAGATGAGCTAGTATACACGCGGGTTTTAAGGCGCTCTAATAATTTAAAGTAAAATGGCAGGCGAAATTTGGTGCGACCGCGCAAGGATTCCATACAGGCGTAACGTTTTAATGTCAATATTTTCTTGACTTTAGCCCCCTATGGAATAAAATATTTATAATATCCTTTGAGCGCTGAAGCAAAAGTCTTTTTGGGATTATCAAGGCTAAAAGGAGATCTTGATGGCAACCAAGAAAAAAGTAGCAAAGAAAAAAGTAGTTAAGAAAAAAGTAGCAAAGAAAAAAGTAGCAAAGAAAAAAGTGGCTAAGAAAAAAGTAGCAAAGAAAAAAGTAGCTAAGAAAAAAGTAGCAAAGAAAAAAGTGGCTAAGAAAAAAGTAGCAAAGAAAAAAGTAGCAAAGAAAAAAGTGGCTAAGAAAAAAGTAGCAAAGAAAAAAGTAGCTAAGAAAAAAGTTAAGGCGAAAGCGAAAAAAAGAGCACGCAGATAACCGAAGCTTTTCTACTCAACCACTTAAATTTTTGTAATCATTAATTATCCCCAAAATTGGTTTTTTTTGTTTCAGCGCTCAAAAAACCTTTACTTTCAATGTGTTCCTTTCCTCCCTTCTGAAATTTCCAAGTAGATCCCTTTCAAATATTCAGCCCCTTTAAAAGAAACAGGATGGTCTAGCGCATGACCTGTTCTGTCGATTTCCTGAAAAGTTTTTCCAGCGGATCGTATCCCTGAAGTCACTTCAAAGAAAAACTCTTCAGCGGATATCTGTCTTGAACACGATGCCGCGAAAAGAAGTCCGCCCGGGCGTGTCAGTCTTGCTCCGGATTCCGCCAGCCTCCTGTATGTCGCCAGGGCCTTTGGTTTTTGTTTCTTTTTTACCGCAAAAGCCGGAGGATCGAGAATGACGATATCAAAGGAAATTTTTCTATCCCGCAATTGCCTCAACGCGCTGAATGCGTCGCCTTCAATCTGCTGAAAATCCTTTTCCCCGGACTCAGTCCCAGGGGAATTCAATTCAAAATTTTCTCGTGAAGTTTTAAGCGCAAGCGGGCTGGAATCTATTTCCCATACCGATTTGCATTTGCCTGCGAAGGCGTACACGGAAAACCCGCCGGTGTAACTGAAAACATTCAAGACGGATTTATCCTTTGCCAGAGATCGAATGCGTTGGCGGTTTTCCCGTTGATCCAAAAAGAACCCTGTCTTCTGGCCCGCAAACACGTCCACCTCGAAGAACAATCCATTTTCTCTGAAACAAATATTTGAATCGAGTGTGGAACCGAACAATATCTGGCCTTCCTCAAAGGAACTGATCTCCTCAACGGTCGAACGGCAGTTTCTGCTGAGGCGGAGCACGCACCGCTTGACCTGCAATGTATTAGCCAACGCACCCAGAAACTCGTCCATGTAGGGGACCCACGCCGCAGTGTATAGCTTTAAAACTGCAGTGTCCTCATAGCGGTCGAGAACCATTCCAGGAAACCCGTCATTTTCTCCGTTGATGACCCGGTAGCCGCTGGTTCCTTTTTTTTCAAGTGGCTTTCTAAGCGCAACGGCCGTTTGCAGTCGATCCTTGAAAAAACCGGCGTCGATATTTAGAGGCGTTCCCCATTGCAGGATTCTGAGGCGAATATCTGAAAAGGGATCGTAGAACCCAATGGCCAGAAATTTATTTTTAGACGTGTAAATAATCCCGAGATCGCCTGGTTTTCCTTCTTCGGGAGTTTGCCCCAGGATCTGATAATCGAAAACCCAGGGATGGCCTTTTTGAATTTTTGCCTGCAAGGTTTTTGAAACCTGAATTTTAATAATCATCAGCCATTTTTAAATGATTCGAGAGGGTGAAGCAATATGTGTGTTGAAGATGCCTTGTTTCTAAAGAAAAATCAACCGAGGCGGGGGATGTGGACACGGGTCATGTTGTTCATTATCCGTGCGTGCCGGTTCACCACATGGGTTTGCGGGCGGCGAATGGACCAGCGTCTGGGGCTGGGGAGGATAGCGGCCAACCATGCCGCTTCGACGGGCGAGAGGGTCTTGGCCGAGTGGTTGAAATAATAGCGGGACGCGGCTTCACAGCCATACACGCCTTTGCCCCATTCGATGACGTTTAAATAAACTTCGAGAATCCGCTTTTTCGACCACAGGTTTTCAATCAACACGGTGAAATAGGATTCCAGACCTTTTCTCAGGAAATTGCGACCCTGCCATAAAAACACGTTGCGCGACGTCTGCATGGATATCGTGCTGGCACCAATGGTTCGCTTGGACTTGAGGTTGTGTTTGATTGCGGACTCAATCGCCTGCCAGTCGAACCCGTTGTGCTGGAAAAATTTTTGATCTTCGGCGGCGATGACGGCTTTGATCAGATGAGGCGAAATGCGCTCGACAGGAACCCAGTTTTTTATCACCCGGGTGTAGCGATCGCTCTTGTCATTTTCGAACCAGCGAATCCATAAGAGAGGCGTGGTGGAGGGGTTCGTGACGCTGTAAATGAGAACGGGAACCACGGTGAGGGCCAGAAAAGCTAAAAACAGATCGAACAGGATTTTACCCAGCGGGATACGGATGGGTTTTTTGCGGGCTTTGGGTGATTTTTTTACAACCGACATTTATTCTATCCGGTGTGTTTCCCTGGCCGGAAACGCAGGGGAGACTGGCTGGGCTGACTCCTCTGCGGAGAGACCCTTGCATAACCCGTAACTCGTCGTTGCGAGGAGTGTCTGCGACGAAGCAATCCAGAGACTCTGGGTCGCCACGCCGCCTTGCGGCTCGCGATGACGTAGACGTATTGGGTATTTAGGGTGAATTTCATTCCCACCAGTGGGTTTGATACCCCGTGGCTTGTCACGGCTTTTAAATAAAACCCCTTGCAGGATACCCCGTCCGCTTGCGGACAAGGTCGTTCATTTAGCTCTGAGCCCAGCCCTGAACCCAGCGCACGTCTTTGCCGGGTCCAGCTTCACGCGGGTCACTTAGCCTTTCTGCAGAATTGAATCGTAAAGAGACACCTTCTTTTGAAAACTATCCTGTTCTTCCAGGGAAACCGTTTGGTGAAAAGTTTTGATGTGCTTAAAGTCGAAAGGATTATATACAATTTCTTTCTGGCCGCGACTTTTTAATTCAAAATGCAAATGCGGCGCAAATGTTCGTCCGGTGTTCCCCGTTTCAGCGATTTTATCCCCCTGTTTCACATACTGCCCGCGTTTGACCAAGACCCGGCTCAGGTGCAGGTAGAGGGTTTTGACCCCTTCTCTTGGATGGTCCAGCTCCACGCAATACCCGTTGGCCCGGACGTTCCAGTTGACGCGCAGAACTTTTGCCTCGAAACTGGCATAAACGGGGGTGCCGATGGGGGTTTTGAAATCGGTGCCTCTATGCCCAATCGGGCCTTTTCTGAAATCTCCCGGAAGAGAAGTGATCTCCTGATAATTCCTGACCGGGGCAAATTGATCGACCACTTTTTGGGCAATCGCCTGACCCTTCTGGTCAAAATAAGAACCCCATTCGGAATCTTCCCGGTTGAAATAACTTGCTTCATATACTTCGTTGAAGAGCTGGCTGTTGTACACTAATCTCAAAACCCGAAAGCGAGTTTTGCCCGCGACCATTTCATAGGCGATGTCCAGAGAATCGCCTTTGCGCATGCTTTTGTTGATGTCAAATTTCCAGGACAGCAATCGGCTCAAATAGGCGGACATCATCTCGCAACCTTGCTTTTTGGTCATGGCCTGGCAGACGCTGTAGGTCAGGGAATTGCGAATTTTTAAATGCAGAGTCAACAGGTTCCCTTTATTCTGGCTTTCCGGAGCCACATAGGACACAGGGGTGACTTGCAATTTGGGAGCTACATTCTCAGGGATCACTTCCGGCTCAGCGGCTACCTCCACCTGAGCGTCATTGAGCTCGGCTGGTGGGGCCTGATCGGGCGACTCCTGAGGAGCGGCATTTGCAATATTTTCAATAGCTTCCGCGGCTTCTGCGACTTCGACACTTGGCAGATCGGAATTTTCCGGTGCGGTGAGCAAATAGGCATTGAGGCCCAGAGAAGCCATGAGAATGAGATTGAATAGGATTTTTCCTTTGGAGCGTTTTTTTCGGGAAAGCTTGTCTTGCAGATAAGGCGGAATTGCCATTTTTTTGTCCTTTTCCTTGTTCAGGTCCAATTTTCATACTAAAATTCAAGCCACTATTATTACAGATTCAGGCTGGCGGTACAACCCGTTCTTTTTGATTTTTTGGGAGTTACGATGATTTTTGAACCGGAAACCATCTTTGTTGAAGAAGGTGCAGAGGACTATTCCCTCACCCGGGAAGTTCTGCACAGATTCCAAAATGTCCCGGTGCGTACCGTCCGGGAGAGTGTTTCTGTGACCGAAGAAATCAAGGCCACCGCCCTCGATGTGTTCGGCACGGGTAAAAAACAACTGGTGCTGTCCCGTTTCAAAGGTTCCTTCCTCAAGAAATGCCCAGGAATCAGTCCGGGCATGGTGTGTTGCAATTATTACGTCGTCAACCTCATGAAAAACTGTGTTTACGATTGCTCCTACTGCTTTTTGCAGGGGTTCCTTGAAAATAATCCGCTGATGGTCGCCTATGTCAATGTAGACGATTTGATGGGGGAACTGGGCCAGGTGTTCAAAGAGCATCCCGACAGGATGTTCCGTGTGGGTACGGGCGAATTGACCGACAGCCTGGCTTTGGAAGATGTTGTCCCCTATTCAGACCAGTTGATTCCCTTTTTCAACCAGCAGGACAACGCCGTCCTGGAACTCAAAACAAAATCTGCCAACGTGGGCCGCTTGTTGAAGCAGGAAAGCGTAAAAAACGTGATCGTGTCCTGGTCGCTCAATCCGCCCAATATTATTGCACGCGAAGAAAAGGGCACGCCGACTCTTCAGCAACGATTGGAAGCCGCCCGCTTGTGTCAGGAGAAAGGCTACCGGGTGGGGTTTCATTTTGACCCGATCATTCTTTTTCCCGGATGGGAGCAGGCCTACCGGGAACTGGTCCGTGACCTGTTTGCCGCCATTCCCTCCGATCGGATCGAATGGATCAGCCTGGGGAGTTTCAGGTATCGCTCGCGCTTGAAGCAGATCATCAAAGAACGGCACGCAGATACCCGTCTGTTCACAGGCGAGCATGTGTCCAGCAAGGATGGAAAATTCCGTTACCTGCGGTCGCTGAGAAACGATGCCTACTCAACCTTGCAGGGCTATGTCAAAGAATATTCCGCAGAGTTGAACGTCTATCTGTGCATGGAAACCAAAGAAGTGTGGGAAGGCGTGACGGGCAAGATGCCCCGAAGCGATAAAAAACTGGATCAGTTTTTCGACCTTTAGCAGGTTGGAAAAACGCCATGCGTAAATTTCGTCATTCCCACCAGTGGGTTTGATACCCCGTGGCTTGGTCACGGCTTTTAAATAAAACCCCTTGCAGGATACCCCATCCGCTTGCAGGCAAGGTCGTTCATTGCGAGCCGCCATAGGCGGCGCGGCAAACCAGAGTCTCTGGACTTACTCGTGCCGGGCACGAAGACTAATAATGATGAGATATCACGGCTTCGTCGGAGCCTGTCCTGAGCTTGTCGAAGGACTCCTCGCAACGACGGTCGGTTAATTGCTTCGCCCAACAGAATTCAGTCAACCCTAAAAACCCATCACATGGTTAATACTGGTTCCTGCGCTTCGCTTTGGCCGCTTAAATCCGCATGGGCATGACGATGCCAAGATAGTCGGAATCGTTTTCCACCGTTATCATGCAGGAATGGTTCTGGTCTTTTAAATTCAGTACGACTTCCTGATCCTCCGTCACACTCAGAATGTCGAGAACGTATTTTGCGTTGAGACCGATGGAAACATCTTCTCCCTCGTAGGCAATGGGAAACTCTTCTCTTGCGGCGCCAAAATCGGAGTTGTCCGAAATCAAAGTCAGGTTGCCTTTTTGAATGTCAAACCGGACCATTTTGGATTTTTCATCCGCCAGCAGGGAGACCCGCCTGAGCGCGTGGCTGAGAATTTCGCGGTCGATTTTAATTTTCAAATTATTGTCAGGGGGGATGACCTGCCGGTAGTTGGGAAACTTCCCTTCAATTTTTCTGGAAACGATCACCTGGGAACCCTGAATAAATGCCAGATGATTGCCCTGAGTCGAAAAAGAAAAAGTGGAGTCGTCGTCCTCCATCAATTTCAACAGCTCGGAAATGGCTTTTCTGGGAAGCAGGATGCTCAATTTTTCCCCGTCCGGGAGCGACGATTTCAAAAGTGGCCTTGTGATGAAGGCCAGTCGATGCCCGTCGGTGGCCACCAGATTGGCTTTGCCGTTTTCATTTTCCAGCAACAACCCGTTCAACGCCTGGCGGGATTCATCCGGTGATACGGAAAAAAATGTTTTACGGATCATTTCCTTCAACTGGCCGCAACTGAACTCCATCAGGCTTTCAGAGCTGTATTCCGGGAAGGCGGGAAAGTCTGCCGCCGGCAGTCCGGGCAGGCGAAACTTTGAGTTGCCGCATTTCAAGGTCACCCAGTCATTGTCCTCTTTGACCATGTGAATTTCCAGGTCTGGCAACTCTTTGAGAATGTCAAATAACTTGCGGGCGTTGAGCGTGACCGACCCTTCGGCAACCACATTGGCTAAATAGGTGTCCCGGGTGCCGATTTCGAGATCGGTCGCTTCCAGAGTGATCCCCTCTTTTTCAGCGCGGATGAGCAGATGCGATAAGATGGGCATCGCCCCCTTGGCTTCAACGATGCCCTGGACTTTTTGTACGCCTTCTAAAAACGTTTCTCTGCTTATTCTGACTTCCATACTCGCCCTTTCCGGATTCGCATTATAGCTGATTGAGGTTGGTTGTTTTGCATCAGGCCTTCTATTGGAAACCCAAAGGCAGGCTCTTGAAAATGGATTATTCCGAGGTGGCCGAAATTTTAGTATTACAATACCTCAACCCTGAAAAAAGTAAATCCCTATGGTGGAAAAAAGAAGCGCAATCGGACTAAAAAATTTCGTACGGGATGGGTCATCGCGAAAAAAAACAGGCTATACTGGATGAAACGTTACTAGAGCCTGTCGTCAAATTCGCCAAATCATCAACTAATATCTTGGTACTGCCTCAGTATCTGTCACGTATCTTATATTTCGTCGTCGCGAGCCGCGATAAGCGGCGTGGCTGTGGTATTTCACCTTTGTCTTCATGCCCGGCACGGGTAGATCCAGAGTCTGGATTGCTTCGCTACGCTCGCAACGACGGTTAAATGATCTCCCTATACCAGATCAATCATCCTGTGCTTTAAAATAATTTGACCACAGGCTCTAACATTTAGGAGCAAAAAATAATGATCATTGTAATGCAGGCAGATGCGACCCTGGAACAGATTCAAGCGGTGGAGGACACCATCGTTGAGCTGGGGTACAAGCCGCATGAAATCATCGGTGTCGAGCGCAAAGTCATTGGCGCCATCGGCGACGAACGTGGAAAAGACCGCTTGCAAATGATCGAATCCATGGGTGGCGTGGAGTCTGTTTTTCCAATATTGAAGCCTTACAAACTGGCCAGCCGCGAAGCCAAACCCAGTGACACAGTGGTCGATGTGGATGGCGTTTTAGTCGGCGGCAAAGAAATCGTCATCATGGCCGGTCCCTGTTCGGTGGAAAGCATGGACCAGATCTGCACAACCGCCCGGATGGTGAAAGACGCCGGTGCGAACATGATGCGTGGCGGGGCTTTCAAACCGCGCACCTCACCCTATAGTTTTCAGGGGTTGGAAGAAGAAGGCCTGAAACTCATGTGGGAAGCCAAAAAAGAATCTGGTCTGCCCATCGTCACTGAGGTGATGAACCCGCGTGAAGTGGACCTGGTCGCCAAATATGCCGACGTCATGCAGGTGGGGGCCAGGAACGTGCAGAATTTTTCATTATTGAAGGAACTGGGTAAAATCGATAAACCGATTTTGCTGAAACGCGGCATGATGACCACGGTCAAGGAATTCCTGATGTCCGCCGAATATATTCTCGCCGAGGGCAACCGCAACGTCATCCTGTGCGAGCGCGGCATCCGCACCTTTGAGACCGCCACCCGCAATACCCTGGACTTGAGCTGTATCCCCGTCCTCAAACTGGAAACCCATTTGCCCGTCATCGTCGACCCCAGCCACGGGACTGGTTATTGGCATCTGGTGGATTCCATGTCCAAAGCCGCCATCGCCGCCGGTGCCGATGGTTTGATGATCGAAGTGCATCCCGACCCGGCGCACGCCTATTCCGACGGCCCACAGTCGCTCAAACCCGAAAAATTCGCCAAATTGATCGAAACTTTAAGACCCTTCATCGAACTGATGGGCCGCAGTCTCGCGTGACCTCGCTAAAGGGTGCCAGAGCCTTTATCTAAGGGTTGCCCATTCCTCCAAGTGCCGTCGTCTTTTCTTGAATCTCGCCTGGAATGGGTTTATCCTTTGAGGATAAGGCTACCCCGGTCCTCAAAAATCAAGTCCTTCGGTTGCATTTAGCCAGAAGTGGATTTTTCAATGAATGATTTTTATCAGTCCAATAAAGTTGTCAGCACCCGCTATCGAACTGAAGTACAGCAAAAAGTCCTGCCTGTTGTTGAGCCAGAGTCTTTTTCCGATTCCGACCTCAAAGACCCGCAAAAATTTTATCTGAAATTCAAAAACAGAATTCTGAAAATTATCGACGAAGAAACAAAGAGCCTACAGGAAGAAGCTCTGCAATCGGACAATTGCCATCTGATTTTATTGAAGCGGACGGCTCTGGTCGATGTCGCCTTGCAAGCCGGTTTTCAAGCCGCGGTCTGGTTCTACAATCAAGTCATGAACAAACAACTCGACCCGAATGAAGTTCAACTCGCCATTGTTGCCAAAGGGGGGTATGGCCGAGAGGAGATGCACTTTAATTCCAATGTGGACATTCAGATCGTCACCAAATCCACCACAGAAAAGGAAAGTCTGGCGGCGGTGAACGAAATAAAAAAGCACTTTGAATATTTGTTTGTATTTCAGGATATTTTCCCCAGGACAAAAAGCAGTTCCTGTCATTCCGAAGCGACGGAAATGGTGGAAGAATTTCATGTCGATCAACTGCCCGATTTTTTTGCCATGATGGAGCATCGTTTTGTTGCCGGGAACCCTCTGGTGTATGCCGAATTCGTCAGTTCCATCAAGACCGCGAGCCTCCTGCATCAGGATGAGATTTTGCAATACTGCCTCAAGCACAAAGAATATTACTCGGTTAAAAACACTCTTTTTCAGCAGGAGCCCAACGTCAAGGAAGAGCTAAAACGCTTGTACTGGGCGCTGACATTGGTGCGCATTCGCCAGAATCTGAGCACGGTGAACCAGTTTGAACTGTTGAATGAACTCTTCAGACTCAAAGTGCTGAGCCAAACTGCGTTTGAACACATGCAAAGTGCGTTCAATTTTTTATCCAAAGTGTGCTTGCTTTTGCATAGTGTCCAAAAGGGCGCGAATCGGGATGTGCTGGGTTTTGAAGTCCGGGAAAAAGTTTCCGGGGCGATGGGGTTTGAACTCAAAGAATTTTATAAGAAATATTTTTACGATGCCTGCCTGCCGCTCAAACGCTACAGCCGCAATCTTTTCTGGGAGAGCATGTCGGTAGACACGAAGAAAGTAGGCGAACTGGCGGAAAATTTTGCCCTCGACGCGGATGACCAGATTATTTTCAATAAAGATCCGGATAGATTGTCTTCTGAAAATCCGCAATGGATTTTTGAAGTTTTTGCGTGGGTGGCAGAAAAAAATCATCGTCTTTCCTATCCCATCATCCGCAAAATCGAAGATCATTTGAGTCAAGAGAAGCCGGCTTTATTAGCGCCCGATGAGAATGCAAAACCAGAAATACAATATTATTTCCAAAGAGTCATTGAGGGAGATCATTTTTCACGAGCGTTGCGTTTATTGCATGAATTCGGGTTGTTGAGCGATTATTACATCCCTGATTTTAAAAATATCTGTGGTCAATTGCAGGACATTTACGTGCATCGGTTCCCGACCGACATGCACATCCTGTCGGCCCTCGATGCCCTCAACCTGCTGGTACTGCGGCGGGACGCCGACCCGTTTCTCATCGACCTTTATCATTCCCTGAAGGACAAAACCGCGTTGAAACTCGCCGTTCTTCTGCACGATATCGGCAAAGGCGCCATGAAAAAAGGCGAAATTGAAGAAGTGGTCGGTGCGTCCATGATCCCTGGAATTCTGGCCGGACTGGGCTATTCCGGGGATACCAAACGAGTGGAAGACGTGGCGTATCTGGTCGAAAAACATTTGACCATGTACGACTTGATGCTCCTCGACCCGGAAGACGACGACACGTTTGAGATGGTGTGGGATCTGGTGACCCACGATACGGAAAGATTAAAAATGCTGGTCCTGCTCACCTATGCCGATCGGGCCGGGACTAAAATGAAGATGTCGTCTTTGCAGATCGACCAGTTGAAAATATTTTATCACCACACGCTTCATCATAAACGGCATGAGAATGTTCCAAAATCCGTCAAGCTGGAATTTTTACAAATGGCCCGCCTCCCGCAGGATTTGCTGAGCCAGTTGGAAACGTATAATGAATTTATCCAGTCCAGTAAGCCCTACGCGGCTGATTTCGTGTTTCAACCGGGCAAGCCCGTAGACCTGATCGTGTGCACAAAAGACAGGAAAGAATTGCTCTACAATATTTCGGCGGTGCTGGCTTATAACCAGTTGAGCATCGTGGCCGCCAATATCCAGACCATGAAAGACAACGCGTTCGATGTGTTCAAGGTGGTCACGTCCTCTGGCAACCCCATCGACCATTCCAATTTTTATTTTTTCCAGAAGCAGGTCATGAAAGATATCAGGCGAATTTTTGTCGACGAGGAGCCAGTGGCTGTTGTTTTCAAGGATCGGGACTGGGTCACCCGGCAGGAAAAAAAACCGTACAAGGACGCGAAAATCAAAATTAAAATCATCGGGCGGGCGGTCATATTATCCACTCATGACCTGGTCGGAACGTTCATGACAGAAGCCAAGGTATTTGCCGATCAGGATATGATCATTGATCGTGCGGTTGTCAATACCAGTCAGGGAGCATCGACCAATATTTTTTACATCCGCCCAGAGGATGTTCAACAAATCGTTCTGAATAAACAGCAGTTTGCAAATAAGCTGAGCAATGCTTTGCGTCCGCTGGTGGAATCGAAATCGATTTTAACCCCAGGTCCTGCCTGATGATGAGCGAATTTTTTTAGTCCTTAATTTTTTTGGGTTTTCTCGACCATGAGACGTATATATTTTCTGATCCTGACATTGCTATGGGTTAATTTTTTGACCGTGAGCGTGACCCATGCGGATACGGCGACTGCTCTTTTTCAAAAAGCCGCACAGTTGGACAAGGATGGTTTTTTAGATGAGGCCGCCCAGACCTTAGAGCAAGTGCTGAAAGCCCAGCCGGAAAAAAACCTGGCAACGCTGACCAAGCTCAGGCTTTTAAGCACTTATATTAAACTGGCGGAGACTTTTAAAGCCGTGGAAATGGGGGAAGCGCTGGTTCTTTCTCAGCCAGATCTTTTCGACGCGCATTTTCACCTGGGAAACGCCCAGTCGAAATTAAAAAAATTCCCCGAGGCGATCAGGGCCTATAAAAAAACCACCGAGCTTCGACCCGATGAAGGATTGGGGTATATCGCTCTGGCTCTTGCCTATTTTGGCGATAGAAACCCAGACGCCGCAGTCGAACAATTGAAGACGGCCAAGAAAATTTTTCGAAAGAAAAAAAATATCTCCTGGTATCGAGATTCCAGAATCATGGTTCAGCAGATAAGAGGGTTCGCCCCTTATCCGCCAAACTTTGCCGATCTTTGGCTGACAAACAATCTGGATCTGGTGCGCAATACTTATGAGAAAAATGTTTTCATCCCTGGGGACATTAAAAAATAAGTTGCCGGTCTCATTGTTGTTTGCCCCGGTTTAAAAAGGAGTGATCGCAATATTAATAAATATTAATCTGAGGTTAACGGTTATTTAATATGGATTTTTTATAATCATTTCTAAAGTTCTTCTTCTCCTTGTTGTGGGGGGTGGGTGCGATGCCACGATCGTCCCACCCCCTCTTCCTTTTTTGCACCCTATTTCCCGGAAATTCAGCATTTTCCCCGCGCCGCACTGAACATGAAAGCGAGCAACCGAGGGCCTTGGCCAATAGCCCTGTGGGGGGCAATGATCCCTTTTGGGATTTTAAGTTCATATTTTCCGGAAAATGGGTTAAAATTGGTATTCATGCAATTGGAAAGCATTTTTTTTTAAAAGAGTTCGCCATTTATCCCCGGTTTCGCCATCCATGCCCTCAATGAGCAATAACGATATGAAAAGGAAGCAATTAATATTGGGACTGAACTTTTTATTAGTCCTTTTTTTTACCGCTTCCACCGTCTTTGCCAACTCTCTCAGCCGGTTTGAATTGAGGGACGGCAGTGTCATTCAAGGAGAGATCCTGTCCTTTTCCAAAGGCGTGTACCAGATCAACTCCGATGCCTTGGGGACCGTTTCCCTGCCCGAGGAAAAAATCAGGGTGATAAAGCCCGCGCAGAGTTCCGGCACCCAGGCGGATAACAGCCGTCAGGCGGCAGGGTCGGTGACCGGTGCCAAAAAAATCGATCAGATGAAGGACTTGTTGCTGAGCGACCCCGAAACGGTTCGAATGATCGGCGAATTGAAAAGCAATCCCTCGGTGCAACAAATCCTTCAGGACAAAGAACTCATGAAGGCCATTGCCGAGGGAAACCTCAACCGGTTGGGTCAGGACCCAAAAATTAAAGCCTTGATGAACGATCAAACTATCGGGAAAATATTGGAACAAACCCAATAAAGTCATTGCCCCGTTGATCTATCAGGAAACCGCAAACCCCTCCCAGGTATCGGAAACAATATGGGTAAAAAATCGTCGCACAATATGGTCTGGATGGATCTGGAAATGACCGGCCTGGACCCTGAAAAGGAATTGATCATTGAAATCGCCACCCTGGTCACAGATGGCGAGTTGAATATACTGGAAGAAGGGCCTAGCTTGGCCATCAAACAAAGCAACGCGATTTTATCCCGAATGGATGCCTGGAATACCACCACGCATCAAGCATCCGGGTTGACGGAGCGGGTGATGCACTCTAAAATTTCCTGCCAGGATGCGGAAACGGCCACCCTTGATTTTATCAAGCAATATTGTCCACCGGAAACCACGCCCCTGTGCGGCAACTCCATCGGTCAGGACCGACGGTTTCTGGTCAAGTATATGCCAGAACTGCACGACTACCTGCATTACCGCAGTGTCGATGTCACGACCATCAAGGAGCTAGTCAAACGCTGGTATCCCAAGGGGCCCAAATTCCCCAAGAAAAGCGGGGTGCATAAAGCCAGTATCGATGTCAGGGAATCCCTGGAAGAGTTGATTTTTTACCGCAAGCATTATATTTCCAATGGTGTGCCAGCCCTCACCGCAAACCAGAAAACTTCCTGAAACTGTCATGAACAAAGGCGCTCTTTTAACCATCGGGTTTCTTGTTTTCGTCAGCTACCTTTCCTTCACCCTGATCTGGACTGGCAATAAATTTCAGTGCCATGTGTGCATCGTTTTTAAAGATCGGGAAGTCTGCCAGACCGTCAAAGGGATGGAAAAACAGGAAACCATGATGACAGCCGTCAGCACCGCCTGTGCCGGCGCGGCCAATGGCATGACCGAATCCCTCGCCTGCCAGGCCAAACCCCCGACCGTAATGGAGTGCAAGACGCTGTAAGGGCAGACAATTTTCTTCCTATGCCCGAAGCATTTTTATTTCGACAAAGCTACCGGCCCACTTTTTCCGGGTGCAGGTATTCCCGACAAATGAGCCCCGTGTCACCCCGGCTCAGGTTTTCCTGAGTCAACTCGCAGAAGAACTTTCCATTGCCCTTGTCGCGGTTATAGCGACAGGTCCGACACACGCCAAACGGCTTCATTCCGTTTAACCGTTGCATCGTTTTTAAAATCTGTTGGAGTTCTTTAATCCATTGATTTTGCTTCGATGTCGATACGCCTTCCCAAGTGCTTCGCACAGTTTGAGTGGGCAGGATTTTATCCAAAAGTTTTTTGCCCGTCTTCGTGACATTCAGATGAACAATCCGCCCGTCTTTTTTGTCAGGTGTTTTTTGTGTCAGCCCTTTTCGTTCCAGGACCATGAGTGTCTGGGACACCGTTCCCTTAGTCAGGCCCAGATATTCAGTCACTCCCAAGGGCGTGTCGGAATAACGGTTTGACCTGTTCAGGTAATTGAGAGCATCCAGCTGGATGGGCTGAAGGCCGTAATCAGCCCCTGCCCGGCGGGTCTCGGAACGAAGCAGATGTGATATCCGCTCGAAGTATTCGTGTAGCAGTGAGGCACTCATAATGAATTATTGTATCGAATCAAAACTAGTTTGACAAAATAATTTTCATGAGCTATATTTCTTATAAGTATCGAGTCGATACTATATTGGCGAGATAAAGATCGTCATTCATTCAATCAGAAAAGGAAAATATCATGAACAAAGCCATTTTTTATCACGCCGGATGCCCGGTTTGCGTCGAGGCGGAACAACGATTTGTAACTGCCCTGAACCCGTCAGATTATCAGGTGGAAGAGGTTCATTTAGGCAATGAAAAGGGTCGCATCGACGAAGCCGAAAGGGCGGGCGTGAAATCGGTCCCCGCTCTGGTGATCGGTGGAACTCCTTTTCATATTAATTTTGGAGCTTCGATCAACGATTTGAAATAATTTTTTTGAATACCCGGTGGCGAATTCCGCCATCGGGTCGTTCCTCAACGCTCGATCAATTGCCTCATTTTTTCGAGGAAAATTTTCTTGTCGAAAAGCTCCGCGCGTTGTTCGCAGGCTTCCCGCAGGGCAAGCGCCCGTTTGGGCGTCAGTTGGTGGACGGCCTCGATCAGATCTTCGGGGGAAGGATTGGCCGGGATCAAAATCCCGGTTTCTCCATGCACAATTGTTTCCAACACTCCGCCTTCGGCCACGCCCAGAACAGGTTTCCCCGCCGCCAGAGATTCTACAGGGCTCATGCCAAAATCTTCATCTCTTGGGATGTAGATACTGGCGATGGATTTTTCC
>UOGB01000120.1_pt1 | contig 32188 bp, 24 predicted proteins | sample 1989701 | NCBI WGS metagenome assembly UOGB01 (sample SAMEA4712198, study PRJEB27164) | hydrothermal vent metagenome | biome: marine basaltic hydrothermal vent biome; feature: marine hydrothermal vent; material: mineral | place: Pacific Ocean | collected 2011-06-14/2011-07-23 | depth 1691 m
CCATCCAACGCATCTGACCATTAATGGGATCCGGCTTGTTCGGGATGATCCAGTTTGGATGAACGCCGTTTTTCTTCCACCATTTGAGCTTAAGATCAGGATCGTTGTCTCCGGCGAACGGCGCTTTCTTTCCGGAAGCGTATCGGCCATATTCCCAATGTCCGCAATGGTGGGAGATAGCGACCACGCCGGGGACTACCTGGCCTGTCACTTTGGCTCTGGTTGTGATCTCGCCTAACTCCGACCTGACTTTTATCGCGTCGCCATCTTTAACGCCGATGGATGACGCCGTTTTCGGATTTATCCTGGCGGGATTGTCATGATATATCTCCGTCAACCACTTGCAGTTGGAGCTTCTCGAATGGATTTGCACCGGAACTTTATACGTGGTTAAAACAAGCTCGTTTTTTTTCATCTCCTTATGGCCGGGAATCGCCACATATGTGGGCAACGCTGGCAGGCCCTTTCCCTTCATAATGTTCGAATAGAGCTCGAAATAGCCAGACTTGTTAACCTTGTCCGGTTTAAAACCTTTATAGACCTTGGCGCCTATCTTTTGACCTACATAACCTTTGTAACTTTTCTTGGTATGCTCATATCCTTTTTTCTTCGCCTCCTCCGCGCTTTTGGCTTTCGATTTTTTCCAGTTCCAGTAAACGCCCGTGGTTTCGTCGAAAATTACGCCGTCTTTTTTCAAATGATCCGCCTTCACCTCTTTTTTATAACTGTAGTACTTCGGTTTAGCTTTTGGGTCGTGCCAGACGCCATGCGTCTTCATATATTCAAACCCGCCGGCCTCTTTGACGCCGGGAGTCATTTCGCATGATTTTTTGACAAACTCCTCTTTGCTCTTAAACCCAAGAGGAAATCCCATCCGCTCCGCCAGATCACAGGCCACATCACAAAAATCTCTCGACTCGCCCAGCGGTTTCACCAGAGGCTGGCGTATGTAAAATTCCGCCACCTGGGTCGGCGAAACCATATCCTCCCAGTCCCATTTCTCAAGATAGGTAACGTCCGGCAAGATTATGTCCGCCAAAGCGGCCGCCTCATCGTAGAACGGGTTTACGCATACTGTATAAGGAATCAGCTTTTCATCTTTTAGAACTTCTATATTCGTCTTGCAGTCGCCGTTTGCGTACACAGGAGAATAGCAGTACCACATGTAAACATCCGGCCGACCGGCCGAACCATCCTTAATCATATTGAAAACCTGATGGCTCGCATGATGATTGGGCAAGGCTATCTGCCCCTTAAAACCGTTGATAATATCCAGCTTTTTGGCTTTAGGTTTGTTTTTTGGTCCTTTCGGATATTTCCACTTCGCGCCCGCAGGACGGCACCGTCCGCCGGGATTGTCGATATTGCCGGTTATGGCCGCCAGCGTCTGTATCGCCCGCTCGGTGTCGTGTCCGTTATAGTGGGCCACAGCGCCGCGATAACTTATAACAACAGCCGGTTTGGTTTTGGCGAACTCCAGCGCTATCGTTCTGATCTTCTTCGCCGGAACGCCGCTTATCGTCTCCGCCCATTCAGGAGTGTATTGGGAGAAATGAGCTTTGAGCGCTTTTATTTTCTCATCGACGCTTACGTCGTTTTTCTCCGTCGCTTTAACAAACTTGAGGAACTTTTTATCGTATAGCCCCTCTTGCATCACCACATTGCACATCGCCATCACGACCGCGCCGTCGGCTCCAGGTTTGATTGGAACCCATTCGCTCGATTTCGCCGCCGTCTTCGACAGGCGCACATCAAAAGTCACCGCTTTGACCCCTCTGTCCACTACCGCGTCTGTAAAGCGTTGCGACGTGGGAATATGGTTCGTGTGCGCCTCCAGGACGCCGCTTCCAAAATTAAGAATATATTTGGTGTTGTCAAAATCCCAGTTATCGTAATGTTTGCCCCAGGTAAGCTCCTGGGCGACCCATTTGCCCCCTTCGCAGATGGTAGTATGGTTGCCTATGGTTTTTGTTCCATAGCTTGCCAGAAACGCGCTTTTAATCATCTTGGAGTTGCTCGACTTCATCCTCCCGTAATGGAACATGAACTTTTCAGGAGTTCCCGCGTCGCGCAGTTTCTTGAGACGCCCGGCCACTTCTGTCAACGCTTCGTCCCATGAAATCTTTTTCCATTTCCCTTCGCCTCGTTTGCCCGCTCTTTTCAACGGATGCAGGATTCTGTCAGGGTCGTACACCTGATTCATACCCGCATGGCCTTTAGCGCATATTTTGCCCCTGCCCCGGATAGAGTCGGGCTGGCCTTCGAGTTTGACAAGCCTTCCGTTTTCAACGAATCCGACCATGGAGTCCCTGGTGACGCAACTCCAGCAGGCGGTTGGTATCATTTTTCTTTCTTTACCTGTGGCGGGGGAAAAATCTTTTTTTCCTTTGGCGAGTTTCACAGTTCCGGCGAAAACGGACGATTCAGATCCAGCTCCGCTTCCTATCAGCGCTCCGCTGGCGATCGCCAGTTTCATAAGGCTTCTTCTATTGATCTTGCTCATTGCTTGCTCCCAAACATAAATGGTGGATAATTCAATAGTTTCAAACTCTCCATTAGGAAATCTGATCCCTGAACTCCGCCAACTTGTTTTCTTTCGTTATTGTGTACGCTCCAAGCGATTTGTCCGGATCTATGTAGTAAACCTGGGGCTGTGTACCTTCCTCAAACAAAAGCGTGGATTCAACCGTGTTGTCGGTCAAGTCGAACTTTTCCGCCAATTTCGACACTTCACTGCCCGGATCGTTAAGGTCACCGAAAATCCTCGCCTTGCCGGGGCATGCGTTGACGCACGAAGGCTCCACGCCTTTATCTACCCTGTGCTGGCAGAAAGTGCATTTGACGATCCCGTTTTTCTTCGGGTCTTTGCCGGAAACCAGCCTTTTGTTATACGACCTGACCCCGTAAGGGCACGCTTCGATGCACTTTCCACATCCGATGCAAAGCGAGTTATCCAACAGGATCATACCGTCTGGCCGTTTATAAGTCGCGCCGGTGCGATACCGTATTTTTTTGCCGGTGGGCGTTTTAAACCTGACCCGCTCCCCCGAAGCTTTTTCAGGGCAAATCTTGACGCATGGCGGCTCCATATCCTGGTCGTTTCCTTTGCAATGGTTGCAAAGACGCGGGATGAAATCATTTTTTATATTCGGATACTCCCCCCGCTCAACGTCTTTGACCACCGACCTCCATGAACCCAACGGTGTGTCGAACTCCGCCTTGCAGGCGACAGTGCATGTGCGGCATCCTTTGCACCGCCTTATGTCAATCACCATCGCCCAGCGCGGAGCCTTGGATTCGGCCGCCATAGCCTCTTTCACCGCCAACATTCCGGTGGAAGCGGCTCCAACGGCCAATACACTCGCCGTCTTGAGCATGTCGCGTCTTGAACTCAACTGGTTGTTACTCATCTTCAATTCCTTTCCCGTTAGAGGTTCGCCTGTCGATCAACACGTTCATTCGTTGTCGTTTAAGTCATCTATTATGTCCTCGAAGTTATTCATGGCCGCGTCTATCAGCATGATCGAATACTTCTTGTTATGAAGGCCATGACCAAGCTCAATTATCCTGAGATAATGCTTTCCTTTTGTAAGCATATCCCTGGCCTCGTCAACTCTTTCTTTTGAAACCTTGCCTTTAACTTTACTAATGGCGCTTTCAGCCTCAGCCGCGCTATTTTTCGCTGTGGTGAGTTCCTTGCTAATCGCCGCTTGCCATTCCTTCAACATATTTTTATGTTCTTTAGTGTGACAGGCCGCGCACGCTTCCGGCGATCCCCGAAGTATCGGCTGACCCTGCGCGTCCACGCCTTTTTTCGTATGGCACGCAAGGCAGTTTGTCTTAACCTCTGTCATAAGAGCCGGTGTTTTGGGAACGCCTTCTAGCTTCTCTCCCGTAAGAATAGCTTTCTGATACATGTGATGGTCCGGATGACAAAATTTACATTGCGACCTGACCACCTCCAGAATATCGTCCACTTCCTTGTGGGTAATCGATTCATGGCAGTTAAAGCAATCGGCCTGTTGCCCGGCGACATGCTTTTCATGCATCAGTTTTTTATCCAGGGCCTTTGCGGTTGCCTCCTCTTCCTCGTGGCAGTTGAGGCAGTCCTCCGTCTTGATCTCACCGGTACCCCGGACAAGCTCTATATGGCAACTGGTGCATGAGACCCCCGCCTCTTCAAGCGACCTGTGTGTAATCGGCTTGACGTCACTTACTACTTTTATCCCTTCAAACTGTTTTTGAAGGGGTTTGTCGCTTACTTCATGGCACAGATAACATCGGCCCCGTCCTTCGTTAAACTCCGTGTTTTTAAAATGGCACAGGAAACATGTTTCTTCTGAAACATTAAAATGCGCCTTTGAAGATGTATGGTTATGGCAGGTGGCGCAATGCAGTTTTTGCCCTTCTATGGTTTTGTCGAAATGCGTCTTATGCACATATGATACGTTTTCGGTAAATAGAATTTTTTTCGTAGCCAGCTTTTCATCCATTGGATGACATTTGGAGGTGACGCAACTCTGGTCATCTATATACGCTCTTTTCCTGACAGTGGATCCGGGTGAGGCGAGATAGGAGAACAGCTGGGACAGCCCCTTGAATTTGGCGGTGATTGTGTGCTGTTCGCCGGGGGCGTAATGGCAATCCACACATGCGATATTCCTATGCTTGGAGTCATTCCAGGTTCGATAATATTTCTTCATGATATGGCACGAGCCGCAGAAGCCGGGTTGGGACGAATAATATTCAAATCCCAATGGAAGAGACAACACCAAGACTACAAAAAAGAAAAGAACCGCCTTTTTCTTCGGTGACATAAAGCTAAACCCTTATTGTTTAAAAGATATTTTTCCAACAAAACAGCAGGCCAAGTCAGCCTATGGAAACCAGCGGTCTCCTTTAAAGATAATATAGGGCGTTAAGATCGATTTTGCAAAGAGTAACGCTCTAAAGTGTCAGGCCACCTTTAACATGCAAGATTTCAGAGCGTTACAATGGACGGCGGCTTGTGCGCCCTCCTTCAGAACCCCATCCCCCAGCCAATGCTGAACCGGCCCTTTTCATCGTTGGAGATTCCTCCCAGTTTCTGGTAGGCGGGATATGAATAGTTGGCGTATACGTTTTGAGAATGCGAGATGTTGATCTTGACACCGGGGGAAATATAAACGACATCACCGCCGCTGTTCTTTTTGATCTTGTCGTTTTCGATATCCTGGTCGAAGAATATCGCGTTGATCTCCAGTACCGGAACAATCTTGTGGTGGTGCCCGTAACTGACGGCCAGATCGAACTGCGTCGAATTACCGGTGCGAAACTGCTTGGCCCCCTGTGTGCTGAACCGGTATATCAGGTCTGTGTCCAGCGCGATTCCCTCGCTTATGTGGCCGGTGTAGGCGAGTCCTCCCTGAAACGTGACGCCGCCGTATCCCGGCTGGTTGTGTGTGCCGATGATCTCGCCGTTGTCTGTCCTGTTGGTGATAGTTCCTGATGGCAGGATGACGCCGAATATCGAGGCGAACTGGCTCTTTTCAGATTTGTAAAAACGGTAGCGACCGGTAACGAGCATGTCGCCTACTCCCGGCGAGTCGGATGTAGGGGAAATGCAAGATGACGGAAAGTCTGGCGCGGCGCTGGCGAAACAGGCGTTGGCGAAATCATCGCCGTTATCTTTGAAACCTTTGAAGTCATTGTACTGTAGCTGAAGATTAATATCCATGTTCTTTAGAATCGGAAAACCTAATGAAAGAAAATACGCGTCTTCGCTTTTATGCTGGTGAACATCCTCTCCATTTTTTTTAAAATCAGCCATCCGCCGGTTGGAGAAGGTCGTGTAGCGGCGCCCGTCCCAGCGCAGATCAATCGTTCTTTGCTCCAAGATCGCGGCCCCGATCGCATTAATGCTCCCTATGCCGCCACGAATCGATTCGCCATGCGCAAACAGGCTTGAAGCGCCCATAAACAAAAGAAACGGAGCAAAAACCGCCACTATCGCCACCTGTTTTCTTATCGATTCTCTTTTACTGCGCATCTACTTCATTCTCCAAAAAATGTTTCGCTAATATCGTTTTCTGAATGGTTTCCACGAACCAGGAAGAACGGAAGGTATTATATAACGATATTTCTTTGACGCCACCAGCATAGGCGTAAATTTGCGCGCCTGTCTTGCTTGCCTCAGCCACAATAAGACAGATGACTCATTTTTAAAAACGGCGCCGGGGATATCAAAGCCGCTGTCCGGCTTATGCGAGTAGCCTTTAAACGCTTTTATTAACGGACGACCTCAGCTGAAGGCCGCTGGTGAACAGGCAGGGGATAATAAAAAGCACGTAGATCGTCGAGGTTATCATTCCTCCCACGGTTGGCGTCGCTATCGGTTTCATTATTTCCATCCCGGAGCCGGAAGAGAGCATGACGGGAAGAAGCGACAATATCGTCGTGCTAACCGTCATCAGCTTTGGACGCAGGCGCAGGGCGGAGCCTTCGATGACAGCCGTCTCGATGGCGCCGATGGTTTGCGGTATATTATCTATTCCTCTTTTTTTCAAAGCCTGGCGCAAGAAGATAATCATTATTATTCCGGTTTGAACCGCCACAGCGAACACGGCGATGTAACCCACCCAGACCGCGATTGTCATCGGATATCCCAGCATCCACTGCATCCATATTCCTCCGACGAAAGCGTACGGTATTGAGAGCATTATAAGGATGGCGTCGACTACGGATCGAAACGTATACATAAGCAGGATAAAGATAATCAGCAAGGTTACAGGCGCGATAATAAACAGCTTTTCGCGGGCTTCTATTTCGTACTGGAACTGCCCCGACCATTCGAGCAGATAACCATCAGGCAATTTGATTTTTTCCGAAAGAAATTCCCTGGCTCGCTCCACGTAGGTTCCCGCTTCGATTCCGGCGATATCTATGTAAATGTAGCCCGTTAAAAGACCATCCTCATCTCTAATCATTTCTGGCAGTCTTTTGACCTTTACGTCCGCCACATTCGACAGAGGAGTTATTCTATCGTCCGAGGCCACTATCAAGAGGTTTGAAATTTTCTCCAGCGTGTTTATATAGTCGATGGCGTACTGGACGTTTAACGGGACGCGCCCGTTCTGATTGTCGATCCAGCCTACGTTTTCACCACCGAGCGCATATCGGATATGCAATAGCGCCTCGTCAACACGAATGCCCAGGCTTGCCAGCCGGTCATAGTCAAAATCAGCGTCTATAAAATATCCGTCCGAAATGCGCTCTGCGATCACGCTTTTTGTATGTGGAAACTCCCTTAACGCGGTTTCTATTTTTTTTGCGATAGTTTCAATCTCTCCAAGGTCGGTTCCTTTCACTTTCAACCCGACCGGTGTCTGGACGCCGGTTGTCTGCATATCCACCCTCGCCCGTATCGGTTGTGTCCAGGCGTTTACGAATCCGGGGATTTTCATTTCATCGTCCATTTCCCTAATCAGCCGCTTTATTGTCATGCCCGGCCTCCATTCCGTCTTTGGACGCAATGTTATAGTCGATTCAATCATGGTAAAAGGGGCGGGGTCGGTGGCGGAGTCGGCCCTTCCTAATTTGCCGAAGACCTTTTCTACTTCCGGAAAGTTTTTCAGTTTCGCGTCTATCCGTTGCAAAATCCACCCGGCCTCTTTTGCCGGTAGTCCGGGGAGAGTCGTTGGCATATATAAAATGGAGCCTTCATCCAACTCCGGCATAAACGTTTTTCCAAAACTCATCATGACGGGCGCAGTAGCTACCAGGATAATGATATTGAGCGCGAGAAATAAATATTTGAATTTTAAAACTGTCCCCAACGATCGCTCGTACCACTTGAGCAAAAAAACGTCGGTTTTGGCTACCGGCGCAGGGCGCTTGCCGCCGAATATGGCAAGGATCAACGCCGGAAGAAAAACAAACGTAAGCAGGGTAGACAGGAACATGGCGAATGTTTTGCTGTAGGCGAGCGGATCGAACAGTTTCCCCTCCCTGCCCCCAAGAAAGAAGACCGGCAGGAAGGATACAATAATAATCAGGAGGGAGAAAAAGAGGGGTTTTGCCATATTTATTACCGACCCTATGATAATGCGTCTTCGCTCCGCTTCGCCGACGCTCCCTTTTGCCGCAAGCTCCGACGCGCAGTTCTCCACCATCACAATTGTCGCGTCCGCCATCTCCCCCATAGCCAGAAACAGGCCCGCGATGGAGAAAAGGTTGAGTGTCTGATGGAAAAGGTAAAGAGGCAAAAAACTGAACAACACGCTAAACAAAAGCACAAGCGCAGGCGCAACGACAGTCCTGCCGGTTTTTAAAAACAGAGCCATCACAAGTATCACCACGGCAAGTTCGTAGGCCAGGGTTTTGAAAAACGTGAATATCGCGCCGCTTATCAAAGGAGAGCGGTCATACACGGTTACTATGGAGATGCCCTCAGGAAGCGTCTTTTCGATCCCTTCAAGCTTTTCTTTAACTCGTTTTATGACCGTTAATACATTTTTATCCTGCTCGATTATTACTATTCCACCTACAACTTCCCCGATTCCGTTAAAGTCGGCTATTCCTCTTCGTAAATCGTAACCGACCTGGATATACCCGATATCCTTGATCCGCACAGGGGCGCCATCCCTGGAATATCCGATCACAGCCGATTCTATCTGGTCGATATTCTCTGCTTTGGCGATTCCTCTAATCTGATAATCCCGGTTGTTAACCTCCAGCAATCTGCCGCCCGCCTCGCCTGAAATCGACTTTAGCGCCGAGACCAGTTCTTTAAGAGAGACTCCTGTCTCCGCCAAAAGCGGGGGATATATTTTGAGCTGATACTGTTTTGTAAGCCCGCCGACTGTCGCCACCTCCGCCACTCCCTCTACCGATTCCAGCGCGGTTTTGACACGCTCTTGCTGGATGCGGCGTATTTCCCGAAGATCGTGGCTGTTGTCGCTATCGACAAGAATATACTGGTACGCCCACCCCATGGCGCTTGCCTGCGGGCCGATTTCTATTTGCGCGTCCGGCGGAAGCTTCGGCCTGATCGAATTGAGACGATCATTCACCTCATCTTTGACCATGCCTTTGTCGGCGTCATTTTCCATTATCACATAGACAAAAGAGTATCCGAGGTATGACATGCCGCGAACCGTCCGAACGCCTTTCATCCCCGATAGCGAGCGAATTAATGGACGAGTGATTTTGGTCTCAAGTAGCTTTGAGCTCCTGGGCCATTTCGAATAGATTATTATTTGCGGATCGGAAATGTCGGGGATCGCGTCAAGCGGGGAGTTTTTTATCGCGTACACGCTCAACAAAATCCCCAACGCCATCAGGGCGCCGATAACTTTGCGATACCGTATAGAGCCGTTAATGATGGTGGGGAGCAAACGGCCCTCCTTTCCCTTTGGAGTGTAACTTGTACTCTACGTCTATGAAAAAAATTCCGAATGTTACGACTTCTTCGCCAGCTTTCAATCCGCCAAGGATTTGGGTGTAAAGCTCGCCCCGGCGCCCGACGGTGATATCGCGTGGAGCGTATCGGTTGTTTTTCCCTGATACATAGACAACTTTCCTGCCGGCCTCCTCTATAATCGCTTCATTGGGAATCGCCAGGCTCCTGCCGAAATCTATGATGATTTCCATGATGTAATACTTCACGTCTCCGTACCATTTGTCCTCAACATCCGTCTCCACCATCACACCGCCTTTATCGGCGGTCACCCTGACAACCTTGCCTTGCAATAGCGGATCCCTCCCGATAAGCGGGAATACGCGCGTCTTCTGCCCGTTCCGCACAAGCTCCGCGTCTTTTCCATATACACGCCCATGAACGCGCTTTGTCGATGGGTTCACCGATCCTGCGGCTCTGATCCATTTCTCAATTGTTTGAGTTGACGCCGTGGCAAGGGTCAGCGTTATCGTTTTCCCCTGCCTGGAGTCAATAATGACGCCATCGCCGGGGGACGGATCGCGCGCTTTCCGGGAAACCGAAGACGGTTTCCCGGAAACGCCATGTTTCATAATCATTGAAACATGGCTGTAACGATGGAGGGGGCCCCGACGTTGCGCGCGCTCCGCGTTCCCGCGCCCGGCTCCCGAAAGCCACACGAGAATCGCTAAAAGAGCGATAATATTTTTCATGGTCGTAAAGTTAATGGCAGTAAAGATCCTTCCCCTCCAAAATTGAAGATCCCCACGGATAGAACCCGACGTTGGCAATGCGGGTAACCGCGTTGGTTTTTCCATCAATGACATAAACTGAGTTATCCCTGGAGCTGGTGAGGTACATTTTCTCGCCCTGCGCGTCCGTGGCGGCTGTTTCCAGCTCCAGGTTCGTACCGATTTTGATGCGCCCGGCCGGTCTCAAGGTTTTCAAGTTGTACACGTAAACAAAACTGCTCGACCTGCTTATAACAAAAGCCTTGTCATGCGAGAAATTCACGCCGATCATCTCCGGCCCCGCCTCCAATGTGGCGACAACTTTATTACCTTTAATATCGATAATGGAGATCGTTTCATCTCCGTTATTGACCACAACCATTTTGGTTCCATCATGGCTGGGATAAGCGCGCCAGGGGTCGGCCCCTACCTTGATTATCTTTATTACCTTGTCCTCCCTTGTATCGATAACTCCTACAACGCCGAGGTCGCCATCGGCGGCGTATAGGTATCTGCCGTCCCTGGTGATAGAGGCGTTGGATATTCCCTTGATTTCACTCAGATATTTTTTGGGGTCGAGCTTGTTTACACGCGGCATGTCTCCTATTTTGATTTTCTTTAAAAGCTCATGACGTGTAACGTCTATCACCCCGACCCAGTGGGCGCCGTAATTGCCGACGTAGGCTTTTGAGCCGTCGGGAAGAAAGGTGATGTTAAGAGGCTCGGCGAACCCTTTGATGGTTTTGATCTTTTTCAGGGATACAAGGTCGATAACCGAGACCGAATCACTGTCCGGGTTCCCCTGGTAGTAAAAGCGGCTGTCGGGAGTGATGGCCAGATGCTCCGGCCCAAAATCAACGGGTATCGTTTTGATAAGCTTCATGGTCGCGACATCGATGATATAGGCTTTGTTAGAGCGCGTCCCTCCGGTCACAGCGAGGCGCCCGTCCGGCGTCATCGCGACCATGTGGGGGTTCGCCCATTTCCCCAGAAACACTTTGCCTATCTGCTTGTTGGTTTTCAAGTCCAGAAATCTTATCTCGTTGGAATCACGGTTTACTATCAGGCAGACCGACCTCGGATCCGTGATTTTGATCTCATCGCCGCCATTGACCTCTTCCCCGGACGCAAGATACGGGAAAAAGAAGAGTAGCGTTACCGCCATAATGTATATTCGTTTCATCTTAAGTACTCCTTAAAATAGTCTTTTTATCCACAGTAGTTTTTAACGGTTAGAAATCGAGCTGAACCCTTAGCCCTGGGATCAGGTAGCTTTTGTCTTTTCCACCCACGTTGGAATTGGCGAGGTATTGAAGATGAAAAGATGTCTTCAGGTTTTCTGTGAGAAAAAGGTTGTAATAGGTTTCTACGAGGGTTTCTTTTACGCCGGAGGCCAGGTCTGTGCTTAGAAACGCAATCGCGTATGAGTCACGGATTCCAAATGTATGCGGTGTTCTCATCTCTATCCCGCCGCTATAAAAATAATCGTCACGGCTGTACTCACTTGAGTCAGATCGACTCAAGCCTGAATAATAACTATTGCCTTTGGAATAAAATCGACTTATGTTTGCGCTTTGCCGATTCGTGTCTGAGCCGGATCGACTCCCGAATCTTGCGAAAACAGTCACAGAGGCGGTTATTTTCTGGTCCGCGCTGAGACCCCATGCGATGTTTTCCTTTTTTGCATTCTCATCAAACCTGACCCAGGCGCGGTAATGCCCTACCTGCAATCCTGGGAGATGGGACAGATACTCCACTTCAAACATCGAAAAAACTTTCTGCGCCAGCCCATTTTCGACGCTGGCGCCGCGTTGCGCCCCGGCCCTGAAAATCAGGCCAATTTTCGGGTCGAAAGCGGCAATGACTCCGGCGCCGTTAGATGGAACACCAAGAAAAAGGTTATTGACCAGGCCGTCCGTGATAAATTGTGTCGTCTCATCATTGGCGACCGTGTTCAAATCGAAATAGTTGGTCAGATCCAGCATGCCCGCCGATACGGTCAGTTTTTGACCCAATAGCTCCGTTCTGAGCCACGCCTCCCGGACATTAACTCTTTTATCCACTTCGCGCCTTGCCACATCGCTTGTCAGCAAAGAAATGTTGTCGATTTTACGATCAGGCGAAGCCCCGCCGATCGCTTCTATGTCAAGAAAGAACAGGGTATACAAGGCCGGTTTGCCGATAAAATAAAGGTCGGTCGAGCCAACGCCGAACAAATCCTGAACGCCTTTTTCGGCGCCGCTCGTTTTGAATGTCTCCTGAAGAGTCGATGTCGCGCTGATGCCTATGTCGATACCCCTGGCGTCACGCTCATCAAGCGCGTTTTGAATCTGCTCGCCGATAGTCTGCCTCCTGTACACTTTCGTTCTCTGGTAAGTAAAATCCCTCCGTAGCGCAAGCCCGTCGTTTGGACATACGCCCTTTAAACTACTGTCATACTCGTGCCCGTTTTCGCAGACCCATATTTCTTTTTCTTTTATAATCATTTCCGGCTCCGAGAGCACCGTTTTGTTTTCAAGGTCTTTTAGCTGATCCTCCAGCTCCTGGAGTCTGTTTTCCATCACATCAAATTTATTCGCGTCATCGGATATTGATGATTTTTCCCCGGCGAACGCCGAATCGGTGGAAAACAGATAGCTAAATGCAAATAGCAGGAATGAAATAAAAGATACGCACGCAAAGCTCCTCTTCGTCGTTTGGAGTCCCCATGCGCTCCTGGAGCAAGTCATCCGGTTTTTTCCCATCTCGCATCTCCTCTAAATTAAAACTTACCAGTTAAGTCCGAAGATGCTTTCACAGGCGCAAAAAAAATCCCCGGACCAACGAATATTGATCCGAGGATTCCCTGATTTTTCCACGAATGACTACGAGCATACAGTCCCTTGTCCACGGAGACAGGCTCTCTATGTTCTCAGACAGGTTTTCTGACTTCCGGATCGTCCTCGTTTTGCGCCTTCCCAGCCCAAAAAAGCCAGTGGCATACTTGCAAAATTCGTCCCCGGTTACAGCGGCGGGCCCGCCCCGGATTTAACACCGGGTTCCCTTTTAAGCTCAACTACGAGCATCTGAAAATGTTCAGCAAAGTTAACTGAACAAATTATGGAAGTCAACTGAAATTTTACCGAACCTGAAGTTTCCGCCGATAAACTTTCTGGTATCTCTGGCATTTACGAGACTTATGGTTGGTTGGCTTATGTTGGCTACAGTTGAGCCTGTGGAAAATTACATATTTTCGCTGTTGTTAAGACGATAACAGAAAAAGATAATAGATCAGGCTCAAATGCGCCTGGAATGTTGCTGTTATAACGATATTCGATATAATGTGAATAATGATAGAATCATTCAAGAGTAAAGAAACACGTGAGCTTTTCGAGACAAACAAAACCTCAAAGCGACTGAGGAGCGTAAAAAAACAAGCTCTCCGACGTCTTGACATGCTTCATCATACGACGGCTATTGAAGACCTCAGGTCACCGCCGGGAAATCAGCTCGAATCACTTAGCGGTAAACGAAAAGGCCCGTACAGTATTAGAATCAATCAACAATATCGTATCTGCTTTAAATTTGAGAACGGTCATTCATACGATGTGGAAATAACCGACTATCATTAAGGTAGTGGTGAGATATTAAAGGAGAAGAAGATGGTCACTATAGGTCATTTATTGGAGCACCCAGGGGTAATCCTAAAAGAAGAATTCATGGAGCCGCTTGGCATTTCACAATCAAAACTTGCGAGAGAAATTGGCGTGAGTTTCGTTCGTATCAACGAAATAGTAAGACGCAAACGTGGCTTCACTCCTGATACCGCTATTCGCGTTGCAAAATATTTTGGCAATACGCCGGAGTTTTGGCTTCATTGGCAAAGTAACTATGATCTTCAGAAAACGCTTTCTGAGCATAAAAAGGAATACAGGCGAATCCCTTCCCTCGATCCTGCGGTTAGGCAATAACTAAAACGCTGGAAAAAATAACTCGGGCCTGGAAAGAGGCCAAACAGACACTTTCTGTCCCGCGCTCTGAAATTGGTAGCCCCAAGGGGAGTCGAACCCCTGTTTCCGCCGTGAGAGGGCGGCGTCCTGGGCCACTAGACGATGGGGCCATCTTAAGTGGCGTGATTGGTAATTCTACATTAAGTCGGGCGATTAATAACAATAAATTTTACACGGCTTTTATCCGCTCGAAATCTATATTCCTATATCCTCTTCAGGCTCCGGCAGGCGGTGTTTATCGCTCTGCTTGCTCTTGGACTTCCATGGATACCATGTGAGCCGTAAACCAAATGACAGGTCATTTTCCGTTTTGACCAGCGGACTGTCCGCCACTATGCTTCCGGACAAGGTTTGCCAGTGTAAAAAAAACCTCGTAGCGAACTTATTGTTAAATCTGCGCCCAGCGCTTATCATAAAGGAATACGAGGTTATTCCCTCACGCGCCCGGTAAGCCGGGCGAGATGGGGCGCTATACAGCTCGTCAACACCGTAAGTAAGGTCGTTATATTGCGAAGAGCCGTATTTCAGGCCGGCTGACACATAAGCGCTCAGGCCCCAAGGAAGTTTTTCTATGTTCGTAATCAGGATATCTGGCGCAAAGGCCCATCCAGCCGTTGTGCCGTCGATACTCCCTGCCGCTCGCCATGGGAACCTGGCCAGAACATCAACACCTTCTCCGTTTCCATACAGCTTCATCACCAGGCGGGGACCGATCTCACCTGTTAAAGGAATATCCGGCATACCTTTACGAGCGCGGTTATTAGCGCTATATACGGGGAGTAACCCGCCAAAACCAATATCCACCGCGACATTCTCTGACATAAAGAGTAAACCCCGTAATCCATCGGGCCTGGATCGGAAGCGATCACCACGGTATATAATCGCAGGCATCACTAAAGGTAAATTATACCGTTGGTCGGAGCCTGCGTAATGGGGGGTGGATAAAGCTCCCAGACTGGCCCCCACCTGCCACAAAGGAAGCTTGCCTGATTGTTCAGCTATGCAAGGAGTGGCGGAATAAATAACAAACCAGGAAAAAATAGCCACCCTTATCATAGGGGTCACGCCTTGCCTGCTGTCCATAGATAATCCTTATTAATGTCGCTGTAAAATTTCTATTTTCCTAGCCGATCTTGAAGAAGGGCGAGGGTGGAGGCAAGCTCGTCAGACTCCGGGATTGTCTCCGCGCCCTCTTCCAGGATTTTAAGCGCCGTGGCTATATCGCCACTGTTTAAAGACTGTTCGGCGGATAGCAAAACCCACTCCTGATTCTCCGGCTCGGCGACCATCAGTTCTTTCAAGATAAAATCGACCGGACTGTGACCCTCCCGGACGTTTACCCACTCTTTCATCATTTCGATGTTTTTAAACCCGGATTCGTAAAGCTTCTTGTAAATAATATCGGCAAGCTGATCGTGTCCATGCGCCATCGACTGTTTTGCCATAAGCCGCGCCACATCGGCGACCTGTTTTATTTTGATCGGCGCGCTGTTTGCGCCCATCCGCTTTACGCTTCGCTCCACTCCGTCCCACAGTTGACCGTTAAAATTGTGCAATGCGTCGGCTACATCCGCTTCCGGCGGAGCCTCCACGTTTGTCGATCCCCTCTCTTTTCTTCTTCCCTTAAGCTCGATCATATCTTTATACAGCTTTTCGTATTTCAAAAGGCAGGCCCGGCCGGAGAACTCTTCCTCCACTTTTTCTCTTGCTGATCGCCTCATATCCAGCCACTTGGCAGAGCCGTGAACGTTTACGGCTTCCTTTATAACTTCCTCCACAGCGTTTTTATCGTTGGCGGCGACAAGCCATCCATCCACGCCATGGGTCACCATCTCCGCCATCCCTCCATCGTCCGCCACGATAGGCAGGCATCCTGACGCCATCGCCTCAAGGACTATAAGGCCGAATGGCTCTTTAATGGAAAGCATCAGCAGAAAATCGGCCTTACGGTAAAGCTTGGTCATATCGGAGCGAAGGCCCAGAAACCTTACCTGATCTGTTGACTCGCCTGTCTGGCCCCGCCCCGCCAGCCACAGCTTTGCGCCTGGATCGATACGGGCGATAAGATCGGCGATCTCGTCGAGATGAAAGTGCATTTTCTTTTCGCGCCTCGTGGATTCGAGCATGACAATATTCCCGCCGGTATCGGGATTGTCGTTAAACGGAAAATTCTCAATATCTATCCCGTTATGTATCACCATCGTTTTCTCCCCGAATGGCTGTGCCCGGCGGACGGTTTCGGAAACGCAGACGGATATATCTATGTTCGGATAAATCTGGCCAGGCTCCGTAAGGTGCATAAGCTCTATTAACACGGGAACGCCAACAGCGCGGGCCGCCTCGCAAACCAGCGGATCGAACCCGCCGGAGAACTGAACGATATCAACGTCGGCGAAAAAAGGAAGCAGTTTAGCGAACCGGCTTTCATCGCCGGTGAAACGAAAAGGTATGGATGGGTCGTAAAGTTTTACGCCGGGGTCTTCTTTTTTTACAGCCACAAAAACCGGATCGATAATGTTACGATCCATGTAGCGGTTGTAAAGCGCGTCCATTCTCTCGATGCCGCCGCCGATGCCGGTGGTCATTGTGCAGTGGACGAGTTTTACAGGCGTCTTGTCTTTAACGTTCATCCCGGCCTAATGTAAAATCCCTTTGAGCCTTGCCTGCTCTTCGAATATTTCCTCAAGACCTCTTGTGATCGCCGGGGCGTCATAGCTGGCTCTGGCCTTGTTATACCCTGTAAGTCCAAGCTGTCTTGCGCTTTGCGGGTTGGACAGAAGGGCTATCAGCGCGTCGGCGTACATCTGGGGATCGACGGCCACTATTCCGTTGTAGCCGTTGTTGATAAGCTCGGTCTGGGCGCTGTCTTTTACCGGCGCGGTTTGATGGGTCACTACCGGCAGTTTTGCGGCCATAGCCTCGGCGAGGACAAGGCCGAAAGTCTCGCCCATATCGGCGAAATGCGCGAGCGTGGAAATGCCGGAATAAAACTCCATAACTTCCCTCTCGTCGGTGGTCATGGGAAATTCGACCAGACATTTTTCGACTCCCATCTCCACCAGCTTGTTTTTTACCTCAGGTGTCGCTCCTATCACATGAAACTTGAATTCGGGAACAGCGTTATATACGATTTTTAACGCCTCTAAATATGTAAAATCCCACTTTGTGTTGTCGGCCCTGCCGATGCGGCCAATTATTTTCTTTGAGAAATCCCGGTCGTCGAATCCGAAACTGTCGAAATTATCAATCTCCACAGGATAGTAAAGAACTTCATACCTTGAAGTTACCAGGGGACATCTGAGCCACATCTGGTAACGCCATGCGCAACTGTAGGAGATAAATATATGGCAGTCGATAAGGTCGTTCTCCTCCGAGCCGTCGAGCCTGCCGAAAACGTTATGCTCCACAACTACAGGTATCCCTGCGTCACGAGCGGCTTTTATCGGCCCCGGCTCTTTCCATCCCCCCCGGTGGATATGAAAAATATCGGCGCTTAGACTTCCAAGACGCTCCTCTAAGCGCTCCGGCTCGACTATTTCCGTTTCAATCCCCAGGTCTTTTATGGCCTGCTCACGCCCGCTGGCCGGATCGCTTTTAAAGGAGATGACCGATACATCGAACCTGTCACGATCCAGATATTTGCAGAACGTATATACTGTTTTTTCCGTTCCCCCGAAACCCAGGCCCGGCGTGAATTCGATTACTTTAAGCTTTTTCATTGGAAAAACTATTATATAGCAACGTCAGGTTTTACTTTACCGGCCAATCTTGCCTTTCAATAATTCGCAGGTTTCAATAATGGCTTTGGAATCAGGAAATTTGAGCGCGCCTTTTTCTAATATATCGAGAGCTTTTGTTATGTCTCCCGCCTCAATGCTCTCTTCAGCCATGAGCATTACGATCTCCGGATCGTCATGCTCGATGTTTTCCAGCTCTTTTATGATAAATTTCCTGCCATCCCCCGGCGGCGTTATCTCCAGCCACTGTTTCATCCAGTCGCCGCCGCGATAGCCTGAGTCAAATATTTTTCTGTAAATCAGCTCGGCAAGATCATTTCTGCCTCTTGCGTTAACATGCTTTGCGAGCCTTTTCGCCACCGACGCAAGTTTCGGGATTTTAACCGGTTGCTCGCTCAACGCCATCCTCTTGACAGACTCGGCAAGGCTATCAAGCCTTTTCGCGTATAGATGATACAAAGCGTCAGTTATATCCACTTCGGGAGCAGGCGGGGCCAGCGCCGGGCCGCGCTTGGCTCTTCTCCCTTTTTTCTTTATCAAATCAAGATAAATTTTCTCATATTCTTTAACGCATCGTGTTATCGAAAACTTCCTCTCCACCGTTTCTCTCGCTGACGCGCGCATGCTCTCCCATTTTGCATTGTTCTTTTTTTTCAACGTGATCGCCTGGCTGATAACGTCAAGCGCTTCTTTTTTATCGGAAGGGCAGACTGTCCATCCGTCCACTCCGTCTGTCACTATTTCGGCTGGGCCGCCTATGTCAGGCGCGATCGGCAAACAGCCGCACGCCATAGCCTCAACCACGACAAGACCGAACGCTTCTGTATCGGTGAATAAAACGAGCGCGTCCGCTTTGCGGTAAACAGTTTCGATATCTTCTACCGCTCCAAGAAATTTTATTCTGTCTGTAGATGGTAAAGTCTGCCCTGATCCTGCGAGCCATATCTCTATCTGAGGATCAAGTGACAAGACTTCATCGGCTATCTCATCAAGATTAAAACAGGATTTTATCCTGTTAGAGGCCTGAAGAAGAATAATTTTACCGTCATGGCGCCCAGATTTTGTGAAAGTGAACCTGTCCAAATCAATTCCGTTATAAATGACGGTAGCTTTGCCGGGCGCGGGCTGTGCTTTTAATACACTGTTGGAGACGCAAATGGAGACATCAATATGAGGATACAGCCCTCCAGCTTCAATCGTGCGCAATGTCTCCACCAGAACCGGAACGCGCGCGGCTTTCGCCGCTTCGCACACCATGGGGTCAAAGCCGCCTTGAAACTGGACAATATCAGCCTCGGAAAAATAATCCACCAGCTTGTCAAACCGGTTATGGACGCCTGTATATTGAATCTTTATCAGATTTTTGAACAATCTCGCAAAACTCGGCTCGCCTGGATCGCTTTCGTCCGCTACGACAAGTGTGAGGTCGAACAACTCGCGGTTGATGAGCCGGTAAAGGTTCATATCGCTTTGCGCGCTACCGGAATGCCCGGAGCCGCCGGCCCAGGAAGTGCAGTAGACAAGCTTTAGCGGGCCGCCTTCTCTAGCCATGCGTAAGGCGCCTGTGAGAATTGAGGGAGCGGTTATGGCCTGATTTCAAAGTGTATAAACTCTCCTGTGGCTTTTCCCCAAGCCACCTCAACATCTTCGACCTGGGAGTATTCGGGCCCTTTAAAGAGCCAGTCGATTAACTTCTCCACTTTGGCGCGATCCCCTTCGCAGACGATTTCCACGCGCCCGTCCTTTACGTTCCTGGCCCATCCCGCAAGACCGCCGATCCGGTTAGCTTCGCTCACGGCGCTCGCCCGGAAAAAAACGCCCTGGACTATGCCTGAAACGAAAATATGAGCCCTTGATTTCTCCATCGTCTTAACGCGCCGCGCGCTGTTGGCTTTATGAGCCCATGGCTAACCGCTGAATCGGTTTCTTTACGATATCAAGAAGCCGTATAAGCGGTTCGCCGAACCTGGAATAATAGACTTTATATATAAGCGCTTTTTTTAAGGATCGCGTCTTGTATACGTTGTAGGCGAAACTCCGGTAACATTCCAGTATCTCGCGCCTGCTAAACAGCGGCATATTCAGGGGTGTGTCGGTTCTTGAAATAAAATCATCGTCGAGAAAATCGGGCGATAAAAAGCCTTCTTTTATAGAGATATCGAACAGCGCCGTTCCGGGATACGGGTTGAAGATATAACAGACCAGGCTATCGGGATTCAACTCACGATTGAGAAGTACGGTCTCCTCATGCATCTTGCGCGTCTCATAGGGAAAGCCGACGATGTTATACGACTTTGTTTTCAGTCCGGCTTTCCTGGCGTCGGCGAACGCCTGGATGATTTTTTTGTTGGTCATTTTACGGTTCAGCGATTTACGTCTCAGCTCCTGGCTACCCGACTCCACTCCCATAGCCACCCGTGTGCATCCGGCGTCCATCAGGTTTTTAAACGTTTCGTAGTTGGCGCTCTCCACGCGGGTGGTCACCTCGAACGGAAGGCCGATTTCACGTTTGTACGCCGCGCAGAATTCTTTGACAAATTTCCGGTCAATAGTAAAAACGTCGTCGGCGAAGAAAATTGATTTTATTTTGTAGCGGGATACAATTTCCTTTATCTCGGCGATGCCGTTGGCGACGCTTCTGAAACGGACATATTTTCCTTCCTGCAGGCCTCCCATAGCCGGGGAGCCGCAGTAGTTGCACTTATAAGGGCATCCCCGCGACAACATAATGGTGGCCCTGTCATAGTCCGACGCTACTACCTGCTGATAGTTGAACATCTCCCGGTCGCCGAACGGTATGGCGTCGAGATCATGCGTGAACTGGCTCTGGGGGTTTTGTTTTATGGAGCCGTCTTTGGCCTTGATCCACAGACCGGCGATACCGGAATAATCCTCCTTTTTATTTAGAGCCGTTACCATATCCAACAGCGGCTTCTCACCCTCTCCAACGCATATGGCGTCGAGACCGTCTGTGTCTTTTAAAAATCCTGGATACAAAGAGGCGTGCGTTCCTCCGGCAATCTGGACAATATCTTTGCCCTTCATCCGCTTAATCAGTTTGGCTGTATATCTTGCCTGGGAAGAGTCTGAAGTGTAGGCGAGGATGTCCGGCCCAAACATTTCGACATGAGCGGCGAAACCGTCAGGATCCCACTTGTCGAACATGTAGTGGAGCCCGGTCGCATGCCCGGCGTTTTTCAGGACGGAAGAGAGGACTCCAAGCCCGAAATGATAACTGCGGGCTCCGCCTTTGACATCGATATCCGTGTAAACGAATAAAATTTTCATTTAATTTAACGATTTAAATCCTGTTTTGAAATAACTCATATATGGACTAGTTTGAGACGCTGGCCGGGATTTGTCAACTGCGGTAAACAAGCGGCTCCATCATTCTTTATGTTGATTTTCAACCCGATAAGTTAAACTTACCAGACATTAACACTGGCGTATGGAATATGTAAAGGGGACCTCTAAAGTGAGTGAAAAAGATAGCAGGATAGATATTCAGATACAACGCGAATCGGACAAGCAGGGAAAGTCCCGTCTTAAAAAGTATCAGGATATGGTTGTCGGGAATCGTTCTTTGTGGTTTCTGTTCAAATTCGAGATTATCGCCCTCCTTTTCTCGCGAGCGCCTGGGGCGTTGGGCATGTTCCTGCGCGGAATTTTCTACCCCATGATTCTGGGAAAAGTCGGCCGGGGAGTCGTATTCGGCGCGGATGTCTGGTTCCGCCATCCATCCAAGATAAGCATAGGCGACGGGGCGATCATAGATGACGGAGCTTTAATAGACGCCAAAGGGACAGACAACAAAGGTGTATATATAGGAGACAAATGCTACATCGGGCGAGGGACGGCGCTTAGCTGTAAAGACGGCGATATTTATCTTGAAGACTATGTAAATCTGTCTACCTGGTGCAACATATCCTCGAATTCCAAAATCAGAATCGGAGAGAAGACCCTGCTGGGCCCTTATGTCGCGGTTTTCGCCACATCGCACAACTTTGATGATTTAAACGCGCCTATTCTCGAACAGGGCTGGACGGGCAAAGGGGTCGCAATAGGAAAAAACTGCTGGTTGGGGGCGAGAGTGTCTGTTTTGGACGGCGTTACCATCGGACAGGATTCGGTAGTTGGGGCGGGGGCGGTCGTGACGGAAGATCTGCCGTCGGCGGTTATAGCGGTAGGGTCGCCCGCCAGGGTGGTAAAGCAAAGGAAAAAGACCCTGTGACCCTGTAAATAATTCTGTGTAACTGCGCGGTTTCTGCGTTTGCGCAGGTGGCTCTCATCTATATACACGAAATACACAAGTCTTGTTTTATGCACCCAGAATAAAAAAACCGGCCGAAAAGTTTTCTTCCCGACCGGTTTGTCCGATGCGCTAATAATACTTCTTACACAAAAGCTACTATCTTTTTTTCTTAGCGGCTTTTTTCTTCTTGGCGGCTTTTTTCTTCTTAGCCGGCTTTTTCTTGGCGGCTTTTTTCTTAGCGGCTTTTTTCTTCTTAGCTGGCTTTTTCTTGGCGGCTTTTTTCTTAGCAGCTTTTTTCTTAGCCGGCTTTTTCTTAGCGGCTTTTTTCTTAGCCGGCTTCTTCTTTGCTTTCTTTTTCTTTGCAGCCATTGTTATCTCCTTTTGATTGTTTTTGGCTTGCCTTTTAGGCTTCATCCTCCTCTTTACTTCCGAAAATTTAACATCCCATGATGAAAACACAGGATACATCTCAACTAATTTAGCGATTGACGTCGCTGTTTTATAATTCGTATCAAGGATAAGCTTGCCGCCCTGCCTGATCTCCAACCCCTCGCTACCTGACGCCAGGGTCGCTCCTGCGATTGCTTTATGGAAATGTTCAAGTGTGATTCCAGCGTATTTTGAATAATGGACAAGTTCTGTTAAACGTTCTTTCAAATCCCTGTCTGCGTATCTGGAATTTCTTAACTCTAACTTAACTTTAGTGGACTGTCTCAAACGAAGCCCCAAATTGTTAGTAAATTATATGATACTTAACAACTACATTATCGCTATAAATCAACGTTTTCATTCACTAATACAAAATTAGGGAATATTATAGATACATTTTATATTAATTACAACTAATATTTAAAAAATATAATTCGATTATTTTTCATATTTCGAGAGGGCGCCTCAAAAAATCATTCAGGCGCGCCGATCAAAATTCCTATCCCACAAAATTTATCAGAGATTAAGATGCGCTTTTTATCATTTCGGCTTTAAACAGCGTGACAAATGTAGAAGTAAACGCAGTAAGAAAATATGGAGCAAACGGAATTTACCAGAGGAGTAAATACTTCTTTAATTATGAAACAGACCGCAGGCTATATAAGTGGTTGCTTAATTAATTGAAATTTTACAATTCGAGCTTACGTAATTTTACCGCGACCGTCTTTTCCTGGAATCATGCGGATAAATTCATCTGGTTAAGGCAAAGGGAAGGTGTATAATGTTTTTATAAGTCTGATAGCAAAACTAACCTGGTGGGTTTGGATCAAGTGAGTAAGCATAAGATCAAATACGATTCGTATGACAAACCATATATGGAAATAGGCCTGCGCGGCTCGGACTTGCTGCATAATCCTTTTTTTTATAAAGGCACCGCTTATTCGGAAAGAGAGCGCGACGAGTTTGGACTTGCCGGGCTGTTGCCCCATCATATCTCCACACTTGAAGACCAGCTCGCGCGCACATACGAAAATTATCAGCATAAAACTAACAACATAGAGCGCTACATCTACCTTCGAGCTTTACAAGACAGGAATGAAATCCTCTTTTACGCTCTGGTGAGCCGTCATGTGGAGGAAATGACACCTATCATATACACCCCTACAGTCGGTGAAGCCGTACAGAAGGGAAGCCATATTTTCCGGCACTCAAGGGGGCTGTATGTATCGCCGGGCAATGTGGAGATCCTTGGGAGAATGGCTGAAAATCTTCCGTCACAAGATATCGATGTAATTGTCGTCACCGATAACCAGGGAATACTTGGAATCGGCGACCAGGGAATCGGGGGAATGGGAATCCCCATCGGGAAACTGAGCCTTTACACACTTGGCGCCGGAATAAATCCTTCAGCGTGCCTTCCGATCTGCCTTGACGTGGGTACCGATAATGAATCGCTGTTGGACGATCCGCTTTATCTTGGGCATAAACACAGACGCATCACCGGGGAGTCGTATGACAGGTTTATTGACCGCTTCGTTGAAATGGTAAAAAGTTTTTTCCCTAACGCTCTTTTGCAGTGGGAGGATTTTTCAAAACAAAACGCTTTTTCAAATCTCGACAAGTTCAGGTCAGAAGTTCTTTCGTTCAACGACGATATACAGGGAACGGGAGCGGTGGTACTGGCCGGAATCCTGGGGGCCATGAAGGTAAAAAACGAGGCTTTTGAAAACCAGCGGTTTTTAATATTTGGCGCGGGAGCGGGCGGAATGGGAGTCGGAAGGCAGGTTAAAAACGCTTTAATCGAAGCCGGTCTCGACGAGAAGCAAGCGAAGGGCCAGATGTACACGGTCGATAGCCGGGGTCTTGTAACTTCAGAGCGCCAGGGGCTTGACGCTTATAAAAAAGAGCTCTCCACTGACGAAGACGAGATCAGAGAATGGAAAATCAAAGACCGGGGGAAAATTACGCTGGAAGAAGTTGTGACCAACGCTAAAATCACAGTATTGCTGGGAACGTCGGGACAGACTGGAGCGTTTACGCAATCGGTGGTGGAGGCGATGGGGCGCAACACGGAAATCCCGCTTATTTTTCCATTGAGCAACCCCACTTCCAAGGCTGAGGCGATTCCGGAGGATATCTATAAATGGACAGAAGGTAAGGCCATTGTCGTCACCGGCAGTCCTTTTAGCGATGTGGTTTGCAACGACCAGACTTTCCGTATCGGCCAGGGAAATAATGTGTTCATATTTCCGGGGCTTGGTTTGGGAACGCTGGCGGCGCAGGCGTCTCTAATCACGGACGAGATGTTCACGGCGGCGGCCTGGAGCTTGGCCGAAATGACGCCCAAAGACGCAAAAGAGACTCACGGCGTCTATCCGCGAATATCTCAACTAAGTGAAGTCAGCGAGAAAGTCGCGTTGGCGGTGTTTGAAAAAGCGCGTGAGCAGGGCCTGTCCAGAGTCCCGGATGACGCCGATCCTGCCGAGGCCATACGCAAACGGATCTGGAAACCGGAATATCTGCCTTTTCGAAAGTCGAAATCATAATCGTAAAACGTTCGGCCCCGGTTATTCGCCAATCGACGCTATAAACAATGACGATAAATCGCACGCTCCTTAAAATCCTGGAGTACAAAAGAGGAGAAGTGGAGCGGCTCAAAAGCGTTTTTCCACTTGAAACATTGCGGGAGGCCGCGCTGAAACGCGGGGCGAAAAGGTCGTTGCTGGCGGCGCTTACCGATAGCGGCCCGGATATAAGAATAATCGCCGAGATAAAACGCTCATCGCCTTCCACCTGTTTCAAACCGGTTGATTTCGACCCGGCGGGTATCGCAAAGTCGTATGAATCGGCAGGGGCTGTGGCTTTGTCGGTGTTGACGGAAGCGCGGTTTTTTTCAGGGAATTCGGCATATGTTCCGTTGATAAAGGATGCGACTCGCCTGCCTGTTCTTCGCAAAGATTTCATCCTCGACATTTGGCAGGTTGTGGAGTCGGCCGCGCTGGGCGCCGACGCGATCTTGCTTATGGCCGTTAATTTTAAAGACACCGAAGCCATCGAGCCTCTTTATAAAGAAGCGATCGAACTTGGGCTAGAGCCTCTTGTGGAGATTCACTCTTTAAAAGAGTGGAGGATGGTGGAGCCGTTAAATCCCTCGATTGTCGGAATCAACAATAGAGACTTTTTATCACCCGATCTTAAAATTGATATCGGGACTACCGTAGCGCTCGCGCCACTTGTTCCTTCTGGCGTTGCGGTCGTCAGCGAAAGCGGAATATCGACACGCGCGGATATAGAGCGTCTGCGAAATTGCGGAGTTCACGGGTTTCTGGTCGGATCAAGTTTGATGAAAGAAGACGATCCTGGAAAAGCGCTGAAAAAGCTTGTAGCGGGTTAATCAAAAACACCCGGCCAACCCTGAACCACCCGACCAGCCCCGGTTCGCCCCGGATTGTATCGGACCGGCGGTTATCCCCCCAGGGAAGTGGAGGATATAACTCCTATCTGCTTGCCATCCTCTTCAACTATAAGATGCTTGGCGCCCCCATCGGTCATTGCTTTGCGGGCTTCGAATATGGAGCAGTCCCCGGCGATTTTAATAAGGTTGGAGCTCATTATCTCGCCAGCTTTTGTTTGGGCGGGATCTTTCGTCTGGGCGACGACTTTGGAGACAATATCGCTTTCAGTGATGATGCCGACGACATCCCCATCCGGGCTTACGATTACAACACTTCCTGTGTCATTGCCGGCAAGCGCTTTAGCGATCTCGATGACCGACGCAGAGTCAGGAGCGGTGAGAATATCCTTGGCCATGAGGTCTTTGACGGCAAGCAGTGTATTAAAATCAGACATAAATCACCCCGTGTAATGTTTTAAGTTAACCACAACCACTCGTACCGCGTGTAGCGTACCACAGGCCATCTGAGGCGCCAAGCAAATTGGATATGACTGTCACGCGTAATCGAGATAATCGATTTCCTTAAAAATATTGTTTCTCTCCTCTAAATCTTTTAAAAACTTTTCGTCGATCTTCCGCGTCCCGATCTGCTCGTATAGTTTCGTAAAACAGATCAGGTGATCTTTGATCCGTTTTTCGGCGTATTGGGTCGTGGTGCCTGATTTCATGATAAAAGCCCAGTCACTGCTTTGGGCGAGCATCAGCTCCCTCGCAGTCTGGTTCAAGGCGCGTTTTAGCGGCCCGCTCGCGTCAGGATGTGAGACTGCAAGCTGAACCATCCGCTCCCCGGCTTTATGAAGATGACGGTAAATCCAGTCGTTGCTCTGATCGAGCCACATTTCATTATGCCCATAAAGCCCCCACGAAGACTGGGCAGGCTGTACGGTCTGGATTTGCTTGTGCCTGTCGAGATATTCGCTGGCGCATATAAGCTGTATATCATCCTGGGCGTTGAGCCCGCGAAAAAGAGAGTCGAGAAATTCCGGGCCCTCAAACCACCAGTGGCCGAAAAGCTCGGCGTCGTATGGCGCCACTATCACCGGAGGCCTGTCGAGAAACGGGCCCGCTTGCTCCGCCTGCTGTTTTCTCCGGGCGATAAAATCCGCCGCGTGCCACGCCGTCTTTTTTCGGGCGGCCGCCGGATCATACACATCCTTGTCGCCGGAGCCGCCGGTAATACGATAATATTTTATCCCTGTCATTTTCCGGTTGCCCGTCGGTTGCATGAACGCCCGGAGATAATCGAAATCGAGATCGTATCCTATATCACGGTAAAAATCGCGGTAACATGGATCGCCCGGATAACCTGTTTTAGAACTCCACACTTCTGCGCTCGACGCCATATCCCTTGCGAAAACCGACATCCCGCTTTTTGTTTTGACCGGCGCGAAAACACCGTAACGCGGCCTTGGCTCACCGTGCAGAAGGCCGTGGGCGTCTGTGAAAAAATATTTCAACCCTTCCTTTTTAAGGTGTTTTTCCAGCTCCGGCGCAAAGCCGCATTCTGGCATCCATATCCCCTCCGGCCTGGAGCCAAAAACTTTTTCGTAATGGGCGCATGCTGTTTTTATCTGGGCGCAAACCACATTTTCGTTTACTAAAAGTAGAGGCAGATAGGCGTGGGTCGCCGAGCAGGTGATGATTTCAAGATAGCCTTCCTGCTTTAACGCTTTGAACGCCGGAACGATCCTTCTTGCGTGCCTGCCTGTAAAAAGCTGGTGGGCGAGGCGGAGCCTGTCATGATACATCCGGGCCAGATTGTGGAACCGGGGCATAAACCTTGTCCGCTCCAGCTCCATTTCCGAAAGCTCTATCAGCTTTTTTAGACTTCCCGCATACCTGTCCATCAGAAAGCCGTCTTCGAGCATTTCGATGAGCGTCGGCGACAAAGACATCGTAAGCTTGAACTTCACATTTTCGTTTATCAGCGCCTCGAACTTATCAAGAAGCGGAAGGTACGTCTCGGTGATCGCCTCGAACAGCCAATCCTCCTCAAGGGACACGTCATGCTCCGGGTGGCGCACAAAAGGAAGATGGGCGTGGAGTACCAGGAATAAATAACCTTTAGGCATAAGGGAACCTATAAAAATTCGATTTCTCTTGAATCAGATGCGAGAGGATGAATCGTAGAATGTTATAAAGCGATGTCAGAAAAAATACGCGCCCTTGCTTTATGGTTTGCGGCTTGATAAAAACGCGCCTACCTGACGATCCGCGAAGAGCGCGAAACCGAAAGCGAAATCTGTTTGCTATCCGCTCCGTCGGACGATGTTCCACAAACCTGGATATCCTGAACCCCGTCTGGCAAATGAAATTTGGCGGAGAACGCTCCGTCGGGCCGCAGACTCACCTCCTGCCCCTGCAAAACCAGCCTGGAGCCAGGCGCTATTCCACCGTAAACCGTCACCTCGCAGTTTACCCACATAGAAAAATCCTGTTTTTCGCGTAGAGAGGGCGACTGTTCAGACGCGCCAAAACTGGAAACTCCCATCGAAGCTGTCTCTTCCATAAAGACAGAACCGGGATGATGTCCTCCCGAAAGGGCATACAATGTTTGCGCCTCCTCGGTTATAAAGTCGTCATCACCGGCAGGGAGTCCCGCTCGCGGAGTCTGGACCCGGTTCGAAAAGCAAATCGAAGAAAACCGATTGTCATCGTCTATAAGCCCAAGCTCGACAATATATTCACGGCCATCCCCTTCAACATCCAGATAACGCTTTCCCGCTTCGGGATCGACGGTAACGTCGAAAAAGTTATGAGAAGCCTCTTCCACTCCCGGGAGGCCGGTCACATCGAAAACCCTCAATGTCCATTTAACCTGTTTCCAGCTTTTACCAAGAGACCGCAGGGCAGTATCGGAGCTGGTCTCCAAAACTTCCCAATATACAAACAGGCTTCCGGGGTCTTTGGGAAGAGCGACTATCCGGTCTTCCCCGTAACTGTCGGGCAGTTGCGCCTCCTCCTCTGGCGAAAAGTCGCCCTGTTCGTCGGCTGTAAAAAATTTCCCGGCGTCTATCGGTATATCCCAGTCGTTCCGGTCTTTCTTTTTACTTACAGGTTTTGGCGGAGGCTCTTTGATAACGGCTAAAGGCGCCACTTTGACCGCAGGTTTGCCGATGGATGTTTTCTTAGCGGAAACAGCTTTCTTTTTACTTACCGGTTTTGGCGGCGCCTCTTTTACAACAGCTGGACGCGCAACTTTCTTTGCTGGTTTGTTGATCGCTTTTTTTGCTGAAACAGCTTTCTTTTTAGCGGGGGTGGACGGCCTTGCGGATTTTAAAATGACTGATTTCTTTTTCTTCGCTGTGGAGCCGGAGACTTTTCCTGTTTTCGCTTTAACTTTAGTTTTAGTAACAGTAGGCGTTTTAACTTTCGCGATAATTTTAGTTTTTGTCTTGGCTTTAGCTTTAGCGACAACTTTAGTTTTTGCCTTGGCTTTAGCTTTGGCCTTAGCTTTTTTTACAGGAGCGGTTTTGGCGGCTTTCGCTTTTTTTGAGGGTTTGGCTTTTGTTCCTGTTTTTTTTACGGGCCTTGCTTTTACCTTCGATTTACTGACCGGTTTCGCTTTGGCCACAGCCTTGCTTTTTACGGCTTTTTTAATGGCCTTGATTATCTCATCTTTATTCATAGACGCAGTGACGGGCGCCTTTTTACGCCTGGCTATCTCGATTAGCTCCGTCTTTTTTAATCCAGAATAATTTATTGAGGCCATGGCGTTTTTCCTTTCCATTTTACGGACTGTAAATCCAGCCAAAGTGGCATATCGATATTATTCCACACCGCGCGGGCGTCAGGAGGTTTTTCTATCCCGATACTCTTATTTTTCTCCATACTTCCCCAACCTGCGCCAGCGTCTCATTTTCTTTCCCGGAGTTATCTATAATATAGTCCGCCATCTCACTTTTTTTCGACAGGGGCGCCTGGGCCGCGATCCGGCTCTCGATCTGACCTTCGGACAAACCTCCCCGTCTCTTCGCCCTTAGTTTCTGTTCTTTTAATTCACATACTACGACAATGTTTCTATCCATGTTGTGGCTAAGCCCGGACTCGAATAAAAGGGGCGCGTCCACAACCACTACCGCGTCTTTATCTTTGGAAATTATTTCCTTCGACCGCAACATGACAAGCTGTTTGATTATCGGATGCAAAATTCCTTCAAGGGCGCTTAGTTTGGCCGGATCAGAAAAAACCAGAGACGCCAGTTCCTCGCGGTTTAAGGCGCCGTCGTCCCGGATAACCGTCTCTCCGAATTCGGCCTTCACTTTTGTTAAACCGTCAGAACCCGGCGCGGTAACTTCACGGGCCAGAACATCGCAGTCGATAAGCCTGGCCCCAAGATCGACCAGCATGGATGAGACAAGGCTCTTGCCGGTGGCGAGCCCCCCTGTTACGCCTATGAGCGGCATCGGGCAGGCTCCATCCTGATTTCCAGGCCCAGTTCGCTGATCGCCTGTTTGAGCGCCTCCATGGGCAAGCCGATTATATTTGTAAAGCTTCCCTTATGCCCCAAAACCCAGCGCCCGGCTCCCCCCTGAATGGCATAGGCGCCAGCTTTGTCCATAGGCTCGCCTCCGGATACGTACTTTTCAATTTCTCCCGGCGAAATTTCAGCCATCCGCACCAAAGACGAAGCGAAAGAAGACCACCGTAGCCGCGAGTCGATATGCGCCATAGCCACACCGGTTATAACCTCATGCTCATTGCCCGACAGTCTGCCCAGCATTTCTCTGGCGTGTTTTTGATCTTCCGGTTTACCCATGATCTCGCCGTTTAAAACTACGATTGTGTCGGCGGCCAGCGTAAGACAAGCCGGATGTTGGACGGCCACCCAATCGGCTTTTCGCAGGGCGACCTGTACGGCGTTTTGGGCGGGAGAAAGGCCGGGATCGAAAATCTCGTCCACTTCGGGCTTAACTATATCGAATTCGATTCCCGCCTCTTTAAGCAGTTTCGCCCTTCTGGGCGAGCCTGACGCCAATATGAATTTCAAAACATCCTCTTTGGTGAAACCAGGAGACTGATTATCTGTTTCCCTGAAAAGAAATGAAATTGCAGGCTGTGACCTTAATGGCAAAACGGGGTGATAAAATGGGCCTTAACAAACGCGCCCGGTTTCACTGCTCCATTTTTATCTGGTCGATGGTTTTTTTAACCAGATCTTCGGCGACGTTTAAAGTCATCTCCTGCGCGATTTCCCTGAAGTCGTCCAGTATCTGCGGTTTCATCTCCGAAATGGCGTCTATTATCCCTTTTGACACGGCCTCTTCAAACTCTTCTTTTGTCAGCATTTCCTTGACGAACCTTTCTATGGCTTCGTTTATAAGCGTATGAAAACCGCCGTTAGCTGAAAATTCCTCAAACGCGGCGCGGGCCATTTCCATAATCATCTCCTTATCCCCACCGCCTTGAGCCAGGGCGGATTCGTCTTTAATCCGCCCGGACGCCAACAGCTCTTTTTCGGTTTGTGTCTGGCCGATTTCAAGATCGTCGTCTATGGCCTCAAGCAGTCTGCGGCTCTCTGCCGAGATGCCGTTTTCTCCATAAGAATCGGCCTCTATCTCCGCTGAAAAATCATCAAGATCCGGCTTTTGCTCTCCAAGCACAGGCTCCGGCTGATGGTCTTCCATTGTTTCGTTTTCCAAACCTGAGCTCACGGCCATATCCGGCTCCATTTCGTCTTGAGCGATTTCCTCGATGACCGCCTCGTCATCGGCCTGCCCGGAGATGATCTCCACCTCCAGGTCTTCTTCGTCCAACTCATCGTCATCCGCATCGGTGGACACAAGCAAAGAGCTGTCCAACTCCAGAATCTCAGGCTCCCCCTGATTTTCCCCCTCTATTACTACAGGCTCGTCGTTCTCCTTCACGTCCGGTCGCGGCTCGTCGTCGATATTCAAAGCTCCGTCTTCAACTACGATGACCGAATCCTCATCTGCAGGCGAGTCGATCCTGTGTTCGACCGAATCGAGAAGGCTGTCTAATGAAATGTCTATATCGTCAAAAGTATCTTCCTGCGCTTCTGCTGTTTCTGGCTCCCCGGCGACCTCGGCGCTGATATCTTCGATGGCTTCCATCATGTCGCCGCCGATTTCATCATCCGGCGCTATGGTAGCGCCGCTTTGTATTTCGGATATGACGGCCTTGACCCTGGTTACCATATCTTCAGAGCGAAACGGCTTCT
>UOGB01000090.1_pt1 | contig 26273 bp, 34 predicted proteins | sample 1989701 | NCBI WGS metagenome assembly UOGB01 (sample SAMEA4712198, study PRJEB27164) | hydrothermal vent metagenome | biome: marine basaltic hydrothermal vent biome; feature: marine hydrothermal vent; material: mineral | place: Pacific Ocean | collected 2011-06-14/2011-07-23 | depth 1691 m
GCCTCCCGCCAATTTTTTTGACGGACATTTTTGTTGATCGCCGCAACCTTGGGGTCCATGTCTAAAAGTTGAATAGCGTTAACCACATTAAACGGTTTGCCTTGCTCGCGGAGTTTTTCATCGATCGCTCTCATGAGCGCAAGGTCTTCCTCAGTGTCTACAGTCAGCCGGTAGTCTTTGTTGGCGAGGTAGGCGGGAGGTGTCACCTGCAATAACCTGAACCGCTCAGGGTGGCTGAAGATAAACGGTGTTACATGTTCCCGGAACATTTCCCCCTTTGCTTCAGCGTATGCGGCGGTAAGAGCCTGTGGGTCCACAACTTCCGCGGTGGAGCCTATGGGGACTTTGCCGGACAACACCGTATGGTCCGCATTGTTTCTGATATGTTCATCGATCATCATGTCCAGAGCGCCAGGGTCAAGCAGGGGGTTGTCTCCTGTCGCGCGAATGATGGTGTCGGCAGGGAATGTTTCCAGCGTTTTTGCGAACCTGCCAAGCACATCCTCTTCCGATCCGCGGAAGAATTCTACACCGGCGTTCACAGCAAAACTTTCTACCTTGTCATCATGAGGCTCCACAGATGTGGCGATAACAACTCGCTCCACTTTTTTTGCCTCCGATAACCTTTGCAAAACCCATCCAAGCAAAGGTTTTTCCCCTATGGGTTGAAAAATTTTTTCCGGTAAACGGCTGGAGCTTGTTCTTGCCTGAATGATCGCCAGGACTGACACTTTATGTTTCATGATTGCTGTTAATTGCGGTAAACTTTTCTATGTTATGATCATTAATTATATCGTTATTTCAAAGTATAAAGGCAAAGCAAGATGGCAAATTTGAGAGTTTATGAAGCGGCGAGGAAATTGAACATAGAAACTTCCGAGCTAATGAAAATTCTGAATAAGAGAGGGATAAAGGTCAAGAGCCCCATTGCCGCCATCAGCCAGGAAAACTTTGAAAGCATACTTGAATATCTTTCGTCATCGTCTCAAAAATCAAAAAGTGTGGTTGCTAAAACGAAACCTAATGATGACAAGGGGAAGAAAAGATTGTCGCTTGTCGTTCAGGGCGGGGCAGAGAGCGATAAAAAGGCGGCCACGGCCGATGTTATCCCATTAGGAAGACCTGCCAAGGAGGCAAAAGAGCCTGAAGAGGCGACCGCTAAAAAAGAAAAAACTACGAAGGAGACGCCACCGGAGCCAGTATCAGCCGCCCAAAAACCTGAAAAAGAGAAGGGTGTGCTTTCATATATTGCCCTTGGCTTGGCCGCCGCGGCGTTGCTTGCGATAATTGGACTGAATTCAAACATCCAGAACAACGCGGCGAATCTTGACAAAGCTTTTGAGGGAGCCTCTGCGTTAAAAAGCCAGGTTACGGCTGTTGAAAATAGCGTTAGTCTAAACCAATCGGTGATAACCGGTAACAAGAGCATGATTACCGAAAATGCGGACGCCATATCCGATATCTCAGGAAAAATCGGCGATATGAAGTTCGGCCAGGCTCGTAACGATCTTGTAAAGCGTTCGGATTCCCTGGAGGAGCTCGCCTCTGCAACCACTGCGGACACATCGGCCCGTCTTCAGAAAATAGCTTCCGGTTTAAGGCGGTTGGCCGCTTCGTTATGATGAGCTGATCTAAACGGTCGCCAATTTATTAGCTCAATTTCATCATCATGTTTTCCTTGAGGATTACAAGTTCCCCATACAGTTTTTTGAACCGTTCGGTTTGCATGAGCTTATTGTTGATATAAAGAGCCTCCATAAGCTTTGATGACGCCTGCGCATTGTCCTTCATTTCCAGAAGCGTCATGGCAAGGTCACAAAGAACCCACTCCTTTTCCGCGCAGTCCGGCGCGCAGGCAAGGATATTTTCATATACATAGACAGCTTTTTCCAGGTTAGGTTCTTTTCTCAGAGCTTTACCGTAGGCGCTTCCGGCTGTCATGAGGTTTTGCGTGACGATATCCCTGTCCGGGATTGTATTTTTTAACAGCTCCATATATATCTGGAACGCTTTCCCATACTCACCGTTTTTTCGAAGCTCCACAGCGAAGTTGTTAAAAGCCGGGCCGACACTCTCCGTATCTTTTTCTATTATGTCGCGGAATATTTCCTCCGCTTTTTTATAATATTTTTTGCGCGCCAAAAGTGTGGCATAGTCTATCTGGCTGTCGATATCCTGCGCCATGTTGTCAAACACCACATCTTTCGTGTTATCGAACATGCCTACAACAAAGTCTTCTACCTTGGCGGCCTCTTCTTCAAGGCCGAGCTCTCTTAAATCGGTCTGAGCGAGCGCCGAGATTATCGGAGCATACATTGACGCTGTCACATCTTCCTCAAAAATCCCTTTCTCCTTGATCTCATTGACTACGTTTTTAGCGTTGTTTAAGGCTTTCAACCCCATATCAAACCATTTTTTCGCCAAATCAGGTCTGTTGGCTTCGGAGTTTTTTCTTAGCAGGGAAAAACAACAGACGCTCATTTTTGCGTATGGCGTCGCCTTTCCCTTGTTGAGCCTGTTTGCCTCTTTGTAATCGGTCAGGGCTTCTACGTATTTTTTGATATTGTAGTATGCGTCTCCCCTTTTTATCAGCGCATCGAAATCCGGGTTTAATTCAATCGCCTTGGTGAAAAGCTCGATCGCTTTTTCCGGGTCGGTTTTTATTATTTCATCAGCGTCCGCCAGGATTTTTTTATACTGTTCAATGGCTTCGGAGCTTTTCCTTGTCTCGATACTTATATCAAGGTCTTCTTGGTCATCGGTTTTGATCCGTTTGGTCAGCGATTCATGGAAAGCGAGCAATCCTGCCAGAACACCTTCCAGGTTTTTTTCAACAGGGGAGCCTGGCTTGAGGAAGCATGCGAAACGGACGTCAAACCCTGCAAGGAGTTTGAATATTTTTTGCTGACTGGCCGACGACGCCTTGGCCATGAAAACCGGGACGACGTTTTTAAATGAGAGCCGCGGATTTTTATTTTTGAGCTTTCGCAGCAGGCTTACAATGTTTAATCCACCTTGTTTGGTGTGAAACTGAACCAGGACAAGCTGATCTTTTTTTAGGCTGTAGATCAGAAACTGGGTCAACTTCTCTATATCTTCACTGGAATGTGACTGGCAAATAAATCCTGTTTTTTCCAAAACCTCCCCCAGGTTGGAGGAAAGCTCTTCGTCGTCAACGCTATATGTGATGTATGGAAAGTCGTTAAGCAAGCCTTTGAATTTCGGCCTGAATTCCATTGCAAGCCGCTGTTTTACAGGTAAATTACTGGCGGTGTTTTGGGTGACACCAAGGCTACTGCTCATGATTGATATAAGGCTTTAACTTCCAAGAGTACAATAAATTATGAAAAGGTTTTAGGGGGTAAACCTACCCTGAAACTGTTCCATTATTATACAATTTTACCCCTATAGGTGGCAAGCTCGCCGATTTTCTTCCGCGAAAGCTTTCCGGTCAGATACAAGCCTTCAAGAACGAATTCTACACAGGACGCGCGCATCTGGTCGCTCTCGTCTCCACCAAGCTCATGCACCGGTTCCCATAATCGCGGGAAGCTTGCGACAATCTTCTTATATTCAGCCGAGGGGATCATATCGCCCACCTCTATGGTGTTGTCATTGTTTATGCCTTCCGCTATTTCGTCCAGCCTGCTCGAGGAGAAGCGCTCGACAAAAATGCTCTCTATCGCCTTTTCCATGACACGGTTGATCACCTGCTCTTCGGTCAATGAATCTTCACGAAAAGGGTCCAGCTCTATCTTTCCCGAAGATGATGTATGCAGGTAATTAAGATCGGATATTCGCGGTGTGACGATCTCTTCGTTCAAGTACAAGGCGCGACGTCTTGCGTTCGCGATCATCGTTTCATGGTTGCTTATCGAAAGCCGCGCCGATACTCCGGATTTATGGTTCACATATGGCGCTTTACGAGCTTCTATCGTTATCTGTTCCACGATATCCGTCATGAAATCGGGAGTTTTGAGCGTGAACCCGTCACCGACCTCAACCTTTGCCTCCTGCTCGATGATCTTTATCCCTACATCGCGGCTTAATGGGTAGTGAGTGCGAATCTCGGCGCCTATCCTGTCTTTTAGCTGAGAGATTATTTTTCCGGAACGGGAATACTCCTCAGGGTTGGCGGAAAATACCAACGCCACGTCGAGTGGAAACCGTATCGGGTATCCGCGTATCTGAGTGTCCCGTTCTTCAAGTATGTTAAAGAGCGATACCTGGATGAGGTATTCAAGGTCCGGCAGTTCGTTTATGCCGAATATGCCACGGTTCATGCGAGGGATCAGGCCGAACGACAACGCGTCTTCTGAAGCTAATGGAGCGCCTCCGGCCACTTTCGCTGGATCAAGGTCGCCTATAAGGTCGGAGATTTTTGTTCCAGGGCTCAAACGTTCGCCATAACGTTTTTCCTGCGGAATCCATGTTATCTCCACCATGTCGCCATGCTCGTCTATTTTTCTTTTGCACGAGGCGCATATAGGATCGTACGGGTTGTCATTTATCTCGCAGCCTGTGACCGCAGGAATCTCGTCGTCGAGGAATCGTATCAGCGACCTCATTATACGGGTTTTAGCTTGTCCCTTCTCTCCAAGCAGAACTATATCGTGATGGGAAAGGATGGCGTTTATTAATTGTGGAATTACCGTTTCGCCATAACCCTGTATCCCCGGGAAAAGCTCTTCGCCAGACTTCATGGCTTTAATAAGGTTTCGCTCAAGCTCTTCTTTTACCGGGAGGACTTGATATCCCGCCTTCCTAAGCTCACCTATTGTACGTGGTCTATCGCTCATTACATTTATTGCCCGTTAACGTCATAAAACAATTATGTGACCGGAACATAATTATAAACCAATAGAGCTGATGGTAGGGCCGAATAAGCTTGGAAGGAAGACAACCGCAGCGGCTAAGTGTGGGATGAGAATTAAATAACCACCCTTTAAAAGATAGGGGTATTTAAATTGCGGCGGCGTCGGCGGCCTGAACAGGCTCACCATTTCTTAAGCGCCCCATAAGCTCCTTTACAGACAGGATTTCTTTTACCTTATCAAGCTTGCCAACGTTTGTGCCGGCAAAGAAAAGCCCTTCCGCATAGTTGTCTTTCAAAGCTTCGGTGAGGTGGCTTAATATGCAATAGACCGAGTTTTGCTTGTCGCAAGGAATAAGGCAGGCGGCCGGGCATTCGTGCGGCTCGTTCTTAATATCCTTATTTGAGAGCGCGAATTTTTTTGAGAAAGGTGTTTCAATCGCTCTTCCGGGGAAACCAGCCGGGCTGCGCTCCAGAATAGTCGGCTTTTTATTTTCCATGTAGAGTTTCTTAAACATTTTTATCCCCCCAAATTCAGCTCCAGCCTCGTCGGTCAACAGGAATCGGGAAGCCATCTGCACTCCCTGCGCGCCCCAGGAAAGGTGGCGTAATATATCCGCCTTGGTCCATATCCCGCCAGCTGATATGACAGGGACATCGTGCAGGCCTTGTTCGTCCAACAGTTTTCTTGTCCCGGCGATCACTTCCTCCGGTTTATGCTTGCCTTCATTTATTTCACTGACCGTGCTGCCCTGGTGGCCACCGGAATGATGTATTGATTCGAATATAATGGCGTCAGGCGGCCTGTTTCGGGAAACCCATCGCCGGATCATTACCCTGGCCGCTTTTATGGATGAGATGATCGGAGCTATCATCGTGTTCGGATACTTGGCCACGATCTCCGGTAACGCCATGGGCAGGCCTGCCCCGGCGACGATAAGGTCTACCCCGGCTTTTGCTGATGCGTGCGCAAGCTCCTTAAAGTCATGTAGCGCAACCATTATATTCACACCGACAAATCCGCCGCCGTTTTTTGCCTTGGTTTCGCGGATCCAGTCCGTTATGGCCAGACTATTGGCGTTGTAAGGTTTTTCGTCTTTATATTTGCCCAGTACTTCTTTGAACGGGAATCCAAGAGCCACGCCAGTCAGGACCCCGCCGCCACCTTCGTTGGTGATAGCGGCGGCCAAGGTAGGCCCGGTGATGCCGATACCCATTCCACCGTTGATAATCGGCAGGTCCAGCGTTATTTCCTTACTCGAGTCCGGATGATGGCTTTTAAACGTAAGGCTCGGTAATTCCCTGTCATCCAAGGTTTTTTTCAAAATATTATGCCCTTAAAGGTGGTTGGCCTTCTCACAATAAGATCAAATTGAACTGTTTACTTGCAAGAGACGACCAAAATCACATTGTAAATGAAAATTTCAAATGATTCAATAAAGTCTTCCAAAACAACACCGCAAGGTTGTTTTTCAGTGAGTTATCAAAAAAAGTCGGATTGTCACAACCTCTCAAAGCTTTTTTCGAAATTCATTGAGGGACTCGACAAATGGCGCTCTGGCGATACCCTTTTCGGTGATTATGCCTGTTATAAGCTCATTCGGGGTTACATCAAAGGCAGGGTTATATACGTTTACCCCTTCTGGGGCGATCTTAAGCCCACCCATCACGTTTGTCACCTCGCTCGGGTCACGTTCCTCTATCGGTATCAGGTCGCCGTTTTCAGTATCGAAATCTATGGTGGACATTGGGGCCGCCACATAAAACGGGATACCATGGCGTTTTGCCAGCACAGCCACAGAGTATGTGCCGATTTTGTTGGCGATATCGCCGTTGGCGGCGATACGGTCCGACCCTACCACCACTTTGTCTATAAGCCCTTTTTTCATGCTATGCCCGGCCATGTTGTCCGAAATGAGCGTCACAGGTATGTTCTCCTTCATAAGCTCCCACGCTGTGAGCCTCGCCCCCTGAAGCCACGGTCTGGTTTCGTCGGCGAACACTTTTATCTTCTTTCCGGCAAGATGCGCGGCCTTGATGACACCGAGGGCCGTCCCGTAATCTCCAGCTGTGGCCAGCGCTCCGGCGTTACAGTGGGTCAACACAGTGTCGCCGTCATCCAGCTCTTCGGCTCCGTTTTCCCCCATCTTTTTATTTATGGCGAGGTCTTCCTCGTACACCCGAATAGCTTCCTCTTCCAGCTTTTTCTTTAAATCCGCCACAGAGCCGTTCGAGTTTGCCACGGCGAATGAGCGCATTCTCTCCACAGCCCAGAAAAGGTTCACCGCTGTGGGACGGGCGGAGGCGAGTGTTTTTAACGTTTCCTCAAACTTTTCCATGAATACGCCCAAGTCTGTTGTCTCAAGGGCTTTTGCGCCTAATACAGCGCCCATAGCGGCTGTGACACCTATAGCGGGAGCTCCACGCACCACCATATCTTTTATTGCTTTTGTCACCTCGTCATATGTTTTCAGATCGAGATATTTCTCTTCGCCCGGAAGCGCTCGCTGGTCGATAAGCCGGACAGCGTCGCCTCTCCATTCAACAGTTTTAAACATTTTCGCTCACCCAAAATTAGACGTTTATCATAAATGTAGATTTACCCACACTGGAATTTTAACAACCGATATCTTTATAACCTTAGTTACATTCACAGACCACCATTTGAAACATAACGCCTCACATCCAGCAGACTGTCAACTGCTTAGCTTTGCAGCTTCCAGTCGCTGATGTGATTGTTAGGCATGAATTCCATTTGCAAAATCACGGACTAAATTTGAAAAAACAACAGGATTTTCTAAACTACACAAATGTCCGCTATCTTTAATAATCTCCAGCGATACATTGCCTGCTCCCACAAGAAGCTTTGACTCGTACTTTCTATTAAATGTATCATTTTCTCCATTAACCAAGAAAACAGGGACATCACAACTTTTCAGCATTTGGACAAAGTTCTTACCAATAACTTCTTCCATCGATTCCCTGCTTCCTTTTAGAGAGATGTTTTTTTTACATATCTCATCCACGATATTACTTGATGTCACTTTACGGAGCATTTCCTTTTGCCTGGTTTCAAAATGTCTTTGACTAACGATTTTTGACAGGACCGCATTAAGTTTAGCCGTTAGCCCCATGAGCCCCAAATATTGGACACAACACCCAGATAAAATAAGTCCGGATATTTGCTCGGGGTGCTTATTTGCATGTGCTATAGCGACATACCCACCAAGAGATAAGCCAACTATAATAGCTTTACCTGTTGTTTCTAATTCAATACATTGCGCCACTTCTTTCACGGCTGAGTCAAGAGTAAATGGCTTGTCTATGATCCGGCCATGCCCTGGAAGATCAATTGCAAGCGCATGAAATTCACTTTCCAAGGCGCTAATTTGCGGGATCCACATTTCCCGATTAAGACTACCGCCATGTAAAAATACAATTGATTCCACTTTATCTCTGAATGCCTAACAATAATTTGATTGACCCGCATAGGACGTGGAAATTTCTCGTATATTTGTTCTTGCCCATAATTGTCACGTTCGCCTACCACAAAAAAAGTCGGCCTGTGCCGCCTCTTCTCATGCATTCAGGAAGTACCCTTGAGACCGTTTTCATGGCGCTCTGACAACCTCTCGGACTGGCGACAGAATTTTTACGGGTTAATTCTTTTCCCTCTCCTCTATAAGCTGGTCGAGCTCTTTTCCATCAGCTTCGGTGATCCCGCTATCGGGATTTTCATTCTCTTCATTATTACTCGTAATTTTCTTTGTTACATCCACCGCTTTATCCTTTAATTTACCAGTCGTATCTTTTATTTCATCGACTGTTTTTTCAGCAAACTCCCCGGCTTTCATCGTCGCCCCAACCGCTTTATCTTTAACCTCTTCTACTTCCTTTACAATTTTATCGAGTTGTTTGCGGGCTTTTTCGATAGCCGTGGTTTGCCTCTTTTTTAAGTATCCTGAATCGTTAATACTCTCCGCAAGGTTTGGCGCAAGCTTTTCAAGCATTACTCCGCTTATCCCGACAAGAGCCACCGCGGCGCTTGACTCCTTAATCAAATCATCCTGCAACCCGGGGATTAACGCCAAAGGAAAAGCTATCACGGATAATATGACGCCGCCTTTTATAAACCCCACACCAGCTCCGGCTATACGGTTTACCGCTCCAAGCCCTCTGGGCAGAGGCAGTATGCGCCGCAAAAAGAAGCCAAGCAGCGCCACTGAAATAATCGTAACAAAAAATAGAAGGGTGAAAGCTACTATTTCCCGAGTGGACTTGTTCGATATCAGCCATTCCACCCAAGGCTCCGCGTCATCATAATAGGTGGATGCCATAAGGTAGCCTATGACAATCGAAGCGATTGAAAAAACCTCTTTTGCTAATCCCCGGAAATATGACCAGACAATGGAGGTTACAAGAAATACCACCACGAAAATGTCAAACCAGTGAATCAAAATTTTGCTCCTGATGTTACTTATTATCTGAAATGCGGGTGATTTTGCGCCCGTGAGATTGACAAGTCAAGAATAACGTAAAGCTATTGTCCGCCAGAGCCGCTTTCATGAATTTTCAGGTTGGTAACCGCGCCGTCTGAATCCTGTTTTTTACCATCTGATATAGCGGCTTTCTCCGTCACGCCAGCAAGCTTGCCTTCACGGACGTTTTTTATCGCGTTGTCAAAAAACGCTTCCGGCTCGGCAGAGGTTTTTTCCGATTTCAATTTCTCAAACGTGGCTATCGCTTCGTCTTTTTTGCCCATGCCCGCCTGGACGAACGCAAGGTTTAAAAGCGCGTCGGTTTTAGGATAGTTTGTAGCGTTGTCCGAAAGCTCCCTGTATTTCGCTTCAGCTTTGGAAAGCTCGCCTGCGCGCGCCATGGATTTGGCCTCGCCAAGTATCGCCAGATCATAAAGCAAGGTTCCTTTGTCAGACATTGTTGACGCCCTGGAATACTCCTCCGCAGCCTCTTTATATTTACCATTGTCAAACAGGTGGTTTGCAAGCTGTAGTCGCGCCTGGAGAATCACTTTATCAGGCCCGCCTCTTTCGATTACCTTCCTTAACCTGTCGGTCGTGTCGCCTTCTCTCAGGTTTGCCGCTTCAAACAACCTCGTTTGCGCATCCATCGCGCTTGTCTGGCGGTAGTATGCCACTCCGTACCCGGCGGCCATAATGAGCAGGGCCGTTCCCAGCGCAAGGGCGATTGTGGAAAGATTGTGCTGCGCCCAGGTTTTAGCCGATTCGGTAGAGTCTAAAATACCCGTCGTCTTATCTTTTTTCTTAACTATCTTTGTGTATCTGGCCATATGAAAATTTTATTAACCCAGTTGTTCAACAAGCGTTGATGCGTATTTAAACATGTTTTCCACTTCACTATCCGTCATTCCGGCTCCTTTTGCGACATTTATAGCGGTCTTTTCATCCATAAGATCCCTCGGCGCATGGGTGTCCGTACAAAACACCATCCGAGCGCCATGTCTCCTGGACTGCGCAAGCACATGTCCATTAGTGAAACTGTGTCCGCCTCTTCCACTTATTTCCAGAGCCACATTCATCGCGGCGGCAAGTTTTGCGTCTGCGTCTGATATAAGCCCCGGGTGCGCCAATATATCCACACCAGCTTCTATCGCAGCTTTATTCGTTCCGTTCATCACAGGCTCCACAATCGTTTCCCCATGAACCACAACTATTTTGGCCCCATGTTTACGACATTTTTCAGCAAGCGTATCTATTTTCGCCGGTTTAGCGTGCGTAATCTCAACGCCTGGTATCACCGTTATGCCAGAGTCGTCCCAATCTTCGCAAAATTGAGCGATTTTTTCGCTTACAAAGTCATAATTTGAAAAATCCACATGGTCGGTTATCGCAATAGCCCTGTATCCTATCGTCTCCGCTCGCCGGACAAGTTCCGAAGCTATAAGCTCTCCATCAGAGAGCAGCGTGTGAGTGTGCAAATCTATCACGGTAAATAACCTTTAGGGTAATTTTACAAGCCTCATGGCTTCTGTAAATCAAGAACACAAGGATATACTTTATGGGCGGGGATAACAATTACCTTTTAACCTAAGCAAGTCAGAAGTTCGTTTACTGGTTTGCGGCCCTATCCAATTCCTCGTTATGTGTAGCAGTCTTGTCTATGATCCCGGTCAGGTTTTTTTCCAGGTTATTTGTTAGCGTGCTGTCACCGAATTTTCCGACGGCCTCGGCCTTTTCCCTTGTGGTCATCGTTTTCTTTTCCGGTTCTTTTTGTTTGGCGCACGCCAACGGCGCTGTTACGCAAGCAGCTAATAAGAGAATAATAACGCTTTTATTCATGGATTAAGTATATCGTGGACATGCGGGTTTCCGCAACGGCGGAGAGAACTCTTTTCTTTTAGCCCGAATATGGCCCAAGTCTTTCCGATATCGATAAATGACGCGATTGGGGTGGTTTTATAAGGCTTTATTTCTATGATGAAAGGTAGGTCAAGATTCTTTTTGCTTTCTCCAGCGAAATATATTGACACACCCAATCCGGATAACTATACTTACTAATTTTTCGAAAATGGTGACGGGGTGGTGTGTATTTCCCTTCCGTTGTTGTAACGAACTAATTTAGAAAGGCTTTTATGGAGGCGATCGAGGCCAAAGCCACCTTACGGTTTGGCAGGATTTCGGCGAGAAAAACGCGCCTTGTGGCGGATCTGATTCGTGGCAAGGGAGTGGAGGACGCTAAAAAAATCTTGCGCTTTACGGATAAACGAAGCGCTACAGTTATGTTAAAGCTGTTAAACTCCGCCGTAGCCAATGCTGAGGTTAAAAATGTTGAGGATCCTGAGATCCTGAATGTGGCAAAAGTGTGGGTAGACGCCGGTCCTGTTCATAAAAGACAGAGGCACAGGGCTCGCGGTAGAGTGAACGTTATCAGAAGGCCCACCAGCCATATAACGATAGTTGTCAAGGAAGATATCGAAGCTAAAGAGAGGGAAGCGGCTAGGCTTCAAGCTCTTGAGGCGAAAAGGGCCAAGAAGAAAGCCGCAAAAAAGAAAGCGGCCGGTGGAAAGAAGAAAGCTGAAACGAAAGCCACCGAGACAAAAAAGGCGGATAAAGCGGATGATAAAGATGTAAAAGCAAAGGCCAAACCCGCCGCCAAGAAAAAAGATACCGCGGAGAAAGCAAAAAAAGTGAAGAAGTCAACCGATGAAGGAGACAAGAAATAATGGGGCAGAAAACACACCCTGTAGGATTCCGGCTCGGGATCATTAAGGATTGGGAGTCGAACTGGTTTGCGAAAGGCTCCTCTTACGCCGACTACCTGCATAGCGACTTTAAGCTCCGCACATTTATAAAAAAACGGGTGTATCACGCCGGTATCGCCAGCACGCAGATTGAGCGCAAGGGCAACCAGGTTAAAATAAACATTTTCGCCGCCCGCCCAGGGATAATCATCGGAAAGAAGGGCCAGGAAGTAGACAGGCTCAAAAAAGCTTTGCAAAAGATGATTCCCGGAAGTGAGATATTCCTTAATATAAAAGAAGTAAGAAAGCCGGAGCTTTCCGCCCAGCTTATCGCCGAAAATATTGCGCTCCAGTTCGAGCGCAGGGTGGCTTTCAGAAGGGCGATGAAAAAATCGGTTATTTCTACGATGCGTTTTGGCGCAAAAGGGGTGAGGATCAGCTGTTCCGGGCGTTTGGCCGGGGCCGATATCGCGAGGACGGAATGGTACAGGGAAGGCAGGGTCCCGCTGCACACTATCAGGGCGAACGTCGATTATGGCGTAGCGGAGTCCAAGACCACATTTGGCATTATTGGCGTCAAGGTGTGGGTGTTTCTCGGCGAGATTTATTTTGGCCGTGAAGCAAGGCGTATTGAGGAACAACGTAAAATGAAAAGTCAGATGCAGATAGAGCAGGTTGTCGAAGCGGCCAAGGCGGATCTTGCTCATGATAAGCCTGGTTCGAAAAAAGCTGACGCTTCTAATAATGATAAAACTAAACGTAACGGCGCTGGGGAGTAAATTGCGATGTTAATGCCTAAAAGAGTTAAATATCGCAAACGACAAAAAGGCCGAAATAGAGGGATCGCCCGGCGCGGCGCAAAAATAAGCTTTGGCAAATACGCTTTGCAAGCTATGGAGCCAGGCTTTATTTCAGACAGGCAAATTGAGGCCGCCCGTATCGCCATTACACGCCATGTAAAGCGTGGCGGGCAGGTGTGGATACGTATTTTTCCGGACAAGCCGCTGACGAAAAAGCCGGCGGAGGTCAGGATGGGTAAAGGTAAAGGCTCGCCTGAAAAATGGGTCGCCCGTGTAAAACAGGGCAAGGTTCTTTTTGAGCTTTCCGATGTGGATCATGATGTGGCTAAGGAAGCGATGCGTCTTGCGTCTCACAAGCTTCCGGTCGCCACGCGGTATCTCTGTAAAGATGACAGGAGCTTTATATTATGAAGTTTGAAAAATTCCGTGATATGTCGGGCGATGAGCTTGACCGGAAGCTTGAAGACCTGAAAGTAGCATATATGAAGCTGAGGTTTCAGCATGCGACGGCCCAGCTGGACAGTCCGGCGAAACTTAAAAATACACGGCGTGACATCGCAAAGGCGATGACACTTATCAACCAGCGGAAAGCTGAAGCAGCGAAAGAAACAACGGAAATCTGAAAATGACTGAAGAAAAAACCGTACATAAAAAGACAAGGACCGGGGTAGTTGTTAGCGATAAAATGAGCAAGACAGCTATTGTGAAGGTAGACCGTCGCTCCCCGCATCCCGTGTTTAAGAAAGTTGTCACCAGAAGCAAGCGTTACTACGTTCATGACGAGGAAAACAAGCTTAAGGTTGGTGACCGTGTGACGATAGTGGAGACCCGCCCTTTAAGTAAGTTGAAGAGGTGGCGTTTAGGTGAAATCCTTCAAAGGGCCGCTGGCTGAAGCGGAGTTTAACAGATATGATCCAGTTACGTACGGTTTTGGAAGTTGCGGACAACTCGGGCGCAAAACGTCTTCGTTGCATTAAAGTGATGGGAGGCAGCCATAGAAGATACGCCAGAATCGGTGATCTTGTAAAAGTGTCGGTGATAGAGTCCATACCAAATAGCGCCGTGAAAAAGGGAATGGTGAAAAACGCTGTTGTTGTCAGAACCAAAAAGGAAATGCGCCGCAAAAACGGAACTTATGTAAAGTTCGACAATAACGCCGCTGTGCTTATTGATGATGGTAAAGAGATGGTTGGAACCCGTATCTTTGGCCCTGTAGGGCGCGAGCTTCGCGCAAAGCGCTTTATGAAGATAGTCTCTCTTGCTCCGGAGGTTCTATGAAAGGGGTCAAGTCGCATATGCGGATAAAAAAGGATGATGTTGTAGTTGTCGTAGCCGGAGCCGAGAAAGGTAAGAAGGGCCGTGTGCTTGAAGCGGTTCCTTCCGAAAACCGCCTGATAGTCGAAAAAGTGAATATAGTAAAACGTCACCAGCGGCCGACACAGCAACAGCGGCAGGGTGGCATAATAGAACGCGAAGCGAAAATAAACGCTAGCAACGTACAGATATATTGCTCTAAATGCGATAAGCCTGTGCGGATAGGGATAAAAAGGCTTGATGATGGTAAAAAAGCGCGTATTTGCCGCAAGTGCGGTGAGATGCTTGACGTATTGTAGAGGTATTTGAGATAGATAATGGCTACCTTAAAGACGAAATATAAAGAAGATGTCGTTCCCGCTTTGATGGACGAGTTCTCGTATAAAAATGTTATGCAGGCTCCCAAGCTTGAGAAAATTGTTATCAACATGGGGCTGGGCGAGGCGATACAAAACGCCAAAATTATGAATCTTGGCGAATATACCTTGACCGCTATCTCCGGGCAAAAACCGGTGGTGACCAAAGCGAAAAAGTCGATAGCCAACTTCAAACTGCGCGAGGGCATGAGTATCGGTATTTGCGTTACCATGCGAGGCGCGAGGATGTATGAGTTTCTGGAGCGTCTTATAACGGCGGCCATACCTCGTATACGTGATTTTAAAGGCATTTCGGGGAAGGCTTTTGACGGTCATGGCAACTATACCCTGGGTGTGAAGGAACAATTGATTTTTCCCGAGATCGACTACGACAAGGTCGAGAAGGTCAAGGGGTTGAATATATCTATAGTGACAACGGCAAAAACAGACGCGGAAGGCAAAAGTTTGTTGAAGCGTCTTGGAATGCCTTTTAGAAACTAACGGAGGAATTTGTGGCTAAGAAAAGCCTTATAGCAAAGCAGCAAAGGAAACCTAAATTTAAGGTTCGCGCATATAGCCGGTGCCGTTTATGCGGTCGCCCGAGAGGTTATCTGCGGAAGTTTGCCATTTGCAGGCTTTGTTTTCGCAAGTTTGCTCTCGAGGGCAAGATACCTGGCGTAACCAAGGCAAGCTGGTAGGAAGGGATTTAAAAATATGAGCATGAGTGATCCGATCGCGGATATGTTGACGCGGATGCGCAACGCCGTCATGGCCCGGCACGCCAAAGTGAGTATGCCGTCATCGAAGCTTAAAGCTGAGATAGCGGCGCTTTTGAGTCAGGAAGGGTATGTCCGGGGGTTTAAAATTGTTAGGGACGATAAACAAGGGATACTCCATATACATCTGAAATATAGTGGCGACATGCCGGCTCTTCGTGGGTCGAAAAGGGTTTCCAAGCCCGGTCTTCGTGTATACACAGGTGCAAATGATATCCCCAGGGTGTTGAACGGTCTTGGCGCCGCGATACTATCGACGAATATCGGGATACTGACCGACGCGGAAGCCCGTGAAGAGAAGGTTGGAGGCGAAGTCCTCTGCTACGTATGGTGAGGCTGCAATTATGTCGCGTATAGGAAAAAAGCCGATCGATATCCCTAAGGGTGTCGAGGTGAAAATTGACGGGGTCGCCATTACAGTCAAAGGTAAGCTTGGTACCCTTCGCCGGGAGATCAACCCTGTAATAACCGTCGTTCAGGAAGATGGAAAACTTTTGGTGAGAAGACCTGACGACAGCAGAGCCAGCAGGGCCTTGCATGGTCTGGTTCGCGCTTTGCTGAACAATATGGTGGCCGGAGTTACGGACGGGTTCAGGAAGACTCTTCTTATTGAGGGGGTGGGATACCGCGTTATTATCAAGGGGAAGGTTCTTGAGTTTTCCCTCGGTTATTCGCACACTATAAATATGGAGCCGCCTGAAGGGATAAAGTTTGAGGCGCCCAAGCCGACAGAGCTTTCGATCAGCGGTATGGATAAGGAAACTGTCGGGCAGGTCGCGGCGAATATCAGAGCGTTGCGTAAACCGGAGCCTTATAAGGGCAAAGGTATCCGCTATTCCGATGAGCGCATTAGACGTAAAGCAGGAAAGACTGCGGCCAAATAGGGCTTTAAGGGAACAGTTATGGACAGGCTTATAAAAGATAAAATCAAGAGGCGGCGGGCTGGAAGAAAAGCGCGGATCAGAAAAAGAATCCACGGAACAGCTCGAATGCCACGTATAACGGTATTTTTCAGCAACCAGAACGTTTACGCGCAGATGATAGATGACGATGCTGGTAAAACATTAGCGTCCGCTTCCACCAGAGATAAAAGCTCTGAAGTGAAGGGGCGGAACAAGGTTTCCGCAAAATGGGTTGGAGCCGCTATTTCAGAAAAGGCTTTAGCGGCCGGTATTGCCAGCGCGGTGTTTGACCGAAACGGCTACCAGTATCAGGGCAGGGTAAAAGAACTCGCGGATGCGATACGTGAAAAAGGAATAAAACTGTGAAAAGTAGAACTCCAGGCCGTAAGGGTCGTCGTGACGATCGGAACGAGGCGGCGGACAAGGAGCTTGTCGACAAGGTTATAACCATTAACCGTGTCGCCAAGGTTGTGAAAGGCGGTCGCCGCTTTTCTTTCTCCGCGCTTGTTGTTGTAGGTGATCGAAAAGGGCAGGTTGGTATCGGGTTCGGCAAGGCGAACGAGGTCCCCGAGGCAATAAGAAAAGGTGTGGCCAACGCAAAGAAAAATCTTTTCCCAGTGTACCTGGAAGAGACGACAATACCATATACGGTGACCGGATGTTTTGGCGCTGGCAGGGTTCTCTTAAAGCCCGCTTCCCGCGGAACAGGGGTCATCGCCGGTGGCGCTGTGAGGGCGATACTTGAAGCCGCCGGTGTGCGTGACATTCTTACAAAATCGCTTGGCACATCGAATCAGTTTAATATGGCAAGAGCTACAATAAAAGGCTTGAAAGATATCCAGAACCCGCAGGTTATAAGAGATATCAGGGCCCAGTAACAAAGGCGAAAAAAGAAATGAATCTTCATACATTAAAACCAGCCAAAGGGTCGAAAAGAAAACGTAAGCTTCTTGGTCGTGGATCCGGATCTGGCCTGGGCAAGACATGTGGTAAAGGGCATAAGGGGCAGAATTGCAGGTCTGGAGGAGGAGTTAGAAAAGGTTTCGAGGGAGGCCAGATGCCTCTCGCCAGAAGGCTACCAAAATTCGGCTTTACAAATATTTTTCGCGAGGAAATTGAGGTTGTTAACCTCGATACGCTCGCCAAGCTTGATATAGAGGGTGAAATCACACCGGAAGCCCTGGTTGAACGCGGGGTTATCCGAGCCAACCGTAAGCTGAAGGTTTTGGGAAGAGGCGATGTGGACAAGGCCATCACGGTCAAGGCCGCAAGGTTTTCCAAAACCGCCGCGCAGAAGCTTGAAAAAGCCGGCGGCAAAGCCCTGGTGATCTGACAAGTGGTCTGGAAACTACTCGTAAGGATCTTCAAGGTCCCCGAGTTAGCAAAGCGCATCTCCTTTACTCTCGGGATGCTTTTTGTCTATCGTATCGGGTCGCACATACCTGTTCCCGGCGTCGAGACTGAAGCGCTTGCCGATTTTTTTCGCAACATGGCCGGCACTATGTTTCAGTTCTTCGATATGTTCACAGGTTCAAACTTTTCCAACGCCACGATTTTCGCGTTGGGAATCATGCCATACATAAGCTCCTCGATTATTCTTCAGCTTTTGACTGTGGTAATTCCCCACCTTGAAAAACTGAAAAAAGAAGGGGAGTCCGGGCAGAAAAAGATAACGGAGTATACGCGCTACGGCACGATAGTATTGGCGTCGATACAAGGATTTGGCCTGGCTTTTTGGCTGGAGTCCCTGCAATCTCCTGGCGGCCAGCTTGCTGTGGCGGAGCCTGGGTGGAGCTTCAGGCTGGTTACAGTGCTTACCATGACAGCGGGAACAGCGTTTTTAATGTGGCTTGGCGAGCAGATTACGGAGAGAGGTATAGGTAACGGCATATCGCTGATCATATTCGCCGGCATCGTCGCGGATTTGCCGACGGCGATATTACAGACATTCCAGCTAATCAGCATTGGCCAGCTCAACGCGCTTCTCATCGTCGGTCTTGTCGCGCTCATGGGTGTTGTCATCGCGGCGATCACATTCATGGAATCGAGCCAAAGACGTCTTTCAATTCATTACGCCAAACGCCAGGTTGGAAGAAAGCAGTATGCGGGGTCTCAATCCCATCTTCCGCTTAAAGTGAACACCTCCGGCGTGATTCCACCCATATTCGCTTCGTCCATTATCATGTTCCCGGCCACGATCATTAACTTTATGGATAGAGAGTCTATGCCGTGGCTTTCCATAGTGACGGATATGTTGCGCCCCGGGGCGTTAATATATGAGATCATTTACGTCGCCGCGATATTTTTCTTCTGCTACTTCTATACCGCGATAATCTTTAACCCGACAGAAGTGGCTGACAACCTCAAAAAACAGAACGGGCATATACCGGGTATTCGGCCTGGTCATCCGACGGCGGAGTACATAGACAGGGTTCTTTCGAGGCTTACATTTACCGGAGCTATTTACCTCTCTTTGGTTTGTGTCATTCCCGATGTGCTGATAAGCCAGCTTAACGTGCCGTTTTATTTCGGCGGCACCGGTCTTCTCATTGTAGTTGGTGTGGGTATGGATACGATGGCGCAGGTGGAATCACACCTTGTCATGCGTCATTACGAGGGGCTGGTTAAGAAGGGCGCATTAAGGAAGCGCAGATAAAAAACTTTATCAGGGGGAAATATTATGAGAATGATCTTACTTGGCCCGCCGGGAGCAGGAAAAGGAACACAGGCTAAACGGATAATCGAAAAATATGATATCCCGCAAATATCAACAGGGGATATATTGCGGCAGGCTGTCAAAGACAAGACAGCTATGGGAATAAAAGCAAAAAACTATATGGACGCCGGTGACCTGGTTCCAGATGAAGTAGTGGTCGGCATAATAAACGACCGCCTTCAAGAACCGGATTGTAAAAAAGGGTTCATACTTGACGGATTTCCGCGAACAATGGCCCAGGCCGAAGCGTTAAGTGAGTCTTTAAAAGCGCTAAGTTGCGAAATCGATTATGTTTTGGATTTTAAGGTGGACGCGGAGAAGCTTGTGAAAAGGCTTACAGGAAGACGCGTATGTCGAAACTGTGGCCAGATGTATCACATAGAATACAGTCCGTCGAATGTAGATGGCGCCTGCGATCAATGCGGCGGAGAGCTATATCAGAGAGATGATGACACGGAAGAAACCATCATGAAACGTTTCGACGTGTATAACCAACAATCGTCCGCTCTCGAGTCATATTACTCCAGCTCCGGCAAATATCATTCTTATGACGGTGGCCGTTCGATGGATGAGGTCACCGAGGCGGTTTTTGCGACTTTGGGCGGTTAATGGCCATAAATTTCCGATCCAGCGGTGAAATCGAAAAAATTAGGAAAGCCAATAGAATTGTTGTAGCCGCCCACAAGCGCCTTCAGGAGATTTTACGGCCAGGGATAAGCATGATAGAGCTGGATCAGGAGGCGGAAACTGTTATCAGGGATTTAGGTGGTAGACCGTCTTTCAAAGGATACCGGGGATTCCCCAAAACCCTTTGCGTTGCGATAAACGAACAGGTAGTTCACGGGATTCCCGATAAAACGGTTGTTAAAGAAGGCGATATTATAGGGCTCGACCTTGGAGCCGAGCTTGATGGATATTATGGCGACGCCGCGCAGACTCTTCCTGTAGGGGAGATTGGCGCCGAGGCGCAACGGTTACTTAGGATCACGAGCGAGGCTTTGATGAAAGGGATAGAAAAAATAACTCCCGGCAATCATTTATCGGATATTTCACACGCGATACAGACCCATGCCGAGGGCGCGGGATATTCGGTAGTCACCTCGTTTGTTGGACATGGCATAGGCACGAAACCTCATGAGGACCCCCAGGTGCCAAATTTTGGCGCTCCGGGGCGTGGGCCGGTGTTGAAAAAGGGCATGGTGTTGGCGATTGAGCCGATGGTAAATATCGGAGGCCCTGATGTGGAGGTGATGAGCGACGAGTGGACCGTTTTGACGGCTGACAGGAGCTTGTCGGCCCATTTCGAGCATTCCGTAGCGGTTGTAGACGATGGTTATGATGTTTTAAGCGTTTTTAATTGAAATAGTTTTGGAGATTACGATTTATTCTGGTACAATTACCATTTTTCTCGTGATCCAAGGTTTTTGGTAGAAATATTCTTCTGGAGATTGCAGACGATGAAAGTCAGGGCTTCTGTAAAGCCGATTTGCGATAAGTGCAAGGTTATCAAGCGTAAAGGCGTGATTCGGGTGATTTGTGAGAATCCGAAGCATAAGCAGCGCCAAGGGTAAATACAGTAAGGAATAAGAAAGAAATAATATGGCGCGTATTGCAGGAATAGACATACCGAGAAACAAGCGTATTGAAATTGCGCTTACATATATTTTCGGGATTGGGCCAACTACGGCGAAAAGGATATTGAAGGACGCCAATGTTTCCCCGGATATCAGGGTGAAAGACCTGACCGATAAGGACATCACTCAGTTGCGGAATATAATTGAAAAGCAACACCGGGTGGAGGGTGATCTTCGCCGCGAGATACAGCTGAACATCAAAAGGCTGATGGACATCAACTGTTATCGCGGGTTGAGACACCGTAAAAGGCTTCCAGTGAGAGGGCAGAGAACAAGCACAAACGCCAGGACGAGAAAAGGGCCGGTCAAGACGGCTGGTTCGGGTCGCCGTAAAGAGGCTAAAAAATAAGGTGTTAATTAAATAATATGGCTGAGAAAAAGAAAACTACGTCGTCTAAAAAGAAATTAAAAAAGGTGGGGGCAAATGGGGTCGCTCATGTGAGGTCCACTTTTAATAACACTGTTATCACGATTACCGATCCATCCGGCAACGTTGTCTCCTGGTCTTCATCCGGGAGTCAGGGTTTTAAAGGCTCTCGCAAGAGCACTCCATTCGCCGCGCAGACGGCCGCTGATGTCGCCGCAAAAAAGGCGATGGATATGGGTATGCGCAGGGTGGAGGTATATATTAAGGGGCCGGGAGCCGGTCGAGAAGCGGCAGTGCGGGCTTTGCAGGCCGCGGGGCTTGAAATAGATATAATCAAGGATGTCACACCTATTCCACATAATGGATGTCGCCCGTCGAAACGGCGCAGGGTGTAGGCGATTAAACCATAGGAGAACAGGTTGGCTAGATATACTGGCGCAGTTTGCAGGCAATGCCGCAGGGAAGGTATGAAACTTTTCCTTAAAGGGGAAAGATGCCTTTCTAAAAAATGCGCAATTGAGCGTCGCGCATATCCTCCCGGTCAGCACGGGCAGGCCCGTGTAAAGGTGAAGGAATATGGAATGCAGCTTCGTGAAAAACAGAAGGTTAAGCGCATGTATGGCGCTTTTGAAAAGCAGTTCCGCAGTTATTTCGCCATGGCGGACAGGGAAAAAGGGATCACCGGCGAAAACTTGCTGCGTATTCTGGAAACCAGGCTTGACAACGTAATACATAAGCTTGGCTTTGCCGCCAGTAGGGCGCAGGCCAGGCAGCTGGTAAGGCATGGTCATTTTCTTGTTAATAATGTACGGGTGAACATCCCTTCTTACAGGATTTGCAAGGGCGACGTTATTGAAGTAAGGGAAAAGAGTAAAAAGCTTGAAGCGATCACATCACCGTTCGAACGGCTTTCCGACGACCAGATTCCTGAATGGATCAGCCTGGACAGGGAAACCATGAAAGGGTTGATACAGGACACTCCGGAGCGGAGCCAGATACAGCTTCCAGTGCAGGAACAACTTATAGTTGAGTTGTATTCCAAATAACAAAATATAAAATGTTTTTCACATTTTACTTCTTTAAGGAGGTTTCATGATATCGGCGTGGCAAGGTTTTGTAAGACCTAAAAAGTTAGACACGGACACTAAAACAGCGACCGACAGTTTCTCCAGTTTTGTAGCGGAGCCTTTCGAATGCGGTTTTGGTATTACTATCGGTAATGCTTTGCGTCGTCACCTTTTGTCTTCAATCGCAGGTTCGGCTGTGGTTGCGGTGAAGTTTGAAGGGGTGCATCACGAATTCTCCACGATAGACGGTGTGGTAGAGGACGTTTCCGAGATCATTCTGAATATTAAACAACTGATATTACGAAAAGAGTGTGAAGAAGATCGCGTCATAACGCTTAAATTTTCAGGTAAAGGCAATGTGACAGCGGCAAGTATAGACACGTCCTCTGAAATTGAGATTTTAAATCCTGACCTGCATCTTGCCTCTGTAACTGACGGCAAGGTGAACCTTAAGGTGGAGATGATAGTTCGTACCGGTCGCGGCTACTCTCCGGCCGAGAAAAACGGCGATCCTAACTGGGATCTTGCGATGATCCCGATCGACGCGGTTTACGCGCCTGTGAGAAGGGTGAATTTCAACGTTGAAAAGACAAGGGTGGAGCAATCTTCCGAATATGACAAGCTCATAATGGATGTTTATACCAACGGAGCCGTAAAGCCCGTTGATGCGGTGGCTCAGGCGGCTAAAAACCTGAAAGACCATCTTCAGATATTCATTAATTTTGACGAAGAGCTGGAAGCGCCGACTAAGACGGTTAACGACGAGAAAATGAAAACCGCTGTAAACCTTCGCAAGAGCGTGGAGGAACTGGAGCTTTCTGTGCGATCTTACAATTGTCTCAAAAACGCAAATATCAAAACAATATATGAGCTGGTTACCAAGAGCGACTCCGAGATGCTGAAAACAAGAAACTTCGGTCGGAAATCCCTGAATGAAATCAAGGAAATACTTACCGAAATGGGCCTCTCCCTGGGTATGGACGTAGATCAGTACAAGGAAGAGTTTGCATTAATCGACCAGGGTAACTTTAGCTAAAGTCAGGCAATGAGACATTTAAAAAAGAAAAAACATTTTAACATGTCACCTTCCCACAGGAAGGCGATGTTCCGTAACATGGTTACCTCGCTTTTGGAGTATGAGCGTATTACGACCACACTTGCCAGGGCGAAGGAGCTGCGCCGCATCGCGGACAAGATGATCACTCTTGGCAAAAAAGGCGCTTTGCCTGCCCGTCGCAAGGCTCTGGGGTATGTGAGGACAAAAAAGGTTGTCGCAAAGCTTTTTTCCGGACTTGCGGAGCGGTATAAAGACAGGCCAGGTGGATATACGAGAATATACAAGTTGGGAACCAGGGCTGGAGACAACGCCCCGATGGCCATGATAGAACTTGTAGATCGAGACCTTGCCGCCATGCCAAAAAAGCGGGTCCGCAGACTGCCTGCCGAAGAAGAGGCGTAAGGGTATACTCCCTTACCCTCGCCAATCCAACAATTTGCTATGCGTCCTGTGTGATCTCGTCTCTTTGATTTCACGCTGTTTTTGTCGTGTATTCAGACTTCTGTCTATTGATTCTTGCCGTATTATCACTTATAATACAAATGCTTAAGTAATCTTCATTTTGCAGGTGGTTCTGTTTTGGCGGATGTTTTAATGGCCTGCCCATATTGCGGCGCCACTTTTTTTGTCCAGACTCCCGATAACGGCGATGATTTTGACGACTCTGTGGAAACCAGGTGCAAGAGTTGTTCAAACACTTTTTTTCCTTCAATCGCGTCAGTTCCTGTGGCGGCGCAACCTGCGTCCATAGAAAGAAAAGAGGTCGCTTCCGGCTTTTTTGATGAAGGTTTGAGACTGATGGAGGAGAAGCAATACGCCTCGGCCGTCACAAAGCTTCGCGCAGCGTCCGCTATTGAGCCTGAACGTGTAGACATGCTGATGGCCTTGGGTGAGGCATGCTCCAGGGGCAGGCAGTCATACGAAGCTCTGGCGGCGTATATGAAGGTCCTGGAATCCAACTCGGAAAATAGCGACGCCCTGTTTAAGGCTGGAGCTTTATTGATACATCAAAAACGTTATAAAAAGGGTCAGGAACTTTTGCGCAGGTTGCAAAATATCGACCCCGCAGCCGACCATGCGCGGCTTATGCTGGCCATCGCCGAGGCGCAGTTAAGCAAGGAAAAGAGTAACGCCACCCCTTCTATCGGGAGCGCAAGGGTGCCTGGTGACCTTACGGCCAGTGAAAGGTTTTCAGAGCTTTTCGGAATGATCGGAAAAGCTAGAAAGTCCACATGGGCTTTTTTATTGATATGGATTCTCCCTCCATTTGTTTTCGCGGAGGTTTACTCAAGCGACGCCATTAAACCTGAAATACTCAACATTCTCCTTATCACCATGCTTGTATACACACTTTTTTTCAGCGTTGTGGTTCACGAACTGGGGCATGGTGTGGCGGCTTTTCTTTCTGGTGATGATACGGCGTACAGGGCTGGGCGTCTTACGCTAAACCCGATAAACCATGTCTCGTTAGTGGGGACTTTTGCCGTGCCGGTAGTTATGTATATGATTTCAGGTGTGACGTTCGGCTGGGCGAAACCTGTTCCTTTTAATCCCCTCAAGCTTCATCGTCAACCACGAGACCAGGCGTTGGTGGCGGCGGCGGGGCCGATGGTAAGCTTTCTGCTCTCATATCTTATGTTTACAGCGTTTCTAGTTCTTGCCGCCACGCACAACTCCATGCACCCGGAATCGACCATTCGTTTCACAACATATTTGATCTATCCGTTTGAAGTGGGTGAGGGCGTCTTTTCGGCAATGTGGTTTGTGGCTCTTGAGCTTTTAGCCATAGGGGCCGTGGTAAACCTTTATCTGGCTGTGTTCAACCTGATCCCGGCGCCGCCTCTGGACGGGGCATGGCTACTGAAGGCCGCGGCGCCTCCATCATGGTCGATAGTCATCGACCGTGGCGGATGGGTGAGCCTGCTTTTGATTTTGGCGGCGATATACACGGGGTGGATCGTATACCTTTTCTATCCCGCCAATTTGATTATCGGTGTCTACTACTTTCTTTCGGACGTGATTTTATGAGTGGTTTTGATATTTATTGTGGCCGATGCGGGCTGAAAAACAGCGTTGAGTCGTCGTTTCCAACATGTGAAATCTGCCACGCTCCACTTAAAGCTCCCGCCAACGAGCAGGAGTTTTCGAGTTTGAAGGTGTTTGCGCTGGATATGAAAAAGCTTTCCTTTGGTGAGGTAGTCTCCTCCGCTCTTGGGTGGAGGGGCGCCTTGTCCCGAATACCTTTCGCTCCATTTGTAGCCTGGCGCATATACCTTAAAAGAAGGAAAAAGGAGCCGTGGATAAGGTTGATGTTTAAACACCAGTTGGCCAGGTTTTCCAGAACATCTTTGGATGATATTTCCGGCGTAGACAAGGGAAGATTGTCGCGTGTCACAGTCCAGCTTGCAAGGTTGGGTTTCGAACCTGCGATGGACATTGTATTTGAATCAGGATACATCCCTCTTTCCCAACGGATATTCATCAATGCAAAAAAAGCTGTGTATGCCACACTTACATTTTATCCAACAAGAGGCGGCGTGTGGCTGAGCGTTATGGCGGAGTTCAAAAATGGAGAAGGGCTTGTCTTCGTATCCGACATGCGGCCAGACTATTTAAAAGACCCGAAGGGCAGGCGTATATTTATTCCCGGCGCCGGCATCAACGGCTTGCTGGCGACACTGGACATGGAGGCCCCGTATCAAAAACGGTGTAGAGACGAATTTGGGCTGGAGCGTTTTTTAATAGAGCTTGCATCGAGTCATAGACGAATATTCGATCACGCCGTTAAAACAGAACTTCTGATAGGGATAGAAAAATCTGAGGCGTCCTATCGATATGCGGACGATGAAGGCTTGCGGGAATGCGCAAACCACGCAGGTGTTATGGCCGTGCGAAAATGCGATGTGTGCGGAAAGACGCTGTGCGGAGCCTGCAGTTTTTACGACATAAAAAACTATTGTGAGGATTGTCTTCCGGAACATGCGGATAGGAGCTCCGCGCCTCCGATAGACTTTTCCGGTGAGCTTCGCCCAGCCGGTTTTTTTATTCGTGGATCGGTGCGTCTTTTGGAGCTTGCCTTGTTTCTATGGTTTGCGGTCGCCTTGTTTCCTTCCGACGCGCAAGCTGGGTCGCGCATTGCCTATCAGATATTTTTTCTAACGGGTTTTATTGCCTACTTCCTTTTCTTTGTCTCTCGCTATGGAGCCACGCCGTTGCAACGTGTCGCAGGCATTTCCGTGATCGATTCCTATG
>UOGB01000223.1_pt1 | contig 21880 bp, 20 predicted proteins | sample 1989701 | NCBI WGS metagenome assembly UOGB01 (sample SAMEA4712198, study PRJEB27164) | hydrothermal vent metagenome | biome: marine basaltic hydrothermal vent biome; feature: marine hydrothermal vent; material: mineral | place: Pacific Ocean | collected 2011-06-14/2011-07-23 | depth 1691 m
GGAGAATGAGAGCCGCCCTCCGGTTTTCCAGAATGTCCTTCCCAGAGAGGCGTTAAGCCCGGCCTGATCCACCGATTTGAGGGTGAAAGCGTTTTGATAGGCGCTTTGCTGATGTGAGTAAAAAGGACTCGACTGGACAAGCCAGTCCTCGTCGCCTAAAAATCTTTCCTGTTGTTTCTTCTCAATGTCGGAGGTGAGGGCTTCTTTAGCAAAGAAAGGGTGGTTTTCCCTGATTTCGTTTAAGAACCGCTCCAGCGTCAAGGCCTCGGCGGAGGCTGGCAAAGGGAAAGCGCATAGAAGCGCCAACAACCAGAGCGCCTTTCTAATGCCAGACATAACTGATTCCCCCGGACGGATTGCCCTTTTTGTTACAGCAAAGATATACTTGCTGGCGCTTGAATGTCAACCGGGAAGGGATCATTCGCGCCAAAAGAAAGGGGAAATTAAAGAGCGGACAGGATAAAATTTAAGGGAGCCTTTAATAATTGGTTTCGTGGCGAAAACGGATGAGATGGTTTCTTACAAGGAGGCGGGAGGAAATTCCCGCAAACGTATGAGAACATACGTTGAGGACAATTTTTTTCGCCAACGACGTAAGAGGGCAAGTCATGCGTTTGCAGCAGAAATCGAATTATTAGAGGTTCCCATATGGATTCCATCGAAGAGATCGACCTGATTAACCTGATCGAAAAAATGTTCGACGAGCCTGCGCCGGGGCTTGCGCTTGGGATAGGGGACGACTGCGCGGCTATCCGACCAGCCACCGGGTTTGAAACGCTGATTACCACCGATACTCTGGTGGAAGGGACACATTTCAAACGCGACTTGACCACGCCTGATTCGCTGGGACGAAAATCGGTATGCGTAAGCCTCTCCGATATTTCAGCGATGGGAGGCCGCCCGAAATTTTTACTCCTTTCGATAAACATCTCAAAGGATATAAATAAAACGTGGATCGTAAAATATTTGCACGGTTTCAAGGCGATGGCGAAGCGTTATGACTGTCGGCTCATCGGGGGCAACATAACCCGCAGTCGTAATCTTTCGTTCACCGTCACCGCTTTAGGGGAAGTATCCAAAGGTTTTCGGATCGACCGATCAGGGGCCATGCCGGGAGACCTTGTTTTTGTGACCGGATCGCCGGGCGACTCGGCCCTGGGGCTTGACCTGTTGAACCGGCGGGGAGCCAACTATACAAGCGGGGAGCGCAAATTGATCGCCAGACACCAAAAACCGGAAGCGCGGGTCGAATGGGGGCAGATACTCTCTTCTGGCCGAATTGCTTCGTCGATGATCGATATCTCCGACGGTCTGGCGCTGGATTTAAAACGGGTATTAAAAGCCTCCTGCGTCGGGGCGGTGGTCGAGCTTTCCCGGTTCCCGCTCTCAACCGAAGCTGGAAAAATTGTCAAGGCGAATGGAGCCAAGGCATGGCGACGGATATTGAGCGGAGGCGAGGATTACGAGCTTTTGTTCACCGCGCCTCCCGCCAAACTAAAAGCGCTGGATCGATTTCAAAAATCGGGCAAGATAAAGGCTGTGAGGATAGGCGAGATAGTTAAAGGAAAAGGCCATTTAACCATTATCAAACCAGAAGGCGGCGAGCTGAAAATCAAAAAAGAGGGCTGGCTGTACAATCAGCAATAGTTTTGAGTTGAAATATTTTAACGATAGGACACATACGCTTTATATGGTATGTCATGCGGTCTAACATACTATATATAGTAACCTTAGCGAAATTTAACCTTTACACTTGTTTAACGCCATGCTAATCTAGCCGGAATTTACAATTATTCCTGTTTTTTCATGCTGGGGTATCGATGTTCTTTAAAAGCATAGAGTTGAGGGGGTTCAAATCGTTCGTTGACGAGACGAAAATGGTTTTCGATGAGGGTGTCACTGTAATTGTCGGGCCTAACGGCTGTGGCAAAAGCAACATCGCCGATGGGTTACGCTGGGTGCTTGGTGAGCAGTCGGCCAAATCGATGCGTGGCGCGAAAATGGAGGATTTCATTTTCAACGGATCATCCACAAGAAAGCCGACCGGGTTTGCCGAAGTGTCGGTGACCATATCCGACCTGAACGGCTCGATATCCTCCCAACCTTATTCCGAGTACGAGGAGATCGCCGTTTCGCGCAAACTATACCGAAACGGCGACTCGGAATATATGATTAACAAGGTTCCCTGCCGCCTCAAGGATATTGTCGATATTTTTCTTGATACAGGCATCAGCGTCCGCTCGCTTTCCATAATAGAGCAAGAGCAGGTAACCCGAATCATTAATTCCAAGCCGGACGACAGGAAGGTCTTTATAGACGAGGCGGCCGGGATCATGAAGTATAAACAGCGCAGAAACACCGCCATGAACAAGCTTGCGCTCGGACAGCAAAACCTCTTGCGAATTCAGGATATCCTGGCGGAATTGGAAAGACAGCGAAATTCCCTTAACAGGCAGGCTAAAAAAGCGGAGCGCCACAGGGTTTTTCGTGACGAGATAAAAGAACGCGGGCTGGCCCATTTCGCGACAGATTTTCAGGAGCGCGCAAAATCGCTGGATGAACACTCCATAAGGCTCGATGAGTTAAAACAAGACGAGGCCAGCCTGCAGGCAGAGCTTTCCACCAACCATAACAAGCTCGAATCGCTAAACGCGGGGATTTCAGACGAAGAAAAGGCCGTGGCGGATATAAAGGAGGAAAAAAGCCGTATTGAATCTACTATCGAGCGCAACAACGATCATCGCGGGCTTTTATCCCGGCACATTGAAGAGGCGAAACTAACCCGCAAAAACTCGATCGATGAAATAGAGCAGGTTGAAAGTGAAACCGTAAGACACGATGATGAGATAAACCAGCGAAGAGTCGAACTGAGCTCTCTTGAAACAATGATAGATGAAAAGATGGAGGAGATAGAGCGTCTGCGCGAAGAGGTGGAGCAGGCTCAGTCGGAGCTCCATGACAGGCGTGAAAAGCTCGAAGAAGGCTCCAGGATCACGCTTGGAATTATGGAGGAAATCTCCTCGAAAAAACATGAGCTCTCTTCGATAAAAACAAAAGTGGAGATGGCCGGATCGACAATTAACAGCCTGGCGGACAAGGAGTCTCAATATTCACGAGACGCCTCCTCGGCAAGGGAAAGAAGCGGCGGACTGGGGGAGAGGTTAATACATCTCAAAGTGGAGTTTGACGGTGAAACGGCAAAGGTGAATGAAACCAAAAACAGCCTTTTAAGTGTTAACGCCGAGCTTTCGTCTGTCGAGAAAGAGACGTGGTCTTTATCCGAAGAGCTGGCCAAATGCCAGTCCAAGCTTGAATCGCTCGAAGAGTTCGAGCGAAATTTCGAAGGCTACGGTGAAGGCGTGCGAAAGCTGATGAAGCTAAAAGAGGAGGGGGCGGATGAGTTAAGCGGAGTCAGGGGTTTGCTGGCCAAAGGCGCGAAAGTGGCGCCGGAAATGGAGGTGGCGCTGGCGGCCACACTCGGCTCCCGGCTGGAAGCTGTGATGATGGACAACAGCTCCAACATGCTTAAAGCAATCATGACTTTGAAAAAAGAAAAGCTGGGAGGGGCCAGTTTCGTCTCCGCCGACCTGGCTCCATCAAACGGCGCGAAGGCGCCAGAGAGGGTTGAGCATCCTGCCCTGATAGGGCGCGCGTCGGAGCTTTTTACTTTCACCGGCGATTCTCCCTCCAACATAAAAGAGCTATTGAGCCACACTCTGGTAGCCCGCGATTTTACTGGGGCGATGGAGATATGGAACCTTGAGCCGGGCGGTTTCACCGTGGTTACAACGGATGGCGAAGTGATAGACACGGCAGGGTTTGTCACTGGCGGACTTGCGAAAACCGGAGCCGCCGGAATAGTGTCGAGAAAGCGGATCATCGAAGAGCTGGGCGAGCGCATTAACGAGCTAAGAGAAGACAAACAGACAGCGGAGGATAAACGCGGCCGTCTGGCGGAATCGAAACAGGAGCAAGAGCGAAAACTCGACGCCACAGGGAGGGAAGCGCGGCGCCTTGAGCTTGAAATCGTGGAGATAACCAACGAGATCGGAAAAGCGGACGAGGAGCTTAAACGAAATTCTGCGTATATCGACTCTCTCAAAGCTGAAAAAGAAGCGCTGATCGCCCAGACCAAAAGCCTGAGCGAGGAGCTTGACGCAAGAGCAGGCGCCATTGACCGGTTAAATGACCGCAAAAAAGAGGCTGACGCTCAAAAAGAGGCCATGCAAACGGCGATCAAGCAGGCCAGCTCCGATCTCGACATATTGAGAGGTCGGCTTCAGGATAAAGAACTCGACATCACCGAAAGCCGGGGCAGGCACGACGGCCTTAACCTTGATATCAAAAGGCTCGAAGGAATCATGGCCGGTCATATCGCCAGAGTACAGAGGCTCAAAGACTCCATTGAGGATTTGAAACGAAAAAGCGGTGAGATGGAGGAATCGATCGAATCGATGTTAAACGAAAACGTTGGGCTTGCCAGGGAAAAAGATTCTCTTAAAGAAAATATCGACGTCATAAACGAGGCGTTGGCGGAAAAGACCGGGGAGTCGGAGGAAATCGGAAAAACCATTCGCGGCCTGCAGACCCGGCTCAATGATATACAGCCGGTTATCACCGAGGTGGCTCTGAAAAAATCTGAAACCGAAATGCGGATAGAAAACATAATCGAAAAAGCGGACACCGAGTTCAACATCCCTGTGGAAGACCTGGAAAATCTGGATGTCTCCGCGATCGACATGGAAGAGGTGACCGAGCGGCTTAATTTTCTGCGCGGCCAGCTTTCGAAGATGGGCGACGTAAACCTTAGCGCCCTTGAGGAGTTTGAGCAGATAGACAAACGCTGGCAGTTTCTGAAAACACAGCGCGACGACCTTGTTGCGTCGATCGATACGCTTCACAAAACTATCGAGAGCATAAACGCAACGACCAACAAGATGTTCAAAGAGACTTTTGAAGAGGTGTCGAAAAATTTTGAGGCGACTTTCAAACGTCTTTTCGGCGGTGGCCACGCAGAGCTAAGACTGGTCCAAGAAGAGGGCAAACCGGAGCCGGGCGTCGAGATCATGGCCCAGCCGCCGGGCAAGAAGAACCAAAGCATGAACCTGCTGTCGGCCGGGGAGAAAGCAATGACCGCCATCGCCCTGCTGTTCTCTGTCTTTATGACAAAGCCCAGCCCGTTTTGCCTGCTCGACGAAATCGACGCGCCACTCGACGAGGCGAACATAGTGCGATTCAGGGATATGCTCATGGAGATGCGAGAGAAAACGCAGTTTATCATCATCACCCACAACCAGAAAACCATGAGCTTCGGCGACCGGCTCTACGGCGTCACACAGGAAGAAGAAGGCATCTCGAAAATCCTGGCGGTAGACCTCCACGACGAAAGAGCGCACGCCCCCAACGCGGCCTGAAGCCAATCTAATTACACAGGTGTTGAGCCAGATTCATCTGGAGGAGAAGCGGCAAGGTCTTCCTTAAAGTCGTTTTTATTTTGAGATATTGTAGGCGCTTGTTTTGCCTTTGCTTTTTGTTTAGCCCTTTCTTGGCGTCTGCCTGCTTTTATTAATTCTTTTTTCGCCTCACTTGCATTTTCTCCATCCGTAACTTCGCGTTTTAAAACTTCCTGCGCAATTATTTCTTTTATATCCTCGTTCTGTAATCTCGCTTTTGGCGATAATTTCTTTAGCTCACGGCGTATAACGGAAAGAACTGGATCACTTAAAATTATCGCTCCCATCGAAAATCTGTTCATGGCTTGCCGTTGGGCGTAATAGTCATTCAGGGCGGATTTGCTTCTCCCTTCACGAGTCAATAAATACAAGTCTTCCAGGCTATCATGTGATTTATGATTTAGCTGAGTAAAGTCGAATTCAAGTACAAATTCTTTATCGATAGGTTTTGAAAAAAGCAGTTTATATATTTTCCATGAAATCCCATTTGTTAGCGCTACCCAATCTACTCCTGCATTAGCGGCATAGTCACATACTTGTCTTAAATGATTTTTTTTTAAATCCAGGCCAATTGCCTTTACTTCTACAAGCAGACGCACTTCACCATCAATTTTTATTGCAAGATCACAATAGGTTCCATGAATTGCATATTCTGAGGTTATTTCAGAATATTTGTCATAGCCGAACAGATCGGACAATATGTCGGTTACTATAGTTACTGTGTCATCTTCATTAACGTCGCGTGATAAAGCCGCGCTTAGAACAGGCTGGAACTTTTTGATTCCTCTACTTAATCGTTCAGAAACTTTTTTTGGAATTGCGGACATTTACAGCCCCCCCCCAGAGTATAAAATAATTAGGATATATTATACCTTCATTCAGATAAACACCACCTCTACGTCCTTTCGTCACCCCGAACACCGTGTTGCAAGTAGCAAAGCTGTGAGACAGCATTTTACCTATGTGAGCCACTGAAAGGGGCGAACATACCGGCGTCTCGCTTTACAAAGCGCCCCGCTCCGTTGTCCTGAGAGAATCGAAGGGCCTTGCCTTTTTCATTTGCACACCGCCCACTCCTCGCAAAAGAAGGGAAGAGATCGCCGCTTCGCCTCTTTTTATCAGGCGGTTTGAGAATCGTTGTTTGTCTTAATACAGAATGGGTCTAAAATAGAGGATTTGCGGTTTACAGGCGATGAAAGACGAAATAATCATAAAAGGCGCTTCAGAGCATAACCTTAAAAACATAGACCTGACCATACCCCGCGACAAATTAATCGTCATCACGGGAGTCTCAGGCTCCGGCAAGTCGTCGCTCGCTTTCGACACGATCTACGCCGAGGGACAACGCAGGTACGTCGAGTCGCTCTCGGCCTACGCCCGCCAGTTTTTGGAGCAGATGGAAAAACCGGAGGTGGAGTATATCGAAGGGCTCTCCCCGGCCATCTCCATTGAGCAGAAATCGACCAGCAAAAATCCCCGCTCCACTGTCGGCACCGTGACCGAGATATACGACTACCTGCGTCTTCTTTTCGCCCGGATCGGCGTCGTCGCCTGCTTTAAATGCGGACGGAGGATATCGAGCCAGACAGTCTCCCAGATGGTAGACAGGATCGCCGTCATTCCCGATGGATCGAAGATACAGATTCTCTCTCCGGTGGTGCGCGACAGGAAAGGAGAGTACCGCCGGGAATTTGAAAAGTACCGGCTCAAAGGATTCGTCCGTGTCCGGGTGGACGGCGAGGCGCGTGACCTGGGCGATGAGATAAAGCTCGACAAGAAAAAGAAACATTCCATAGAGCTTGTGATAGACCGGCTCGTGATGAAGCAAGGACTGCTAAAACGGATCGCCGATTCGCTGGAGCTGGCGCTTTCGATGAGCGACGGGTTGGCTCTTGTCAACATAGACTCCAAAGAGGAGCTTTTATTTTCGGAAAGGTTCGCCTGCGCCCATTGCGACATATCGTATCCTGAATTGACACCGCGCATGTTCTCGTTTAACAACCCAAACGGCGCCTGCCAGGCTTGCACAGGTCTGGGAGTAAAACGGATCATAAGCCCCGACCTTATCGTCCCCGACTCCTCCAAAAGCTTACGCGGCGGGGCGGTCGCGCCCTGGAGCAGGAAAACGGCGGTCTATTATTCCCAGATGCTCGAATCTGTGGCGGCTCACTACAAGTTTTCTATGTCCACACCGTTCGGAAAGCTTCCGAAAAAAATCCAGAACATTGTCCTTTACGGCTCTGGCGAGGAGGATCTGAAATTTTTCTATGAGAAAGAAAACCGCAGACATTATTTCAAGGGAGCGTATGAGGGCGTGATCCCTAACCTCCAGCGACGCTATGCGGAAACCGATTCTGAAAACATCCGCGACGAGATCGAAGACTATATGCGCCGCGAGCCGTGCCAGGAGTGCGGCGGCCAAAGACTTCGCAAAGAGGCGCTGGCGGTGACCATCGGCGATAGCTCGATCATGGCGGTGAGCGCGTTATCGGTGGGGGACGCTTACGATTATCTTGGCCGATTAAAGCTCGACAAACGGCAAAAATTCGTGGGGCGAAGAGTGATAAAGGAAATAACGGAAAGGCTGGGGTTTTTAAAAGATGTGGGGCTAGATTACCTGACCCTCGACAGGCCGTCGGCTTCTCTTTCCGGCGGCGAAGGGCAGAGGATACGGCTGGCGACGCAGATCGGCTCGTCGTTGGTTGGTGTGCTATATATCCTCGACGAGCCTTCCATCGGGCTTCATCACCGCGACAACAAACGGCTCATCGGCACGCTTACGAGGTTAAAAGAGCTGGGCAACACCGTCATAGTGGTGGAGCATGACAAAGAGATGATAGAAAAGGCGGATCATGTAATTGACATGGGGCCGGGCGCGGGTGTGCATGGCGGGTTGGTGGTCGCATCCGGGCCTCCTTCGATGATAAAGAAAAACAAAAAATCGCTCACCGGTCTATACCTTTCCGGCGCGAAGAAAATAGAAATCCCTGCGATCAGGAGGGAGGGAAACGGCGCCAGTATCACGATTAAAGGAGCCAGCGAACATAACCTGAAAAAGATAGACGTGACCATTCCACTGGGCGTTTTTACCTGTATTACCGGGGTGTCCGGCTCCGGCAAAAGCACGCTTTTGTTCGACATCCTCTACAGGGCGCTTGCTGTTCATTTCTGGAAAAGCCGCGATTATCCGGGCGCGCATAAATCAATCACCGGGTTTGAGCATATCGATAAAGTCATAGACATAGACCAGAGCCCGATCGGCAGGACGCCCCGCTCCAACCCGGCCACATACACAGGGGTGTTTAACATGATCCGCGACTTTTACGCGAAGCTTCCCGAATCGCGAAAGCGGGGATACAAGCCGGGACGGTTCTCGTTCAACGTAAAAGGGGGCAGGTGCGAGGCGTGCCAGGGCGACGGGATCATAAAAATAGAAATGCATTTCCTGCCCGACGTTTATGTCCACTGCGACGTGTGCGGCGGCCTTCGGTTCAACCGAGAGACGCTGGAGATCGAGTATAAGGGTAAATCTATCGCCGATGTTCTGGATATGACAATCGAAGAGGCGGAGCTATTTTTCAAAAACCTGCCTGCGGTAGATAAAATATTACGCACCTTAAACGAAGTGGGGATGGAGTATATAAAGCTGGGGCAGTCGGCCACCACCCTGTCCGGCGGCGAGGCGCAAAGAGTAAAATTGTCCAAAGAGCTTTCAAAACGCTCCACCGGTAAGACGCTCTATATCCTCGACGAGCCGACAACCGGGCTTCATTTCGAGGACATTAAAAAACTTCTGGAAGTTTTAAACAGGCTGACAGACAACGGAAACACTTTAATCGTCATCGAGCACAACATGGAGGTTATCAAGACCGCCGATCATATAATCGACCTTGGCCCGGAAGGGGGAGACGGCGGCGGCTCGATCGTCGCCCAGGGTAAGCCCGAAGATGTGGCAAAAGTAAAAGCGTCATATACGGGCAGGATTTTAAAAGAGGAATTGAAATAATCGATATATGACAAAACGCCGCATTCGCTTAAACCTCGAATACCTGGGGACGCGCTATGCCGGGTGGCAGTGGCAAGATAACGCTGTCTCCATCCAGCAGGTAGTCGAAGAGGCGCTGGGGAAAATTACGTCGCTCAAATCAAGGGTCACCGCCTCCGGGCGGACAGACGCGGGCGTCCACGCCCTGAGCCAGCCCGCCCACGCGGACGTGGAGACCAGAATGAGCGACGGCGAGATGGTAAAAGCAATGAACGCCCTTTTGCCGGACGACGTTGTGGTCAAAGAAGTGGTCACGGTCGCCGACGACTGGAGCGCAAGGTTCAGCGCGAAAGAGAAGACGTATATATACACCATTTTAAACCGCGAGCGTCCATCCGTTTTCGAGCATGGCCGGGTGTGGCATATCAAAAAGGCGCTCGATATCGACGTGATGCGCGATGCGGCCCGCGCGCTTGTGGGTGAGCATGATTTCACGTCATTCCGGTCGGCCGGGTGCGCCGCGAAAAACCCGGTCAGGACTATCACCAAGCTAAATATCGACAGGGATGATGATACAATCGAGCTTACTTTCACCGGCTCTGGATTTCTAAAACAGATGGTAAGAAATATCGTCGGGACGCTGGTGGAGGCCGGGAGAGGCAAGATCGAACCTGATGATGTTTCGACAATTCTGGGCGAGCGCGATAGAACCAAAGCCGGGCCATGCGCGCCGCCTGACGGGCTTTGCCTTGTGGATGTTGTGTATGAGGACAACTGAAAGAAAAATGTATTCGTTAACTAAAGAAGAATTCAGAAAACTCGCCGATCAGGGTAACTTGATCCCGGTCTACCGCGAGATTTTCTCCGACCTGGAGACGCCTGTCTCGGCCTACATCAAGCTTGGCGGATCGGAATACTCGTATCTGCTTGAGTCGGTGGAGGGGGGCGACAAGTGGGGGCGGTACACCTTCCTCGGCTCTGATCCTGCGAACGTGTTCACATACAAAAACGATACGGTCACTTTCACAAGAAACGACAAGACGGAGACTTACAAGGCCCAGGGCGATCCACTGCATGAGTTGAAAAAAATCATGTCGATGTTTAAACCGGTGGCGGCGCCAGGCCTTCCCCGTTTTTCAGGCGGCGCCGTCGGGTTCTTATCGTACGATAGCGTGAGGTATTTCGAGAAGATGCCTGGGACGGTGGAAGACGAGCTGGAGACGCCCGACGCGGTATTTATCCTCACCGATACTATCCTGATCTTCGATAACGTTTCTCACACAATAAAAGTGGTCTCCAACGCTTTTATCGGCGATGAGGGAGTTGACGCGGCTTATGAAAAAGCTGTCGGGAAAATCGACAAGATTATAAATAAACTTAAAGGCCCGGTTCCATATTTTGAAACTGTGAAAGGCGATCCGTCATCGATTAATTTTAAAGGGAACATCGATAAAGAAACTTTCGAGCGCAATGTCTTAAAGTGCAAAGAGTATATCCGCGAAGGCGACATCTTCCAGGTGGTGCTGGCGCAAAGAATGAAGGCGGCTTTGCATGTGCCGCCATTTCAGGTTTACCGCGCGCTCCGCACCATCAACCCTTCTCCATATATGTACTTTTTAAACCTGGGCGGAATAAGCGTGGTCGGCGCGTCGCCGGAGTCTTTAGTGCGGGTGGAGGGTGAAACAGTAGAAGTGCGGCCCATCGCAGGCACCCGCCCCCGTGGCGCCGATGATATCGAGGATATAAAACTTTCCGAAGAACTGCTAAAAGACGACAAAGAGCGGGCGGAGCATATCATGCTGGTCGATCTTGGGCGCAACGATGTCGGGCGCGTGGCCGTCGGCGGAAGCGTGGACGTAAACGAGCTTATGTCGATAGAAAAATATTCGCACGTTATCCATATCGTCTCCAACGTAAGGGGAAAAATTAAGCCTGGCATAGACGCTTACGATGCCCTGCGGGCCACTTTTCCGGCTGGCACGCTAAGCGGCGCGCCGAAGATACGGGCAATGGAGATCATAGAGGAGATGGAGGGGACGAGGCGCGGCGTATACGGCGGGGCTGTCGGATATTTTTCTTTTTCGGGGAATATGGATGTGGCCATCGCTATACGCACATTGCAGATACAAGATGGCGCCGCTTATCTTGGAGTAGGCGCAGGAATCGTCGCCGACTCAGTTCCGGCCACTGAATATCAGGAGACGATCAACAAGGGTAAGGCGCTGATGAAAGCCGTGGAGCTGGCGGAGAACGGATTGGAAACTTAGTATAATGTTTTTATGAAACCAAAATTAAAAAATAATGAAACTTGACAAAACCGAAGTAGTGAAAATCACGCATGAGCTTCACGAAAAGCTCTCCGAGGTGTACGGCGACAGGATGAGAGAAGTATATCTTTACGGCTCGTATGCGCGCGATCAGGCGGATGAGGATTCCGATATCGATATTGCGGTAGTACTTTCGGGAAGCGTAAACCGCGCCGAAGAGCGGGCGCGTGTGAGCGGTATAGCGTCCGATATCTCCCTGCGATACAACTGCCTGATTACTCTGTTTTTCATGTCGGAAGATGATCTGAAGAGTCAACCCTACGCTGTTCATAGGAGCATCGCAAGAGAAGGCGTGGCTGTATGAAGCAGGAGATCGAGCAACACCTTAAACGATCCGAAGAATTAATCATCGTAGCCGAAGAAAACCTGAAGAACAATCATCCGGCGGATTCTATAAACAGGTCGTATTATTCAATGTTTCATTCTGCGACTGCGGTACTGCTTAATCTGGGAATAGAGCGCTCATCTCATAAAGGGTTAATCGCGGCGTTTGGGGAACATGTCGTCAAGAAAGAAATTATGGAGAAGAAATATCACGCGCATTTAAGAAACGCTTTTGAAGCCAGGATCGAAAGCGACTATATGCCTTTCCCGGACGAGTCAAACTCTAGCGCCCAAACAACACTCCAACAGGCTCGCGATTTTTTTGTTTCGTGCAGTAAGTATCTTGGGAAAACGAAATATTAGTAACGGATAATTAAAATAATGGAAAACATAGACAGTTTTATGGTTTTTTTGCACGTGGTAGTGGGCGCTATCTTCGCCATAACGGTCACCGTTGTCCAGCTGGTGGTAGGCCCGGCCATGGCCAGGATACCGGCGGGCGAAGGCAAGCTAAGGGCGGTGGCTGTCATCCAGGGCAGGGCGGCGCGCGCGATGGATATCGCGATAATTCTGCAGTCGCTGACGGCTATTTATCTTTTAATCACGAGGTGGGAGATGATAAGCGCCAGCTCCTATCTACATGTTAAAATCAGCCTGGGAATAATAGCCCTCGTTACGGCCAACCTTCTGCATTTCTATTGGCGCGGCAAAAAACAGAGGCTAAAAGCCGAAGGAAAAATGGACGAGTTCAAGGCGTTGGCCGGCCGCACTCTTTTTTTCGAGAAGGTGGTTCTGGTCACCGCCCCTGCGACTTTTCTTATGGGTGTCGCGTTCAATCATCTGTAAAAGCGGGATCGCAAAGGTGTAAAACAGGCGCGGGTTCTCTTCCCGGCGTTTCACAACAAAGAGGAAAAAAATGTTTAAACGCTATCTTCTTGCCATAGCTGGTTTATTTGTAATCTGGTCCATTCTCGATTTCGTAATCCATACCCAGATTCTTGGCGCCAGTTACAAGGCGACGGCAGAGCTTTGGCGGCCCATGGGGGAGATGAAAATGGGCCTTCTCTATTGTGTGACCCTTGTATACGCTACAGCTTTTACTTTGATTTACGGAAAATTCTTCGCCGTTAAAAATATCGGGACCGGCCTTAAATACGGCCTTGCCTTCGGTATCGCGTCCGGCTTTTCCATGGGCTACGGCTCATTCGCCGTCATGCCGATCCCGTACAATATCGCCTATACATGGTTCTGGGGAGTGGCGCTGGAGTGCGTCATAGGCGGCCTTGTGCTGGGATTGATTTTTAGAGGCAGTGGCGGAGAATCTGATGGTTGACAGCCTACAGCTTTTGGCCATGCGTAGAACATCTTAATAGATACTATTTTCTTTTTCTGATTCTGGCGTCGAAAAGCTCAAGGTAAGGCTGATAAGCGTAAATTTTATACCTTTCCCCTCCTGTTATCTCTTCAAGTAGTCCCATATTTTCCATTGAGACAATTAGCCTGCTGGCCACTGGATAACTTCTTCCAATAATTTCTCCGACTTCGCTGATATTAACGTAGGGTTGTTTATAAAGATAATCCAGCAAAATCAATCCACTATTTTTTGAGAGTTGACCTACCTTTTCACGGTCTCCTTCTCTTAGTTCCTGGATTTTTATGGCTGTTTCAGTTGCCTGTAAAGCCACAGTTCTTACACCTTCCAGAAAAAAAAGCATCCAGTTTTCCCAATGGCCCTTGTCTCGCACATTTTGCAATCTCTTACAATATTCATCACGGTTTTGCTTGAAATAATGTGACAAGTAAAGCAAGGGCCGTTTTAATACTTTTCGCCAGCATAAAATAAATGTAATAAGAAGCCGCCCTATCCTTCCGTTGCCATCTAAAAACGGGTGAATAGTTTCAAACTGCGCATGGACAAGTCCACATTTAATTAAGGGGGGTATGCCTGCGTCATCGTGTATAAATAATTCCAGTTCACCCATTTGAGCCGCTATTTCATGAGGCGGCGGCGGAACAAACACCGCGTCAGACAAATTGCATCCCGGCGCCCCAATCCAGTTTTGTGAATTGCGATATTCACCTGGATTACGATCTCCGCCTCGAACTCCACGCAGTAATTTTGAATGAACTTCCTTTATTAGCCGCAAAGATAGCGGCAAACTGTCTAGCCTATCCAAGCCGTAGTTCATGGCTTTAACATAGTTAAAAGTTTCTTGAACATCCGAGGTTAAGCCATTGTGTATAGATTTGGCTTCAAACTCCAGTAAATCGCTTAACGAAGCCTGAGTACCTTCTATTTGCGATGAAAACACCGCTTCCTTTCTTACATATAGCGATACGAACAAGTCAGGATTTGGAAGTAAACGTGTTGCTGTATCTAATCCGCCCACTGCTCTATCAGCTGACGACAAAAGCACTTGCAACTCACTATCTGTTTTCAGTGGCGGATCGGGTGGCAATGGCTTGGGAATAAACGCCTTGTATTTTTCTGTTTGCTGAATGTATTTTCCCGCCCTGCCGCTCATTTTCATACTCATGAAATTTAATTAAAGCTTTCTTTAATATACACCGCTTTTTATTTTTTAATTAAAGAAAAAGACGATTTTCTTTAATTAAAGTGCATTGAATATCAATCAGTTACAATCAAAATTTATATTCTGATCTATTGGCGAATATGCGCCTCCCATGAGCAAGGTCGTTAACCGATTGATATTGCAGTAATTATATCGATTCTGGCTGAAACAGATGCCTGATGGCGTTGGCGTAATATTCCAGCAGAACGCGCTCGTCCGGGTTGACGGTGTATAACCCTTCTTTTTCCAGCACGAGCCGGCGAAGCGTCAGCATCCGCAGGCCGACGGTGACGGCGTATTCCTGATCTTCTCTGGGGATATGGATATGCGCTCCGGCGCTATCGAGCTTTCGCATCAGTCCGTACACTTCGGCTTTGAGCTCAAGCTCGCTTAACCGGCGGTTTTCGTTTTTCAAAAACGCCGTCGCCACCAGAGAGACCGGCAAGGCTGGTATCACATCCCCCACCGCTTTTATAAGCTTCCCACCGAACAAGTTCACTTCCCGGTGAAACTCTTCTTTTTCGAGTTTTCGAAAATCTACATTTTTCTCTTTTATATATTCGGTCATCGATATGGGCGTTCCGAAATTCACCCCGGCATAGCCAAACCTGTACCACCGCCGCTTAAACATCAGGATAAAGTTGTTGAGTATGAATTTTACCGTGACCTTAAGGGCGTACAGCCCGCTTTTTCTCTCTGCGTCCGGGTCGAGCCTGCGGACGAGGCTCCTGTCTTCGAGTGTGCGATCATAATTGACGCCGACCGGGATGAACACCAGATCGCGTCCGTCGTCCGGGTTGTATCCGGCCAGAATGTAGCCTAGCAGGCCAAGTTTTAACGGTTGCAGTTTTCCGTCACGGCTAAGGCGCCCTTCCGGGTATACCGCCTGCACAACACCTCCGGCTGTGGCCATTGCCACGTAACGCGCCAGAACTTTTCTGTAAAGCGTGTCGCCTGAGTTTCGGCGGATAAAATAGGCGCCCATCGATTTAATCAGAGTCTGTAGCGGCCATATCCGCGCCCACTCGCCCACGGCGTAGCTTAAAGCGGAGCGTGTGGCGGCAAGATAAGCGACGAGAATGTAATCGACGTTGGAGCGATGGTTCATGATGAATACGACAGAAGCGTTCGGATCTACTTTCGACAACCCTTCTTCGTCGGAGTAACCGAGCCGGACACGGTAAAGGAAGTTGACGGTCATCCGGGCAAGCGCGTATCCGAGCCGGAAATAGGCGTATGTGTTAAACGAGGGGACGATCTCGCGGGCATAAATATTTACTCTGGCCATGATTTCTTCGCGTGACTGCCCGGTCTCCTCGGCATGGGCGTCTACCGCTTTCAATACTTCAGTGTCGTACACGAGACGGTCTATCAATACCTGGCGCATGGTCAGTTTGAACGGCTGGATTTTTAGCTGGAGATGGGTGTTGAGCTCGTTTATCACATGGCGCACCCTTCGCCGCAAAAACCATCTAACGCTCGGTATAAACAGGCTACCTACCGCCGCCCAGACCGCAAGGACGCATAGCGCTACAAAAACCGGGAAAGGTAAAGTGACCGTATCGCTCATGGTTTTTTTTATAAACCCCCTTGGGGCTATGGTATCAAATTTGACTATCTCGCACAGGGGCAAGAATGAGCGCCAGGCTCTTTACCCTATCCTTAGTACAGGCAGAAAGCGGGTTGAAGGAAAGGGCACAGGAGAGGCGCTCTATATGACGTTGCGAGCTTTCGGCCCTTAGCGTTAAATCAGTGAAACGGCGCTCATACCACGCCCACAACTTCCTGATTTATTGATTCTTCTCCGATTTGTTGGCGCAGCCGAAGCAAAATGGCGCGGTCGGGTCTATCTCCAGTCGTTTGGCGCTGATTTCCTCTTCGCATTTGACGCAGTACCCGTAGTCACCGTTGTCGATCCTTTTAACAGCCGCGTCGATACGGGTAAGCTCGATCTGCCTTCTGCGTTTTGTCTCCATCGACATCGCCTGTGACTGCAGGGCGTCCATCCGGGAAAGACGCCCCACTCTTTGCTGATCCAGAACCACCGGCCGTGTCGATTCCTTTTCCGATTCGATGATTGATTTTAGCTCATCACGCCGGTCGAGGAGTTTTGTTTTAAGCGAGCAAAACTCGTCAATCATATTTCTCCCGGCGCCATTTAAACGGCAGGTCTTCTATCGCGCCCGGCTCGGTGGCGGTTTCCAGGCAATTAAAGGCGCGCTCTAGAACCGCTCTTTGCTGTTTGATATGTCCCGGCTCACCCAGGGGATGGCCGTAGGGCCATTTCAGAAAAACGGTTCTTGAAGGCCTTATATCCTCGGTGAACTTTCGTACGATAGACACGCCGACGGTTGCAATCCCGTCCGCTTCTAAAACTCTTTGAATCAGTCCAACGGACCGGTTGCAAATGCCTCAACCGGGGGTGATAAAGGCAACGTCCACGCCATCCTCTTTCATCATCTTCGACACTTTAGGTATTTCCTTGTCAATAAAAGTGTCAACGTGCCCCTCCGTAATATGGCCCATGAAACCGTAGAACCTTTCCGACAAAGAGCCTATCCGCCCTTCTTTCACATATTCTTTTAGACGTTCAATCGGAAAAACGATGTTTATATCCTTGTCTGCGTCTTTATGGTCGTAGTAATCGTGTGTAATCATCAGGTCGGCGACAGGAGTGGAAGAGGTGATTACGCGGAACGTCGGATCGCCTGATTTGTCGATCATATCGAACGGCGCGTCGGAGCGAAGATGAACCCCGGCTGTGGTCACTAGTGACATTTTCAGACCGGAAAGCGGCCCCGGCGCCGGTGTCCAGGGCGTATCGTCAAACCGTATGGTCTCCACCTTGTCGGCGGCTTTTCGGCCAAGCGACGGGAACCGGGTGAACAGAGAGGCCAAAACCTGGTTTTTGAGTCTGCCAAAATCTATCATAGCTCAATTCTCTCAAAAAAGAGGGCGATCCGGGAACTTTTATGGCGGTCGTTGTGTCTAATATTTAGAACCTGAGAAATAACATACTAAATGGCTGTAGATATCCACAATAACGCTTGTAAAAAGAGAGACCTGAAACTTGCGGCAAGCGCGGCCACGAGAGGACGCAAAATGTATAAATTCTGGTTTGTATTGATGTTGGCAAGATTTGCAGGCGGCGTCAATATGCCGGTGATGCGGATAATGAGATAATGACGGGAGATATGTTGCAGGCGCCGCCGGTCGCGGCTTTAGCTATCCCAAAAACTTCGTCCCGGCAAATGAGCGAAACAAAAATAGTAAACAAGGCGAAACAAGGCGACGGACATGCTTTCGGGCGTCTGTTTGAGAGGTATAAACATTTTGTCTGGAGCGTGGCGTACAGGATGACCTACGATTTCGACGTGGCGGAGGATGTGGCGCAGGATGTATTCGTATCGGCGTGGAAATCGCTGAACACGTTCCGGGGCGGCTCGGCTTTCTCCACATGGCTCTACAAGATAACGGTGAACAAAACACTAAACAGGTTAAGGCCACCTTTGAGCCTGTCTTACGATTCCGGCGAGAGGGGCGAAGGAAGCGAATGGGACGAGGCGCCGATGGCCAGAGTAGACAAGGAAGTTTTCGACCAGCTAAATCCTGAATCGAGAGCGGACGCGGTGGAGGTGGAGCAGACGCTGGCAATATTATTGTCACAGCTCGATCCTGACCGGCGCATAGCGATAATACTGCGGGAGATAGAAGGATTGAGTTACCAGGAGATAGCAAGCGCCACCGGCGCCCCTATAGGGACGGTGCGGTCGCGCATCGCAAGGGGAAGGGCGGAGCTCGAAAAGCTGGCGGATGAAATGGAGGAGACAAAATGAAACTCATCGTCCTGTTTGGTAAAGCGCCTCTTCTGGAGCCGCCCGGCTCGCTGAAAGCAAAAGTAATGGAAAGTATTTGGGAAGAGTCCGCGATGGGCGAAGATACGCCCGGCCAGAATAGGATTATTATAAGATGGAATGGAGTTATCACCCGACACCTTCTTGGCAAACGGGCCGCTATATCGTTCGCGGCTGTGGCGGCGGCGCTTCTTCTGACTTTCTGGATTTCCCCCGGAGCTTTTGTAGACACGGAGCCAGAGAAAGTGGCCGGACATTCAGCGCCAGGGGAGGTTGTATCGGACGATGCGATAAATGAATTCGTTGAAGAGACATTAAACCAGGTGTTTCGCGCTGACCCTGGCGTTGAAGTGGCGTATGACGATGAGCTTATGGATATCGACACGTATATCCTGAGACAGTTTGAAGAGATTTTCTGGATTAATGGAGGAAACAATGCGTAATTTCTGGATAGCTTTAATGATACTCGCCCTTTTCCCCGCGCTCGTCCCTGTTCGGGCCGATGGCGCGGATCGCGGCTTTAAACGTGACAAAAAAGGAGGGATGATGGAGGCTCTTGATCTTGATAAAGATCAGTTGGCCAGGATGCGTGAGTTAAGAAACGCAATGAAACGCAAAATGATAGAGCAAACGAGCAAAGTCGAGCTTGCCCAGCTCGATTTTCAGGAGGAGTTGTATAAAGACAAGCCGGACGCCGAAAGGCTAAACAGGCTGATCGACCAGATTTCCTCGGCGAAAGCTAAAATAATAGGGGACAGGCTGACAATGCGTGTTGAGATGATAAAGATACTCACTGCTGAGCAGAAACAAAAAATGCTGGAGCGCATGGGATCGAAGATGCTGGAGTATGGAAAAGGCAAAGGGCGTGGTAAAGGTTTTGGAGAACGCCGCGATCGCCGCTGACATCACGATGGAGACATTACTATGTACAGCCTGGGACACAGGTTACGAAATAGTCCGGGCGCAGTCTGAAAGAGGTGGTGTTTAACCGCAGTAAAGATTTTTGCTTTTCCTTCTTTAAACTCCTAAATTACTGATATACGAAAGTTAATTTAAAGGAGGTGGGAGCGTTGAGTGAAAAAGATGTAAAACGTGATTTTCCAAGGGTTACCAAGCTTCTTTTTACCGGGATGTCATCTTTTGATGAACAAGGAGAGGGTGCGGCGCATAGCCTGGGGCGCACTCTGAACATCTCCGAAGGAGGAATGCTCCTTGAGGTGGCCAAAAATATGCCGTTTCAGTTGAAAGTAAATTTAAGGCTCGGATTTCAAGAAGACATAATCGAGATGGAAGGGAACGTGGTTCATCTGCGAAAAACCGACGCCGGGGATATCGAAATCGGCATCGAATTTATAAACCCGACGAAAGACCAGTTAGAAATCATCAGCCAGGCTATGGTGACGTCGCTGGGCCAGGGATTCGCCTGAGGCCGCATAACTTAATCTTCAGCGAAACAACGCGGCGTTTCCTGTTTTCGGGTCGATGCTGGCTGGCCTCTTAACTGTTTTTAAAAAGCCGTAAAAAAGCTGTGAAACGTCCCTCATCGTCGTCCACAATCTCTTCGAGCTCCCCCGCGTCGAGCCAGATTCCATCGCAATGGGAGCATTTGTCTATTTTCAAATGCTTGTAGTCTATCTCGATCAGGCTCATTCCGCATTTGGGACAACGCATGAAATGAAGCTTTTGTAATTCCTCTTTTTCCTTTTCAGCAAGAGCCTTCTGCTTCTCCTCGTCGAGCTTCTTCATCCTCTCAAATTGCTGACGGGCGAAATACTCGCTCTCTTGTTCGCTTGGATTATCGATCACTGTATGATCCCCTTTTTTAAACCAGTCTTGGATTCTAACGGCGCCGAAGGAGCGGGTCAACCTGGAAGTTTTTCGCCTTGAAGGTGGGGCGCGCCGTACCGCCCGTTTACCCGGTATACCCAGGCGAGCACTTCGGCGATGACGGTGTAAAGCTCCGGCGGTATTTCCTGATCCAGATCGAGCTGGCTCAACGTCTCCACCAGATCGGCGTCTTCTTTGATGGGGATACCATTGTCTTTAGCGATCTTGATTATTTTCTCGGCGATAAGCCCCGCCCCTTTAGCCGCTATAGCAGGAGCGGTCTGCGTCCCGGCTTTATATTTTAAGGCGACAGCTTTTTTTTTCGGAGCCGCTCTTTTTTTACGCTTCATTTTCAGGCCTTGACGTCCACGATGCCCCTGGATGTTATCGGTGTGTAGTTTTCCAGCTCCTCGGTAACATACGCCTCGTCGGCGGACGAGACATCGAACCTGGCGCTGTATCCGAGCGCCTCAAGCGGTTTTAAAAGATCGGGCAAATTATCTTTTATAAACCTGGCCACAGAATCGTTAAGAGCGTATATCGTCCCTGTCGCGCTCATGGCGCCGGCTGAAGCTTTTGATTTTACGCTGACATCCACACGCACCGGGCCGAGACTGCTCATCTCCAGCATGAACACCAGCCTGCTTTCACCCTCTTTTTTACCTTTCTCCCCGCTCTCCCTCTCGTCGCCAGGGCGGATATAAACACGGGCGGTCTGGAGGTTGAGCCCTCCAAAAAAAGGAATCTGATACAGGGTCTGCGGCGGGGCCGATCCGCTCTCTTTATCCCTGGTCGATGCGTTCAAAAGCTGGTTTAGCTCGATATTGTTATATACATCACGTAACTGCTTGGCTGTATCGCTCGCCTTTTTTACAAGCTGTGTCATGACTGCGCCGGGCGACAGGTTTTGAGCCACTTTGGAGGCTGTCTTCCTCACAACAACCGGCTCGGAGACGGTCGCAAGTTTCGGGATATAAACCTGCTCTGGTTTTGAGGGCGGCTGGTTGGCTTGCCGGAGTGTGGCCGAAATATCTTTTTCGCCCTTTGTCTCCGCCATTTTGTCGATCTGCTTTAGCATGCTTGCGATTTCTTGCTCCACACTGGCAAGGGCTTTGCCAATAATAGCTTTTACATCCGTTTCAATAGCGGCGCGGATAACCGGGGTGGACGCTTTTCCCAGCACGGCCTGTTTTAAAGCCGCTTCAAGGAACAAGCCAGACTGTTTTATGGTCTGCCTGATTTTGTCCGGTTTTATATTTTCCAGATCCACCGCCATCACCTGGCCCAGATCGCGGCTCAAAGATTCCATTATCCGCCCGACTTTTGGAGGAAGACCGCCAGCCTCGGCAGTGGCGACGACTTTAGAAAGAGCCTCGCCCATAGGCGCTTTTACCGGCAAAAGAAGACGCATCAGGGCGCTGGTTTTCAGGTCGCTGGCCGACTCGCCTTTTAACAGGCTGACTGTGATACGCGGATCGACATTGTCTACTCTGCCTACAATCTTTTGGCCTTCGAGAAGTTTCGTATCGGTCACAGC
>UOGB01000281.1_pt1 | contig 21374 bp, 19 predicted proteins | sample 1989701 | NCBI WGS metagenome assembly UOGB01 (sample SAMEA4712198, study PRJEB27164) | hydrothermal vent metagenome | biome: marine basaltic hydrothermal vent biome; feature: marine hydrothermal vent; material: mineral | place: Pacific Ocean | collected 2011-06-14/2011-07-23 | depth 1691 m
AATCTTCAAACTGAATTTCCTCGATTCCATAATCTTCAACAAGAATTTTGATTTCACCGAGCACGTTCTTCGCGCTTCGGGTTCTATATCCATCGCCCTTGCTCATATTTTTACCGCAATAATGGCAGTCGTGAACACATCCTCTGGAGGTTTCCATGATGCAGTAATGTTTTGTGCCAAAGCTACCGGTGCCCACGCCTACACCTGAATATTTTTTCATTGGAAGAAGATCGTACGCCGGGTAAGTTAAGGAATCCAGGTCATCGATCATTGTTGTCTTCGGATTTACATGAATGCGTTTTTCTTTTCTATACGCCAACCCGTCGATCGATTCCAAACCGACTTTGCCACCATTTAAAGACTCAAGCAGTTTAACGGCCGTTTCCTCCCCTTCGCCAATACAGGCGAAATCGATCTCCTGAAAGCAAAGCGCCTCTTTAGGAAAACAGGAAGGATAGCTACCGCCAATAATTGTGATGATTTCAGGATTAACCTCTTTGGCGGCGCGGCATACCTCTGCGCTTTCCCATTTTCTGATGCTTTGTATCGCAGAAACCCCGACTACTTCCGGATTAATTTCTCTGATTTTTTCAACGATCCGGTCATAAGGCATTCCATAACGAATGAAATCGCCCCTTATTGGCGCCTCGATATCAAAGTGATCTACTACGCAATCGAGAAACTCGACATCATGGCCAGCGTTTCTTAATGCCGAAGCGACGTACGCGAGGCCAAGAGGGTGAACGGAAAACTTCCTCTCAAGCCGTGTTTTAATTATGTTGCAAGGCGGTTGAACCAGTAGAACTCTCATTAATTTTCCTTATTCACAACAAGGGCGAACTATAACTGAGAATGTATATACATATAGTCTTATGGGAACCCGTTATTATATGTTCCGCCAAGCGCTGGCGGAGCTTTTAAAACTATATAATAAGCATACTTCAGAACTTCAACGAATTAATATTAAAAACAGAAGTTGTATATAATCATGCCGATTTAGTATCATTATTGTCACGGATTAGTTTGCCAATAGTTGAAATATCAGGAATTATAAAGTCAGGGTTTAAGGCTTCTAGCATTTCACGGTTTCGTATGCCAGACTCCACCGCTACGCTTATAGCGTTAAGATCGTTAGCCGCCAGCACATCAGCTTCTGTATCGCCCACAAAATAGGTCTTTTCTCCGTTTTCCATTATTTGCGCATCCAAAACAAGGCGTTTTTTAACCTCCCACGTCCCGTCATTATTATCGAGTGAATACACATTTGGAAATAAATGCCCGATATCCAACTCGGACAGTTGCCACGACAAATTCTCTCTTCTGTTTCTTAGTGTCACAATATATATTTCGGAAAAAACGCTCAGTTCTTTAATAACCCCAGGAACAAATGGATAAAGCCGGTCATACGCCAAAAATTCCTTGTTTTCTATTATGGACAATCGTTCATTGATATAAGTCAAATGGGCGCTGGCAGGCAATCCGGACAATTTAAGAATCTCAGGTATGGGAGTCCGTTTTCTTTTAAGGCTCCAGTATTCATCCTTAGATAGCGTATGCGTCGCCCCATATTTTTCTGTGAGCGCACGGTAAATAAAATAATAACGGGGTGACACATCCACTATCGGCCCATCAAAATCAATAATTATTTTCATCAATAAAAACCTCTTCCCAATAGCGCATCATGTATAACCCCTGTTTGTATTTACCAATACTAGGCTTCACATCCTCGCCCATATAAAGGTTAACCATCATCTCAGGGCTATTCATTCCCGCTTCAATGGACAATGGCAGTCCGCCGGAGAACCTTGGGTTTATTTCTATAAATTGATAACCTTTATTGGTTTTGAAACATTGAATATTTCCAGGCCCAATATAGTCAAGCTTGTTAACAATCTTCTGAACATAATCGATTATCTCTGGATCGTAAAACGTCACTCCTTTATATGACACCCCGCTTTTTGTCTCGACACGATACCGGGGGACACAGGCAAGAAGGCTTCCGTTGAAATCACACACAAAATCTATTGTAATTTCATCGCCCGAAATATATTCCTGGACAATCATCTCTTCAAGATTCTTGTCAAGAATACAATCCGCCTCCCGGTAATTACTAATTTTGAAAACATCAATAGAGGCGCGGCCTTTGGCTGGCTTTACTATTACCGGATACTTAAAATGCGACAAGTTGTCCCTACAAAAAGATTCTGTTTTAGGGGAAGGTATGGAAAGAGCCATGAAAAATTTGAAAGTTTCGCGCTTGTCCTGGCATATAGTGATTGAGCTTATCGGCGAAATGACGATTTTACATCCATGCTTTTCAAAACACTCGATAGCCAAAGTAAGCTTCTCGAATTCGTAATCGACAATGGGGAAAATAATATTGATCTTTTCCTTTATAACGATATCCTTGACCGCGTTTATGAACCCCTCTTCGCCGGCCGGTGGGATTTTATGGAACTTATCGCCAAAAAATCTACCTGCGGACAAAGGGTTTGTGTCCATTGTGTGAATTTCAACATCATGTTTTTTCGAAGATTTTAAAAGGCCTTTAATCACGCCTTGGCAGGTCGCTGTGCCGGAACCTGAGATGAGTACCTTAACCATGACAGATTATAACCGAATAAGCCTGTTGTGGATTTGTCACAAGCCCCTGTAATGTCAAAGCTATTATTTGAGCTCCACCGGAGAACCATTCAATTTCAAGGACTTGTCTGTTGCTTCAAGGATTTTCATAACATTGTATCCAGCAATGGCATTGTTATGTGGATTTACTCCAGAACTCAAACATGATACGAAATACTCCACCTCTGTTTTGAGAGCCTCAGTATTCATAATCAGTGGTGAATGCACTTCGCCAACGCGGTAATCGGCAAAGCCAGTGTTTGGCGCCCCATGCGAGACAATGTTAACTCCTTTATTGTATATCTTGATTTTCTCTTCACGTTCATTTTCATCCCAAACCAGCATATTCCTGTCACCGCTTATCATAGACTTTCTGATTTTAAGTGGCGATAGCCAGTTTGCGTGAAAATGCGCGATAAAGTCGTTTTCATAGTGTAGCGTGACATAACCAATGTCTATAAAACTATTAAAATGGGACGAACCGACAGCGCCGACCGTTTGCGGCTCTTTGCCAAGCAGATACCCGATTACCGCCAGGTCGTGCGTGGTCAAATCCCAGATAACATTTACATCATGTTGAAACAAACCCAGGTTGGCGCGGACAGAATCGTAATAATGAAGCTTGCCCAATAACCCCTCATCAATAATTTCTTTCATTTTAATTACGGCGCTAGTGAAAAGAAACGTATGGTCGATAATAACGATGAGGTTTTTAGATTCAGCTTTTTCGACAATCCGCATAGCTTCTTCAGATGAGGAGGCTATCGGTTTTTCTATCCACACATGCTTCCCATTATCCAGGGCGGACATGGCAAGGTCGAAATGGCTAAAAACAGGGGTGGCTATCGCAACGATGTCAATATCGTTGGCTTCGGTTATATCTCTGGAGTCTGAGGATACCAGACATCGAGGATAATTCTCCGACGCCTCCTTCCTTCGCTTCTGGTCGAGATCGGCTATTCTGGCAACGGCGCACTCTTTATTAAGATTAAAATTCCTGGCAAGGTGCGGGCCCCAGTATCCAAAACCTATTATTCCTATATTGAGCGACATTTACAATCCAGAAGGTTATTTATGTATATTGCTTTAAACATATACGAACGTTGAGACAAAAACCTCTATCTTGATGTCGGATATTATCCGCAAAACTTTATTTCTTACTATAGCTTTTTGATGGATTGAGCATTTCACGCAGTTACGAATATAACATTAAATGTAGCCAAATTGGATACACTCAGAAGACCTGGCCGGTCACACGATCTGTTTTGATAAGGAAGTAGTCAGGACAGTCCCGGTGGGCATATCATTTGAACGGACGGACAGACCGCAGATAGTCGCTCCCTGATTCTCTCGGCGATGGCCGGCGGGAACGGCAGGTAGACGCATGCGTCTTCTTGTGCTTGCAACGGACTTATTACCTGTTTCCCTAGATGAATTTTGCCGCAACGTGAGGGGTCTTCGTCGATAAAAAAGCTCACCTTATCCGACAGTATTCCGGCAAGCCACGTTCCTCCGATGCCTGTCCCCAAAATGCCAAAAGGCTGTGTCTGCGCGTGATAAGCCGCGTCTTTGGCCAGGTTTTCCAGCCAGCCAATAGCGCTGACCACCTTGCTTTTAGCTTGTTTGTCCTCCGGCCCCAGAGCGATGTTGCCTCGCTTTTCTGACTTAACAAGAGCGCTGATTTCTTTTGGCGCCAGATCGTTACGCAAGTGAAGTGTTTCAAAACCTGACCGCGCCGTAAGGTATCGCATTGACCCTGGCGAGAAATGCGAGCAATGATCCACGATGATAAAGTCGAAAGGATTTAGCGTTATATCTGGAGACTGGATAAGCGCAAGCCCCCCCGGAGCTATAAGCTCCCGCACGCGGTTCATAAACTCGACAGGCTCAGGCAGATGCTCGATCAGGTGAAACATCGTGACAAGATCGAACAGCCCTTTAATATTATCCATCCCCTCTGTGAAAAAACCTTTGACGCCAGGGATAGATAGAATCGACTTCTCATTTTTCCTGTCCAGCTCGTATCCATATAGCTCCCAACAGTTATTGACGGCGCCGAAACTTGCCAGCGCTCCCCCGTTTCCGCAACCAAGGTCGAGCATCCTGCCGGTTGAAGGAAATGAAGTTGCGTCAGTCAACCATTTCAATACAACTTCAGATCTGGGCCGCATCGACTGGTCAGTGAAAACCGCCGGTTCTTTCCCTGCGCTTGCGGGATACATCTGATAGTTCAAATAGATTTCGTTTACCTGTCTCAGATAGTCGTCGTCAATCATTTTTTGGGCATGCCCGCAATGTTGACACACCGCTATATCAATAGAGCCAGGCCAAAGTTTGAGATCGGAAGTGACGAGCATGGACGTCCACGATGACTGGGCGACTATAGATAACTTCGCGCTTTGGCACAGCAGGCATGGGCGGCGCTGGTTATTGTTCACGTGTTGCGCTCCGGATTTTATGGCGCAACGCTATAGCCCCAGTAAAAGCGGCGCGCAAAGTCCAGTCCACAGGAGGAGGCGCCCCGCCATAAAACGAAACGAAGCTGGCGATATCAAGCGCTGTATTTTTCGGTTGCGGTTCGGTATACGCGCCTAAGCTTTGGGACGTTGCCGGTAGAATTAATCCCTCGTCTGCGCCGACAATTTCGCCACCCATTCGGGCGGCGTATTCATATGAGACATCTTTCTCTCCTGAAAGATGAAACAGGCCGGGCATTTGCACATCCACCATTCGCTTCAAGGCGGAGACGACAAAGCCCAGCGGAACAGGGGAAAAATTGATATCTGAAAACGGTGTGATCGGCTCACCTTTTTTTAAGAGTGTAAGCCAGGTTTCAAATAGTTTGTTGTGCTCACCAAGGACCTTGGTCATACGCAATATCGCGGCTTTATCTTTCAAGGCCATAATGCGCCGCTCCGCCTCGGCCTTTTGCCGCCCATATTCCGTTATTGGGGAAGTGGGATCGCCGGGAGAAGGATAGGGCGCCGCGCCGTCGAATACCTGGTTTGTGGATAAGTAGATAACGAACGAGCCTTTAGAAATAAAATTTTCCGCCAAGGCCGACACGCCATCGACATTCACCATGCGCGAGCCTTCCGGATCGTCGACACATTTGTTAAGCCCGGTGATGCCCGCGCAGATTATCGCAACGTCTATGGGCTCTAGGCTTTCCCAACGCGCCATGTCATCGGCGAGGTCTAGCTGAAAAACATTGTCCGCTTGCTCCCTCCGCCGCGAAGTTCCCATAACAGGCCACCCCGCCGTTTCCAGCTCCAGCATAAGCGCGCCGCCGATCAGGCTGTCCGCTCCTACCACCAGTATTGCTGGAGCTTTGGATGTCATCTATCGCGGGGCGTCAGTCGTTTATCTTACCAGAACAGAGGGCGAACAGGTAATGCGCCATAGGGGAGAAACCTGTATGCACTACTTCATCGTTCATGGAAAAGATAAACACGTTATGGAAGAATCTGCTCGCCAGGTTTTTCAGTTGTTCGTGGGTAAAGCAATTTACGTGGCCTTGCTTGCTCTGCGGCGATGCGTAGACCTGGGACTGGGAGCTTGGTGTCCCGATGATTAGTGTACCGTCCGCTTCGATGGACGACACCATGTTTTTCATGAGCGTATTTTCATGTTCTTTAGGGATATGCTCTATAAGATCCAGGCAATATGCGGCGTTGAATCCGCCAACCACCGGCCCTGCGAGGATGTCGTGCTCAAAACATTTAAGCGGCCATTTTTCATCCATCCGTTCGTTGATGTCCGTGATGAAAATAGGGTCGAAATCCACTACAGTAAGAGCATTCACTTCCTGGAGCACAACCCTGGATCCAAACGCGTCACCGCACCCGACTTCCAGAACCTTATAGGCTCCACTGAGCATCTTCGATACGAACTTGTAGCGTGACAGGAGAAATAGTAGTCTTCTGGGATCGTCATGCCAAACCTGGTTCGTCATAAGACCAAGGCTGGTCAGACCGATTTTCTCTTTTAGTTCTTTAAGGACGCCATACTGTGGCTCCCTGAATTGTCCTTTTTCTCCGTCAGTCATTATCCGCCTTTAATGATTTGGGTCGTTGTATCATACGAAAGCCAGGTGGTTTATGTCTGTGCCCAGATAATCGAGAGTGAGTTTGTTTTTGTTGTTTTCGACGCAGTGATGGTTGCAATGGACCGATGGGTCTATGGTGAAAAACTTGCTCTTGTCTGCCAACCAGAACTCGGCGAATCCCATGTCCTTGATGGAGCCAAGCAGGCCGCTTTGTGTATAGGCCTTGTCGTGGCAAGAGTATACATTCTGGTCCGCCCCGATTACAGGAAGCACCTGCATGTTTGCGCACCAAGTGTAGTTTTTGGTGAACTTAGTATCCAGGAGGTGGTACGAGTCATATATTTCAAACTCTGGCCCGCTGAATTGTTCTATCGCCCTTTTGGCGGCGCTCTTTACTTTGTTGAACACCGGCTGGTGGTATTCGTTATTTTTCCGCCCGTCGTTGCTAACTATACAAGGAGATATTTTTACACTATCAGCGCCCGCATTGCGGAGGCTGGATACTAGCTCATATACATGGTCGGCGTTCTTTTTGTCCACCACGATGACCGCGCCTAAATGACAGGAGCCAGAAAGTTTACTGAACGCCGCTATGTTATCCATCACGGCAGTAAACTCTCCTTCCTTTATATTTCGGTATTCAGAGTAGCTCTTATCGTCCCAACCGTCTATTGATATGCGTATCCACGATCCACCAGAAGCGAACAGCTCTGCAAGCTCTCCTTTCAGGCGCGCGCCGTTGGTGAGCGCGGCGAAATTAACACTCGTAGCCGATAGCTTACGCACTGTTTCCGCAAGGTGCTGGTAATAGAACGGATCCCCACCACCGCTAAACGTGACGGCCCGAACCCCCATCGAGTCCATGTCATCGACGATCTCCATCATTTTTTCCCTTGGCAGAGAGTCTCTTTCGGACATCTCGCTACCCAATTCCAGCTCCGGCGCCTGGTAGGCGCAGTAGGAGCAGTGATGAGCGCAAAAGTTTGTCGGTTTTATTCTGATATGAATCGGCGGCAGAATCTTGTTCACAGATTCGGGGAGGGACTTCAGTTTGTCCTGGTAATGAAATATCTTCATTTGGGAGTATACGGACATACCTATCTTTTCCTATTTTTAAAAATAAATAAATTCATAGTCACCTGTGTATCCACACTTGCTAAACACCCATCGCCAGCCTTCAGGCTGGAGGAACATCTCGCACGTGAGGGCCCAACATTGCAGGTTGAAAAGCTCCTCTTCGCTCCGGTAGCCCTCTACGACAATATATTTATTTTTTCCAACACGTTCAATTTCACCCAATGCGGTTTCAAGCTGGGGCAACCCAAGGTTATGCAACGTTGTGATGGAAATCACGAGATCAAACTCGTTGTCATCGAACGGATACGGCTCTTCGGCGCTACCGACGGTCAGATTCTGTTTAACATCTTCCTTTGCATTCGCAATAGCGTATGTGGAGATATCTATTCCGGCGACGGTGGCGCCAAGCAGAAGTTTTTTAAATTCATGTAACAAAAATCCTTTGCCGCAACCGATATCCAGGATCTTCGAGTTGTCCTTCAGGCTGTAAGTTTCGATAAGCCTTTCGGCCACCACCGACCAGCGGCCATCATAATTGTATCCTCCATAACCGTGGCGCCGGTCACCATCCCAGAAATCCCGGCCAAACTCCCTTGCGATTTTCATACACTTTATTTTGTCGTCGGTCATCCTTCCGATGTAATCGCGCTGTGTGCTTTTGTGAAGCGGAGTAACTATTGATAAAAGTTTACCCATATCTATTTGATCTGCCTTTCGCCAGTCAAATCCAGCGCTGTTTGAACGATGTTGCCAGAAGTTATCCCAAATTTTTCCATGAGAAGAGCCTGTGAGCCATAATTTTCGCAAAAAGCGTCTGGAATCCCTATTCTTTTGAATCTTATAGCAGGGTTAAAATTAGCTTCGGCTATTATTTCCGCCACCGCGCCTCCTAGTCCACCTATGATCGTGCCTTCCTCCACAGTAATAATCACTCTTGCCTTTTCACTTCGGATAAGTATCGTTTCTATATCTAGCGGTTTGATCGTGTGTAGGTGTATAACACCTGTCCCGATTCCTTTTTTCTCCAGAGCCTCTGCCGCTTCCAGCGCCGGTTTGAGCGTTACTCCTGTGGTAATCAGAAGAGCTTCGTCTCCCTCCTTGACGTTAACGGCTTTGCCTATCGTGCATTGCCCATCGTCTTTTGAGACGATCGGGTCGCCGCCTTTGGCAAGTCTAATGTAAATTGGGCCGGGGTAATTCAACGTAAGAGGCATAAGCCGCGCCATTTCATTTGCGTCGGCAGGCGCCAATATCGTCATGTTTGGCACAGCGCGCATGATCGCTATGTCATCAACCGCAAGATGGCTAGGGCCCAGAGGAGCGTACACCAGCCCACCTCCGTTACCAATAAGGCGAACGGGAAGATTGTGCAGGCATACGTCAAGGACAATCTGCTCGAAACAGCGCCTTGTTAAAAACACACCAATAGTGTTTATGTATGGAATATTTCCTTCCATTGCCAGGCCGGACGCCATACCAACAACATGTTGCTCGCTGATGCCTTCTACAAAAAATCTGTCCGGCATTTCCTCTTTATAATTATCCAGTGTGCCGGCTCCGACATCAGATCCAATATAGATCACTCTTTCATCTGTTTTAGCGAGCTCGTATACCTTGTCAAGGCAGGTTTTGCGCATAATCAGGCCTCCAGCGCCTCTATAAGAACACCTATCTCGTCCTCGCCAATTTTGCTTTTATGGTGCCACTTCTGGTTGCTCTCAGCCAACGGAATTCCCTTACCCTTGACCGTGTGGCAAATGAGGGCGGTCGGTTTACTTTGCGTCGCGGGAGTATTGCCCAATACGTCGCGCAAAGCCGCCATATCATGGCCATCCACTTCTTTTACCGAAAATCCAAAAGCGCGCCATTTGTCCACCAGAGGCTCAAGGTCGAGCACTTCACGGGTTGATCCGTAAGCCTGGGATTTGTTGTAGTCAATTATCGCCGTAAGGTTTTCCAGTTTATGTTTTGAAGCGCTCATGGCCGCCTCCCACACAGAACCCTCATTAATTTCTCCGTCGCCCATCAGGACAAACACCTTCCGGCCTGTCCGCTTTATCTTGGCATGCAACGCCATACCAATGCCAATGGACAGGCCGTGGCCCAAGGCGCCGGTGGAGGCTTCTATACCAGGTGTGTAATGTTCAGGGTGTCCGGCCAATAGCCCGTCCACCTTGCATAGGCTCCACAGGTAATCTTCCGGGAAAAACCCTTTGTCCACCAGCATCACATACAATGCGACACAACCGTGGCCTTTGCTAAGTATGAACCGGTCGCGCTCCGGCCAATGGGGATCTGTTGGGTCGAACCGCAGAACGTGGTCGTAGAGCGCGCGCACGATCTCGACAATGGAGAAAGCGGGCCCAAGGTGGCCGCGTCCGGCGGCGGCAAGAGTTTTTAAGATAGTTTTGCGTAATTCCTTCGATCTTTGATCAAGAGTCGCAGTCGATTTTGTTGATAACATCATCGTAAAATATCGATTTCCTGGAATTCACTTTTAATTTTGCTGAGCATGGCCTTAGACTTTCTAAGCTGTATTAAGAGAATATCTCCCACGTCTCTTTGGGATATATCAGCAAACTGCCGCCTCTTCAGGTTTTCTGGCAAGAACTCATTAAGCAGTATCGTACACCACTTTATTCCGTATAATGAATATACCATCCTAACGCGAGCTCCCAATGTTTTATCATTCGCAAACGCTTCTAACATCTTCTTATAGCAACACTCTTGCATTGGCCGGCTCAGGCTCATGGTTGGGTGAAGTAAAATATCCGATATTGTTTTTGCTGGATCGTCCCAACCGAAATATTCAAAATCGAGAAACACTATTTCATTGTTGTCCCTCCTGATAGCATTGTGAAAACCAACGTCGGACGGGCTGTATGTCCTGTATATCTCAGGCAAGGCGCCAGACGTGGTTACGCCGGACGCTTTAGCTTCGGATAAGCTAAGCGAAACGAAATCTTTTAAGATAGGTATCAAATCCATAGACAAAAAAGCTTGCATGGATTCATGCGCGTCCCCGGAGCCAGGGGCTTGTTTTAATAGCGCAATCCTGCGCTCTATGTTTTCTATAAGGCTGTAGTGGGAAAATGAGGCTTCACGCGCTGGCGGGAAAACTCTTGGCCAATTAACTTTTGTAAGCCGTTTTAGCTCCACAATAAAATCGACAAGAACGGTAATGTCCGACTCGGTAACCGAATCGCCCGGTATTTCATCTCCTTCTATATATTCATACATCGCCACGTTTCGGTCGTAATCGATAGCGATGGGGGAAGGCGCGCGCGAGACGCCATTTGCCGACAAAAATTTCAAGGTGTCAAATTCAAGCCCCATTCTTTCCACTTGGTCGATAGCGCTATCGAAATACAATTTCGCCACATATTCGGACCGGTCGTCGGTTACAACGTGAAATACTCTGCTATTTTTTCCTTTACCTATTCTTGTAGACGATATGACATCACGGCTTAGTATGCTGGAAAACGTTGATTTGATATCATCGGGTTCAGTTGAAAGTAAATTCATATCAGTTCAAGCGCCCAAATATATTCTCGTATATTGAGTCCCATGAAGAAAGAGCTTCTATATCAGCTAAAGATGTTTTAATAGAAAGCGGAGAATAAAGAATTTTCCTGACAGCGCCCGGGAAATCAGGCTCTCGAAAGACTTCTTCCAGGTCGTCGATAAAATGCGAACAACCCAAATGCTTTATCCATTCGAGCTTCTCGATTCTTGTGGCGCCAAACCGGACATTATCCTCGCAAAGGCCAAGACCATTTTCGGAGAAAAACTTTTTTTCCTCCATCCATGAAAGGGCCGCTTTGCGAAGGTTTGTTTTTGAGGGATCGAAATCGGCGTACTCGGTTTTATGGCTTATGATATACACAGGTATACCCATTTTCTTCAGGTTCGTAAAAAACGTCCAGACTCCTTCAATTAATTTGGCCTCTTTCATGTAAGGGCCATAGGCCTTTGCCTGCACAATTCGCCACTTTTTCTCTCCATCAGGAAGCGCCCTTATTGCATTACGGATCGCTTGTTTGTTGGCCACAACGTTTTTATTAACAAACCCGGCCCCCACAGCGATTTTGTACATGAGGTCGCCGTACGTTGCGATTGTGTTGTCAAAATCGACGCCGATTATCATAATGAGCCTGAACTACCCAGGATTCAAAAACATCTAAATAAAATTAACATGAGGCGGAGGAGAAAGAATGTCCCACAAATACTGATTCACCTCATCCATGCGGCAATTAATCCTGCATATGTTTACATCCATCTCGTTCGCAACCCAGTCCAATGATTTCTTACGTGTTTCACTATTCCAGATGTCATTAAAAGTGTTGTCGTAGATGTTGCCATAGTAAAACCTGTCATCCTCAAGATAATCACTGCATCCCCACACACTCCCGCCTGAGTCAATATATGAGATAAAAGGAAGGGCGACGCAACTGCAATATGATTTGTTTTCGTTGTCATGTTTTTCCATAGCGTTTTTCCTGAAAATAACCCGAAAATCTTTTGTATTAAATTTCTCCAGATCCTCGGCCAAGTCGAGAAATTGGCTATATTTAATATCTCTATATGTTTGCACGAGGCTTTTGGGATTCCATGAATATGGTTTGATCACCAGATAATCAACGCCAATATCGGAAGCTATCTTCGCAAGTATCACTGCTTCATCCCTGTTCTCTGGCATGATAAGTATTTGCATACCCAGAGCGCATGAGTATCCGTTTTGAGAGCGGATTTTACTTGCGTTTCTCAGGTTATTGATTACCTTATTAAAATCTTCTTCTTTTGTTCTATGTATCTTGCTATATGTTTCCGGAGTTCCGGCGTTAACGCTTGCTTTCATCCAGTCAAGATCAGCTAATATTTTTTCTGCGTTTTCCTGATTGAGCAATACGCCATTTGTTGTTAAAGCCGCGCTTATCCCGGATTTCACAGTGTGATGGATAATATCCGCCAGATTTTGATGTAAAAGTGGCTCTCCCTCGCCACCATACATAGCCCCTTTAACGCCCAGCTTTCCCATTTCCGTCAAACGTTCTTGCAAAACACCCGTTTCCAGTTTTCTTGGTTTGTAACCCATGAAATCAAGACCGCAAAAAGTGCATCGATGGTTGCAGGCGCCAGACGGGCTGATTTCCACATAGACTGGAAAAATATTTTTTCCATTTAGCCATTTATTTACCCGAGACACATGAAGGCTCAACTTGTGGCCGTCTATTTTGTATTTATCCACTTTATAATTTTCTCTAACTTACGCAATTTGATTAATCAAGCGAGAACATGAAAAATCGTATTCGCGCCAATAAATATAATTAATTACCAAAACTGTTTTGTATTTAAAAAGGTCCTGTGAAATTCATTTCAGGCACGTCATGTGGCACAGAGTTGTCATTTAAACAATCAGTGTCAATCCTTACTCCCAGCATGTCTTCAAGCTCGTTGAGGATGGTCAAGACGGAGGGATAATAATATTTTGTTAGCGCAGGAGTAGATGGTGAAGGCGCATCAGGCAATCCTATCCTGCGCGCGTTTGTTTTTAACTTATCCAATCCAGACTCCGCCACCACAGCTAATATCTCCGCCGACAAGCCAAAAGATCGCCAGCCAGGGTCCAATACCAAAAGTCTTCCGGTTTTATGAACTGAATTTAAGATAGTGTCTGTATCAAGCGGTTTAATAGAGCGTAGATTAATAACTTCAATGTCTATTCCCTGATCAGCGGCAATGGTAGAGGCTCTCAATGCCTCGATTGACATTTCCATAGATCCCACAATAGTCAAGTCAGTCCCTTCTTTCATAATATTAGCTTTGCCGATCGGTAACGCATAGCGCCCTTCCGGGACGTATGACTTGTAGCTATGCAACCATCTATGCTCTATAAAAATCACAGGATCATCATCTTCAATGCAAGCGATCAACAATCCCTTGGCCTCAAAAGCTGTAGCGGGTGTAACGACTTTAAGGCCAGGTATATGGGCCATCATAGACAGGAAATTCTGAGAATGTTGCGGGCCCTGTCCCCAACCGCGCCCCACAATCATCCTGACTGTCATGGGAACACCTTTGGTCCCCCCAAACATGTAGCGCCACTTGGCGGCGTTATTTATTAGCTGATCCATAGCCATTAACATAAAATCCGCTCTTTGATGGCTTAATATTGGTCTCATTCCATTAATGGCAGAGCCAATAGCCACGCCGGTCATAGCAGTTTCAGAAACAGATGAATCGAACACCCTGTCCGCCCCAAATTTTTCTACCAGTCCTGATGTGGTGTTGAAAATGCGCTTCGGATCGGTAGCTCCGAGGCCAATTGTATAAACATTCTGGTCATGATCCATCGATATTTCTATCCCTTCGCGCACAGCTTCGCTGAATGTCAACAAACGATTTGTTTTGCCGGGATCAGGATAATCTTTTTTTATATCGGAATAGACATCTGTTATTAATTGTGATGAATCGGGAAATTTAGATTCTTTTGCGTGATCTATCGCCCTGCTAATCTCGGATAAATAATTTTGCCTCTTCTCTATGATGAACTTTTCAGAAATAACGCCACTCGATAGCAGTTCGTTTTTAATTTGGATTAGAGGATCTTTTTCCCTCCACTTCTTAATTTCATCAGCATGTCGATAACCAAGATTATCGTCACAAAAAGGCCCGCAGTGTTCAAGCCATCGGTAAGTGAGAGCTTCGATCAAAAATGGGCCTTTACCATTTCTGATATTTTCTAAGGCCCTTTTAGCCGTATCGTGCAATGCGCGAACGTCGTTACCATCAACCTTGCAAGATTTTACTCCTATAGACTTGGCGATTTCATAGATAGAGCTGTTTGCTGGTCGGCGAGAGGCGCTGTTTGAATAAATGCTGAATAAATTGTTTTCACAAACAAATAAAATGGGGACGCTGTGCAAAGCCGCAAAATTTAAACATTCGTAAAAACCACCTTCTTCAGTCGCCCCGTCACCAAAAAATACTGTTGAAACAGAATTATCACCCTTTAACTTAAAAGAAAACCCGACTCCTAAGGCGACTGGAATTGTGCCAGAAACGATCGACGAAGATCCAAGAAAATTCACCGATAGATCAATAAGATGCATCGAGCCGCCTTTTCCGGAAGAGCATCCGTTACGCTTGCCATATAACTCGCTTGTCATTTTTTTCAGGTCACCGCCTTTTGCAAGGTAATGCCCATGCGCTCTATGGTGGCTCATGACCGTATCTTGAGGATTTAGCGCTTCAATGATACCAACGGGTGGAGCTTCTTGACCTATACAAAAATGAACAGGACATCTTATCTGCCATTCGGGATAAACACGGGCTAGCTCTTCTTCGATAACTCGGACGCGCAACATGTTGGCGAATAACCTTACATTCAGACTGTTACTATCTACAGTCTGGGCTGTGTTTTTATTAGCTTTGGTCTTCACTATATTTTTCTATCTAAAAATAATTTTAAACCACTTTTGCAAACCGCCGAAATACGCTAAATAAAATTCACGTAGGCCTGGGGGCCAAAGAGGCTCCACAAATGGTAGTTCATAGCATCAATTGGACAGTTGTTTTAGGCTCCATACATCTATCCTTGCTTCGATGCGTCACCGGTCAGGATCGTCCAGAGTCTTGGGATAGTCTCTGAGTGATCGCCCTGAACATAAAAACTCTCGCCGCCATCGGCTACTGTTCTTATCAACATGGTTTTAAACGGGCGAAAATAATATTCAGGCTGGCTTTTAGGAGGCTCAGAGCAAAAATCGCCTGGGATTGGATGGAGGTCGCAAACAAGTGTGGTGAACCGCCGGATAGTCCGGTTTTCTGTATGGGCGACGTTACGCGCCATCGACAGAGCTTTTAAAAAAACTTCCGGCCCCATGACAGAGCTTCCGAAATTCATTACGACTCCGCCTTCGAGATTTTCAACTTCATGAGCGAACGTTAAAAAGTCGGCATAGCTAGTCGCCCCGTAAGCGGCTCCATCGCAATTTGGATGCTCGTGAATAATATCGTAACCAATCCCCACATGGGATGTGACAGGAACGCCCAGCCGGTATCCGGCGGCGAAGATGCTTATGTCACGATGCTCCATTTTTTCTTGCTCTATCGCTTTTCCTATAGCCTCTCCGAGACCAAGATTCTGTTTATGCCCGTCCGCTACAATGTCGTTGATCCTCGCAGTCTCTTCCCATAGGCCAAACTGGCCTTCTGAAATGTATTGCGCCACGCTTTCGGTGGTTTTGCCGGTAAGCGCCAGCTCGAAATCATGAATGGCTCCCGCTCCGTTCGTGGCCACCAGCGTCACCAATCCTTTTTCCATCATATCTGTTATGTATCGCTGAGTCCCGCTCCTTAGAACATGAGCCCCGATAATCATTATGACGGCCGCTTTTTTATCCCTCGCCTTTTGGATTCTTGCGGCCACTTTAGCAAGCTCAGGATAATTCGCTCCGCCCGGCTCAAGATTTTTGATAATAGAAACATCCAGGTCGCTTTTTCTTTCAGAAAGCGGCTTTAACCTGAGACGTGACCTGTCGAATAAACTGGAGCTGTTCATTGTCGCAAATATAATAAAAGCGGCTCAGCCCCGATCTGCCACGGGCCTGCCTTCGTCAAGCTTAATCTCGCCTACGCTGACTAGATCCATCAGATAGTGCAAAACGGCCGCGTGGCAGGTTTCCGTATGCCCATAACCCTCCGCAGGAAGATACATGTTCAGATGACCTAATGAACGCAACGGATTATCTGGTTTCATGCCCGACAGCGTTACAACGCTCATATCGAGACTTCGGGCGACTTTGGCCGCATTTAGAATATTATTGGAATTTCCTGAGCTACTTATGGCCACCAGCATATCTTGCCGGTTTCCACGGCTCCTTAAAGGCTCTGCGTAAACTTCATCGTACCCTACATCGTTCGCCATCGCTGTAATAAGCGACAGGTCCGAGAAGACCTGCGTGTGAACAAGCGCGTTTTTAGCCAGATCGGCCGCCATATGGCTTGCGATAGAAGCGCTTGCGCCATTGCCGGCGAGATAGAGGACCTTTTTGTCCGCTCGCAAATCTACAATCCATTTTCTCCACGCCGAGAAACCATCCTCCACGTTAATATCATTTCCATTAACGTCTCTGAAGGATATGTTGGATAAGTAGTTGTTGAGCTTTCCTACCTCATAGCTCCAGTTTATGTCGTTCATTAAACAATTCCCGTAAAAGCCTATGTCATAAGCGATGTAATGTGCCTGTAGAGGCTTGAAACTTCTATAGAGTCTTTGTTGCCCATAATCGCGCAGGCTTCCGCTCCCGCCACATTGCCTATAAAACCCACCACTTCCGGAGGAGCGCCCAACGCCACCAGCGGGGCGGTGATGGCGAGCACAGCGTCGCCCGCTCCGATCCTGTCCACCATTTTAACCGAAAAGGCCGGGGCTTCGGTTAATCCGTTGCCTTTATCAAAAATAACACAGCCTTTCTTTCCTCTGGTGACCATCATAGAGCCGCAAGAAAGCTTGTCAGTGGTGTGGTGAATAAGATCTTCCAGGCTGGAATCTACGTTTCTGTTATCGAGTCGAACCTCCGGTTCTGCGATGGAAATATAGTCAGCCCTTTTATATTTTGAAATAGTGTTATAACCCATATTACCGGCGTTGGTCTGCGTATTTACCGCCAGGAACTTCGCTTTTTCACAAAGGATTTCGATAGATTTCTCGGAAAACAGGCCGTGGCCGTAATCAGCGACAATCACCACGTCATAATCATCCAGCGACTCCTCCAACACTTTTATAAACTCGGCTTCCATCGCAGGATCGGTAAAACCGTTTTCCATTTCGTATACTTCAAAAAGTTTTGTCCCCAGATATTCTTCGACGAACCGCCTTTTCACGATTGTCGAGCGTCCCTTCTTGAGCAAAAATCTGGCGGCAATGTTGCGGAATAGCTTTTCGGAGATGAAATCCTTATACGACGGTGAGTCTCCAAGAAAACTTACAAGGCCTACATTGTCGCAAAAATTAGATATGTGATTGGCTATGGCGAGAATGCCGCCTGCGTATGTTTCCTTGTAAACGTTACGGACGACCAGAACAGCTTCCTTGTTCGCCTTGCCCATAGCTGAGCAAAACTGGTATTCATCAATTATGGTCTCGCCTATGGTCAAGACTTTTAAGGGCCGTATGCGCTGTAAATAATCAATTATTTGATCGGGAGTGTATTTTTCCCGGAACCTTTCAAGAAAGTTCTTGGCTTCAGGCGTGAAAATATCTACGAAGCGGTTTATAAGCGTTGTGGCGGAGTACGTCTCTTCATCGGTTAAAACCATTTCGCCATCGACGCTTTTAATGGCCTCCTCTTCGATCTCAATGGCGTTGGAGTGATCACGTTTGCCGTTGCTGTGAACTACCCCTTTGACGTATTTGGCCGGTTTTAACGCCTTGATCGTTTCGACGGCGGTGGGCCATTTGTTGATCGCCACGTAATCGACACAATTTAGAGCCGCCAAAGCCTCCGCCCGTAAAAATTCAGGGAAAGCCGGCCTGTGAGGACCTTTATTGACAAATCGGTCTGGAGTAATAGTGACAACCAGCATCTCCCCCAGTTTTCTGGCGGCTTCAAGATGCTTTATATGTCCAATGTGCAGAAGGTCAAACACACCGTGGCAATAGATAACGGCTCTGCCCTCGGCGCGCTTGACGCCGATAATATCGATGATGTCTTCCAGAGGTTTGATTTTATTATTTAATCTCATGAGCCTTGAGCCTGTATTGACAATTTAAAAGCCGAGAGGTGGAACTCTCCTATTCATATCGACTATAAACGATCTAACTTTAGATAAAACAGTATAATAACTATTATCTAAAAGGTCTTCTATTGCCTGGCCCATCCGCATTGAAATAGTTTTATCATTTAATAGCAACATAGCGCAATAGTCAGTATTGCCAGGCCGTAGCGTCGCAATTAGACCTGACAAAGCATATGTTTATATTTATACTTAATTATGGAGCCTCATAGCCGATAATTTCAGTTAGGATAACTCAAATTTCAGACCCTTGTGATTTATGACTTCCTTTTTACGGAAAAATAAAGGCGTTACCGCCGTCATCGGTTCCGCCCGCAACGATTTTGTTTTCAATACTATGCGTACCCTGGGCAAGGACGGAGCCAATGTATACGCGGTTGCAAAGCAAGACAGGCTGGAATCTTTCAGGGAACAGGGCTTTAAGGCATACGGTTTTTCAGGCGCTATTTCCTGGCTTAACCTTTCTGTTCTAAAGTCGCTTTGTCAAATCGCTCCAGACAGAATTGTCGTTGTGGTTGGAGACCAGTTTATTCATTTCAACGTGTTTCGCGCTTTGAATATCTGGATGAAAACCGGGCTACTGAAAAAAACTTCAGTGTTCACCTCATATTCATTCGCTCCTGGACAACTTGAGCCGTGGGATGTTGGTCGCGTCGGGCCAAAAAAGCAGGCCGCTCCCGCCGGAAAGCAAGAAGGCTCGATGAATTTTCATCTTATCGCCGCTGTATGGGGTAAGCAGTACACTGATCTTTTCCTGAACGTGAATCTTCCTAACCTGCTAACACCTGGAAACCTTGAAGCTATAAGTTCGAAAGCTGATTGCGTCCTTAAAGTTTATACGACATCAGACGACGCGGAGACGATAGCAAACCATCGTTTCTTTAAAGAAGCTGGGTGTTTGATGAAAACCGAGATAATAACGATGGATTATCTTTTCAGGACACGAGGATATTCGGTCCCTACGTCCATTCTTCTTATGACACAGTGTCACAGATCAGCAGTTCGATCAGCTTCCGGTCAAAATACGGCTTTGATATTTCTGAGCCCTGACACGGTTATTTCTGAGAAAGCCCTGGAGAGAGTTTGCAATGTCGTATATTCAGGCAAACGAGTTATTATGGTTGTCGGATTGTCTGTGTCCAAGGAGGCTTTTCTTTCCGAGTTTATTAAAAGGTTTCACAATGCCGACGGACATTTTCCGGCTCCTTCGAGACCTATTGTCGAGCTTGCCTTAAAATGCCTTCATCCAATGACTAATTCCTGTTTTATCAATAACAACAGGTTCACCAGCGCGCCTTCTAACTTGTTCTGGCGTGTTAACGGAGAAGGTTTTGTGGCGCGCAGTCTATATATGCACCCGCTAATGATTTATCCACGCAACAGTAGCGCTGTCCCGTTTGGAGCGATCGATACCGACTACCTTCAGAGCGCCTGCCCGGACTATAGTGATTATTATGTTGTTACCGATTCTGACGATATAGCCCTTTTTGAATTGAGCGATGATAAAAAGGGATTTGATTTCATTCAAGAAGGACGGTTTAATCTTTTCCGCTTCGCTGATTTTATCAAGAGAAAAGGGAATGATATTCACTACAAGCTACTTAGAGAAAAAATTCTCTTTCATCAGCAGGACTTAACTCTTAAGTGGAAGGATGTGGAAAAAGCTTCTGATAAAATAATCAACAAAGCCCTTGTCCTGAAAAACTTCGCGGGAATAACGCGACGCTTTACAGCTTGACGGTTTACGCAAAAACCATGAAATTGAGTTTGATAATAATACATGGTGAAGGAAGAAAGGACTCGCTTGCGCGTCTCTTTCGCTCCATAGAAAGCCAGCGGATAGATGAAAGCGAAACTTTAATTGTCGGGAATGTAAACGAGGCGTCCCCCCCCAACGCAAAGCTTGTCGCCGCGCATGAGCTTGCGAAAACCGCGGCTATCTGTCAAATGAGGAATCTTGGCGTTGAAAAATCGAGCGGCTCTGTGGTTGTCCTGCTCGACGACGATATAGAGCTCGCCGATGGCTGGTATGGGTCTATAAAAGATAGACTCAATAATACGTCGTGGGATATCGCCGGTTGCCGCGTGACGGGCCCCTCCGGCGGGCGATGGTACGACTGGAACTGGGCCAGCCGGGAAGACCCGCTATGCCCGCCCAGAATGCTTGAGTACGGCGCGACAAGCGAAAACCTGTATATCAGCGGATGCATGATGATTATCCGGCGCCATGTTTTCGATAAGGTCAGGTTCGACGAAAATCTTCTTAACCATCAGCGCGACGATGTTGATTTCTGCCATCGCGCCATTGACTCAGGTTTCACATTCGAGTGCTGGCCTGAGGCTTTAGCTGTCCATCACCTTGAGCCGTCAGGGCGAAGCGCCTCTGATCCTGGCGCTGGCTCCGGCGGTTTCGCCGAAGCGGTTTATATGCTCAGAAAAGAGGCGTATTCTGAGGCTCTCGAATTATTTCATATACTTTCGCCATCAGTAAAGGTTTCGTACCATTTATCTCTCACGTTAAAAGAGCTGGGGAAGCTGGATGAGGCCGCTCAAGAATTTCAAAATCTTTTACAAGCGCTCAAGGTTAACAATCCGGAAGAACGTAGATTTTACTATTCCGCGAATTTTCATCTGGGTGATATAAAGGAAAGAGAGGGGAAAATGCAAGAAGCCAAACGATATTATAATGAAGCTCTCGCAGGGTTTCCGGAGCATAACGAGGCGGCCCTCGGACTTTTAAGAGTAGCGCGAGCCGGATCGGCGCCATGAAAATAGTAACCGCCAATTGCGTCGGGATAGATAGCGACGGCTGGTTCATTATTCCGTA
>UOGB01000273.1_pt1 | contig 20433 bp, 18 predicted proteins | sample 1989701 | NCBI WGS metagenome assembly UOGB01 (sample SAMEA4712198, study PRJEB27164) | hydrothermal vent metagenome | biome: marine basaltic hydrothermal vent biome; feature: marine hydrothermal vent; material: mineral | place: Pacific Ocean | collected 2011-06-14/2011-07-23 | depth 1691 m
ATCCTGGCCCGATCAAGCCGTCAGCGATAAAAAAGAAAAAAAAGGATTTTTTTAAAAACCTTGTGGACGGAAAAATCGAGACTCCCAGCGAGCTTGCTTTCCGTGAGTTTTTAGCGGACCGGTTTGACCAGGATGAGTGGTTGAAAAAAATAGGAGTCATTTTTAACGAAGAGTCCGGGGATTGACTCCCTTTTTTTAAAACCATCTCAACTCATTCAGGCCGTATTACCGCGCAAAATGCGGTGGCGTCATGGAGTTATTTAAGACAATAGACACCGGCGATCTGACACACTCCAGACGAGTGATGATAGATCGGCATTTAAAAAACCGGGGAATAAACGACCCGGCGGTTCTGCTTGCCATGGAATCCGTTCCCCGCGAAAAGTTCATCTCCGCCGATCTTGCGGGGTCGGCCTATGACGATAATCCTCTGGCCATAGGTTACGGCCAGACGATAAGCCAGCCTTACATCGTCGCCTTGATGATCCAGAAGCTTAATCTGAAAAATACGGACAGGGCGCTTGAGGTCGGAACCGGCTCCGGATACCAAGCGGCTGTCTTGTCGAAACTGGCTCACCACGTTTACACAACGGAAATTATAGATCAGCTGGCCAAAGAGTCGTCCGAACGGCTTGAGCGCCTGGGCTATGACAATGTGACAGTTATTCATACGGACGGCTCCCTGGGGCTTTCAAAGAACGCTCCGTTCGACAAGATAATATCTGCGGCGGCGGCCGGCAAACCTCCAAAAGCGCTGGAGGATCAGCTTGCCGAGGGTGGCCTTATTATCATGCCGCAGGGCGGCTCTCATTTTCAGAGCCTTATATTAGGCGAGAAAACCGGCGGCGTCATCGATTATAAAACAATGATTTCTGTCCGATTCGTTCCCATGACCGGAGCCGCAGAAGAGTTATAAAAAAAGCCCTGCGGATAACTTCCAGGCTTTCTAGTATAATTGGCGCTTGTTTTTTGCGCCTGACGCGCTGTGGAGGCGCCAAAGAGCGGTTAAATAAAATGAAAATTTCAAATCATGTAGAAGGGAGGGGCTGATGTCTCAGGAAAAACTTAAATCTGTAATGATTAACGCTGTCGAATCGATCAAAGCCGATCCGGATAGCGCCAAAGGCGTGTTCGCGGCGCAGGTCGAGTGGATCGACGGCGCAAGTTGCTCCGCCAAGGCGCAAAGCTCGTCTCCTCTCGATTTTAACAAGAACCCGGGCGGGCGTCTGGGGCTGGGGTGCCGGATAGACATGCAGGGGAAAAACGCCGATATGGTTCCGGGAGAGATGCTTCTTGTGGCGGTCGGCTCGTGCCTTGCCATCTCATACAGCACGTTCGCCGCTGTCGAGGATCTCAAGCTCGACAAGGTAATAGTGAAGCTCAAAGGCTATGTCGATTTTCGCGGCATGCTCGGCTTTGATAAATCGTACCCGGTCGGTTTTGAGAAGATCACGTATCAAACCATTATCGAAAGCCCGGAGAGCGAAGAGACATTGCGCGACCTGGTGAAAAGATCGGAGGCCCACTGCCCTGTTCTCGATTCGGTCGCAAGCCCTGTCGATGTACACGGCCAAACCACCATCAATAGCGTAAAAATATAAACAACAGGCGCTGTTTCCCATAAGCGCCCCGCATAGTGGGAAAGAAGACGCTCCCCTCCTTTACGAGGAGTGGGAAATTCGTCTCCTCCCCCAAGCCAAAGGCTGTGGGGGAGGCCGGGAGGGCGCTTACTGGGAACATCGAAACCCGCCACTGATGTACCGACTATCTGGACTGATCCTAATACGACTGGAAACGCGCAGGTTGTAAGGATAAGTGAACCACGACCCGCCGCGCAAAACGCGGAGGGTACCGCCCGGCGGGCCTTTAGGATTACGTTCAGGACTGTTCTTGTAATAGTTCTTATCATACCAATCAGATACCCATTCCCATACGTTTCCGGACATGTCGCGCAAACCAAGACCGTTTGGACGAAAACTGCCCTTAGGTGATGTCGTAAAATAACCATCACTATCGTCACCATTACAACACTTCTCAGCGCCGTAATTCGCCACGCTTCGTGAAAGACCTCCTGTGCTGGTAGCGTACTTTACACGCTTACCTCCAGCCCTGGCGGCGTATTCCCATTCGGCTTCCGTTGGCAGGCGTTTGCCTGCATTCTCACAGTAAGCCTTTGCCTCATGCCATGTGACCTTAATAACAGGCTGATTATCTCCCGGAGAGACTTTACTGCCTTTATATTCCACGTTTCTCGATTTTTGGAAGCCGGGCATGAACCTTTCAAACTTTTCGTTCGTCACCTTGTATTTATCCATCTTGAAATCATCCACACAAACCCGGTGAACAGGTTTCTCATCACTATCCCCATCCCCGAACGTGTCCCCCATATCAAAACATCCGCCTTTCACAAACGCCATTCCTGCAGGCACACGTTTCTTCGCCTCGCCGCGTTGCTCGTCTGCGCTTGGGGCGCTAGCCACTTCAGATGCGGGGGAAGGGGAAGGGGAGGAAGAGACAGTTTCCGCCCGCTCTTTTTCTTGCGTTGTCTGCGTCAGCGTCCATAACCAACCGCTAACCGCCAGCATGATTACAATGAAGGCTATAATTCCAGCTCTTGACTTGGCTGGTTTATCAGCCGGTATCGCTATATCAAACTCGTCGGGTTTCGAGTCTTTCGTAAGGTCTTCTTCAGCATGGGCCACCACCTTTTTAAAGTCACGTTTCACTTCTGGGGCTGGCTTCTCTTCCGGTATCTTCGCCTCAAACTCACTAGGGCTTATGTCTTTCATTATATCACCGCTTGGTTGTCCAACCGTTTTCGCCAAGTCCCTTTTGACAGCAAGCGCCGATGGATACCTGTCATCTATCTCCTTTTCAAGGCACCGCAGGATAATCTGCTCCAACGCTTCCGGAGCTTCGGGGCGTTTTTGCCTCAGCGGAACGGGAGGTTCGCTGATATGCTTGCTCATCACGCCCCAGGGGGTGTCTGACTCGAAGGGAAGTTTGCCGGACAACATCTGGTAGAGGATCACGCCAAGCGAGTATATATCGCTTGGTTTCCCTACTTTGTCTATCTCACCTTTCGCCTGTTCGGGCGACATATAGGCCGGGGTGCCAAGAACCCGCCCTTGTTGTGTCAACTCCGTGCCGGTCTTCGCTTCATCGCCCTGTTGAATGGCCTTTGCCAATCCAAAATCCAGAATCTTTACAACTCTCTGGTGTTCCATCTGCGCGATTGCAATGTTATCGCCTTTAATGTCCCTGTGGATAATTCCCCTCCTGTGGGCGTACTCCAGCCCGTCGCATATCTGGGAAGCAAGGTCATGGAAGTCATTCAAGGAGAGTTTGCCGTCATCCAATATCATCCTGCGAAGCGATTTGCCTTCCACGAACGGCATTACGAAGAAGTATTGGCCGTCGTTCGTCTTCGCGAAATCTATGACGGTAACTATGTTCGGGTGCTCCAGCTTTGATTGGAGTTTCACCTCGCGCTGGAACCTTCTGACGGTGGCCGGGTTTTCCGTCAGGTGTTTGGAGACAACCTTGATGGCTACGTTTTTACCGGTCGATATCTGCTGGGCTTTGTATACCGCGCCCATCCCTCCTTCGCCGATCTTGTGGATGACTCTATACCGTCCGTCGAACACTTCGCCCGACATGGTGTCTTCGGAGCGGGTAATCAATTCCGCCCCGTCATACGGACACATTTTGAACTCAGAATCGAACTCGCGCTCACATTGTGGACAGAAAGGCTTTTCCAACTATGCTACCCTGATTCAAACATTGATTTTTAAGGAGTTTAGCAGTTCAGCGAGAAAAAACAAACAGGCCTGGGGCACACACATGCCTCCCATAGACCAACCGGAATCGCAGGGTAATGACTTGCGCGGGGCAAGGTATCACCCTGCTTATTTCACAGGCCGAGAACGTCTTGCATGTCGTAGACGCCGTTGGGCTGGTTTACGGCCCACATAGCCGCCCGGACGGCGCCTGCGGCGAAGTTGTCCCTGGAGCCTGCTCGATGCGTAAGCTCGATGCGCTCTCCCACTCCTGCGAAGATGACAGTATGCTCTCCTACCACGTCCCCGCCTCTTAGCGTCTGGACGCCAATCTCTTTTGGGGGGCGAGCGCCCACTTGCCCATGCCTGCCGTAGTTGCCCACCTTGTCGAGGTCGCGGTTTAAGGTGTGGGCCACGTCTCTGGCCAGCCGGTCTGCAGTGCCTGACGGGGCGTCCACTTTTTTGTTGTGGTGCATCTCCACGATCTCGACATCGTAATCGTCGCCAAGAATCGACGCCGCTTCTTTGGCCAGTTTGAACAGCGCGTTCACGCCCACGCTCATGTTCGGCGCTATCACCGCCCTTGACGTTTTGGACATCGCCTCAAACGTCGTCCAATGCTCCTCGTCGAACCCTGTGGTTCCTATGACTATCGCCACACCCGCCTCGGACGCTTTAAGAAAATGCTCAAGCGACGCCGACGGGACGGAGAAATCTATGACAACATCGCACTTGCCGATGATCCCGGCCAGGTCGCCGGTTATGGCGACGCCTTTTTTCCCGACGCCCGCCACCTCGCCCGCGTCCTGTCCGATAAACGGCCCTCCGGGAAGGTCGGTGGCGCCGTAAAGCTCTATTCCTTCCGCCGATTCAACGGCGTTTATTATCGCGCGCCCCATTCTTCCTGCGCATCCTGTGACAACCGCCTTTATCAAAACTGGTCTCCTTCAAGGTTTCAATAACAAGATAACATATTCAGGATACGGGAAAAACTTTTGAAAAAAACTATCGCGTATGACATAAAATGGGTTTTCAACTAAAACGGATAAACTAACTGTGAAAGAACACCGCCCCTGGGGATTTTATGAGGTGCTGTCCGACTCGGATGACATCAAGGTTAAAAGAATCACCGTCGATCCGGGCCAGCGGCTCTCATACCAGCGGCACAGGCGCCGGGCCGAGCACTGGTTCATCGTCGAAGGAAAGGCGATTGTCACGCTCGACGGCGAAGAGCATCCGCTAAAGGCGGGGCAGGCCATCGACATTCCACAGCGAAGCGCCCACCGTGTGATGAACCCTGGCGAGGCGGCGCTGTCTTTTATAGAAGTGCAGACCGGCGATTACTTCGGTGAGGACGATATCGAGAGGCTAGAGGACGACTACGGGCGGACTGAACAGTAAGCTCCGCCCGGCCCGGCGCGTCACAGCCCGATCAGCTCCATAAACTTCCTGAAAGCGTTTTTGTAGTTCATCTGCCCTTTTGTCGGATATTGGCGCGCCACTTGTGACCTGTCTTCGCGATCAACTATTTTTACAATCAGGTCGTTGAATTTTGAAAGCTCGTAATCGTAGGCGGTTTTATCTTTATTCCAGCTTGAGCCGAAAAGCTCGGCCTGAGAGGATTCAGGAGCCGACCGCCTCGCCTCTTCAATTTTCTTTTTGGAGTGTAGCTCCACCCGGTCGCCGTTTTGATAGTCCGTGACCTGCCCATTCCTCTTCGTTTCAGCGAACTTTACCTTTTCATCTCTAGCGGCGGCGGTGTAATTGCGCTGGCTGATGGCGCTTCTTTTAAGAGAGGAGACCGTCCGCGTATCCGCCGCTCTTCGGGCTTCAATTGTGGCGCCTTCTACGTTTTCCATGATTTCTCTCTTTCATAAGCATTCTTACCTGTCTACTTATCGGAATTACCAGATAGTTACTTAAGGATAAAAAATACCGGGGGAAAAGCAGGTCGAACCAAAGGTCACTCCAGAAAAACGCTTTGCTCTCCTACGATTCGCTCGACTTTGCCTATAAGGTTGTCATCGGCGCTAACACCGCCGCTCACTCGCATGGCAAGCTCCCCTTTGCCCGGCACGCGGAAATGGAGGATTACGTCAGATGCGCCTTTACAATCTGTAAAAGCGCCTTTTAGCTCCTTTAGAGTCTCTTCCTCCAGGCCGGGGGTCTGGATATGGACATGAATAGAATTGGTGAATTTTTTCTTGGCCTCGGTGATCGGGAAAATTTCATTAGCGATGATTTTCACCCCTTTCTCCTCATCCGCGTCGATCGAACCGGTTATGAAAATCGGCTCTTCGCCATTTATAAGCTCAATATATTTTACGTATGTTTTCGGCCAGGCTATGACTTCCACCACACCTTGAAGATCTTCCAGAGTAAAAATAGCAAAACTGTCGCCGTTTTTCGTGTTTTTTTCCTTGCGGCTTATCACCATGCCGCCTATATGGATTTCCGCCTTGTTCGGCGCGTTTTCAAGGGTGGCGGTGGTGTAATTGGCAAGACGTCTCAAGTCGCTCACGTACTCGTTTAGAGGATGTCCGGAGATATAAAATCCCAGGGCCTGTTTTTCATAGACCAGTCTCTCTTTTTCAGGCCATTCGGGCGCATTGCTGAAATTTACGCCAGCCGCATCGTCCCGAACAGAGCCGTGAGCGCCGAAAATATTAACCTGGCCTATATCCCTGTCGCGCTGTGTTTTCTGGGCGACGCTTATGACCTCTTCGACGCTATTAAAAAGAGCGGCTCTTGAATTCTCCGTAAAGTCAAAAGCCCCGCACTTTACCAGCGCTTCAAGAGCGCGTTTATTCACGGCGGACGACCCTACCGACTCTGCGAAATCCAGCATCGATAAAAATTCTCCATGAGCCGCGCGGGCGCTTATAATGGCTTTTGCCGCCGCCGCTCCGATCCCCTTGATCGCCGCCAGGCCAAAACGGATCGAGCCTTCTAAAACAGTAAAGTCCATCATCGACCGGTTTATATCGGGGGGTGTTATCTCGATATCCCTGTCCCTGCACTCCTGGATATATCGTATGACCTTATCGGTGTTGTCCATTTCCGAAGATATGAGCGCGGCCATGTATTCGGCTGTGAAATGCGCCTTGAGAAAAGCGGTCTGGTAAGCCACCAGGGCATAGCAGGCGGAATGTGATTTGTTAAAACCGTATTCCCCGAATTTCTCCAACTGCGTCCACAGTTTTTCTATTTTCGCGCTGTTATGCTTTCTGGACACGGCTGATGTAACGAATTTCTCCCTGATGCGGGCCATCATGTCCATATCCTTTTTACCCATCGCTTTTCGCAGGGAGTCGGCCTCTCCCAATGAGAAACCTGCCAGGATATTGGCTATTTTCATCACCTGCTCCTGGTAGACAGGCACACCGTATGTCTCGCCTAAAATCGGCTCCAGCTCTTTAAAATCGAACCGGACTTTCTCGTGGCCATGTTTTCTGCGCACGTAAAGATCGGCCATTCCCGACTGTATCGGGCCGGGCCGGAAGAGGGCGACAAGCGCGATGATATCCTGGAAATTGGTCGGTTTCATTTTTCTCATCAGGTCGCGCATCCCGGTCGATTCAAGCTGGAAAACGCCGAGAGTGTTCGCGTTTCGCATAAGGGAAAAGGTCGGTTCATCGTCTAAAGCGATGGAGTCTATATTAAATTCAGGATCGTGATTCAGCCTTATCTGATCCACGCTGTTTTTTATCACCGTAAGAGTGCGAAGCCCCAGAAAATCCATCTTCAGCAGGCCGAGCCCTTCGATATCCTTCATTTTGTACTGGGTCGTTATTTCACCGGTGTTTGTTTTAAACACCGGCATGAAATCAATGAGAGGCTTGGGGCTTATCACAACTCCTGCGGCATGAGTGGAGGCGTGCCTTGCCGTTCCCTCCAAAGACCGGGATATCCTCAACAGCTTTTCGACCTGCGGATCTTCTTTTTCAAGGCTTTTAAGGCGAGGCTCTTCTTTGAGAGCTTTATCGATCGTCATTTTCAAATTGTGAGGGATCAGTTTGGCGATTTTATCCGCCTGAGCGTAGGGCATGTCCATAACCCGCGCCACGTCCCGCACGACCGCCTTTGCTTTCATGGCGCCGAAAGTTATTATCTGGGTCACATAGCTTTCACCCCCGTATTTTTGTTTTACATAATCGATGACCTCCGAACGGCGGTCCATGCAAAAATCGATATCTATATCTGGCATCGAAATACGCTCCGGATTGAGGAACCGCTCAAAAATCAGGCCATACTCGATAGGATCCAGCTCGGTGATACGCAAGGCGTAAGCCACCATCGAGCCTGCGGCCGAGCCGCGCCCCGGGCCCACTGGAATCTTTTTTTCGCGGGCGTATTTTATAAAGTCCCAGGTGATGAGAAAGTAGCCTGAAAAACCCATTTGCCGGATGATGGACGCTTCCCATTTGAGGCGCTTTAAATACCGTTCTTTTTTCTCGCCGGAAAACTCGTCCCCTTTTTTCGCCGATTCGATGAACCTTCGCTCAAGGCCGCTTATGGCCAGTTGCTCAAGCCAGTTGTCGATATTCGTATCACCGGGCGCCGGGAACACGGGGAGGTGGTATTTCCCCTTTTCGATGGAAAGGTTGCACTGCTCCGCTATTTCAATCGTGTTTTTTATCGCTGAAGGAACCTCTTTGAAAAGCGCCTTCATCTCTTCGGCCGATTTCACATAAAACTGGTCTCCGTCATACCGGAGCCTGACTTCGTCTTTTAACAGCTTGCCCGTCCCTATGCATAAAAGAGCGTCGTGGGCCTCGGCGTCTTCACGGGCGAGGTAATGCGCGTCGTTGGTTGCGACAAGGGGCAGGCCGGTCTTTTTAGCAAGCTCAATCATTTTCCTGTTCACGTCCCGCTGGAGCTGTATACCGTGGTCTTGAAGCTCAAGGTAAAACCTGCCGGGGAAAACCTGGTTATAAAAATCGGCCGCGTCTTCGGCTTTATCCGGTTGGTCTTTGGCCAAGGTCTGGGCGATCTCTCCTTGCAGGCAGGCGGACAAGGCGATCAGACCGCCGGAGTTGGCCTCTAGCAGTTGTTTATCTATCCTTGGTTTGTAGTAGTACCCTTCGGTATAACCGCACGAAACGAGCCTGCAAAGGTTTTTGTATCCTTTCTCGTCCTGGGCCAGGAGCACAAGATGGCTCGACCTGTCTGCGCTTGATCTAGACGAGACCGGGGATTTGTCGAATCTGCTGGCGGGAGCGACGTAAACCTCGCAACCGATGATCGGCTTTACGCCCGACTCCATCGCTTTGGAGTAGAACTCCATGGCGCCGAACATCGCGCCGTGATCTGTTACGGCGATCGCCGGCATTTTCATCCGCTCCGCCCTGGCCAGAAGCGGGTCGAAATGAATGGCCCCATCGAGAAGGCTGTACTGGCTGTGAAGATGCAAATGCACGAAATCGCTATGCTTCATTTCAGCGCTCCGGCCCCGGCCATGCAGGTATGGTTGGAGTCAAATAATTACGAGCTTAACACAAGGAGCGTACAAAACCTGTATGGTTTTGGCCGCCTCCTGAAAAGGCCTAGTAATCCTGATCCGAAACGGTATCGACACTCAGATGGTCGCTGTCGGGATCGAAAGATTCGTCCACCTCTTCTTTAATTGGAAAATCGTCTGTGGTCTCAACCAGATTCTCCTCCTCGGTTTCAAAGGCGGGAACCTCTACCTGTCTGGCGGTTTTACCTGCCTGCCCTTTAGGGGCCCTCTTCTGGTTCGAGCCACATTTGGGACAAATCGGCTTCGGGGCGCCCATGTTATAAAATTTGGTCGCGCAATGGAAACAGGTGAATTTCTTTCCGTATTTCGGATGCGTCATAACCGCTCCGTCTCCTTTTCTCTGGTTAAACTTGGATAGTGATACTCAAACCCGCGCGAAAAGGCAACAAGTTTTTTTATCTTGGCGAAATAGCCGCGACTACGAGTGGTTTACTCCCACTCTATTGTTCCCGGCGGTTTGGAGGTTATGTCTAAAACCACCCTGTTTATCCCTCTGACTTCACCTATTATACGGCTGGAAATTGTGGCCAGGATGTCGTGGGGTATGCTGGCCCAGTCTGCTGTCATGGCGTCGTGGCTGGTTACGGCGCGGATGGCCAGGACGCTCTCATAAGTGCGCTCATCGCCCATAACGCCGACAGATTTAACCGGTAGCAGGACGCAAAACGCCTGCCACACTTTGTCGTACCAATCTTGCTTTATAAGCTCTTCGATAAGAATCGCGTCCGCTTTTCGGAGCAGGTCGCATCGCTCTTTGGTCACCTCCCCTATCATGCGGATCGCAAGGCCGGGGCCGGGGAAAGGATGGCGCCAGACAAGGCTTCTGGGCATGCCCAGCTCTTCGCCCAACACCCGCACTTCGTCTTTAAAAAGCTCTCTTAGCGGCTCTATCAGATCGAGATGAAGTTTGTCGCCGAGCGCGAGGTTATGGTGGGTCTTAATTACCGCCGACGGGCCTTTGAGGCTGACAGACTCTATGACATCCGGATACAAAGTCCCCTGCGCCAGAAACTTTACGTTTTCCAGTTTATTGGCTTGCTCAACAAACACATCGACGAACGCAGGGCCGATAATTTTTCTTTTCTCCTGCGGGTCCACTACCCCTTTTAGCCTGTCTAAAAAGAGTTTTTCCGCATCGACCATAATCACTTTTATATGAAAATGCTCCGCATAGGAGGTCATCACCATTTCCGCCTCTCCCTGGCGCAAAAGCCCGTTGTTCACAAAAACACATGTAAGCTGATCGCCTATCGCTTCATGTAAAAGCCGGGCCACAACGGACGAATCGACCCCGCCAGATAAAGCGCACAGCACGTTGGCCTCTCCTACGCGCGCTCTTATCGACTCGATGGAGCTTTCGATAAAAGACCTCATCGTCCAGTCGCCGCGAAGACCGGCTATCTTGAACAGGAAATTTTCCAGTATCGCGGAGCCGTTCGGCGTATGGGCCACTTCCGGATGAAACTGGATGCCGTAAAGCCGTTTTTCTTTTTGCTCCATCGCCGCCACGCCAGAGTTTTTCGTATGGCCGATCCGGGTAAAACCGCCGGGCGCGCTCTCGATCCTGTCGCCGTGGCTCATCCACACGTCCTGCTCGTCCGTCAGGCCGTGAAAAAGCGGGGACGACCCATCGCATTGCATCCGGGCGTACCCATATTCTCTGGTCTTTGACTCTCCCACGTCTCCGCCAAGCAGGCTTGTCATAAGTTGCATGCCGTAACATATGCCCAGGATCGGCGTTCCCAGATCGAAAATTGCAGGGTCTATGGTTGGGGCGTCAGGTTCGGAGACATTGCTGGGGCCGCCAGACAGGATGATCCCCCCGGCGCCGAAAGAGGCGATCGTATCGAGCCCGATATGGAACGGGTGGATTTCGCAGTAGACCTTCAACTCGCGGACACGCCGGGCGATAAGCTGGGTGTATTGCGAGCCGAAATCGAGGATAAGGATTTTTTCTTTGGGAGTCTGGCTCATTGCTGTGAAGAATAGTTTGGGGCTTCTTTGGTCACCTGCACGTCATGAACATGGCTTTCTTTGAGCCCCGACGCCGAAATGCGTAAAAACCGGCCTTTCTTTTTAAGCTCGGCTATATCGGCAGAGCCGCAATATCCCATTCCAGAGCGAAGGCCCCCGATGAGCTGGTGAACCACGAAGCTTAAATCCCCTTTATACGCCACCCGCCCCTCGACGCCTTCCGGCACAAGCTTGACCCCGGACAGCGTGGAATCCTGAAAATAACGGTCAGCGCTTCCTTCTGTCATGGCGCCGATCGATCCCATCCCGCGATATTCTTTGTAAACGCGCCCCTGGAAAAGGACTTTTTCTCCCGGCGATTCATCCACTCCCGCAAATAAAGAGCCAATCATAACCAGGTCGGCTCCTGCGGCGAGGGCTTTGACTATATCACCCGAATGCTTGATACCGCCATCGGCGATGATCGGGATTCCCTTTTTGGAAGCCTCCACCGCGCAATCGTTTATGGCCGTTATCTGCGGAACACCCACGCCTGCCACAATCCGCGTGGTGCAGATTGAGCCGGGGCCGATGCCGACTTTGATGGCGCTGGCGCCTGCTTGTATTAAATCGCGTGTCGCCTCCGCGGTCGCCACATTGCCGGCGATAATCTGTACAGCTTTCGACCTGGCCCGCAACGCCTTCACCGAATCGATCACAGCTTTAGTATGTCCATGGGCGGTGTCGATCACAATGACATCACAACCGTATTTAAGAAGCTCAATGCCCCTTTTAAGCCCGTCCGGCCCGGCCCCGACCGCTCCACCCACTCTTAACCGGCCTTTTTTATCTTTGGCCGCATTGGGGTGCTTCTGGCTTTCTTCGATATCCTTGATGGTCATAAGACCGACCAGAGCCCCTTTTTTATCTACTATCAGAAGTTTTTCTATTTTCCTCTCGTGCAGAATCTTTTTGGCCTGCTCTATGGACGTTCCCTCTTTGGCCGTTATAAGATTCGCCCCGGTGGTCATAAAGTCGCTTATCGGCTTTTCCATGTCGGTTACAAAACGCATATCGCGGTTCGACAGTATCCCCACCAGTTTGCCGGAGCTTGTTACCGGGAAACCGGAAAACCGGTATTTCTCCGACAATTTAAACGCTTCCCCTATCTTCCGCCCTTCATCGAGGGTTATAGGATCGACGATCATTCCGGTCACGTGCCGTTTTACTTTGTCGATTTCTTTTCTTTGTTTTTCTATCGGCTGGTTCTTGTGGATTACCCCCAGGCCCCCCTCCTGCGCCAGGGCGATGGCGAGGCGGCCTTCGGTCACCGTATCCATCGGGGCGGAAATCAGCGGAATATTCAGGCCGATACGTTTCGTAAGAATTGTGCGAGTGTCAACCTCGGCTGGTAAAACTTCGGACAGGTTGGGCGCAAGGAGCACATCGTCGAAAGTGAGCGCCAGCTTGATATCCTTGAATTTATTTCTCACATTCAGTCTCTGTAATTTAAACCTCTCGGCGCGCGGTGGCGGCTGTAAGCCCGCGTTTAGATATTTATAGTGAAAGCCAATCGCTTAAGCAAGCTTTTTACTTAAGGGGTTACTATATTTTACGTTTTTCAAGCTCCAACTCTGTTTTTTATAATATTCCTTATTCTACACTTGCAAGAAGCGCCCGGCAGTCGCGATCCAGATCGAAAGGAAAAGCGGAGACAAGCGTGGGAACGGCCAGAACAACGGTCTGCCTTATGTTTAAAGGGATAATGTAAACTCTCGCCACTATCCTTTTTTTTCCGAAAATCGCCGAGTTTTCAAACATATACCCGTTACGGGCGCCGACCGCAAGTTTTGACTCACGTGATTTGAGAACCGGGTTCGACTGTTTTTTCTCCATCTCACCCCTTACGGTCTCCACCGGTTTATCCAGAAGCCTTACGGTCATATCCTCCGTCGGCAGTTTAAAGCCAGTCTCGTAGTCATGGACAAGCTGATCCATGTCGTATTTTTCAGGCTTCTCGCCGGTCATGCGTGTGGCAATCTCTACATTGGACACCCACCCTGCGGGAACTTTAAAACCGAATCCTTTTCTTTTTACTCTCTTTTTTCGCGGCGCCAGATGAAAACGGAGCAGTTCAAATTGTTTTCCATCTTCTCTGATAAATTTCAGTTTTGCGCCTGATACCGAGAGCCTGACTTTTTCGACCCTGCCCGCAGGCGCGCTATTTACAAAATCGACGACGTAATGGAAAACGCCCCCCTCCCCATGCGAAAGGATTCCGTGAGTTATTTTATTGCCTTGTTTGATGATTAATTCATTGCGCCGCACAATCAGGCGGTCTAGCGCCGCGTTGGGGCCGGCTTGCGCCCATGCGCCGGAAATAGCGTCAGAAGCCTCGGCCCGGCCGGGCAAAGCTGACAGTAGAAAAACCGATAAAACCGCCATCCCCATAAGGAGAGCTCTGGTAACTGCTTTTATCATGTCCCCATTCCTTTCCTTAGCCATCGCCCCCCTCCAACGATCAATGAATACAAGTAGGTGGTGATAAAGGCCGTTGCTATGAATGGCGTAACGGACGGCAGGAGCCATGCCGCCACCAGCGCCACGTTCACAAAAGCAACTGCGGTGGCGGTCTTTGCCAGGCCTCGTATAAGGAGAGTTAACTTGAACGGCGCGATCATCGTCATCGAATGCAACAGAAATATCAGAACCAGATAAAGCCCAGGATCAGCATCAAACATTTGTGTCAACAATAGGACGAGAAGCATGTGGCGCATGAGCTCATTGGTAGGCGAACCGATACCTGGCTCCGCATCCGGATTGAGCCGGGAAGTTACACGAACAATGATCGAAGCCACAGCTATCATGCTCACCATCAAGACCAGTCCGCCGAAATGCGCGCCCACCGCCAGGACCAGGATAACATGGGCGACTGCATCGCAGACATTGTCAAGATCGGCTCCGAATCGGCTACGGATATTCAACTTGGTGGCCAATACGCCATCGAGGTCGTCCATAACATTATTGAAAATGATTAACGGGATCAGATAATTATAACCATTTTCCAGGAACAAAAACACCAGGGGCAAAACGCCTAGAATCGATGTTGCGTTCGCAAGGTTACGATAGAGAAAGTTTCCCTGAAATTTCCCCATATGCTTTTCAGAGCAGTTTACTCTTTAACAATCGGACAGGCTCCGAGCGTAAAGAAGTGATTGTCCAGGCTTGGAAACTCGATTCCGGGGACTTGGGGGATACGCTTGATTCCCAGAGACCCCAAACGCATGCACCAGTAGGTCAGACGACCCACGATTCGGAGAGCCTGGAACGGCTCCGGGACGACCCGCTTCCATTTTTTAATCAGCTCACACCCCATCTGCATGAGAGCATATGGCTCGTTTCTTTCAACGTGCCTGATTATTAATCCGCATTGCCCGAAGATGCGCTTGTAGTCCGACACAGAGCGATAAACGACCGGATAGTCGCCGGCGCGTGTCACGGTCTCGCCCCGAACCGTCGACTCGCGACACAGGATAATCCCATCCGGCCCAAGATGCGGGATCAACTTTTGCAACAGGGCAATCACATCATTTTCGTCCAGGTACATGAGCAGGCCGCCAAGAAAGACCAGGCTATAGTCGCCATCGGGCTCAAACGACAGGGCATTACCCTGTATTACGCGGATGTTGGAATGCAGAGCGCATCGCTCCTCCAGCGTCCGGTAGAGAGCATTACTGCCTTCGACCGCGACCACTCGCGAAAAGCTGTGGGCAAACTCCTCGGCCCAATGCCCGACACCACAGCCGAGATCGAGAACCGCGCCGTTGCGCTCCACACCACCAAGCAAGCGCCGAACGATCATGGATTCCGCCTGAAAACGAAAATCGCCTGCGCTCACCGGAAAACCGAAGTCATCCATCATGTACGGGCCGAGGATCGAGGACTTGACGCTCTCCCAATACCGATTGACTGACGCTTGATCGATCTCAGGCAAAAGTGGCCGCCAGTTCGATGACCATCAAAGAGTGGCTGGCAAAGGAAGGATGTCGGGAAACATATGCTCCGCTTCACTCAAATCCGCCATAGTATCGACCTCATACCATCGATCTGAGTCGAAGAAGACCGCGTCGAATGAAAGGGAGCCGTCGGCGATCATCTCGGCGAATACCACCTCGTAATACTCGTTGAGTCTGCCTTCCGAGACATAGCGGCTTAACCTTTTCTCAATCTTGTCCCATGAATTAAGGGATAAGCTGTAGATATTGACTGTTTTGTACTGGCATACATCACTACACATGTCACCACATACGCTAAAACACGTAACACGCTTTGCTAACCCAAGCTCCACCTTGGCGCCGTTCATCCAGGGGAGTATCCTGGAAACCGCTATCTTGTCGGGCTGGAGCATGTCGTCAAGCATCCTGGCCTCGAAAACAATGTCACTTTCCACCAGCAAAAAAGGCTCCCTGATCTGCTGGCGGGCCAGCCAGAGAGAGTAGATGTTATTGGTTGTCAGGTAGTCTGGATTGATGACGTAATCAACCCGCATACCGCCTGCGTGATATCTCAGAAATTCCTGAATACGATCACCCAGGTGCCCTATCACCACCACCAGCCGATCAAACCCCTGTGCGCGCAAATTGTCGACCAGCCGTTCGAGGATAGGAACGCCTCCGACCTCGGTGAGACACTTGGGGGCGTCCAGGGTCAATGGCTGAAGGCGTGTTCCCGCTCCTGCGGCCAACAAGAGCGCTGTCGTTACATTAGTTGTATTAAACTTCATGGCTGGAATCTGTCATAGTTTACATCCTGTTATATGGGATAGAGTGAAGCAGAGGTCTCAAATACGATTCCGCACCCGACGATAGCAATTTTGATTTTACTCAAATGGTTCACGTCTCCTGTCATTTTCGTTCAATGAAGGAATTGTTCTTTAGAAAAACCCGACAGGTTTTCTTGGATGTTGGTCTACACGAGTTCGGCAATCATTTGCCGGTTAAATCGCTATCCATTGGTCCTACGCGCCAGCGAAAGCCTGACCCAATGGTGTTTCTGATCCACTGTTCAACTGAAATTTGCCAGATGACCCCAAAGTATTAGTACAACCTTAACACATCCGCCTGTTCCAGCGGCGCAATTCAGCGTCTCTGGCCGCTGGCGACACGAATAGCGGCATGATCCGCCTGGGAAATGCTGATTTTACAGCTCTGTATCAGGAAAACACACATAAAGATGTTATTTTCAGGTAAACTTGCTTTTTTTGGAAGTAGACTATAATCGTGTTTAATCAAGACAGATGTTTACCAGGAATCTGTGTTCGGTTATAATTCCCAGTTTTTCAGTGGTAGGAAAATGAATTTCGGCAAGAAAGAAAACGCGCTTTATGTGGGTGTCCCCTCCGGGAGCCTTAACGCCCAGGTGGTCAGACTGCTGGAGAAATCGGGCCGTCCGATGGTCAAAGGGCGCCAGTACGAGCTGACCACGCCTTACGACAAGGATGTGATCTTCCGCATTCTCGACCGCAAGGAAATGCCGTCGAAAGTGTCGATGGGCATTGTCGATTGCGGCATCACCGGCAAAGATTATATCTTCGAGGCGGGCATGGACAAAGCCGTTGAAGTGATCGGTGATTTTATATTCTCAAAGCGCACCAACAAACCGTCAAGGCTGGTGCTGGCCACGAGGCCGGAGACCGGAATTGAAAAGCCGGCCGATTGCGCCGGTAAAACAATAGCGACAGAGCTTCCCAACCTTACCATCCGCAGGATGGAAGAGCTTTACGGTATCAAGGATCTGAAGATCATCCGCTCGGAGGGGAAGACGGAGGCCAAGGTGCTGATGGGTGAGTCGGACGCTTTTACCGACATAACCGAGACAGGCGCCACCCTCAAAGCCAACGGAAACATAATAGTGGCCGAACTGTTCGAGTCGAACCCACAGCTTATCTGCAACCGTGACGCGGCCAAAGACAGGTTCAAGCTTGAGAAAATGGAGGATATCCGGGTAGGAATCGATTCTGTTCTTCTTGCTGAAAAAGAACCGATCTACATGGTATTTATGGACGTGCCGATAGAGGTTTTAAAAGAGGTTGAAGACATGCTTCCGGCTATTGTCTCCCCGACCGTCAGCCCTGTCGCAGACGACCGTTGGGTCAGCGTTTCTGTGGTTATCAGGGAATCGGAGCTTAACATGCTGGCGCCGAAGCTTTTAAGAATGGGTGTAGACGGCATCACACCTTTGCCTGCGCCGAAAATATTTTCACTCGATATGATAAACAAAAAGCGGGGGAGCGATAAATAACCGGGCGAATTGCCTGGAGGCGTAAAAAAACTGATGGATAAAAAAAATATCGAGGATATCGAAGATATCGCAGAGGGAAAAACCCTGAACATAGATTTTGAAAAACGGGGCGGGCTCATACCGGCTGTCGTACAGGATATACGGGACGGCCTGATACTGATGCTTGCGTATGTGAACCGGGAGGCGCTAGACGAGACCCTGGAGTCGGGGATGGCCACGTTCTGGTCTACATCGCGAAACGAGCTTTGGACAAAGGGGAAAACGTCGGGCGATTTTCTGAAGATCAAAAAAATATTCGTCGATTGCGATCAGGACGCGCTGGTATACGTGGTTGAGCCACAGGGAAAGGGCGCCTGCCACACCAAAGACCCGGAATCCGGGGACGCAAGGTTGAGCTGTTTTTACCGCCTCGTAGATATGGAATCGAAAAAACGACTGGTTCATATCAAGGATATTGACAAGTCCGGCTCTTAACCGGTTTTTCAGCCTTTATCCAGGCTGAGCCTTCCCGGCCCTACCGCCATTATAAAAAAGAGTCCTCCGGCGATGGCGATATTCTTTAGCGCCATTATTGTCTGAATCCTGCTGGACGGGTCGAAATGAAAAAAGTAAGTAGCCGGGATAAGAAACAGGAAAAGAGCGAAAGCCGCGAGCCTGGTGCGCCATCCGATAATAAGAAGCGTCCCGCAAATAGCCTCCACCGCGACGGCGACAGCGTAGGCCAGCCCTGCGGGAACCGGAATCCCAGCAGACTGAATATGGCTCATGGCGCCGGACGGATTCATGATCTTCCCCACAGCCGCCCAGACAAATATCGCGGAGATGGCGAGCCTGCCGACCAGCTTGAATATGTTCTCCAATTTACTCAATCGCCACTCCAAAATTGCGCGTAATAGTTAACAAGACAAACCTCCCATATAATTATATACAAACAATAATTAAAGAATATATAATTCATCAGCAATATTTAGGGGATCTCTAAAAATTACTTTCGTCACGAAAATGAATTGTTAAAGGTCACCTTTAAGTAATCCGTGACAGAAAATTCCGATTTCCAGCTAAATTTAGAAGGATAATTTGTTAAAAAACAGCTTCATTCTTTTTGTTACAGTTTCGTGTCTTACAATCGGGACGGGCGCCGCTTTTGCGAAACGGCAGTATATCGACAACCTGGTCTGGGGCAAAGTCATAAGGATTCTCGACGGCGACACAATCGAGATCAAAAACGATCAGGGCGAAAAGGTGAGAGTACAGCTCGCCTATATCGACGCGCCGGACATGGATGCTAAAACGGGCGAAACCCAGCCTTTGCACCGGGAGTCTATGAAAACTTTGACCAGGATCATAAACAACAAAGAGGTCATTATAGAATCGCTGGGAGTGGATCGGTTTAAAAGAATCGAGGGGATAGTTTTTCTGGCCAAGCTTAATGTCAACCTTGAGATGGTGCGAAAGGGAATGGCCGAAATCTACAACCCGGTGCGGGTCAGGCCGAAGCAATACAACCAGCGGTACGTCTCGAAGTTTAACGAGGCCGAGAAGATGGCCAAAAGCGGTAAAACCGGCATCTGGGGTATCAGCAACTATTTGTCTCCCTACGATTTCCGACGAAGACGGTAACCGCCATAACCTCATGCCAGCGCCGCCCACGGGCCAAGTTGCGCTTGCTAAAGCTCGACGCCGGATGCTATTGTGGTCATGTAGTGTGGTCAGGAGTCCGCTCGCGCCTTTCTTTATCAAATTCATAAAAAGGCAGGCTTAAATGATAGGTATTTCAGCGCTTTATTGCGACACGGAAAACGAAGGCGACGCCATTCGCTATGGCAAACAGTCTCACGGGATGAAGGCGCGCCCCAACGCGCACGCCGTGCCCAAATCGGCGTCGGAGCGCAGGCCGGTCACCGCGTGGAACATAACACGCACCTGCAATCTTAAATGTGTCCACTGCTACTCTGACTCCGAAGAAAAGGCGTATGAAGGCGAGCTTACGACCGACGAGGGGAAAAACCTGATAACCGATCTAAAAGAGTTCAAAATCCCGGCCCTGCTTTTATCGGGCGGCGAGCCTCTGGTGCGAAAAGACATATGGGAGCTTGCCGGTCACGCCAAAAAGGTGGGGCTTCGCCTCACATTATCGACCAACGGCGTCCTTATCGACGAGAAGACGGCGCGCAGAATAAAAGAGCTTGGTTTTACCTATGTCGGCATCAGCCTCGACGGGATAGGCGAGGTGAACGACAGGTTCCGGGGCAAGGAAGGGGCCTTTAAAAAGGCTATGCGCGGGTTTAAAAACTGCGTCGCGGTCGATCAGAGGGTCGGCCTGCGGATGACGCTGACCCGCCATAATTTTAAAAACCTCCACTCTATTTTCGATTTTATCGAGAAAGAAAATATACAGCGCGCCTGCTTTTACCACCTGGTCTATTCCGGCAGGGCCGAGGATATCTCCGGCGAGGACTTGACCCATGAAGAGACCCGCGCCGCCATGGACATAATCATGGATCGAACCGAGGATTTACATAAACGTGGACTGCATAAAGATATCCTGACCGTCGACAACCATGTGGACGGGCCTTATATGTATCTTAAACTTCTTGAGAAAAACGAGGCGAAGGCGCAAAAGGTGAAAAAAATGCTGGAGTGGAACGGGGGAGGGCGCTACTCCTCCGGCGTATCCTTCGGCGATATCGATTTTCTGGGTAACGTCCACGCCGACCAGTTCTGGATGCATCATACTTTCGGCAACGTGCGCGAGCGGCGCTTTTCTGAAATCTGGCAAGACAGCTCCGATCCGATTATGAACATTCTAAAAAACCGGCTCGATCATCTAAAGGGCAAATGCACAAAATGTAAATTCCTGATGATGTGCGGCGGCGCCCT
>UOGB01000091.1_pt1 | contig 20427 bp, 22 predicted proteins | sample 1989701 | NCBI WGS metagenome assembly UOGB01 (sample SAMEA4712198, study PRJEB27164) | hydrothermal vent metagenome | biome: marine basaltic hydrothermal vent biome; feature: marine hydrothermal vent; material: mineral | place: Pacific Ocean | collected 2011-06-14/2011-07-23 | depth 1691 m
AAGCCGGGGCAGTTTCGCCAGCGTCCGCTCCACCGGCGCTTTTCTTATTTCATAAAGGCTCTTTTGCAACTGCTGGCTGAGCTCGCGAAAGGACTGGTTTGTGTGTCTGAAATTTACGGCGAGCCCTTTCAGGTCGTTATTTTCGACCTTCTTTTGCAGGTAGTCGAAAAGCTCGTTTAATGTTATTAATTCTCCGACATTATCTATAAACACATCCAACAGCGATTCTTCCACACGCACAAAGTTGGCCCTTCGCCGCTCGCCTGTCTCTTCTTGGGCGGATGCTCCCCTTTCTCCGGCGGACGGCTCTTTTTTTATCTCCTCCGCTACTTCTTTCAGCTTTTCCGCGTATATGACAAGCGCGTCGGATATGCTTTCGGCCAGCATCTCGTCTATCCCTATCTCATCTTGATAAAACATCTCGAAATCATCTTTCAACGTGGTCAGCTCGCCCACAATATCCGTATCCTGCGCCCCGGTATGCTTTTGTATAAGCGAATCGACGGCGCTCAAAAACTGGGAGGCGGAATCTTCATCAGGGTTTTCAACAATGGATTTCAGGCTCAGATATTCGCGGGTAACATCAAGTTTGCCACACATCCATTTCGACCCGCCGGTTGTCTCCTGCTTTCGCTTATTCTCCACAAGGGCGGGAGCGTATTTGTTTATCAGCTCATATATTTCCTTTACGGGCGAGCTTTCATACGCTTGCTCTCCTTCGATCTCTCTGGCTTTATCAAAGTGACTGAGCAGTTCTTTTCTCAGGGCTTCGCGCTTTTCCTCTTCGGATGTCGGCCCGGCAAGCTTATCTATACGGTCCAGATAACCATTCTCCTCGTCGTTTAAAACAACGTCGATTCCGTTGGCCGCCTGAAGCCTGTTGAAAATAGATTTTAGATGATCCGACCCTTCCAGGATGAATTTCACGATATCGTTGTCAACCTCGATCTTTTTCTCCCTCACCAGATCGAGAAAATTCTCGAACGTGTGGCAAAAGGTCTTCACATTCTCGAAATTAAAAAACGAGCTGTTCCCTTTTAACGTATGTACGCCCCGGAATATGGAGTCGATACGCGATAGCTCGCCGTGGTTGAATTCCAGGCCTGCGGATTCTGTCTCGATCAGACCGAGCATCTCGTCGCATTCCTCCAGGAATCCGTCAAACAACTCGTTCCCTGATTCGGATGCGGAGCTTTTGTTATCAGCCATTTATTTAATCAATTACATTTGTGTTACGTGATGCATGTTACGAAACAAAATATTCGTTTTTAAGCGCACAGTGTATAATGACAAAAAGCACAAGAGTTGATTTTAATACCTTCACGGCTTTTTTTATAATCAATTAATTACAATTATCTGAAGATCAACTGTAATTTACAAGATTTCAATGAATAATAGTAAGGAATTTTTTACCGTAAGTACTGTTTCAGGTTACGCCGGAGCCGGATTAATAAACGGCGAAGCTTTCAGGGTGTGGCTTCCGGAAGAAGAAAAATCGAATCTGCTGGCCAGAATTTCGGCGTGGGAGCCAGACGCCAAAAAAATAAAGGGAGGCTCTCTCGCCCAAAGAATAGCTGAATATTTTGAAGGTGAGCCAGTTGAGTTTCCCGATACTGTTTTGCTGGACAACTTCAATGTTTTCGAAAAAAAAGTTTTTCGGGAACTCCGAAAGATAGCAAGGGGCAAGACCATAACCTACGCGCAACTTGCGGCCAGATGCAAAAAACCGAAAGCCGCCCGCTATGTCGGCTCTGTCATGGCGAAAAATCCTGTTCCACTCATTATCCCCTGCCACCGCGTCGTCCGGTCCGACGGCTCGCCAGGAGGCTTCACCACCCCCGCCGGGCCATCGCTTAAAATAAAAATGCTGAGGCTGGAGCTGGAACAATAGACGGTAATTACGACTTGGTTACGATTAAGCCCAGAAATCTTTTGGATCAATTTTGAATCAAGCGAGTATTTTATCGATAACTTGTACGGCCTGCTCGGTTCCGGCCCCATGGTCTTTGATAGGATATTGAGCGCCCCGTCGTGAGCCGGGAGATTCAGGTTTTAACAATATTTTCTCCGAACCCTTGCCCCGCTTTTCGAGTATCTCAACACCGTATGGCTTCAATTTTTTGAGAAGCTCTCGATTTTTGAGGGGGCCTTTTCCCACGAATAATCAGGCTGGGATACAGGTTTTCGCTATGACATCTGGAGGAACAAACTCCGATACCTCTTCGTTTTCCATGACGTATTTTTGAATCGGAATCCTCTCCTCCGGGCCTTCCATACACTCGTAGAACTCTTTCCATGCCGATCTGGGAGCCGAGTGATAAAGGTTGTCCACATTGTCATGCGAAAACGCATAGCCGATCTGGGCTTCCATGAGGCTCATAATATCTGCTTTTGCGTCTTCAAACTTTCGCGCGGTGGCCACGATATCAAGCTCAAGGCAATGAGCCAGCCAGATTTTTTCATCGTCGTCAAACTTAATCAGGATATGAAACGTCATTACACCTTTCGTGCGTTCTTCATTCGACATTATTTTCTCTCCCTTACTCATTTGCGACTACCACCATTATCATCATATAAACCCTGCTTTTGCAATAGGCGCAATGTTTATGCCACGTCATCAGCATAATTGCCATGCCTCTTGAGCCATTTGGAGCATATGGAATATACGCCGTAGTTTATGCACAGGGGCTCCTGAAAAGGTAATCAAACCATTTTTCCTTAGCTTCGTTGCAATACTTCCCTGTGGCTCTGCCTCTTTACATCCGCGCCATGAGCCAGGCGAAAAATCCGGTGAGAAAGAAAAATATACCGGCCAAAATTATAGCCGCCGGAATAGTGGCCAGCGCCCATTTGATCATGAAGCTGACCATCGATGAAAACGTCATGTTGATATCGGTCACGACGACACCCTGAATTTCATCTTTTTCTTCATCGGCGACTTTCACCGCCATGGCGCCGAAGCTATACCCGCACTTCGGGCATGCGCTCGCCTGCTCGCTGACCTGCGCGCTACACTCCGGACATTTGATTAAAGCCATGATATCTCTCTAAAAAGATTTGCCGCAAAAATAGCAAATTCCGAAATTAGTTAACTAAACAGAATACCTGATACTCCCTCACCGCAGGTGTGTGCTCAGTTTTCATCCTGATCTTCTTCCATCTTTGGTTTTTCCCGCTTAAATTCGGGGATTTGCTCTCTTTCCGTCTCACACTTTTTTTCAGTCGCTAATATCAGGAGATGGTTATACCTTTGGCGGTATGCGATGATTTCCTCCTGCTCAGCCTTGCTCAAATCCATAAAGAAAAGTGGAACTATGAAGAAAAATCCGGCAACTCCCAGCGCTGTATTTTTCCCTGCCTTTTGTGTTTTGGGCTGGAGCTTGGCGATCTCTGACTCAATTAGCGTCAACTCCCGTTCAATGCCTTCGCAAGATTTTCTTAAATCTCCATATTGTTGAACCATAACCGGATGGGCAGCGCGTCCACCACAGGAAACTAGAAAAATAAAGATAACAAAGCTTGCAGATATTTTCATGAACATCCCGCCCCCCGGAGAGTAAGAATTTCCACCCCCTAAAGCCTCATGATATTTAACCTGCCCGGCGTTTGGCAACTTTCTTTTGTTGTCGTCTCCACACGGTCGCGTTACTTCGTTTTCTCTTTCAAAGACTCGCCCTCGAATATCGCGTCTATGAATTCGTCCGGTTTAAAAGGCCGCAAGTCGTCCACTCCTTCGCCCACGCCTATTAATTTTACCGGGAGCTTGAGCGAGTCCATTATATTTATGACGACCCCGCCTTTGGCTGTGCCGTCGAGCTTTGTCAGGACGATTCCGGTGATACCTATCGCCTCATTAAAAATCTTCGCCTGGTTAATTGCGTTCTGCCCGGTGGTGGCGTCTAACACCAGCAGAGTCTCGTGTGGCGCCCCTTCGGCCTGCCGCCCGATGATCCGCTTTATTTTTTTCAGCTCCTCCATCAGGTTCACCTTGCTATGGAGCCTCCCTGCGGTGTCGGCTATCATCACGTCCCGGCCACGGGAGACGGCGGCTTTGTAGGCGTCGAAAACCACGGCGGAAGGATCGGACCCGGCCTGATGACGCACAAGGTCGGCGTTGGCGCGCTTCGCCCATTCCTCAAGCTGGTCTATGGCGGCGGCGCGGAACGTGTCGCCAGCGGCTAACAACACAGAATGCCCTTTGGCGTTTAGTTTCGCGGCGATCTTTCCCACCGTTGTGGTTTTGCCGGAGCCGTTTACCCCTATCACAAGAATGACGAACGGTTTATCGGTGGAGACCGGAGTGTCTTGCTCCATATCGCGGTTTAAAATCTCCACCAGCTTCTTTTTAACAAAGCCGATGACTTCCGATGTGTCTTTGAGCAGATTCTTTTTTACGTCGGCTTTCAAATCGGATACGATTCGCAGAGTGATGTCGGCCCCCACATCGGCGGAGAACAAAAGCTCTTCTAGCTCCTCCATGAACTCCTCGTCGATCTTCGCGTGAGAGCCGATCAGCCGGTCGAACCCTTCGTTCAGGTTTTTGCGTGTCTTCGACAGACCCGTAACCAGCCTGCGGAAAAACCCTTCTTTCTCACCTCCCCCAGGTTCATCGGTTTTATGGGGCTCTTCCGAAGCGTCGTCGAACAGACTATGGATCATTTATATATATGGCTTTCAACCTGCTATCTTTATTATTCAAAAAGTTCGGCGTGAGAGCCGATCCGCACAAGCTCAAGACAGCCTGACGTAAGCCTGTAGATCAGCAGACAATCTGACTTTAAGTGAAGCTCCCGACACCCGTTCCACTCCCCTGTCAATTGATGATTGCGGTACTTTTTATTCAGCGGCGCATCCTGACAAAGTAGCTCCATAATCGTAAACAACTCATCGGCGTTGAATTTTCCCGACCGGGCTATTTTCCTGAGATCAGACTTGAACCGGGAAGAGCGCGTTATTTGGCGCATTCATCATCCCACTCACTTTTTAGCTGATTGATGGAGACCAGTTCCCCTTTTTCGTTTTCAAGCTCGTTGATGGCGGCTTTTGTCTCTTTGTTTGGTAGTCGCACAGCAAAAGGCAACCCACCACGCTCCACCGCCTGGTGGAGAAAAAGCCGGATGGCATCGGACATAGAAAGCCCAAGCCTTTTAAAAATCTGGTTGGCCTCGTCTTTTGTTTTGGGATCAATGCGTGACCGGACAACAGAATCATTCATTTTGCTTCTCTCTACGTTGTAGCTACATTGTAGCGCAATCAAATCACGCAGTCAATTGTACAGGGGAAGTGATAATTATCAAGCCAAAAGACTTTACATTGATTTCCAGTTTTAAAAGATCATATCCGGTTTTTGAAAATACTGATGAATTCAAAAAGGAAATAACATGGATATGGCTTCATCCTCTCACTCATGTAAACCTTCAGCCAGGAACCGTTGCTGTGGGCTTTCTTTTATTTAATCGGACGGCGCCGGAGGAAAGACCTGCCAAGCTGGCATTCGACAACAATAAATATCCTCAAACAATCAGTATAGAACAACACAAACCCACCAAAGAATAAGGAGCCATAATGCCATCATGTCTTGGGTGCGGAAAAGAGATAGCCTCCGCAAAGGAGGCTTGTCCGCATTGCGGGTTCGGAGCAGGGGGCGGAGGCGGCGCTTCGCTGAAATCGTTCATGTTTAAAGGTGGCCGGGGTCACGCCTGACAACCTGCGCGGATTGCGGGGCGGAGATCAGCCGGGAGGCGACCGCGTGTCCGAAATGCGGGAAGCCGACGAAGGTTGGCGCCAACAAAGAGAACGCCAAGCGGCAGGGCGCGGGATGCTTTTTTATGCTGGTCGGCCTGGTCATGCTGATTGTTTTCTGGCCGGTCGGGCTCGTTATCCTTCTCTTGAGCGGGATCTACACTCTCGGAAATACCCGGCTCTGGTGATGTGTTAATTTTCCCCGCCTCATTTGTGACAGAAAAAATTAACACTGCTCTGTTTTTCGCTCTCTCTCTCCTCGTTTTTCTCGCTTCGTCTGCGCTGGCGGGCGCGGGGCCTGTCTTGCATGGGGTGGTGGTGAAGGTCATCGACGGCGACACCATACTTAATTCTGCTTAATTCGTAGAGCAAATTAAACCTGTCGGACTCGCCAACAGGTTAGTTGTAATTATATTATATATTATCTAATTATATATATATTTATCTTTTTATTAAACTATTTATAGCTAGTAAATAATAATTAGATCACATATTCAGGGGTCAAATTCCTGTCATCCTTTTTCTTCACTATTGACCCTATACATTTAAAATATTAAGCATTAACCTGATTCTCCGGGTAAAAACCGTTTGGCACAGGCATTGCTCCCTTCTAGCGTAAGAAAGAATTGTGTCGGGAATTTGACACTGCAAAAAGTTATCAGGAGAGGATGGACAATGTCCGATATTTACAAAATCCGCGAGATCGGATTGCTGGAGCAGGGACTTAATATGCGGCTTGAAAGACAGGCCGCGATCACTGCGAATGTGGCCAACGCCTCCACTCCGGGATACAAAGCGGTGGAAGTCAATTTTAAAAACCGGCTCCAGTCGGCTGTCGGGCAAAGATTAGGTATGACGGAGACCAATCCGGGGCATTTGCCCAACAAGATGAAAGGCGTCGCCGGAGTAAGCCCCGGTTACAAAGTAAGCATCGACCGGACACGTATAGACGGTAACAACGTGGATCTGGACAAGGAATTCACGAAAAGCGCGACCAACTCAACCGAGTATAACGCGCTGATCACTGTAACAGCCAAGCATTTAAGGAATCTTTTTTCAGTGTTTGAAGGCGGCCAGGGCCAGTAACAGGCCAGGGCCAGTAACAATAGAGGAGATATAAGTTATGGATCTTTTTACAGCGATGAAAATCAGCTCAAGCGGGATGTCGCTCCAGCGTAGCAGGATGAACGTCATATCGAGCAACCTTGCCAACATAAACACGACCCGCACACCTGAAGGCGGCCCCTACCGGCGCAAAATGATCGTGGCCGGGGCGGTTCCTGTGGAATCGAGCGCGTTCGAGAAAAATCTTGGAGCGTCTTTAAAGGAGGTTAAAGTTCTGGCTATCAAAGAGGATAAATCCCCTCCGAGAATGGTTTACGACCCTTCCCATCCCGACGCGGATGAGCGCGGCTATGTGGCCATGCCAAACGTAAACATGATGGAAGAGATGCTCGACATGATTAACGCCTCCAGGGCATACGAGGCGAACGCATCGGCGGTCAATAACGCGAAAACGATGGCGACAAGAGCCATAGAGATGGGACGGCGTTGATATAGCGCGATCATAAGGATAAAAAATCTTAATAGTCTGATTGGAGACGTTCATGCTCGATTTTCTGAAAAAGGCCTGGGATCAGATCGTACAAGTCAGCGGCGATATTCCTCCGGCCAGAAAAGCGGCTATCGCAGGGGTGGCGGCCATAACTCTCGGCGGAATTCTACTCGTCGCATACATAGCCAAAACACCAGATTACGAGGTTTTGTTCGCCGGACTGTCGATGGACGACTCCACCGCCATAACCCAGCGGCTCAAAGAAAACCAGATCCCCTATAAACTTGCCCAGGATGGCGCGGCGGTTCTTATCCCCTCCAGAAGAGTGTTGGAGACGCGCCTTGAAATGGCCACTTCTGGGCTTCCGTCCGGCGGAGTTGTAGGATACGAAATTTTCGACCAATCGACATTCGGCATGACAGAATTCGTGCAAAAACTTAATTACAGACGGGCTTTGCAAGGCGAGCTTACCCGGACTATCAACCAGTTCAGGGAAATCCAGTCAAGCCGCGTCCATATCGCCGTTCCGGAGAAAAGGATTTTCACTTCAGACAAAAGCGAGCCGACAGCTTCGATCGTTATCAAGCTTGCGTCGGGACACAGGCTCAAAAAAAATAAAGTGCAGGGAATAGTCCACCTGGTGGCCTCCAGCGTTGAAAACCTGCTTCCTGAAAACGTGACTGTCGTCGATGTGGACGGGAACGTGCTGGCGGGCGGGGAGCCGTCGGACGAAGCGGCTCTTCTCTCCTCAAACCAGCTTGAGCACCGCTCCAATATGGAAAAAAGTATGGAAAGACGCATCACCAGCATGCTTGAAAATATTGTCGGGCCGGGCAAGGTTGTGACACGGGTTACGGCGGATATAGATTTTAAACGCACCGAGCGTACCGAGAAAAAATTTGACCCGGCAAGCCAGGTCGCAAGATCGGAACAGCGCTCCGAATCAAAATCGGTGGGCGAGCAGGCTCCCATCGGAGTTCCCGGCGTCCAGAGCAACATTCCGGGCGCAGAGCGGCCTGCGGCCGCCACAAGCAAACCGGCCACCACCAACAACTCGGCGGAAACTACAAACTACGAGATTAACGAGGTGACGGCCCACGTTATCGAACAGGTCGGCGTCATCAAACGGCTTTCTATCGCCGTTGTGGTAGATGGCAAATACAAGGAAAAAGAAGGAGGCGACAAAGAGTACTCCCCCCGGTCTCCAGAAGAGATAAAGCAGTTATCCGGCCTGGTTGAAACCGCTTCCGGCTACAACGAAAAAAGAGGCGACAAAATTGTCGTCGAATCCGCGCCCTTCGATATCTCAAGGTTTGCAGGAGAGATCGACACAGCCAACGCCCAGGCCGATAGACAGCTATACGCCGACATAGTAAAATATGCGGGGTTAGGAATATTGGCTGTGATTCTCTTCCTTTTCGTGGCGCGGCCGATCATCAAATCGATTACCGCCGCAAGCTCGGATATAGAAACGTTAAGGCAGTTTCCACAGACCATAGAGCAGATGGAGGCGAAATACGCCACCGCCGAGGAAAGCGTCGATTTTAGAACCAAGTCGCGCCAGCTAATCGATAAAGACCCTAAAGCGGCGGCCGAGATGGTCAGGGAATGGCTTAGAACGAAACGCTAATCAACAATATAACAGAGTGTAGGAGATTCCTGAAAAATGGGCGCAAAAGATGGAAAGCAGTACTCAGGCGCGGAAAAAGCCGCGATTATGCTTATAGCCGTAGGTGACAGGTTCGCTGGTAAAATCCTTGAAGAGCTGGACGATACGGAAATTTCCAAAATCTCCGGCTATATGACGGCTCTTGGGAACGTTCCCTCGAATACGGTTGATGAAATAGCAGAAGAGTTCGTCGATACCATGGAGAGCGGCGAAGGTGGCATCGTGGCCGGCGGTCGCGATTACCTCCGCAAAATGCTCGAATCCACCATGGATCCGGAAAAAGTCTCCGAACTGCTCGACTCCCTCGCGTGGGGCTCAGAAGAAGAGGATACCTCAGGCGGAGGCCTCGAAGCGGTCAGAAACCTCGACCCCACTACCATAGCCGGTTTTCTTAAAAACGAGCATCCCCAGACATGCGCTATTATTATGGCCCATCTCGACCCGCAACGGGCGGCCCAGGTAATCAAGGAGCTTCCGGAGCGTTTCCAGGCGGAGATAACATTCAGGCTGGCCACGCTGGAGAGAATCCCTCCCGGCGTTATCAAAGAGCTCGACGCGGCCCTGGCTCATGAGTTCCGCTCCACCGGCGCAATGGAAGGAAGCCAGATCGGAGGAGTGGAGGCGGTGGCGGAAATCATCAACAACCTCGATAGAACCACCGAGAGCGCCATTATGTCTGAAGTAGAGTCAATAAACCCGGAGCTGGCCGAAAACATCCGCAACCTGATGTTCGTCTTCGAAGACCTCAACGGTATCGACGCCAGGGGAATGCAGACGGCGCTAAAAGAAATCAATTCAGACGATCTGATCCTTGCCCTGAAAACCGCCAGCGAACCGCTAAAAGAAAAGATTTTCTCCAGCATGTCCGAGCGCGCCGCTCTTATGATGAAAGAAGATCTGGAAGCTATGGGCCCGGTAAAAATATCAGACGTGGAGACAGCCCAGGCTTCCATCATCCGTGTGGTCAAACGGCTGGAAGAAGAAGGCAAGGTGGCGATAGCCGGCGCCGGAGGCGAAGAGCTTGTCTAGGGTGTACAGCAAGGAAAACGCGCCGGAGAACATCCGCCTGTTCGATTTTAAAGAGATGGATGCTCCTGAAAAGCAGAGCAAAGAAGAAAAAAAATTCTCCGCCGATGATTACGGGAAAAAAAAGGCTGAGTTTGTGAGCGGAGGATTCGATTTCGACTACGAGGGCGGTTTTAGAAAGGACGAAATATTGAACCGCTCTTTCGACGAAGCCACCAAAATAGTCGAAGAGGCGCGCGATGAGGCCAAGGAAATTCGTAAACTGGCGAAAACCGGGGGCCACAAGGAAGGCTATGAAAAAGGTTACAGCGACGGTCTCGAAAAAGCGGGGCCGGTGACCGAAAGCTTCAAGGCGGCCATCGAAGAAATAACGCGGGTACGCTCAGAATATTACGCGCAGGCCGAAAAGGAAATGATCGATCTCGTTATCAACATCGCCAATATAGTTATAGGACTAGAAGTAGACAAGGATCCTTCCCTGGCTCGAAACGTAGTTCTCAAAGCAATCGACGAACTACGGGCAAAAGAGGAAATGACTATAAGAATCAATCCCGAAGACATCGCCGAAGCCGAAAAGGTTACGCCAGAGCTAAGCAATGAGGTGGAGGACATCGAAAAAGTCTCTTTTAAAGCCGACCCCCTGATCGCTCGCGGCGGATGCCTGGTGGAGACCAACATCGGAATGATCGACGCCAGGCTGGAAATACAGCTCGAATCTTTAAGAAAACAACTCCATCAGACCCTGGATGAAAGCGAAGCGCAAAAGATAGCGGAGCAAGCGAAACAAGCGGAGCAAGAAGATGGTTAAAGTAGATTTCGCCAAATACGGCGAAGCGTTAAAACATAGCAAGCCGATAAAAGTCTCCGGCAAAGTATCGCGTATCGTCGGCCTGGTGATCGAAGGAATCGGGCCCGACCTGCCCATAGGGGGAACATGCGATATTTTCCCCACCGGCTCATCCAATCCTGTGGGAGCGGAAGTTGTCGGATTTATCGGCAACAGAATTCTTATGATGCCGCTTGGCGACTCTCGCGGCATATCACCCGGTTGCCATATCGCGGCCCGGCGGCGCGAATTGGCGGAAATCAAGGTAGACGATTCCATTCTGGGCCGCGTAATAGATGGTCTCGGAGCCCCTATCGACGACAAGGGGCCGCTCTTGTGCAAAACCTTAAAGCCGATTTACTCAGACCCTATCAACCCGTTAAACCGCAAAAGGATTTCGGAGCCTCTAGACCTCGGAATCAGGGCCGTTAACGGTCTTCTTACCATCGGCAAAGGACAAAGGATCGGCATACTTTCCGGCACAGGCGTGGGCAAGTCGGTTCTTCTGGGCATGATGGCTAAAAATACAAGCGCCGACATCAATGTCATCGGCCTCATCGGTGAGCGCGGAAGGGAAGTAAAAGAATTTATCGAGCAAAACCTTGGCGAAGAAGGAATGAAACGCTCCGTGGTTGTGGTGGCCACTTCGGACAACCCTCCCCTTATCCGCATGAGAGCTGCGTTCGTGACGACGGCGATAGCCGAATATTTCCGCGACCAGGGCAAAAGCGTGTTGCTCATGATGGATTCGCTGACCCGTTTCGCCATGGCCCAGCGAGAGATCGGCCTTTCGGTGGGGGAGCCGCCAGCCACGAAAGGGTACACTCCGTCCGTCTTCGCGGCTCTGCCCAAACTTCTGGAAAGAGCCGGCATGGGCGATGGCGACGGCTCTATCACCGGGCTTTACACCGTCCTCATCGAGGGCGACGATATTTCCGAGCCTATCTCGGACGCGTCAAGAGCCATTCTGGACGGGCATCTGTTTCTCTCCAGAAGGCTCGCCTCTCTGGGCCACTTCCCGGCCATCGACCTTTTGGGCTCGATAAGCCGTGTCATGGTGGATGTGGCCTCTCCGGAGCATATGGATATGGCGACCCGCTTTAAAGAGGTATACGCAACCTACAGGGAAGCCGAAGATCTCATTAATATAGGCGCGTATGTGGGCGGATCGAACCCGCGTATCGACAACGCGATCGCCAAAATAGACGCCATGAATCAATACTTAAGACAAGGTATGAAAGAGTCGGAGCCCCTGGAAAACTCTATTAAAAGATTAAAAGCGCTTCTGAATTAATATTCAGACAAAAGAAATTGTAATTCACGGATTGACGAAAAATGTTCAGATACAGGCTGGAGCCACTGCTAAGATATCGCAAAAGCCTCGAAGACGATCAGCAACGCGCCCTGGCGATGGCCAACAGGGGGCTGTACGTCCAGATGAACAAGATCAAGGAGCTGGAAAACAGCAGGCAAGAGGCCATGACATGGAGATTGAAAATCCATGAGGTCTCCACCAGCTCGCCCCACCTGCTTTTATACGACAAGTATTTGGATGGCGTCAATTTCGATATAAAGTTTCATCAAGAGCTACGGCGCGTCACCCAGCTGAATGTAGATTTAGAACGGAAAAAGCTTCTCGATCTCGTTAAAAAAAGAAGGACTATCGAACTGCACCGCGACAGGCTAAAGGAGCGTTACAACAAAGAAGAATCGCGCAGGGAAAGAATTGAGAACGATGAAATGGCTATTATGCGCGCGGGACGAAAGGACATGAGCCATGCGTAAAACCGGCTCGACATTCAGAAAAAAGCTGATCGTATCTCTCGGCGCTCTTATGCTCATAAAAATAATCCTTATCGGCGCCGAGGGGCTTGTCGTGGATAAACCTTTCTCTGCATATTCCGCGCTCGCCCAGGAGTCTCAGACCGGCGGAAAAAACGCCTCCAGTACAGCATCCTCTCCAGAAGAGGCCACCTCTGATCCCGCGCCACGGACGCCTGGCCCAGGCGAGCTGGATTTAGAGATAATCAAGGATGTGGAGAAACGTAATAAAGAGCTTGACCTCAAAGAAGAGAAACTGAAAAGAGAAAAAGAGCGCATCGACACAATGAAATTGGATATAGACGCGCAGATTTCAGAATTAAAAGCGCTCCAGGCCAAGATCGACGAGCAGATCAAGCTGAGGGACGACCTGCAAAAAGTATCGATCAAGAAACTGGCGAAAACATACGCGGCGATGCCGCCGGAAAACGCCGCCGCCCTCATACAACAGATAGACATTTCCATCGCCATCAGGGTGCTCGGCGCCATGAAAGAGCGCTCCGCAGGAAAAATACTGGCGGTCATCCCGCCGAAACTCGCCTCCACCCTGTCCGAAGGTCTGGTCAGGAAAAAATAACCGGAGCCAACCTCACGCAAAAAAAGGGGGGGTAGTTTTGACCCTGCTACGGCTGGGAAACCATCATGCTTAGGCTAAGTAACTGGCGTTATAATCTCACACAAAAAGAGGCGGAAGCTTTAGCTTAAGCTCTTTTGCTTTTCTGGCCACAGGTATTTTACATCCCATGATAGGAACCGGGCCGTATTTTTCATGCAATGTTATTGTAAGCGTCTCAAGCTCCTCATACCCGGCGCTATCATTTTCAATCTTTCCCGCGCTGTCGAGAGCAAGACCTGCTTCACTGAAAATTTCCGTGGTATTACGCTTTCCCAATATCCCCATCTGACGTTTGGCGATAAGCTCAATAAGGTCACGGTATCCGCTCATTTCTCTCCGTCCTTATCAAGAAACTCACCGCACTCAAGATTTTTTAGAGTGTTGATATAACCGGCCACATTCTTGTTTATGACAGACCCATGTTGCGGCGCGATCATCTTGATATCCAGCCTCTCCAGTTTGTCCATCGCAAAATTCACTATCTCTCCGCTCGGCATATAGTTTTCATGAAACGCTTTCATCGCCTCCATATAATATTCGTTGGCATAGAGGCTCCAGTCGAACGAAAGCGCCCCGAACACATCTCCTGAAAACAAAATCCCGGTCTTCGTATCGAACGTCATAAACGAGCCGGGAAAATGCATGTACGGGGTAAATACGAATTTCAGCTCCCTGCCAGAGCGCATAGTAAGCTTCCATCCCTCCTGATCCACGCAATAAAACTCCGACCGGACATCATAGTATGACACCAGCACGCTTGCTCTCGTATGCGTGGCTATTTTGGCGGAGCCGCCCACGCCGTAAATCAGCTCTTCGAATTTTGGAATGGCGCCGCAAAGATCGGGATCCTGATGCGTAACTATGATATGAGATATCTGGTCGAAAGAGATGAGCTTGGCCAGCTTGGATAAGACTATCGGAAAATGCTGAACCGAGCCGGGATCGAACAGTATCGCCTCGCCATCGTCTACCAAAAGGTAAGGGTTGCACCGAAACCCGGCCGATTTATCTTCAAAACCGATCCAGTTTACGCCTTCGGCGATCTCAACCGGTTCGGTCATGCTAATTTCATCTGTCATGCGGATTACTCCTTTATAAGATTACTCCCCGAAAATTCCAGGATTCCAGGAGAGTTTAAAATATACTTTCTTTTTCAAAAACACAATCGCATGATTATAACAGCTTCCCTGCGAATTTATAGCGCGTGACAATGGGGCCGCGCCGATTTATGATGATTTGCCAAACTGTGTGTAAATAGGCCTCAATAATAAGCAGTCCTTATGACCAAAGCTGTTGATTTTCTTATTGGAATCCATAACCACCAGCCGGTGGGTAATTTCGGCCATGTGTTTGAAGAGTCGTTTAAGATGTGCTACGCCCCCCAGATAAAAATACTTTCAGACCATCCCGGTGTCCGGATGTCCCTGCATTACAGCGGCCCGCTGTTTGAGTGGATAGAGGCCAACAGGCCCGGACATATCGACGAAGTGGCCGAGCTTGTGGATCGCGGACAGGTGGAAATGCTGTCGGGTGGTTTTTACGAGCCGATTCTCTCCGCCATCCCCGAAGACGACGCCATCGGCCAGATTGAGATGATGAACGGATATATCGAGAAAAGATTCGGCCATAAACCGTCAGGTATGTGGTCTACCGAAAGAATATGGGACCCGTGCCTTCCCCGGATCATCGCCCGCGCCGGGCTGAGGTTCACCCTGCTCGACGACACCCACTTTTATTACGCCGGTCTTGAGGCCAAAGATATGTTCGGTTATTACCTTACCGAAAAGCATGGCGATGGCGTTTTTGTGTTCCCCATCGACAAAACCTTGCGCTACTCTATTCCGTTCAAGCTCCCGGAGGAGACCGTCGGCTACCTCAAGCAGGCAGGGGAGCGCCCTGATGTGGACTGCGTGACATACGGGGATGACGGAGAGAAATTCGGCGTGTGGCCCGGAACCCATAAATGGGTTTTCGAGGAGAACTGGCTGTCGAATTTCTATTCGGCCCTGGAAGACAATTCGGATTCCATTCGCATGACCCTTTTTTCAGAATTTATCGAGCGGTCGCCAGCTAAAGGCAGGGTATACCTGCCGATGGCCTCTTACGACGAGATGATGGAATGGACGTTAAGCGCAAAAGCCGGAGAGAGATTCGAAGAAGCGCGAGATACTATTTCAGAAATGGGAAAAATGAACGAGTGGAAACAGTTCATACGCGGCGGGCTGTGGGACAACTTCATGGTCAAATATGAAGAATCCAACAGGATGAGCAAACGGATGCTGTACGTCTCGAAAAAACTCTCCTCCGTGCCGCGTAAAAGTAAAAGCGGCAAACTCGATTCGGCGCGGCGCGAGCTGTATATGGGACAGTGCAACTGCGCCTACTGGCATGGGCTTTTTGGAGGACTATACCTCAACTACCTGCGTCACGCGGTCTACGAGCATCTTATAAAGGCTGAAAATATTATAAACAGCGCAATTCACAAAAAGAAAAACTGGATCGAAATCAGCAGGCTCGACTTCGACGTGGACGGAAACGATGAAGTAATAGTGGAAAGCAGTCATATTTTCGCCTGTTTCAATCCATCTTACGGCGGTTGTCTCTCCGTCTTCGATTTTCGGGAAGTGAATTTTTCAGTTACCAATACACTCACCAGACGAGAAGAGATTTATCACCGCAAACTTTTAGAACATCAAGCGGGTGATAATCAAAACAACGATCAACCAGCGTCCATACACGACATCGTTAACGTCAAAGAGGAGAACCTGGCGGAGGCGCTGATATACGACGCTTACGAAAGGCGCTGCTTTACAGATCACTTCATGGACAGCCAGGTTACGCTTGAAAATTTCAGCAAAGGAGATTTCAAGGAAGCTGGCGCTTTTATCGGACAGCGGTTCGATATAATCAAATGCGATAAGAGCGGAGATACGGCTGTTCTTAAAATAAAACGCGACGGGTTTGTCGAAACCGACGGCGGAGTGAAACTGCCGGTTACAATAACGAAATCTTTCACTATCAGCAAAGACAGCCCGGACATTCACGCTTTGTACGAAGTCACCAACAACGGAAATCGTAAAATCGACCTCAGGTTGGGCGTAGAGTTCAACCTGACACTGCTGGCCTCCGACGCGGAGGACAGGTACTGGATCGGAGACTCGATATCGGGAAAGCCGAGGCTCAAAAATAGCGGAGAGGATAAAAAAACGGCTAATATAGGGATGCGTGACGACTGGTTCGGGTTCGAAGTTATGTTGTCGTCGGAAGACGCTTTCGACGTGTGGCGTTTCCCGGTCGATACGGTGTCCCAGTCGGAGGCGGGTTTTGAAAGGACTTACCAGGGGTCTTGCATCGTATTACTGCTCCCGGTAAAGTTAAACCCTTCGGAGGCGCAAACGTTTAACATTGATCTTGCGGTTAAGAAAACGAAATGAAAATAATAAAAAGATCGGGCCGCGAATTTAATAAGGTAATGGCCAGGCTCGACGGGCGGATGGAAAGTGGCCCTTCTAAAATAGAAGGCGTGGTCTCAAAAATTATCCGCGACGTTCGCAAAAACGGAGACAAGGCCCTCCTCGCCTATACCAAAAAATTTGACAAGGCCTCTTTTACAAGCAGAACCATAAAAGTGAGCAGGCGTGAGTTCGATAACGCTGAAAAAATAGCGGACGCGACAGTTGTCCGGGCGCTGGAAAAAGCGGCTGTAAGGATAGTTAAGTTTCATAAAAATCAAAAGGAGGCCTCATGGTCTGCGCCGGAGAAGGGCGCGACGCTGGGCCAGCTGATCCGGCCCCTCGAATCTGCTGGAATATATATCCCCGGAGGAAAAGCGTCATATCCAAGCTCTGTCTTGATGAACGCCCTGCCCGCCCGGATCGCCGGTGTAAAAAGAATCGTAATGGCCACCCCCGCGCCAGGAGGCGCGCTCAACCCCCACACTCTGGTGGCGGCGAAGATAGCCAAAGTTACCGAGATATATAAAGTGGGCGGCGCCCAGGCCGTGGCGGCTCTTGCGTATGGGACAAAAACAATAAAGCCGGTCGATAAAATCACCGGGCCGGGAAACGTTTATGTGGCCGAAGCCAAACGGCAGGTTTTCGGCAGAGTGGATATCGACATGGTGGCCGGCCCCAGCGAAATTCTGGTCATCGCCGACGGCTCCGCCAACCCGCAATTTATCTCAGCCGACCTTTTATCGCAGGCGGAGCATGATGAGAACGCATACCCCCTGCTTGTGACCACCTCGTCCGCCATTGCGGTCAAAGTCGAAAGAGAGCTTGAAACTCAAACGAAAGCGCTTAAAAGATCGGCGATCATCGATAAATGCCTCAGGCGAAACTGTTTTGCGATTGTGGTCAAAAGTCTGAACGAAGCTTTTGAACTCTCCAACCGGATCGCGCCGGAGCATCTTGAGCTTCAGATAAGAAACGCGGACAAACATGTAAGCCGCGTCGTGAACGCAGGCGCTGTTTTCGTAGGCCCCTGGACTCCAGAGGCGCTGGGCGATTACTCGGCGGGGCCGAACCACACACTCCCGACAGGAGGGTCGGCCCGTTTCTTCTCGCCCCTTGGCGTCTACGATTTTGTCAAGAGAACCAGCCTCCTCTCTTTTTCGGAAAAAGGTATGAAACGGCTCGCCAAAAGCGTCATCGCCATCGCCAAAGAAGAAGGGTTAAGCGCCCACGCCCGCGCCGTGGAGATCAGGATCAAGAAATAGGGAAGCCTCTGGGAATTGTTGATTCGGCGATACAGCCGCTAGAGGTATTAATGAAATCTTAACGATTCCGTAAAGTCTATCCATGTTACATTGTCCAAATCAACGCATACGGCTTAAAGTCTGAAATAAACTCAAAACTGGTGAATTTACAAATGAGCGAAACTGATTACAAGAATTTTAGATTCCCGGCAAAAAAGAGAATAGCGCTTGTGGCGCACGATTCGCGCAAAAAAGATATGCTCGAATGGGTGAAGTATAACAGGGCGTCACTGACCGAACATGAGCTTTACGCCACCGGCACCACAGGAGCCATACTCGCAAAAGAACTGGGGCTCGACATCCACCTCTTTAAGAGCGGGCCGCTGGGCGGCGATCAACAGATCGGAGCGAGAATAGCCGAGCACCAGATAGAGATTGTAATTTTCCTCTGGGATCCGCTGATGTCGCATCCGCACGAGCCGGATATTTACGCCTTGCAGAGAATAGCCACCACTTACAATGTCGTGCTGGCCTGCGACAGATCGACAGCGGATTTCATCATCTCCAGCCCGTTGATGAATGATGAATATGAAAAGGTGGTCATAGACTTTGAAAAACAAAGATTGAAACGGGCGGCGAAACTGATTGAGACAATGTAGCCTTTCGCTCACCGTGTAGCGCCCTGCAAGCGCTAGCGCCGATTAAAACAAGTGGAAATGATTATGGACCCCAACGACCTTATACGTTCAAGAATAAAAAAAGTAGCGGCGTATAAGGTCGATCAGACGCCCTGCCCCGTCCTGCTCGACAACAAGGAGGCGCCCTACAACCTGCCGGACAAGCTTATGGAGCAGATCTGGGTGATCATGTCGGGAACCGAGCTAAACCGCTACCCGGACATGGAGGCTGAATATCTTAAATCCACCATAGCCAAAAAGGAGGGCGCAAAGGAAAACGAAATCCTTTTGGGGAACGGGTCGGACGAGATCATACAGACGCTTATAATCTCTCTTTGCGATCCCGGATCGAAAATCCTCGTCCCCTCCCCTACTTTCTCCATGTACGCAAATATCGCCTTTTACCTCAACGTGGATACGGTCGAAGCGCCGCTGAATGACGACTGGAGCCTCGACATAGACAGAACAATATCGCTTATCAAAAAGACCGCGCCCAAAATTGTTTTTATAGCGTCGCCCAACAACCCCACAGGCCATAAATATTCTCGCGCAGATATCGACGCCGTTATCGACCAGGCGCCCGGCCTTGTCGTGATAGACGAGGCGTATATAGATTACTCAAAAGAGCCGGTCGGCCTGCTATACAAAGACAGGCCCAATGTCGCTATCATGCGCACTTTTTCAAAAGCGGGACTGGCCGCCTTAAGGCTCGGCTACTTGATGGCCGACGCAAGACTGACCGCGCAGGTGAACAAGGTGAGGCTTCCCTACAACATAAACTCCGTGAGCCAGGCCGTTACAGCCGAAGTCGTAAGAAGCTGGGACTCGCTTACTCCCATGTTCGACGCTGTTATAAAAGAGCGCGAGCGTGTCTTCGGAGAATTAGAATCTATCGACGGCGTTTCTCCCTGTCCGTCAACAGCCAACTTCACGCTGATGAAGATCGATGACGGGGCCGGGGATGTGTATGACCGGCTGATAAAAGCGGGCGTAAGGGTGCGCCGGTTCAAAGGTCACGAACGCCTGGGCGATTATTTGCAGGCGACGGTGGGAACGCCGGATGAGAACAACCAGTTTCTATCCGCTCTGCGCTCGTCTGTATAAAACAATTCGCGTGAAAAAGCTCACCGTCTGCCCCTCTTGCGGCGCCGAGGTGGCCGAGTGGAAAAATCCGAAACTGACGGTAGATATCATCATCGAAGTGGGGGATAAAATCGTCCTTATCGAACGCGCCAATGAACCCTTCGGGTTCGCGCTACCGGGCGGGTTTGTCGATTACGGCGAATCGCTGGAGAATGCCGCCGTCCGGGAGGCAAAAGAAGAGACGGGGCTGGATGTAAAACTTAAACGGCAACTTGGCGCCTACTCCGATCCAAAAAGAGACCCGCGCCAGCACAACGTGTCTGTAGTTTTCCTCGCCGCAGCGGATGGCGCTCCGATAGGCGCTGACGACGCCAAGTGCGCCGCGCTTTTTAGTAAAGACGACATACCGGCGCTTGCGTTCGACCACGACAAGATTCTGGCCGATTACTATGCAGGGAGAGAGAACCAGCCCTGTGAAAGCTGACACACATCAGGAGCCGACGAAACATAGTCGTCTTTTTCATTTTCAAAACCACTTCTTTTAACGCTCGCCGGGGTGTTATTCACCCCGGCGCCAGACCTACCCGAACTGCGGGGTGAAGAACACCCCGCAGAGCATAAAAGCTTTTCCTCTCCCTTGAAGGGAGAGGGCAGGGTGAGGGTGTATAAGAAGGCCGTATCCTTGCGGTCACGCGAGGGCGCGCGACTCTCACGAA
>UOGB01000046.1_pt1 | contig 19940 bp, 14 predicted proteins | sample 1989701 | NCBI WGS metagenome assembly UOGB01 (sample SAMEA4712198, study PRJEB27164) | hydrothermal vent metagenome | biome: marine basaltic hydrothermal vent biome; feature: marine hydrothermal vent; material: mineral | place: Pacific Ocean | collected 2011-06-14/2011-07-23 | depth 1691 m
ACGAAGGCCGGGCTGAAACGACGAGCTTAACAACTGCTGATACAACCAGCGGATTGGTGTTGGCCGCCTGCTCCGGCAGACGATCCCATGCGACGTTAGGTTTTATGACAACTTTATCGCCGGGGCTGATAAACTTTTCTATCCCGCCCAGTCTGTCCACTGCCGCTTTTACCATCATGTCAGGATCGGCTCCATGGGCGATAACCATTCTTGGATAGTTTGCGCCGGGATTGATCCTGAAATCAGGCAGTGTATAAATTTTCTCCGGCGTGTGAAGTACAGGATCGTCGCTGTAGGCGGCCCAGGTGAGCGCCGAAGCGCCGACGGCTCCAGCTCCCAGCGCGCCCATCCGGTTTAAGAACTGGCGCCGGTTTAAAAGCTGTTTTTGGGTCTCTTTAATTTTCGAAGTCACTTTTCACCGCCTTTGGCGACTACTTCCTTCAAAAAAGCGAGTCGATCTTTGTCGCTTTCAAGTCCGGTCACTCCGATAAACTCCGAGCCGACTCTCGCCATGCTCCACACGCCTTCATATTTGTCCTGAATTTTCCAGCCTTTGGCCGAGTCTATTGAAAATGAATCGACCTGGACTCCGGTCTCATCATAAAACGATAGCATTCGCTCTATAAACCGCTTTTTATTTTCCGGCGTGACAAGAAATGCGGTGAACTTTTTTTCGCCTCTTTTATATTTGTACGTGAAGACATTGGTCATAAAATCGAGACCCATATAATTATTGCTGACGTAACCCCCGCTCCCTTTCACGGCGCCAGGCTCCGGGAATTTGGTAAACTGGGGAAGTTCGGTTTTAATCTCTCCGATGTTGTCTGAAATATCTTTGGCGAGGAGGTAAAGCGTCTTCATACCGTCTTTAATAAAGATGTTCAGTCTCACATAGTAGGGGCCTTTTATGAACATAACCGATTTGCCCGACTTGTAGCCGATAAACCATGCGCCGTCGAAAGCATCCAGTCCACTGGCTTCCTGGCTGATTACGCCCAGCGCTCCTCCGGTCGATCCCATATCATATATTTCCGCCACAACAGGAGGATCGCCGGCCTTCTGTTTTTTGTCGCGATATCCGGACACCGCCAGAGAGTTGAAACCAGATGAGATAAAAAACTCCGCGTGTCCATCCACATATTCGTAAAGGTTTTCTTTGGTGTAAAGCCTGATCTGTCTGTCGCGAGCCAGGGTCTTGGAAGCCAGAGGGAAAAAATGCGCAAGAGAGTTTTCAGAAGCCCTGGTAAATTCGAAAACTTCCGGGCTATATTTCTGGCCGTCGATATATATAGCCAGGGCTATGACCGGGAGAAGAGCCAATAAAAAAGCTCTTGTTATCATGTTTGAAATGATAATAACTCGTTCGCCTTCCCCATAAGCTTTCTGACCGGCAGATCGTAAGGGCACGCGGCTTCACACGGCGCCCCGGCGCAGGCGGAGCAGTTATCCGCTTTTGGCTCCATGGCGGCATAGCTTTGCATCGCCCGTTTTTCCTGATGATAATCGGAAAAATACATCTCCTGGCGCAAGATACCCGCGACATCCACATTATCAGGGCAGGCGGAGAGGCATTGCCCGCATCCGGTTCGGCAATAGCGCGATGAGTAGGCGGTCATATACCGGTCGAGAGTCAGTTGTGATTTTTTGGTAAAAGGTTGTCCCGAAGCTTCGACATAATGAGCAAGGTTACGCGCATTGCTTATGGTGACGATTAAACCCGCTATGTTGGGATTTTTCAAAACCCATTTGAAGGCCGCGTGGGCGAAAGGCTCTCCTTTAGGATCCAGACCCATCTCCTTTGCCCCGGCCAGCGTTTTCATGGCGATGACGCCAACGTTCCTTCTGCCTGCCTCCTTTATGACTTCGGGCGTGTTAGGGAATTTCATAAAGTTGTGGGCCGGCTGGATTATGTCGTAGTGTCCCGACTTTACAGCCTTCATCATCAGCTCTTCCATTCGGTTCGGCCCGTGGGACGATACGGCGAGGAAACGTACTTTGCCCGCATTTTTCAGTTTTTCAAAAGCGTTAAGCATATTTTCAGAGAAAAGACGCTCTTCGTATCCTCTGCTTTTCTCGCCCATGGCATGTACGAAAACAACATCGAGGTAGTCTGTGTTCATCCTTTTCAGGCTTCCCTCTACTGCGGAGATATAATCGCTTTGGGGATCGCCGGCATGAAGGTGGCCGGGGTAACCGCTTTTAGCGCAAAATTTGGAGGCGACACCGATCTTTGCGCGCACTCCGGGCGATTGTTTTATAAACTTGCCGAGGGTCGTCTCCGACGGGCCGTAGTCCGGGGCGGTGTCGAAATAATTAACACCCATATCTACGGCGCGGGCCACAAGAGAGGGCGATGAGAGGTCGCCGCATCCGAAAGAAATGTCGCCTATCTTAAGACCGGTTTTGCCGAGGACGCCATATTTTTTAATGGAGACCGGTTGCGTCCGCGCCACGCTCTCGCCGGGAAAACCGAGACCGGCCACGGCTGTTAACCCTGCGGATTTGAAAAAATCACGACGTTTCATCTTTTGCCTCCCGATTAAGATAAAAAGCGAAACCAATTGTTTAAAATACTATGATCCTTTTCGCGGCCTTACCTGCCCGGCGTCATCGACGCATCTCATATCGAGGCGGAACATACCGCCTTCGACTCTTCCGATTATCGGCGGGTCGAGCGCGCGGAACCATTGTTTGATCGTATCCGGGCTCATCTTTCGATGCTTTATAACCACCGATACGGACGGGATGTCCACTTCCGGAAGCGATCCGCTCCCGGCCCGGCAGATGTCGTCTACGGCAAAGACCTCCGCGTCCCCTCCGAACTCTTCTTTTAAAATTTCGACCGCCTCGCCTGCGACGGCGCGGATTGTTTCGACCGGTTTGCCCAGATGGCGAAGGGTGGGTATGGCGGATATCGCCTTATCGGGATCCTGGTATATTCTCAAGGTCGCCTCCAGGGCGCTTATTGTCATCTTGTCGAGGCGCAATGCCCTTTTTAGAGGATTTTTTCTTATCTTGTCAATGATCCCTGAGTCTCCCGCTATAATGCCCGCCTGCGGGCCGCCCAGAAGTTTGTCGCCCGATATCGTCACCACGTCCGCTCCGTCATCGAGGGTCTGGGTGATCGTTGGCTCTCCTTTTAATCCCAGTCGCTCAAGATCGATAACGGCTCCGGCGCCAAGATCGACCATGAGAGGAAGCGATTTTGATTTCGCAAGAGACTTAAGCTCGGCAAGCTCCGGCTTTGAAGTGAATCCGATTATGCGGTAATTGCTTGTATGGACGCGCAGGATAAGGGCTGTATTTTGGTTTATGGCGGTCTCATAATCTGAAAGATGAGTCCTGTTCGTTGTTCCCACTTCCTTTAAAACAGAGCCGCTTTTAGCCATGATTTCGGGGAGCCGGAACGATCCGCCGATTTCTATCAGCTCGCCTCTGGAGACGATGGTCTCTTTGCCATCCGACAACGTGTTTAACACAAGAAGAACCGCCGCCGCGTTGTTGTTGACCACAGTCGCGGCCTCGGCTCCCGTAAGCCCGGTTATCAATCCTTCCAGAATGTCGTCGCGCTCGCCTCTTTCGCCCTCTTTAAGGCTGTATTCGAGATTCATGCAGGACACTGCTGAGTCCATGGCCGCCTTGCCTGCGGCTTCGGCCAGCATGGAGCGGCCCAGGTTTGTATGTATGACTACTCCGGAGCAGTTTATGACTTTTTTAAGGAGCGGTTTGGAGCTTTCTTCTAGTTGCGACGACAGGGCGTCCATCAAGTCGTCATCGCTTTTTAAAGCGTAATCCTCACCGTTTCCTGCAGACAGAATTTCGTTTCTTATATTGTCCAGCAGTTTTCTTGTGGCGCCGACCACTCTTGTCCTGCCGTAAGAGCCTATCAGGCGTTTGCAGGAGGCAAGGCCGACAATCTTGTCTACGGAAGGGAGTTTGCGAAGCGACTTGTTTGCTGTCATCCGGGTCAGCCATGAATATGTTTAATGGTATAAGGCTATGTAACACTGGCATTATATACAAACATGGGCGGATATGTAACCTGACAGGCGCAGGCTGACTGTGATCGATACAAGAAAAGATTATCTGAAGATAAGCTCGATCCGGTTGTTGACGCCCAGCTTTCGGTAAATCGCTTTGAGGTGTTGTTTTACCGTGGCGTGAGTTATGCCGAGACTCGACGATATCGCGTTGTTGTCATAACCTGAGCGGATCATATCCACGATCTCTTGTTCTCTGGATGAAAGCGAGGATGATGGGCCATTGGAGAAACCTGAAAACTGGTTGTCGATAGCTTCAAGAAGATCGGGAACAGGGAGCTGGATTTTCAGGAAACCGTCATGCTGAAACAAAGACGGCTCCGGGAAGTAATATCCGGTCGCCTGGATAAGGTGGTCGCAAAACAGCTTGAGCCTTAAACTGATGGCCGTCAGCTCGCTGGATCGGCCTTTTCCAAAAGATTTCGAGCTTTTGGCCGTGAAACTAATGACATGATCGTTGGCTGAGGCGGGGGGCGAATCTGGTTTCAGGTTTTCGATTATTACGGGGCTCTGGCTTTTCATCGCATACAGCTCAAAAAGAATTTTTGAAATTGTCCGGCCTACCAGCATAGGATTTGTCGCTTTAACGTTAACTGTTTTCTCAACCCGGTTTTCAATCTTCATCGGAGGAAAATTCTGTGACTCGATCACGTTCTGGACGATTTGCCACAAAGCGGCGTCGCATAACCAGTCGCTGTTAAAGTGGGCAGGGCTCTCCTCCCCGCCGTTCGCCATATAAGGAGAGGCTATTTTCAAGAGGCGGCTTGTGTGTATTTCCGTTTCATTCGGGGAGAGCGACGCGCCGTTTGAATAAAGGCGCACAAGGGCGTTATTGGCCTGCTGTACTCGCACAGCCGTTAAAAGAGTAACGTCCGAATTTTCGCGTGTTACAAAGCACCGTCCCTCAAGAACCGGCGCTTCGGCGCAATCGGGGCACGATCCGTTATCTTTCTCCGTCAGCCAGGAGCATTTATAAACGCGACTGCTTTCGTTAAGATTAACGATATCCAGCATCCGCTGGTTGAGAAAGATTATTTCTCCCGATTTGGAGACAATGCTGGCCGGCAAAGGAGCCGTCTGCAAGAACTCAACGACCTTGCCAAACATGCCGTCGGCGCTATTTGCTTTTATCATCCTGCCCTTCAAAGCCCCCTTTTATCTGATCGTTTGGTCTCAAGCGCTCAATTGTTAATTCCTTGCTAGCTATTAGTAATATTATAACTAATTAGTGTAAATGTCAATACTCTTTTTGGAGGAATGTTGAAGCTAATGAAATTTTAAGGAAAAAAAAACGCTCTGTCTGCGGGTTGGATAAAAAAATCTAAGGGGGGATATCTAACAGGCCGCTGAAAAAGCCAGGGAAGGACTTTTTCAGTACACTGCTAATGTTTCATATGAGTTTTCAGCTTCCGGACGCTCCTTACGACACTCGATTCACGGTCTTTCAAAATAGCCGATATCAGCTCATTGGGCCGAACGGCCGGTTTATCCGCGATTGATGTTTTATACTTTAATGAGTTGGTTTGCTTGTCGAATACGATTTTATCTACCAGGAGCCGTACATCGATATTCTTCCCCCCCGGCTCTCTTTGGACAACAACGGATTGATTGTTATTAAAAACGGTCACGGCGGAAAACAGAGAATCGGGATCGAGGCTTTCGTCGAGAACAAGCTCGAAATCGGCGCTTTTAATCGAGGACGATATCGATTTTTCATTCAATGGTATCGCGCGCCCGGCGATGAATTGAAAGCCGTCGGGAAGCGCCCGGTTGATCTTGTCTATAAACGATTCCGGCTCCACTCTGCAGGTAAGCTCCAGGTCGATCATCTCATCCTCGCTCTGGACGCCGACAGGCAGGGCGGGCCCAAAAGATATTCTTGGATGGGGGGAAAACCCTTCCGAATAGGCCAATGGCGCATTGACTACCCGCAGAGCGCGCTGGAAGATAGATTGAACTTCGAGCTGGGAAAAGAATCTTGCGTTTTCAACTTTACGGAACGCGAGGCGCAACTTGAACCTCTCTGCTGTATGTCTCTTTTTTTCCGGCGCAGTCGCGGCTTGCGGCGACTCATACGGCTTGAAACAGGTTTTAGGGTCGATACCGCATGTCAGACACTTGCCCAATTTACAATCGGCGGTCAACTCCCCTTTGCGGGCCAGGGCAAGCTCTCCTAAGAAGTACTTTTTGGTAAGCCCTGTTTGAATATGCTCCCAGGGCAGGGTCTCGTCGTCGTCAAAATCGCGGTTCGCGTAAAACGACGGGTTGATACCGGCTTTGGCGAACGCCTGAACCCATTGCCCGAAGTCGAACCGCTCGGTCCATGCGTCGAGTCTGCGCCCCATCTTGTACGCTTGCTCCAATACACGGTCAAGGCGCCTGCCGCCTCTTGCGAAGACAGCTTCGAGGTGGCTCGCCTCCGCGTCGCTCCACTTGAACTTCAGCCTTTTGTTCGGCCGTATCATTTCAAAAAGCTTTTCTTTTTTGGCGCGGAGGTTTTCGATGGTGTCCTGTCCTGTCCATTGAAACGCCGTATGGGCTTTCGGGACGAAGTTGGAGACGCTTATGGTGATAGCGCTAAACCGCCGTTTTTCAATTTTCAGTTTGTCGAGACGCAGAGCAAGGTCATAGATCGCTTCGATGTCTGCGTCGGTTTCGGTGGGCAGGCCGATCATGAAATAAAGTTTTAACGAGCGCCACCCGGCTGAAAGCAGGCGTCTTGCCGTATCGATAATTTCCTCGTCGGTCACTTTTTTATTTAATACATTGCGAAGCCTCGTTGTTCCGGCCTCGGCGGCTATGGTGAATCCGGATCGGCGCGATTTTCCTAACTGCTCTACTATCTCTTCGGTGACGCTGGCCGGTCTCATCGACGGCAAGGAGACCGATACACGCTCGCCCTCGTACTTGTCCATAAGGCCCGCTAACAGCTCGGTTATTTTCGAGTAGTCCCCGGCGCTAAGCGAAGTGAGGGATATGTCTGAATAGCCGGTGTTTTTTAAAGCTTCCCCGAAAATTCTGATTACCTCCTCCGGGCTTCTCTCCCGCGCCGGCCTGTATGTGGAGCCGGCCTGGCAAAATCTGCAACCCTGGGTGCACCCTCTGTCAATCTCGACGTTGAGCCTGTCTTGAACTGGTTTGCCGAAAGGGACGACCATTTTTACGGGAAAAATAGAATCGGCAAGATCCGGCAAGGTTATGCGGGAGGGATTCTCGATCCAGTCGTATACCGGAAAGATTTTCGTTATTTCCCCGCCTGGCTTATACTCCACGTCAAAAAGGGAAGGGACATACAGGCCAGGGATTTTGGCGAGCCGCTCCAGTGTTATTTTTCTCCCTTCGTTTTTTGAGCGTAAAACTTCACGAAGAATTAAAAGCGTAAGCTCCTCTCCGTCTCCCAGCGCGAAAACGTCGAAAAAAGATGCGATAGGCTCTGGATTATAGACACCCGCGCCTCCTCCGACCACTATGGGGGCGTCGTCCCCGCGCTCATCCGATCGTAAAGGGATATTTGCAAGGTCGAGAATCCACAGGATGGTGGTGTAAGACAGCTCATACGGAATTGTAAACCCGACAACGTCAAATTCTTTAAGCGGTTTTTTCGATTCCAGGGACATCAGCGGCGCGCCTTCTTTGCGGATCGCCTCCGCGAAATCCTCATCGGGAGCGAACACTCTTTCGGCGGCCAGATCAGGTTCGGCGTTTATAATGCCGTAGAGGATTTTAAGGCCCAGATGGGACATGCCGATCTCGTACAGGTCGGGAAAGACAAGGGCTATGGAGGCTTTTATTTTCGACGGGTCTTTATGAGATGAGTTTAGCTCTGTTCCCAGGTACGACGAGGGGCGCCTGACCGATTCCAGAATCCGCCCGAACCTGTCCCTTCCGATCCTACTCAACCCTGTACCTGCCCAGCGAGACATTCAGGGCTAGTCCCACGCCGATGAAGTTAGTTAATAGAGACGATCCGCCGTATGAAATGAAAGGAAGGGGAATGCCCACGATAGGAAAAAGTCCGAGAGTCATCCCGATATTATAGAAAAAGTTGAAAGCGATCATGCTCACAACTCCGACGACGACCAGCGATCCGAACTTGTCGTTTGCATGGAGGATCACTTCGATAAAACGCATTATAAACAGAAAGAAGATAGCGATTAAAACCAGCGATCCGACAAACCCGACCTCTTCTGAGAAGACTGAAAAGATAAAATCGGTGTGTTTGGCCGGCAGGAAATTAAGCTTGCTTTGCGTTCCCTCGAAAATTCCTTTTCCCCACATGCCGCCGGAGCCGATTGCTATTTTCGACTGGATTATATGGTAGCCATGCCCCATAGGGTCGGCTTCGGGGTTGAGAATGCCTAATATCCGCTCTTTTTGATACGGTTTTAAGAGAAACCAGAACGCCGGAGCGAGAAGGGCCAACGCTCCTGTCGCTTTTAAGATCAGTTTGCGGCTGATACCGTTAAAAAAAGCTATGCTTACGAAAAGGATCATGTAGATAACGGCGGTTCCAAGATCTGGCTGTTTCGCGACGATCAGGAACGGTATCGACACAAAAATGAACGGTTTTATCAGGTCGCGCGCGCCGAGGTTTCCCTCTTTTCGCATATCGTCAAAAATCCTGGCGACAAATATAATCACGATGATCTTCATCAGCTCCGAAGGTTGGAGGTTGAATCCGTACATCGAAATCCATCTTTGCGAGCCACCGATGATCCGGCCCGAATAATTTACGCTTACAAGCGTAATGACACCGGCGAAATAAAGGGGATAGGCCATCCTTTCGATAAACCGGTAATCAATTAAAGTGACGGCGCCCATAACCAGCAGGGACACGCCGATCCAGTATATCTGACGAATGTAGAGCCCGTGCAAGAACGGAGATCCGCTCTGGAGGTTGGCGCTGTATATGGAGACGACTCCAAAAGCGCAAAGTAAAATGGTGATTACAAGCAGGGTCGTGTCGAAATTGCGCCAAAAACTTCTTTCCAGATATTCGCCTTGGCTCATCAGTGAATATTCTCCGTCACATGGCGTTCATCGCCGGCTCCGATCTGTTTTTCAGCTCCGGTTTTCTCAATACCGTCAAGGTAGGCGTCCATTATCCGCTGGGCTATAGGCGCCGCCGCCTCGCCTCCGTGTCCTGCGTGCTCGGCGATTACGGCAACCGCTATTTTAGGGTCATCATAAGGCGCGAAAGAGACGAACCACGCATGGTCTCGGAATTTGAGCTTCAGATCCTTGTTTTCCACAGGATCATCCTTCTTCATCTGGATAACCTGCGAAGTGCCGGTTTTTCCGGCGTAAGAGTATGGACCGTTACGCAATCTCCAGGCCGTTCCATGAGGGGCCGCCACCACCCCTCTTAACGCCTCGCGGATTATCCGGATGGTGTTAGGTGAGATATTCATAGGCTCGCGGCCTGAGTCGTTCTCACTTTTATTTTTCTGGCCGGGGATTATCCGGGGGGGTACCAGAGTCCCCCCGTTGGCCACTGCGGCTATCATCCTGGCCTGCTGGGCTGGCGTGGTAAGCACAAAACCCTGGCCGATGGAGCATGATACAGTCTCTCCTTTAATCCACGACTCTTTACGATATTTTTTCTTCCATTGGGTTGTTGGCATAAGACCTTTTTTTTCAGGGCCAATGTTGATTTTCGGATAACGCCCCAGCCCGAAGATGTTGGCGTAGCGCGCGATTTTGTTTATCCCTAGTTTTAAACCGGCGTTATAGAAAAAAACATCGCATGACTGGATAAGGGCGTCCCGAACGGTCATCGAGCCATGCCCTCCTCTCTTCCAGCACCTGTACGTTCGTCTGCCCAGCCTGAAATGACCGGGACAATAAAACGTAGAGCTCTCGTTGATGATCCCCTCCTCAAGCGCGGCGGCGGCGACCACGATTTTGAAAGTCGATCCTGGTGGATACTGGCCCTGGGACAACCTGTTTTGCAACGGATGAAATTCATCTTTTACAAGGGACTTCCAGTCCTTTGCCGTTATCCCCAGCGCGAACGTGTTTGGATCGAACGACGGTTTGCTGACGTAAGCCAGGATTTCTCCCGTATCCGGATCAATAGCCATGGCGGCTCCCATTTTTCCCTCGAACGCTTTTTCTGCGGCGGCCTGAGTCTTGTAATCGATGGTTATACGCAGGTCTTCTCCGCTTTTGGGCGGCTCCTGCCCCAAAAGCTTTAACTGTCTTCCTGTAGCGTCAACTTCAATTCTTTTCAAACCTTTTCGACCCCGAAGCCTCTGCTCGTACTTTTTCTCGATTCCATACTGGCCCACAAAATCGTTACGTGAATAGACAGATTCTGTGTCTCTGGCAAGTTGTTTAGGAGTGATTATGCTCAGATACCCAAGAAGGTGGCTGGCGATATCGTTGTGGATGTAGTTTCTTATGGCCTTTATTTCCAGATGGACACCTGGCAGATCAAGCCTGCGCTCCTCTGCGAACGCCACTTGTTCGCGGGTAATGTCCCGTTTTATCACCACCGACTCGAAAGAGCGGGCCTTTTTTATCTCTTCGAGTTTTTCTTCCATATCGAACTCAACACGCCTGTTTAGAAGCTCAAGAGTCTTTTTTGGGTTTTCCAGATCCTCAGGGATTACCGAAAGCTGGAACGACGGACGCGAATCTACCAGCGCGTCGCCGTTACGGTCCAGAATCTTGCCGCGCCTCCCGTCGAGCGTCACCTGGCGTATCCGGTTGTTCTCCGCCCTGTCGGAGAGCGCGGAATGCTGGATGATCTGCAGGTGCCACAGCCTGATGACGATTACCGTAAAGCCCAATATGACAAGCAGGGCGAAGATGGCGCTTTTGCTTTTTCTATGCTCTAAGAATTCTTCCCATTCTGTTCGGGTGTTATACATCACGTATCTAGAGCATGGCCATCCCTTTTTGGGATGGATAAGAGCTGAGCTTGTCGTAAATGATTTTCTTTATTTCCCCAAGCCTCGCTTCGCTTTGGGCCTCGAAACGAAGCACCAGGACCGGCTGGGTGTTCGATGCGCGGATCAATCCCCAGCCATCGCCAAAATTGACTCTGGCCCCATCAATATCAATCACTTCATGTGAGTTTTTAAAGTATTTTGTGATGTCAGCCACAAGGTCGAATTTCACATTGTCCGGGCAATCGATCCTGATTTCAGGGGTATTAAAAACAGTTGGCGTATCGGCCAGGAACTCTGAGACTTTCATGCCGGTCTCAGACATGATTTTCAGAAATCTGGCGGTGGCGAAAATGGCGTCGTCATAGCCGAAATATCCGTCCTTAAAGAAAATGTGGGCGCTCATCTCGCCAGCCAGCTCGGCGCCCTCTTTTGAAAGGCGCGCCTTTATAAGAGAATGGCCCGTAGCGTTTATAAGGGGCCTGCCACCTCGTTTTTTAATATCGTCTTCAAGGTTTTGCGAGCATTTAACGTCGTAGACGATAGCAGAGCCCGGTTTGCGGCCGAGGATATCCCTGGCGAAGATCATCATAAGTTGATCCCCAAATAAAATCCCGCCTTTTTCATCCACCACCCCTATCCGGTCGGCGTCGCCGTCATAGGCGAACCCGGCGTCGGCTCCTGTCTCTTTAACCTTGGCGATAAGGTCTTTGAGGTTATCGGGAACCGTCGGATCCGGGTGATGGTTCGGAAAAGAGCCGTCCACATCGCAAAACAGCTCTATCACATCGCACCCAAGGTCGCGCATGAGCGCCGGAGCGAAAATCCCGCCGCATCCATTGCCAGAGTCGATTACGATCTTCATACCCCGTTTCAGGGAGATTTTTTCTTTGACCATATTCAGATAATCTTCGATGACATCTGCTTGCGACATCGAGCCTGCGCCCGATTCAAAATCTTTTTCCTCTATCATGCCGGAAAGCGCCCGTATGCCGTCGCCGTAAATCGAGCTTTTGCCCAGGTTGAGCTTGAATCCATTAAACTCCGGCGGATTATGAGAGCCGGTTATCATCACGCCGCCGTCCGGATTTAAATGATGCAGTGAGTAATAGAGAAGAGGAGTCGGTACGAGGCCGATGCTGATTACGTCTATTCCTGCGCCCATGATTCCTTTTGAAAGGTTCTTTAACAGTTCGCCGCACGACTGGCGGGCGTCATGCCCGATCGTCACTTTTTCGCCGCCGTCCCGCTTGACCACCGTCCCGAAAGCGCGCCCGATGTTTTCGACCACTTCCGGGGTCAGGTCATCTTTCACAACCCCCCTGATGTCGTATTCTCTAAAAATCTCTTTATTCATAAATAAACCTTAAGTTAAGACCGCTTCGCCGCTTTGAGCGAAAAAGCCGGTTATAAGCCTCTTCAAAGAATTTTTATCCGCAGTTTTATTGGCCGCCTCGCGAAACCTCGCGCCGCCCTGGATTCCTTTAGTGTAATAGCCGATCAGCGTTCTTATTTTTCTGACGGCTCTTCGCTCTCCGTAATAGACGGTCATCATGTCGAGATGCCGCAGTATAACAGTTTCCATTTCTCCGACGGTTATTTTTCCGAAGCTCCCGGCGCTGTTATATTCGTTAAACTGCCGGAATATCCAGGGCGCGCCGAGCGCTCCTCTTCCTATCATCACGAACGCGCACCCGGATGATTCGAGCAGGCTCGCCGCCTGTTCGCAAGTTCTGATATCTCCATTGCCAATGACAGGAATATCCACACTTTCCGCCACTTTTGAGATAAGCCCCCAGTCCGCAAGGCCCGAATAGCCTTGCGATGCGTATCTTCCATGCACTGTTATGGCGGCGGCGCCAGCGCCCTCCAGAGATTTCGCCATTTCGACGGCGTTCACGCTTTTTTTATCCCAGCCTGTACGTATTTTCACAGTCACCGGTTTTTTTACCGCCTTTGAGACAACGGCTGTGATCCGCTCCGCTTTTTTGATGTCTGTAAGAAGGGCGGCGCCCCCGCCTGTTTTCGTGACTTTTTTGACAGGACAACCGAAGTTCAGGTCGATGATATCGCAATCGGTTTCGTCCACTATCTTCGCGGCCTCCATTAAAATATCCGGCTCGCCGCCGAAAATCTGGGCCGCCACCGGCCTCGGCTCGCCCGGCTGTGGGAGCATCCCGGTTGTTTTCTCCGATTCATGGACAAGGGCGTTTGCGCTTAATAGCTCCGATGTGACCATCCCTGCGCCATATTCCATGACCAGAGCGCGAAAAGGCCGGTCGGTGATCCCGGCGATAGGCGCCATAACAGCCCGCGATCCGATTTTTATTTCTCCTATTCGCATAGTTTTAATTGTGAATGATATTGATCAGTCTTTTCAAGAGAGGGTTATAATAACAGTTACTTTAAGGTAATTGTATAAGATTGGAGAAAAACTCTGTGAAGAAACGAAAAGAGCAAGGACAAGGGATTATTAAAAGTATTAACCAATACGCAGAAGCATACAAGAATCTTGAAGACATTCAATGCCAGGAAAAATGGTTAATTAAAGGCGATCAAAAAACAGGTGTTATTGGCATGTTTTCGTACATTATCGGGAAGCGCCTGGTACGCCTGGCGAAAGCGTTGAGTGGTGTGAGAAATCACAACTTCTCAGTGTCAAGCGATTCAGCGCGGCCTTCTTTAAGTTCTGTTAACGCCTCATCGGCCAACCGCTCAAGTTGACCTTCAGATTCTTTGAGGGTTTTAGACCATTGTTTTTCCGATTCAAGCTCTCTCTGAAGCACTTCGGCCAACACATCTTGCTCTGATTCGGGTAGCAGAGAAATTTTTTGTAGGGTTTTTTCCAGAAGAGCGGATAGAGACATCTAATTGTTTCCAACGACAAAATAATAATAATAATTCAAACATAGTTTACTATATTTAGACAAATTAAGCATCTGAGTTACCGCTCATGCTAATGGAGAGGTTTCCTTAATAATATGATATCGATTTACGGTCTTGAAAAAGTTTTAGCCAATGCGGAGCAGGGCAAAGGCCCCGTATCCGCCAACGGTCTTACCATTTCGGTGAAGGGACTGCTCACCGCGTCTCTTGCCCGCAGGATCGGCAGGCCTCTTGTGGTGGTGTGCGACAAGGCTGGCCGCGCGGAGGAGTTTTACGAGACGCTGAAGTTTTTCATGCCGCCTGTTGAAGACGATGAAGACACGCTACCGCTATTATATTTTCCCCCGTGGGAGATTCTCCCCTACGAGAATCTGTCGCCTCATCCGCAGATATCGGGCCAGCGTCTGCTCACGTTAACGAAAATTCTGGAAAACAAAAAGAATTTTATCCTTGTCACGGCGGTGGAGGCGATAGCCAGGAAAACTATCCCGCGTGACGTCTTAAGTAACTCCCGGTTGAAAATAGAGCGGGACGACAAGATGGATATCGAGCCGTTGGCCGATCACCTGGCCGAGCATGGCTACAGGCGCGTCGGTCTGGCCGAGGAGCGGGGTGAATTTTCGATCCGGGGCAATATTGTCGATATATACGACGGCGCAGGCGATTATCCGGTAAGAGTGGAGTTCGACGGCGACAAGGTAGAGTCGATCCGTCTTTTCAATCCTTACAACCAGAGGTCGAAAAAAGAAGTCAAGTCGTACACTTTTCTTCCGTTCAGGGAGGTCTTTTACGAAGGCGTGAGCCTTGAGACATTATCGTCCGGATATACACGCCTGCTCGAAAACCCTGGAATCAGCGAAGGAAAGGGGGGGCGTATTCTGGAGTTGCTCAAATCGAGAGTATTTTTCAGCGGCATAGAAAAATTTCTGCCGCTCTTCTACGGCGAAGCCCACTCTCTTTTCGATTATCTACCCGGCTCGGCGGCCCTGATCCTCGACGAGCCGGATAATTTAAACTCTCACCGTGAGAAATTCTATAGCCTTATCGAAGACAAATATTCGGAAATGACGCTAAGCCAGGAGCCGGTCCCGCCGCCTGACCAGCTTTTTCTTTCTGAAGGGGAGTTAACTGGAATAATCGATAAAAAGGCATTGCTCAACCTGGGCGAGCTTGCCGTATCTGAAGAGGATGAATCGTCTTTCGTAATTTCCACCAGCGCGCCGCGCAGGTACAAAGGAGATATCGGCTCGTTCATCGACGAGCTACACAAAAGAGTGGATGACGGTTTTTCAATAGTGATGGCTACAGCGACCGAAAAAGGGGCGGAGACGCTCGATAAGACACTTAAAGACAACGAGCTTGGCGCAAGGCGGCTTGAGCCGGACGAGTGGGCCTCTTTACTGGATCAGCTTTCAAAGAGCCAGCCGTCTCTTTTTGAGGGCAATCTGTTTGTAACCGTCGGCAAAGTAGCCGAAGGATTCGTGATCGGGCCGGATAAATGGATGCTGATAACAGAAGATGAAATCTTCGGCAAAATACGTCAAGCGCTACACCGGGGCAAATCGCGTCCGCGAACTTTTGGCGCCAGTCTGTCGGAGCTTAAAACCGGCGACATTGTCGTGCATCGCGCTCACGGGATAGGACGCTACATCGGCTCCAAAGAGATGATAATAGCCGATAACACCGACGAGTACCTGGAGATTGAGTACGCCGAAAGGCAAAGGCTCTACGTCCCGATGCATTCCATAGAGCTTGTCAGAAAGTTCACCGGCGGCGGAGCGGACAGCGAGCCGCCCTTAGACAGGATGGGCGGCGTGACATGGAGAAAAACCGTCGGCAAAGTAAAGAAAAGCCTTCTTGAGATGGCCGATAAGCTTCTCAAAGTATACGCCGCCAGAAAGCTTGACAAAGGGTGGTCGTTCAGTCCTGAAACAGCTTTTCATAACGAATTCGCCGACACGTTCGAGTTTGACGAAACCGAAGACCAGTCCGCCGCCATAGGCGATATATTGGCCGACATGGAAAAAAGCAGGCCTATGGACAGGCTCGTATGCGGCGACGTGGGTTACGGCAAGACCGAGGTGGCCATGCGGGCCGCCTTTAAGGCCGCCTACGACGGCAGACAGGTGGCCGTCCTGGTGCCAACGACGCTTCTTGCGCAACAGCATTACCAATCGTTTTCCGAAAGGTTCAAGGCGTTTCCGGTCAACGTCGAGGTTTTAAGCAGGTTCAAAACCAGGAGCGAGCAGAAAAAAATTGTAGAGAAGACATCGTCCGGTGAAGTGGACGTTCTGATCGGCACGCACAGATTGCTACAAAAAGATATCAGCTTTAAAAATCTGGGGCTTGTGATTATCGACGAGGAGCAGAGATTCGGCGTCAAGCATAAGGAAAAACTTCGAAGCATGCGCCACAGCGTTGATGTTCTTACCCTGACCGCGACCCCCATACCACGCACCCTTCACACGTCGATGCTGGGGATAAGGGACCTTTCGGTGATAGACACGCCTCCGCCGGAGCGCCAGTCTATCCGGACGTTCATAGTTAAATTTTCCGACAAGACGATACGCGAGGCGTTATTGAGGGAGCTCGACAGGGGAGGGCAGGCGTTTTTCGTCCACAACAAGGTTAAATCTATTCATAGCATAGCAAGTTACATAAGCAAACTGGTTCCAGAGGCCCGCGTAGCCGTCGCGCACGGGCAGATGCCGGAAAGAGAGCTTGAGGATGTAATGCTTGATTTCGTGGATAGGAAATATGATGTTCTTGTATGCACAACCATTATTGAATCAGGGCTGGATATCACTTCGGCCAACACCATCATAATAAACAGGGCAGACCATTTCGGGCTTGCCCAGCTCTACCAGTTGAGAGGACGGGTGGGCAGGGACCGTCACCGCGCATACGGCTATATGCTTGTGCCGGGAGTCGCCGCGCTTACCGTGCAGGCGCGCAAACGATTAAAGGCCATAGAGGAGCTTAGCGAGCTTGGAAGCGGGCTGAGGCTGGCTCTCAAGGATATGGAGATTCGAGGCGCGGGCAACCTTCTGGGATCGCAACAATCTGGCCAGATAAACGCCGTAGGTTTCGATACATACTGCGAGATGCTCGAAGATACGATCCGTGAGCTTAAAGGCGAGAAGGTGGAAGAGAAGGTGGAAGTTACTATGAACTTGAGTTTCAAAGGCAGGATAGCGCCGGAGTATGTCCCCGATCTTACACAACGTATCGATCTTTATAACCGGGTCGGGTCGGTCACATCCGTAGACCGGATCAATGATATTAAGGAGGAGATGATCGACAGGTATGGGCCTGTGCCTGAAGAGACGGAAAAGCTTTTGGCGGTGGCGATGCTAAAGGCGCTGGCTGTAGAGCTGAAAATAGAGAAAGTTGATGTGACCGGCTCAAGGCTTTATCTTGTCTTCCATCCCTCCACCGGCCTGGCGCCTGAAAAGCTGGCCGATTCGGCTTTAAAGTCTGACGACAGGTTTAAATTCGTATCCGACAGCGCGATTGAAATAACAATGAACGGCAAAGGCTGGCGGGAGAAATCGGCGGGTATGACCAGATTTTTAGAAAAGCTTGTAGAGACGCTGTGATGGGCCTGACGTTGTGCATGATAGTGAAAAATGAAGCTTTAAACCTTACCGCCTGCGTAGAGTCTGTCCGCTCTATAGTAGATGATATCGTCATCGTGGATACAGGCTCCTCGGACGGGACGCCGGAGCTGGCCAGGAAACTTGGCGCCAGGGTTTACAGTTTTAAATGGATCGATGATTTTTCGGTGGCGAGAAACGAGGCGCTTGAATATGTGGAGACAGACTGGATATTGAGCCTGGACGGCGACGAGAAGGTTTCCGGGAAAGATCATGCCGCAATCTTGGAATTAACCAGGGACGATAAGGTTGACGGGTATTTTCTGTCTCAGCGGCATTATCTCGATGGCGCAGGCTATGACAACTGGAAACCGGTGACAGGGCGCTACCCTGAGATGGAGGGGCGGTACCCCGCCTACACCGAAAATTTTGCTATGCGTCTTTTCAGGCGCCGCCCGGATATCGTCTACGAAGGGCGCGTTCACGAAAACGTGGCCCCCGCCGATCCGGCGAACCGGTGGGTTGTCGTCAAGACACAGATTGTTATTCATCATTTTGGCAAAGTGGGAGACAGAGCGCTTTTGGAGGGCAAGAAGCGGGCCTATCTTGAGCTTTGCAAGCTCAAAGCCGGGGAGCGCCCCGAAGATCCGAAAGCGTGGTTCGAGCTTGGCATTCAACTTCATGAGCTGGGGGATTTCGAAGGGTGCCTCTCGCCGTTTGAGAAATCGCTGGAGCTAAATCCCGCCGACTCGAACCCGGCTTATTACATAGGCAACGCCAACTACAAGCTAGAACGGTATCTAAAAGCCCGCGAATATCTGGAGAAGGCTTTAAAGCTTGATCCAAAAAACGCCGACGCTCTTGTGAATCTCGCCGGTGTGGAGCGGCGCGAGGGAGACGTTGAAAAGGCCCTGGATTTATTTGGCCGGGCTATCGCCGTCCAGAAAAACATGTTCGCCGCCTGGTACAATAAAGCCGCTCTTCTTTTAAGCGAAGGGAGGAACGAAGAGGCGGAGCCATGTTTTGACGAGGCTTTGAGGCTGGTTCCGGGCTACACATATGCGTTGTTCGGGCAGTGGCAAAACGAAGTGGCGCTCGGAAAATTCAGGCAGGCTTGCGATATGATGTTAGAATGGCTCAAGAAAAAACCTGAGCTTGGGCATATGGTCGTAACAGCAGTACAAAACCATCTTAACCGCCGTGATTACCAGAGCGCTGTGGAATCGCTGAGACCTATCGCAGGCTTGATCGCAAGCTCCGACGGATACGCCGCTTTGGGGGCTGGCCTGCTTGGCCTGGGAGAAACCGGCACAGCGGAGCGGCATCTTGAAAGAGCCATCGCCATGGACAAGAAAAACAACTCTGCGCGTGTCAACCTCGCCCAGCTAAAAGAGCTTAAACAAGGCGGCAAAAAGGCGGCCATAGCTTTATACAGGGACGCGCTTTTATACGATCCGGATAACGAACTATGCCGAAAAAGACTCTCCTATTTGCAATCGGTCTAACCGGTCTGATAGCGTTTGGTTACGGCGCCTATTTTGAGACCAGAGATGGCGGCGAAACCAGGCTGGGGCGCCCAGACGATGTAGTGGCCACTGTGGGCTCCGTCAAAATTACCGTTGGCGATCTCGACAGGGAATTTAACCGGTACAAGAACCTTTTGCGCTTTGAGGAGGCGAAATCGGCGGTGGATAACCTGAGGGTAAAAAAATCCCTTTTGTACCGCCTCATAGATGAAGCGCTTCTGTATCTTGAAGCGGAGAAGCTGGGGATTAAGGTCTCTGAAAAAGAACTGGATCTGGAATTGCGTAGCCTTTTGAGCGAATACGACCAGGCCAAGCTTGGTCTCGTCCTGGCGAAAAACGAGATGAACTTCGAGGAGTGGAAAAATGGCGTTAAAAAAAGCCTGAGAGCAAGGAAGCTTGTGGAGCGTGAAATCGACTCGAAGATTAATGTGGACGAAAAAGAGGTGAAACAGTTTTATAAAAAAAACTCCGATCAGTTCAAGTGGCCGGAGCGTGTGCGCGCCATGCAGATAATGGTTGAAGATGAGACTACGGCGGAGAGAGTGCGGAAAAAACTAACGGGTGGCGCAGACTTTGGTAAAATAGCCAGGGAATATTCGCAAAGTCCCGATTCGATGGTGGGAGGCGATCTTGGCTTCTTTGGCAGGGGTCAAATGCCGCCGGAGTTCGAGGCGGCGGTTTTCGACCTCAAGGAAGGCGAGATTTCCAGCGTGATCGAATCGATATACGGGTTCCATCTGTTCAAGGTCGTAAAAAAAGAAAAGCCGCGCGGCATGAAATATAAAGAGGCGCGTGACAGGATAAACCAGCTTTTGCTGGAAAGAAAAAGAGAGAAGGAATTTAAAAATTGGATCAAACAATTAACGGAAAACAACACGATTTCCATAAATCGGGAAGTTCTATCAGAAATATCCTCCTGAGCCTGGTTTTTGTCGCCCTGGCTCACGCTACGGCGTTCGGGGAGATAACGAACCGTATTGTCGCCAATGTCAATGGCGA
>UOGB01000233.1_pt1 | contig 18458 bp, 12 predicted proteins | sample 1989701 | NCBI WGS metagenome assembly UOGB01 (sample SAMEA4712198, study PRJEB27164) | hydrothermal vent metagenome | biome: marine basaltic hydrothermal vent biome; feature: marine hydrothermal vent; material: mineral | place: Pacific Ocean | collected 2011-06-14/2011-07-23 | depth 1691 m
TATTAAAAAAAGAGTTTTTAGGTCTTCTGTTTTGGCATTTAATGTCGGTCTAGAAATATGGATCGCCCATAAGCGCGCTACGTTACAACCTCCCTTACCGCATAGAGACCTGTGTCTCATCGAAAAACCGGACTTCGATCGACCCGCCCGCCGGTATCTCTTTTACACCAGCAGGGATGTACATCAACCCGTCCGCCCTGGTCATCGCGGCGAAGTGACCGGAGCCGTGATACGCTACCTGGCTTGCGATAAATTGTGAGCCATCCCACTTAAGCGCAACGGGGACATACTCATCCCGGCTATCGTTCTTGCGGATAAATTCGCTCTTTAGCGTGGCCCGCGCCATCATGCCGTCGTAAGCGGGGAGCCTTGAAAACCTGCGGATGGCGGGCTTTATGAAAAGCTCGAATATCACCATCGAAGAGACCGGGTTGCCCGGAACGCCGAAGACATAGTGGTAATCTTTTGTGGCGCCAAACATCACCGGTTTGCCCGGCTTGATTTTCACTTTATGAAACAGCAATTCGTAGCCCGTTTCTTTTACTATCTTCGGCACAAAATCGCGGTCGCCTGCTGAAATACCGCCTGAAATAAAAAGGAAATCGTACTTCGAGCCCTCTTCGATCTTTTCGCGTAAAGATTTATCATTGTCTCTTGCGATCCCCAACGCCACAGGCTCGATGCCCATTGCCATGACCTGGGAGAAAGTAGAAAAACCGTTTGAATTTCTTATCTGCCCCCGCTCAGGTTTTTCAGCCGGCTCAACCAGCTCATCGCCAGTGGCGACAATTGCGATCGTTGGAAGCTTGTAAACCGCAACCGGATCGTATCCAAGAGATGCGAGGACGGCCACTTCCGGCGGCCTTATGACAATTCCCGGCTCCAGCGCAAGGTCGCCTTTCCTGATATCTTCTCCCTTCGGACAGAAGTTTTTACCCGCGCCCACATCTTCATTAATTTGCGCGATTTGTCCCACATCCACGAAACCACCCGTTTTCTCCACCTGTATCACCGCGTCAGCTCCAGCCGGCAGAGGGGCGCCGGTCATTATCTTGGTTACTTCTCCGCTTTTAAGAGACACCTCCGGTAATTTACCTGCGGGAACGTCCTCGGCAACTTTATATTCGCCCGGCCCATCAGAAGAGACAACCGCGTAACCGTCCATGGTGACTCTGTTAAAAGGAGGTATGTCTATATCTGAAATGACATCTTCGGCGAGAACTCTCCCGTAGCTTTTAACAAGCCCGATTTTTTCTGTCCGGGATGTGGGCGCGACGGTTTCGTCTATAATTTTTCTGGCTTGTTGTTTCAGGATCATTTATCAGCTAAACATGACGCGCTAACTCTTGCCGTGGCATTTCTTATATTTTTTCCCGGAGCCGCAGGGACAAGGCTCGTTTCGCCCGATTTTTTTCTTCGTTCGCCGGACGGTCTCCACCTTGCCGTCTCCATCGCCCCGGTGCTCTGTCATCCGCCGCTTTTCCATAGTCCTGCTCAACGAATACTTCTCTTTGCGCGCTTCTTCCTCCGACTGCACCCGGACGCGGAAAAGCGAGCTTATGCTGTCTTCGCGTATGGTATCGATCATCTCCACAAACATCTGGCTTCCTTCGCGTTTGTATTCGTTGAGCGGATTTTTCTGGGCGTATCCGCGAAGGCCGATCCCCTCTTTGAGATGATCCATGGAAAGAAGATGGTCTTTCCAGTTGCTGTCCACGATGTTGAGGGTTATGTACTTTTCAATATCATGCCACTGCTCGGCGCCGACGATCTCTTTTTTACGCTCGATCCCCGCTTTTACCTCCTGCTCCAGTCTCTCTTGCAACTGGTCGAACATGACAGTATCGAAGCTTAGCCTGTCGGAGCCGATTGCGATGTTGTTATTTTCATCCACCTCCACATCCAAAAGGAAATGGCGCTTTAAAGCATCATGCAGGCCGGGGATGTCCCATTCCTCCGGTGTCTTGCTTTCCGGCGTATATTCGTCCATATCGATGGCCAGCACCTCGACGGCCATATCGATAATTGTCTCGTGCAGATCGGCGCCGGCGAGGATCATCTTGCGTTGCTCATATATGACTTCGCGCTGTTTGTTCATCACGTCGTCGTATTCGAGCAAGTGTTTGCGGATATCGAAGTTGTGCCCTTCAACCTTTTTCTGGGCGTTTTCTATGGCTTTGGTGACAAGCTTGGCCTCTATCGGCTCCCCTTCCTCCATCCCCAGTTTTTCCATGAGGCCGGATATCCTGTCGGAGCCGAAAATCCTTAGCAGGTCGTCTTCAAGCGAGAGGAAAAACCGCGAGGAGCCGGGGTCTCCCTGACGGCCGGACCGGCCCCGGAGCTGATTGTCGATTCGGCGCGATTCGTGGCGCTCGGTTCCTATTATGTGCAATCCGCCAGCCTTTATGACCTCCTCTTTTTCACCCTCGCATATCACTTTCAACTCTTCAAGAGTCACCTCATACTCGTCGTCGTCCGTGTCTACGCCGCGTGAAAAAGCAAGCATCTCAGGATTACCGCCCAAAATGATATCAGTGCCCCGCCCCGCCATATTGGTGGCGATTGTGACGGCGGCTTTGCGTCCCGCCTGGGCGACTATCTCCGCCTCTTTTTCATGATGCTTCGCGTTCAATACGTTGTGCTTGACCCCCCGGCGTTTGAGGAGACCCGACAACAGCTCCGATTTTTCGATCGAGATAGTTCCGACGAGCGTCGGCTGGCCCACCGCGTGTTTTTCGCACACATCGTCTATTATCGCGTTGAATTTTTCCCTTTGCGTACGGTATATAACATCCGAGTGATCTTTGCGGATCATATCCATGTTGGGCGGGATGGCAAGAACCTCCATGTTGTAAGTATTGGAGAACTCGGCCGCTTCGGTATCCGCCGTTCCGGTCATTCCGGCCAGCTTGTCGTAAAGCCTGAAGTAGTTCTGAAAAGTAATTGTGGCGAGAGTCTGGTTTTCGTTTTCTATTTTCACGCTCTCTTTCGCCTCTATCGCCTGGTGCAGGCCATCGGACCAGCGCCGCCCCGGCATAAGCCGCCCGGTGAACTCGTCCACGATGACCACCTGGTTGTCTTTTATCATGTAATCCACATCGAGGCTGAACAGGGTATGCGCCCGCAACGCCTGTTGGACGTGATGCAGAATTTCAATATTCTCCGGATCGTACAGGTTGTCTACGCTGAGGGCTTTTTCGGCCACCGCGATCCCCTCTTCGGTGAGCATCACCGCTTTGGCTTTCTCGTCCACCGTATAAAAAACGTCTTTTTTAAGAAGTTGCGGGGTTATGCGGTTTATGGTGTAGTACTTGTCGGTGGAGTCTTCGGCCTGCCCTGAAATAATCAGGGGCGTTCTGGCTTCGTCGATCAGGATCGAGTCAACCTCATCGACGATGGCGAAATTCATCTCGCGCTGAACGCACTCGTCCAGTGAAAATTTCATATTATCGCGCAGATAATCGAACCCGAATTCGTTGTTGGTGCCATAGGTGATATCGGAGTTATACGCCTCGGCGCGCTCCTCATCAGATATTCCGTGCTGAACCACACCGACGCTAAGACCCAGAAACCGGAAAATAGCCCCCATCCATTCCGAGTCGCGGCGGGCCAGATAGTCGTTTACAGTTACCAGGTGCGCGCCTCTGCCTGCAAGGGAGTTGAGGTAGAGGGGGAGCGTGGCCACAAGGGTTTTTCCCTCGCCGGTTTTCATCTCTGTTATCTTGCCTTCGTGAAGGGCCACGCCGCCTACAATCTGGACATCGAAATGCCTCATATTCAGCGTCCTTAGCGAGGCTTCCCGCGTTACCGCGAAAGCTTCCGGCAGAAGGTCGTCTAGCGGCTCTCCATTTTTCACGCGCTGTTTAAACTCGGCGGTTTTACCACGCAACTGACCGTCATCTAGCTGTTGTATTTCCGCTTCGAGCGCATTGGTGGCTTCTACGTAGGCCTGGAGCCTTTTAAGCTCCCGGTCGTTTCTGGAGCCGAAAATGCCTCTTACTATGTAACCGAGCATTAATTACCTTTCATCAAACTTCCCATTATGAATTGAATTAGCCTCTGTATCAATCTGATTTTACCCGATCATGGTTTAATGGGATAATAGATTGCGTTTAAAGTTTAAGCGAAAAGCCACGATTTTATCTGGAGCTATGCTTTAATTGTTGTTCGAAGACCTTATTATTCTGCAGAGAGCCAGGCGCCGCTTATGGATAAACTCCATATTCGCGCCAGAGCGCCAGAACCTGTTTAAACTTACGTTCCTTGGCCTGCTGACTGTTTTATTTGTGGCGGGGGACTACTGGTTTTTCCGGCGAATCCTGGTCTATTTCGATCAGATACCGGGAAACGTCAGCGAGATACTGGTCATTCAACTGCTAAACCTGCTTTGTCTTACTTTTTTCTCCATGCTGGTGTTCTCCAACGTCATAACATCGATTTCCACCATGTATATGTCGCGCGATCTCGATCTTCTCGTCTCTTCGCCTATCCCCGTTCGCGACCTGTTTTTATCAAAATATATCCTTACATTAATAAACTCGTCGTGGATGGCTGTCTTGTTCAGCATTCCTGTTTTTGTGGCTTACGGGCAGGTGAACTACGCCCCGTGGGGTTACTACGCCCTGCTCCCTGTATTGATAGCGCCGTTTCTAATAATACCCTCCGGTATGGGGATTTTGCTGACCATGTTTCTTATGCGTTTTTTCCCGGCCAAAAGAGCGCATCAGGTACTGTCGTTCGTTGGCCTGATTTTCATAGCCGGGCTGGTGATGTATTTTCGTTTTCTGGAGCCGGAGAAGTTTCTGGGGCAAGATGTGCCGGAAGCGGTCATCATTCAATTTGTCGACAAGATGAAAGCGCCCGATTACGAATGGCTCCCCTCGTCGATGATGGCTCGCGCCCTGCAACTCGGCGCATTTGGCGACTGGGAGCTGTTTTACGAAAAATTTTTCGTGTTATGGGCGGCGGCGCTCGGTGTCCTGGCCACCACCCTGATAATCGCGATGAAAATTTATTATCGGGGATGGTCGTCGGCTTACGGGTCGGAGAAGATTTCCGCCGTCACAAAAAAAGAAAGGGCGGTGTACCGGCTGACGCGCTGGGCGATTCAAGGTGTAAATATAGAGACGCGGGCTCTTATGATGAAAGATGTGAAACTTTTCTGGAGGGACACCGGGCAGTGGTCACAGCTTTTTATGCTTGGCGCCCTTGTGATCGTCTATATATTCAACATCAGAAACCTTCCACTCGACACCATATACTTGAGAAACATTGTGTCGGTGATAAATATAGGCTTAGCCGGGGTTGTGCTGGCGGCGGTCGCTGTCCGTTTTGTCTTTTCCACAACCAGCGTCGAGGGGTTGAGTTTCTGGGCGATAAAATCGTCTCCGATCAGCTTTAAGCGTTTTTTGTGGGGAAAGTTTTTTCTCTACCTGATCCCACTGCTGACCCTGGCGGAGATTCTGGTGATCGTATCTAACCTGTTCCTGGGAGTGGACGCTTTTGTAATGGCCATCTCCGCAGGATCGATCGCGCTTTTAACCATCGGGCTTACCGGACTGGGAGTGGGGATGGGGGCGATATACCCTAAATTCGACTATGAGAACGTGGCCGAGATCGGGGTTACCTCCGGCGCGATTCTCTATATGATTATTTCTCTGGGATACGCGGGCCTGACGGTTATGCTGTGCGCAAGGCCTGTCTATACTCATCTGTACAGCCTGTTTACCGGCCGCAATATAGCGGGAATAGACACGTGGCTGTCATATGCGGCGATGCTTGTCATAACGGCGGTGATCGTATACGCGCCTATGAAAAAAGGGGTAGAGTCGCTGGAGAAAATCGAAATTTAAAATCAGGAATATTACCCTACGGCGCTCGATCACGATTTGTTGATTTGAGTTTGAGAGAGTCTCTATCTATTCTACGGTGGTAAAAGTAATCTGGTATTTAAGATTTTTCTGAGCCGCCAGCCACTCCAGCGCCTTGCCGTCCACCTCGGCGTACGGGTACATGAAATAGTTGAGCGGCCCGTCGTTCTGCGACGGGTTAAGCATAATGCCTCTGTCTCCTTTGCCCAGAACGATTCTGTGGGGACCGACTGAATTGTAATAGTAATCGCTGATCTCTTTGGCCTGATCCAGGCTTAGGTTTTGTTTGAGCATAATTTTCCGCACATCGGCAGGATCCGTCTGAACCCATCCGTATCCGGGTATATAGTATTCCGCCCAGCAATGATGGCCGCCGGTGATATCCTCGACCCCGCTTCCTTTGCCGATCCGGAGGCCGAAGACCTCTCTTGACGGTATTCCCGCCGCTCTGGCCACAGCCACGAACACAGAGCTTATATCCACGCATTTGCCACCCCTTTTGGCCAGCGTCACCTCCACATCACCGATACCACAACCGCGAACGCAAGGGTTGCGGGTAGTGTTTTTGACCACCCAGTCAAAAACCGCCCTCGATTGCTGGGCGTACGATGTTTTACCTTTAACGATTTTATCCGCGATTTCTTTTACTTTTCCATCGGTGGGTGTGTATTTTGTGCTTTGAAGGTACTTCCTCATTTCGGAGGGGATCGCAGACTCGTTAGCGGGAAAATCTCTCTTCGCTCTTTCAATCGCCGAGGCGTTGAATGTGATTGTTAAATACCTTTTATCATTAACCGGTTTTCTCCATTCCGCGTAGATCGCGTAATCACCGTTTTCGTTTTGCCGGGAGATGGTTTTTGAAGTGAAGTTGCCGTCTATCTTCACGTCGCTTATCGTCTGTTCGTTGTCTGATACAGGCAAAGGCGCCCAAAGACGCACATCCTTGCTGTTGGCTGGCGCGTTAATTGTTATTTTAAGCGTAACGACCCCGCTGTGATTTTTGAGCGCCCCCTGAGAGCTGTCCACGTTGGCGAAAAACGAAATGCCTAACGCTAATAAAAGACAATAGAGCGAAAATCCGGTTGGATATTGTCTGCCCCACATATTAATATTCACCTAACCGATAACACTCTCTGTTACGCATAGTTCCGCGCCCCTCTCCATTGGTATAATTGTTTCATACCTGGCTTGCATTGTCCAGTTTGCGACAAAAAAGTTCAAACCATATTTCAGCCTTATTTAATAGGGGTTATTGGGGTCATTCATATGAGGGAACCTCTAAAAATTCATTTTCTACTGCAAATGTGTGAAGCCGCCTCTAGCTTCATTGGCGTAACAAAATTGTCCTCAACGTATGTTTCCCATACGTTTGCGGGAATGTTGTCCCGCCGCCTTGCTATATGCAATTTCACTCATTTTCGTCACGAAAGTAATTTTTAGAGGTTCCCGTGATAATATGACAGCTCCACTTTGGAAACAGCGGCTAAGAGGAAAACCGAAGATGAAATTCGAGGGAGCCGATAAAGAAAAATGGATATCCCTTTTAAAAGGTGTCAAGTTTTTTAGCGGTTTTAATATCGACGACCTGAACTACATCCTCGACGCCGGGAATGTCAGCCACTACAAATATAACGATTACGTTCTAAAAGAGGATGAAGTCGATTTTTCGTTTTGCGTGATATTAAAAGGCAAGGTCAGAATAGTTAAGCGCAATGTTCTCAAACAGAAAAAAGAGGTGGGGCGTATTGAGGCCGGCGCCTGTTTCGGCGAGATGGGCCTTCTTTTAAAACAGGCGCGCACAGCCAGCGTGATCGCAGGGGAAGAATGTTTTATATTCAAGCTAAGAGTGTACGAAATAGACTCGATGCCATCCACAACAAAGGCGAAGCTATACCAGAAATTCGCAGAGGAGCTTGCCGTTAAGCTAGAGGATACGACCAAGGCGATGGTCGATCCCTCCCTTTAGCCGGTTCTGGCTCTTAATCTGGCTTTAATCCCAGGAAAGCTCCATAAACTTTCGCGCTCCAACGCCCGCCAGGAGTGAAGGCGCAAGGAAAAGATCGGGTATCCACAATATCTCCGAACCGCATGCCATAAGAGGTATCCTGTCCCTCATGCCTGAGGGGATTTTGCGGTCTATAAAAAATGTCTTCAGTTTTTTTCTTCCAGACATACCTTTAATGCGCAAAAAATCTCCCGGATTACGTGTTCTGAACAGAGCCCCGGACGGCGCCTTTTCCGCGTCGATGATCTGCCCCTTTACTTTTTCACTATCGACAAAACACGTTCTGAGGGTGCGGCCGCCTACCGGCGTTTGAAGAGGGCAAGTCACGCCTGTTTCCCTGAAAGTCTCATGTTTTGGTCTATACCCCAGGGTCAGGCCCTCGTGGTCGAGCCGGGCGCAAAGCCCACCCGGAAAATCGAGGCTTCTGCCCAGCGTTCTTGAGCTCAACAGCGACTCAATGGCGTCTAAGTGCTTAAAAGAGAGTTTCGACGGGTCGGCTCCGGCCGATCGAAAGGCCATGCGATAAATTACAAGGCGCATAGCTTCAGGCTCACCGTCAAGAGCGGCCGGTTTAACGACCAGCCTTCCCGCATACTTTTTTTCTGTTATCGCTGTAAGTTTCTCGTTAGCCATAGACTCTAAAATGAGGCTCTGATCTTTCACAAGCCCGGCAAGCCGCGCGACCGCCTCTACCGCCTTATGAGACTGGATTTCAAGGGCGGGAATGACATGGCGTCGAATCCGGTTTCTGAGGTATTTGTCTGTATCGTTGGTAGGATCGATTACATATTCGATATCGTTTCTTTCCAGCCAGCTCAAAAGAGCCGATCTGCGTGTGTCGAGAAGCGGCCTTACATATTTTTCCCTGACGTGGGGCACTCCACCGAAAGCTCCTGGGCCCGCGCCTCTCAACATCCACATGATCGAAGTTTCAACGGAGTCATCAAGGGTATGGCCGGTGGCGACAAGATCGGCATAGCCGGAATCGAGCAGTTTTTTAAAAAACCGATACCTTCTCTCTCGCGCCTGGCTCTGTATCGATCCGCCGCCGGGAGAGCCGTCACGCTCCATCGCAAACTCCAGCCCCAGTCTTTCGACCATCTTCTCTGCGAACCTTGCGTCGCCGGACGATCCAGAGCGTAAGGCATGGTCGAAGTGGCATGCCTTGACCCTGAATCCGAACGTCTCTTTAAGCTCGTTGAGAATAAACAGGAGAGCCGTCGAATCGGGCCCGCCGGAAATGGCCGCGCACACGATCTGCCCGTGAGCGATCATTTTACGCTTGCGGATGGTGGATGAGACAGCTTTTAAAAGGGGGTTCATGCCAGCGCAAAAACCAGGTTAAAGGTTTTCAATTTCAGGGAACCTCTAAAAATTACTTTCGTCACGAAAATGAATTATTAGAGGCTCCCTTTAATCGGCATACTGATCTTTGATGCCAGCGAAAGACTCCTCTATGTTACGAAACGCTTTTACAATATCCGGGTCGAAATGATCTCCTTCGCCGACCAGAATAATATCCCTGGCATTTTCAAGGCTCATGGCTTCTTTGTAGACACGCTTGCTGACCAGAGCGTCAAAAACGTCGGCCAGCGCCATTATCCGGGCGGGAAGAGGGATTTGGTCTCCTTTAAGGCCGTTGGGATAGCCTTTGCCGTTCCATTTTTCATGGTGGTGATAGGCGATGTCGCGGCCCATTGAAAGGAAGCTGTCTTCACCGAACAGTTTTCCCGTGGAGGCGAGCGAATCTCCGCCTATGGTTACATGGCTTTTCATTATCTTGAACTCTTCTTCAGTCAGACTGCCCGGCTTTAGCAGGATTTCATCAGGGATGCCCACCTTGCCGATATCGTGCAGGGGGCTTGACTGGAATATAGTGGTAACGAACTCATCATCTATTTCTTCTTGAAACTGGGGGAAATTTTTCAGTTCGTTGGCGAGGATTTTTGTGTAATTGCGGATTCTCTCCAGGTGGCTACCGGTTTCCGGGTCGCGGTATTCCGCCAGTTTGGCGAATCCGAAAATCGCGGCGTTGCGGGTGAGCATGATCTCGATGGTCCGCTCTTCGACCAATTGCTCAAGCTGATCGTTCATTTGCGTAAGCTTGTCCTGCAATTTCTTGGTCTGTAACGATGAGCGGATTCTTGCGAGCAATTCCATGGAATCGACCGGTTTGCTCAAATAGTCGTCGGCGCCCATATCCAGCCCCTTCGCAACGTCATTCCGGTCTTTTTGCTTGGCGGTCAGTAAGATGACCGGGATGTGGCGGGTCCGGATGTTTGACTTAATTGACCTTGTCACCTCAAGCCCGTCGATTACAGGCATCATAACGTCGAGGATAACAATATCCAGCTCGGCGCGCTTTGACTTTATCAGGTCGAGCGCTTCCTGGCCGCCGCTTGCGGAGATTACGTTGTATCCATGCGAAGTAATTATCGATTCGAGAAGAAATACGTTATCGTCGTTATCATCCACGACAAGCACTGTATAATTTTTATTATCTTCCTTCCCCGAATCGTTTCCGGTCAACTCCTGGGAGCTAGCTTCAACAGTATGTTTTTCCGTCACCATTATAAATGTTCTGCTCCTGCAAAAAACCAGATCATTAGACTAAATCATTCAGATTTAAGATTTTAGGCTATATTGTTTTATGTTTCAATTGCTAAGAGCTATACCGGACGGCAATTTATATCATGTCTTTTTTATACTTTGACTTTAGGGAACCTCTAAATTACTCTTTTGCCGGTAAAATTCTCCTTTATTTTCGTATTTTTTTCGTTTAAACTTAGCAGTAGACGAATAAATAACGAAAATGAGCTCAGGTTAGTTTTCTGTGATAAAACGAAAAAAGATACTCCATGTCGATATGGACGCGTTTTTCGTCTCTGTTGAGGAGGCTTTAAATCCAGAGCTTCGCGGTAAGCCGGTGGTAGTGGGCGGAGACCCGAAAGGACGCGGGGTGGTGAGCGCCGCTTCGTACAAGGCCCGTGAATACGGGATTCGCTCTGCCATGCCGATGGCCCAGGCCAGGCGGCTTTGTCCCAGGGCTATTTTCCTGCGCGGCTCTATGCGTATTTACGCCGAATTTTCCAGCCGGATTATGACAATACTCGAAAGATACACACCCGCCGTAGAGCAGGTGAGCGTGGACGAAGCCTACCTCGATATTACCGGTTGCGAGCGTTTTCATAAATCGGACGATTCTCTCACCATCGCCCAGCGTATTCACCACTCCATACTTAAAGAAGTTAAAATTCCGGCGTCCATAGGCGCCGCCTCGAATAAATTGATAGCGAAAATAGCCGCCAACTCAGCCAAGCCCAACGGGATCATGATGATCCGTCCCGGTTATGAAGCCAGCTTTTTGGGGCCTTTACCCATCGACAGGATGCCGGGGATAGGCCCGGCCGCAATGAAAGCGTACAGGAAAATGGGAATCCGCGTGATAGGAGATCTGGCCCGGTTCGAGCCGGAGCTTCTAGAGAGGGTTTTCGGTAAGTACGGAGGTCTCATGGCGCGCCGGGCCAGAGGAGAGGACACCAGGGAAATCATGTGTGGCTCTGAGACAGGATGGCTTGGCAATGGCCGGGGCTGGGCCGCCAAAAGCGTTAGCAGAGAAGTGACCTACCCTGAGGACACCGAAGACTTTCAGCGTCTTTTGGCGACACTGTCGTATCTGTCAGAAAGCGTTGGCAGGCGTGTTCGAAGCAAGGGGCTATATTTCAGGGGCGTTGCGGTAAAACTTAGATATTCAGATTTTAAAACCTATACCCGCTCCCGCGCGCTCTTATCGCCCTCCAATGATTCGGGCGTGATTTTCCGGTCGGCCCGCGACCTGCTCGATCAGCTTTCGATCCGCCGGGCACGGGTTCGGCTTATCGGCGTATCAGTCACCACCGCCGATCCTGTCGTACAGCTAGACCTCTTCGCAAAAAGCCGGAAAGCCGCCGGGCTCGCCCTTGTCCACCAGCGAATGGATCAAATCAGAGACCGTTTTGGCTTTGAATCTGTGCTTTTGGCCAGGTCGTCTCTTCACTCCGCAAGACACAGCTGAAGCGAAAACGAAGCTTTGAGCCGTCAGATTTGAGGCTTGGCTCTTTGCAAATACTCTTGCGCTTTTTCCTTGTCTCCCTTGTAGGTGTACAGCGCGCCCAGATTGCCGAGGGCCGTCGCGTTGTCAGGGTCAACTTTCAGCGCTTCTTTAAGGGCCTTGATAGATTCATCTACATGGCCGCTCAAGGCCAGCGCGCTTGCCAGGTTCAGGTGTGGCTGTACCAGTTTTCCCATTCCAAGCCGGATAACTATCCTGTATTGCCGCACTGCTTTTGAGTACATCTTGTTGCGATGATACGTGTTGGCCAAGGCGTAGCGAAAATCAATTAAAGCCGGGTTTATTTTTATGGCGCGCTCCAGCGGCGAAATCATTTTCTGATACAGCTTTTTCCTTTCATAGATACGGGCCAGCTTGAAAAGAGAGAATGTCGATTTTGGATCAACAATGAGGGCCTGGCGAAACAGTTTCTCGGCTTTTTTGTTGTCTCCATTCTTAAAATAAAACACGCCCAGGTTGAGGTATCCACGCGCTTTACCGGGCGATTTTTTGATAACGTCAGACCATAAAGTCTCATTGTCTTTCCACGCCTCATTCCTGGCCCTGGCGCCAAACGCCATCGCCGCCACCGTGACAGCCAGAAAAACCAAAAGGGCGCTGTGCGCGTTAACCCGCCGGAGCCTGTCCGCCATCTGAAACGCTATAACGCCGAAAACAAGAAAGAACCCGACCGATGGCAAATACGTCCTGTGCTCAAAAACAATGTCCGCCAGCGGGAAAATAGATGACTCAACCGATATAGTTAAAAAGAAAAATAATATGCTGAAGGAGACGACCCTGTTTTTGTTAAACAGCGCAAAACCAAGCCCGGCCAGGGCGGAGAGAATTACAAATGAGACGGCTGAGTCCAAAAAGGAATTGGCCAGGGGAAAGTCATAGTCCAGGTTCAGGCCCACCGGCGCCACGAGGAGCTTTAAATACATGACGATAACGTTGAGCTGGGTCAGCAGGTACTGTTTGTGGGTTACTACGCTGTCTGCGAACGCCCCCACGTCTTTAATCTCCTGGTTCATTCCCAGCGCCGTGAGAGCCGGAATTATTAGCAGGATCGGGATAAACGCGGCGAGGCGGACTGTTTTCTCCCGAAGCCTGGCGATTGAGCCGCTCACAAAAAACAGCTCCAGCATAACGATGGTCACCGGGAGGGTGATGGAAATCTGTTTGGCGCACATCGCGCATACGGCGAAAAAGAGGGATCCCGCAAAGTAAAACCGTGAGCGATTTTTTAACTTACCGCCATCCGGTTCATTGCACAGCGAGGACTTCAGATATAAAATCATCGAAAAAAGATAGAAGAAAGCGGAAAGTGAAGTGTTCCTCTGCCAGATGTAGGTAACCGATTCCGTCTGGATCGGATGGATAGCGAACAAGATGGCGACAAACAGCGGGAAAAGCCGGGCAAGGCCGGATGAAGGCTCCCCGCCTTCAGGCCCTGTAATCGCTTCTACTCCCCACCTTGTAGAGATGATAACTCTCGCGAGCCAGTAAACCAACAGCGCGTTCAAAAAGTGGATAAGGAAATTTACAAGATGGTAACCGAACACGTCCAACTCGCCGAAGTGATAGTTTACGGCCAGGCTGAGAAACGTAAGAAAACGCGACGGATTAAAAGACCATATCGCCTTGATATCTGAAAGGTCTCTGATATTTTCGTTAAGCCGTACCGCCCATTCCGAGTCGAACTTGAACGATTGCGTAAACGTGCCCTGGTAAGCGAAGACAAGAACGATGAAAATGATTAATGAATGTAAAATGGAGGAAAATAATGGGCCGGTAAAAGTCGTATAAGACTTCACGGTTTCAGGTTTGTCGATCATAAAACGCTGGCCAAAACATCAGGCGTTTTTGCGACGGTGGCGCTCACCTGAATTTTCATTTTCCCAAATGGAGGGTTTCTAATATTAAGCCCACGCAAAAAAAAACATGGCGCCTTAACGGCGCCATGTCTCCCAAGTCCTAAAAACCGTCGGTCAGCCTACTGCAGACCGCCAGCAGTGGAATCCCATGTATAAATAGTCGCGCCAGCGCCGCAGTTGGTATGCGTGCCGGTAGCCGTCCAGCTCACTGTGGGGGAGGCGGCGGTAATAGCAAGATTGACATTAGTAGACTGCGCGAACCCACCCGTTATGATGGTGGCCAGGGTGGCTGTATATACGTTGTTGTCAGTGAAATACGCCTCTTCAGAAATCGCCAGATTAGCCAGATCGGACTTAATGGCCGAACAATAAGCCTTTTCACGATAAGCGGCGAACTGAGGGATGGCGATAGCGGCCAGAATACCGATGATCGCCACGACGATCAACAGCTCGACCAATGTAAAACCTTCTTTTTTGCTAAGCGAGCGAATCATTTTTATTCTCCAATTGGTTTTTCTCAAACATTGATCGAACCACTCGACCATTTATTTTTCAATCTGACCACGTTACTATACAATGAATATGCCAGAGACTATAACATGCTGTAGGCTATTGATAAAAGCAATAATTACAAAAGATTGGATAGTGGGCTCGCGCTGGATAACTCCAGGCGATACCTTGGGGAAAAACAAAACATGTCAATTATATATAAATATGGTGACGAATTTTGTCATAAGCCCAGAGGAATTCGCTATTTGCCACATATCATATTGAAATTCAAGGGGAAAGGCAGACGCCCGAATTCAGGATCAGGCCTAATTTTGTCACTCCCAATATTTTACAAGTCCAACATATTGAAATTAAACGGTTTAAACCTGGCTCCATGCTCCAACACACCACCCCGGAACGTCAGCAAAAATCAATAGCCGCCATATGCAAAGCGATTTCAAAAGCAGTCTGGAAGCTGACAAGTCAACTATAGTTCGCTTGATCCTCGCCCTCTTCGTTGTTTCTTTTATCTCCTGGTTTACCTACCACTCCATAGACAACTGGAGCGCAATGTTCACAAGCCTCGATTTCGCCCATATCGATTCAGCCGCCTACAACACGGCTCATGGAAAGTTCATGTATTCCAACGCGAAAATGATTAACTTCTTCAGCGAGCATATAACCCCTGTTCTTCTTGTTGTGTCAGGTTTCTATTTGTTCAGCGACGGATACTGGTTTATCTTCTTTTTCCAGAGTTTCATGCTCGGTCTCGCCGCCGTCCCCCTTTTTCTTGTCGCCAGGTATCTGCTCAAAAACGAATGGGCGGCTTTGTTTATCGCTCTAGGATATCTGGCTAACGGAAAAGTCCAGCTTGGCGCCCTGGCCGATTATCATATGTGGTCGTGCACGGCGTTTTTTCTTTTTTCCGCGTTTTACGCGATGCTTGTAAGGCGATGGGGATGGTACGCGCTCTTTTCTATCCTCCTTTTGTCTGTCAAAGAAGACGCTCCGGCGCTTCTTTTAGGTCTTGGGTTATACGCGGCGCTGGTGATGAAGGCGTACAGGCAGGCGTTTTACACGTGGCTGTTGTGCGCGCTGGCCGCCGCTGTTTCATTTATGGTCGTCTTCCCCGCGCTTCGCTACTGGGACGATTACAAATACGCCACATACTATGGATGGCTGGGCGATGGGGCGATAGATATCGCGCTTAATTTTATTTCCAGTCCGCTTGAGATGATCGGCAAACTGACGCAAAGCGGCGCCAGGATCAAAGCGTGGTATTCATTCTCCCTGCAATACGGGTTTTTGCCTTTTCTATCTCCCACAGGTATGGCGATCCTGTTTTTGCCCTCGATGGAGCTTTTCCTTTCCAACTACTGGAGAATGTACGGCCTTAATTTTCATTATCCGCTCCTTGTCGTTCCAGTGTGGACTCTCGCCGCGATATTGGGCCTTAAAAACATAGCAACACTCGCTCGTAAAATCAGACTGGATAAAGAAAAAATAAAACTTGTCATCATCATACCGGCGGCCTATATGCTCGCCGCCAATGTCTGGCTTTCCAAATATGAAGGCGCCATGCCGTTTATATCGAACCCGTCGTGGAAAATCACGCAAGACAATCGCAGGCACGCCCGCATCGCCCGCAAGCTGATATCCATGATTCCCAAAACGGCCACCATATCCGCCCATGACGGGCCATACAATTTCCTGACTCACAGGCCCAACGCCTATCTTTATCATGGGGACAGGGAGGGACATAGCATCGTCGAGTTTTACAGGGGCAAGCAGAGCCACGGATACGAGCTTTACCCTTTTACCAAAATGCCCATCGATTATATCGTTCTGGACGTGAAAGCCCCCGGAGGGTTCAGAAGAAAATACCACCCAAAAGACGTGGCCGACCTGAACGGACAGAAAGATTATGAACTGTGGAAAAACGAGGACGGGATATATGTGTATAAAAGAAAAGGAGCGAAATAAATTTCAAATGCGCGCTGTGGAGACGTTATCGAAATTTTCTTTTAAAGAGGCAAAGCCAATATAAAGCCAAAAACGCGCCGACCAAAACAAAACCGGCCAGTGTCATAAAGTCCGCCGCTTTTTGTTCAAAAGAGATGGCGAATTTATAAGGCTTATACGCTCTGAACAACTCGACGCTTTGTCTTTGATCCGCGCGAAAATGATCGCCCGGCTCACATCCGTTTTCCTCCGGGTATTGATAGCAGGCCGGATTTTTAATATTCAGCGATCCATCGAGCTGATCCATCACCTTGCCGACCTTCATGCTCTTGATCGGAAAGTTTTCGAGCCTGTATCCGAAAATAGCCTCATAGCACAGCGCCTGAGACGATCCTCTGGTAAATATATTGTCTCTGTAAACCGGCGTTACCAGTTTCCCCTCAGAGTTTGTGTACGCTCCGATCGACTCTATCAAAGGTGTCCTGACGCCGTCTTTGACCAAATAGTATCCAAGCGTTATATCTTCATAAGGATAATTCTGCTTTTGATAAAACTCCCGATCCTGCATCGACAACGATACAAAAAGCAACATAATCCCGCCAATGATGATGGGGCGCCTGAATCTCGCCAGGATATCTATCCGCTCGATAAATATCAGGGCGGTAAGTATCCCGGCCGGAATAAATATAATGAGCCATCGGAAAAAGAAATGAAGCGTTTTTAAAATCGGCAGGCCTTTGACAACCGCCTCTATAAATGGACTTCGATAGTTGAGCGCTATGATTAAACAGATCAAAATAGCGGTCACAACCGCTTTTACCATCAGCCCCTTTGGAGCCGATTTCCATGATTTTGCAAGTATCATATTTTTTATGGAAACCCAGGCGCCAAAACAGATAATCAGCAACGGCCCCGGTGTTATTCCATATTCGAGCTCATGCACAAGCGGTTTAAAAGGCGTGTTGACTGTAAAATAATTTACGGCGTTCATGTCCGGCCAGAAAAACAGGGAGCGGAGCGATATGTAAACAAGCGGGAGAAAGCCGTCCACGCCTGCGACCGGATATTGATCGCGCGGAAAATGCTGGAGAAATGCGGCGGTGGCGACAAGCTTAGATGCGCCGAGCATTATGGCGATCACTCCCGCGACGAAGAACCGGATGATAAAATCACGGCCACCGCCTTTAACCATGCTGTGCATCAAGCCGACAACGATTATCGCCAATATAATTTGCGGGCCAATCGGCGACATCCCGGAATAGACCATGTAGCCAAGTCCAATCGCCGCCAAAACGGAGTCGAAAGCGATCCTTAAAAAGCGCTCAGGGGTTTTTGAAGGCAGTCGTCTTAACATAAAAAAGCAGATGAGCGGAACGAGAGCGAAAGCGTGATACATAAAATGGCCGATAATCATTCTGCTCATATAAAAACCGTTAAACATGAAAAGCAAAGAGCCGTATAGCGCCGCGCCTTGCCCGACGCCGAACGCTTCTTTGGCGAGAAGATAAAATCCCGCGAACCCGATCAAGGCGAACAGCAAAATGGTGAGGTAAACACTCGAAAGAGGATCGACAAAAAATGTGAAAAACTGGGGAACGGAGTAATAAAAATTGTTCGTGCTACCAAACGCCGGGAGCCCCCCGCAAAACGAAGGAGTAAACCAGGGAACCTGAAATATTCCGTTAACTTCACTCCAGTAATATCCGTCCAGGAGCCTTGTCATAATAATGGAGTAGTCATGGCCCAATTTCCCGTAACGGTTCGGGAAAAAATCCCCGATAAAAAAGTTAAAACCGGCCAGAGCCGCAACAGCCGCCAGACTCGCGGTATACCAGGATAGATTCTGAGCTCTTTTATTCATTTCCGATAATTCAGCCAGATGGCAAATCGATATGTAACGTCCGTCCCGTCATAACGCTGTTTTCCGGGACGAACAGCGAGGTAGAAACGCCTATCCCTTCTATCTGGTATCGGGATGTCTGCCCAATATCTGGGCGTTCGGAGGAATAAGGAAGCGTAACATCCACTTTACCGGACTGACCGGTGACAACCGTTTTTTTATAAACCCTGTCACGTCCCGCCATAGACCTGTATTTATATTCGATGGTCAGTTTTGCCAAAGGAGGCCCGGATATAGAGAGAATCGCTCCCGGAACAAATTCGTA
>UOGB01000128.1_pt1 | contig 18179 bp, 16 predicted proteins | sample 1989701 | NCBI WGS metagenome assembly UOGB01 (sample SAMEA4712198, study PRJEB27164) | hydrothermal vent metagenome | biome: marine basaltic hydrothermal vent biome; feature: marine hydrothermal vent; material: mineral | place: Pacific Ocean | collected 2011-06-14/2011-07-23 | depth 1691 m
CCCCGGAGGAGTTTGTGGCCGAGATCGACTCTGTGACCCTTGAGATGGTAAACACTGCCGCCGCCTCTTACCTTGATCCGGCAAAGGTGAAGATGACCACTCTTGGGCCGTACGAAAGCGCAGATCCGTTCGATAAATGTCTGGATAGCTAAATTGCGCTCGGTCTTGTTTGTCTGCACGGGAAACCTTTGCCGCTCTCCTATGGCCGAATATCTACTGCAGGAAAGATTTAAACAGCTAAAACAAGAAGATGTTGTCGTGGAATCGGCCGGAACCATAGCAGGAGACACGAACAGGGCGGCGCCCGAAGCCATCGCGACAATGGCGGCCCTCGGCATAGATATGAGCGCCCACCGGGCCAGGCGCCTGACCGGCGGGATGATCGACTCCGCCGACCTTGTTATCGTGATGGAAAAATACCACTATAACGCCGTAGTTCATTTGAGGCCGGAGGCCGCCGGAAAAACTGTAATGATGGGGAAGTGTCTCGACGGAGACGAGGAGATGGAAATTCCCGACCCGTATGGCGGAAGCAGGGAAGGGTTTGTTAAAGCTGTAAAAATGTTAAAGGCCGCGTCTTTTAAAATTGCCGATGACCTTATGGGCGGCAAGTCCGGCGACACCGGCGACACCGTGATAAGTTAACCAAAACGGGAGTTATAGAAAAATGGGCAAATGGCACATGCTAACCATCGTGGGCGAAGACAGGCCGGGGATCGTGGCCGGGGTCACCGAGGCGCTTTTTAAGGGCGGCTGTAATCTTGGGGAAACGTCCATGATGCGTATCGGCGGGAATTTCACCATCATGATGATGGCCGATTACGCAGGGTCGCCAGAGTCTTTAAAGGCCATGCTAAAACCGGTGGCCGAATCTCTTTCCCTGCGCGTCCACGTGGACCTTATCGAAGGCAAACTGCACAGCCATGTCGAGCCGGATGTTGTCATCACACTGTCGGGAGCCGACAAGGCCGGTATAGTGGCCAAAGCCGCAGGCGCCCTGTTTAAAGCCGGACTGAACATTCTTCATCTCGAATCGGACGTGGCGGGAACCGATGACAAACCTATCTACATAATGCATATCGAAGGAGTGGCGCAAAAAGGCGTCGAGCCGCTTCGAGCCGCCCTTGACGGCGTCTCGAAAGATGGCGTGGAGACGAGCATAAAACCGATAGACACGCTTTACGCCTGATTGCGGTAGCTTGTTATAAATGTCAGTCCTGAAAATTCTCACCTTTCCCGACGAACGCCTCAAGCAGGTCGCAGAACCGGTGGCCGATATCGATGAAAAACTGCTCGCTTTTATAAAGGATCTCGAAGAGACGATGCGCGCAGGCCCTGGGAGCGTTGGGATAGCCGCCCCACAGACCGGCTGTTTACTGCGGCTTGCTATCGTCGATGTCTCCTCCAAACCGGATATTAAAAATCATGGACGGCTTGTTCTTATAAATCCGGAGATTTTGTCGTGGGACGGATACGCCGTTGGCCGTGAGGGGTGCATGTCGGTGCCAGATTACACCGGATCGGTGATACGGGCCGAGCGGATAAAATTATCGGCGATCGATGAAGCGGGCGAGAGCCGTGATTATGAGATGGAGGGATACGAGGCGCGGGCCATCCAGCACGAGATCGATCATCTCGACGGTCTTTTATTTCTCGACCGGCTTGTAAGCAGGCGCGGTGACCTTCATAAAAGAAAAGTTTACAAGAAAAAGGGAGATAAATAAGCGGAAGTTTACCGGCCCGTCCTCATCCCGTCTTTTTTTTAAAAATGCCCGGCTCAAGCGGGTTTGTTTATTTCGTGAATGCGGTGGCGCATATCCGGCACTGTAGACAGAACAAGTTTGTCGCCGGCTTTTAAGACGATAGATTCAGAAATGTGTAGCATACGCTTGCCTGTGGCGGCGTTTTCATAAGCCAGGATAGACATAGCGCCCATATTTTCGAAGTCAACAGTGGTCATCCCGTCAAGCGGCGCTCCTTTTTTTATGACCAGCTCCATGTTGAGCATCAGGTCGTCTCCGACGTAAAAACTGCCGATAACAGACGGATCGATAGCGGCCATCGCAAAAGCCGGCGCGGCCAGGGCGGAAGGGCTGAACGAGCTTTCTATGCCGAAGCCTGTCTGTATTTTCTCCGCGAGGTTATGATCGAGCACCCTGAGGACGATATGGATATCTTTTTTCGCTTTCCTGGCGTTGAGCGCCGCTTCGAGATTAGATAAATCGTCATTGCTCACCGCAATCAGACATTGAGCGTCATGAATAAACGCCTGGTTTAAAGTCTCCTCCATACGAATATCTCCTATGACTTTAGTCACGCCCATATCGTAAGCGGTTTGGAGAAGCGGGTTACTCTTGTCTTTTTCAACCACGATGACATCTTTATTGAATAACTTTAACTGCTTCATAACCTGAATTCCGATCTTTCCCAGTCCACAAAGGACAAAATGGTTTTTCATGCTTACTCTCCTATGGCCAAACATCTCTTCAAGAACAAAAGCAGACCCTAGTATGCCCGCAGGTAAAGCGAACATCCCTATTCCTATGATAGCGATAAATCCACCAAGAAGTTTGCCTGGCATTGTGATTGGATATATGTCACCGTATCCGACCGTTGTCAACGTGACAACCGCCCACCACATGGCGTGGGGGATGCTGGCGAAAGCCTCCGGTTGCGCGTCGTGCTCAATAAAATACATAAATGAAGATGAGAAAAAGATCAATATCAACCCCAGTATGGCGGTGATGACAAGCTCTTCTTTTTTGGAGGCGAGTATCCGCCCAAATGTCATAAGCGCTTTTGAATAACGGGCGATTTTAAATATGCGAAAAATCCTGAGTAACCTGAGCGCCCTTATAAAACGCAGGTCAGCGACAACGAAAGTAAGGTAAAAAGGTAAAATGGCCAGCAAATCCACTAGAGCCATCGGGGATAGCATAAACCGGATACGGCCGAACAACGGATGACTGTATTTTGGCGATTCGACGCAGGCCCAGACCCTGAACACGTACTCGACAGTGAAAATCGTTATTGAAAAATATTCGAATAACTCAAGAGCGTTAAAAAACTTTACGCTTAGAGGCTCCACAGTCTCTATAACTATCGCTATACAGCTTAAGACAACAATCGACATTATGAACGCTGTAATGGCGTTCGATATTTTTTGATGCCGGGAAGTCCCCTCAAGAATCTCGAAAACAGTTTGTTTCATTAAAAGAGGCGCCCCAAAGCTAAACGTAAAGCCTGAATAAACCGACGATATAATAATGCCGGTTTCTCGTAGCAAAAGCTCGATTATATTACTTTTCCAGTTTTATTTCGCAAAAGTGATTATAGGGAACCTCTAAAAATTACTTTCGTCACGAAAATGAGTGAAATTGCATATGGCAAGGCGGCGGGACAACATTCCCGCAAACGTATGGAAACATACGTTGAGGACAATTTTGTTACGCCAACGAAGCTAGAGGTGGTTTCACACATTTGCAGTAGAAAATGAATTATTAGAGATTCCCTATATAAGGTTCATCTGGGATTTGTTCGAGAAGGCTTGCGTTACTTTGAGAAGCTCTTCTAACACCAGTAGCAGACGAGCCACGGTCTCGCTCGATTTGTATTCCACGACGAATGGTTTACCGTTGTTTCCAGACGTTATCACGCGCTGATCATACGGAACATATCCCAGGTAGCCGCAACTGGGGCTGTAGAACTTATCGATCACGTCGCATACCGCCGGGCCGAGGCTCTGGTCCTGATAATCGCGGGCGTTGTTTACTATAATCTGCGTGTTCAGGTTGAATATCTCTTTCTCCAGCCGTTCAGCCAGAGGAGAGGCGGATTTGGCTATCTTGTCCAGAACTTTTCCTGCGGCCTCTATCATATCTCCGGACCGGCTCTCTTTTAATCCTTCGTCGATAAAACCTTCGAACAAAGGCCAGTCGGCCTCTGCTTTTAACCGGCGGAAAATTAGCGCCTTGATGAAACGGTATGTAAGCTCCATCGCCGAACGGTCAGGCGTTACCACCAGCGCGCCCAGGTCTGTAGAAAGGAAAAGGTCGATACTGTTAAAGCTGGTTCCCGATCCTCCATCGATAAGAAGGTAATCGCATTTCAGGCTTTTAAAGTGTTTAAACAACTTGTACTTGGTGGTAAAATTAGGATTGGCGCCTCCCAGATTGTTATATGCGCCGCTTATCATCCGCAGGTTTTCATAGGGTGTATCGACGACAAGCTCGTCGAGCCTGCCCGTTTTACCACTCGTAAAATCGGACAAGGTTTTCTCCGGAGGATCGACTCCCAGAGCGGTATGCAGGTTCGCCCCGCCCAGATCGCCATCGAGGATTATTACATCGCAACCCTTTTGGGCGAGAATGATACCGAGGCCAGCCACAAGAAATGTTTTGCCGACCCCCCCTTTACCGCTCGCGAAAGCCCAGCTTACCTGCTGGTTATTAACGCAAGCCTCGTTATCGCTTTCCATGTTACGTCTCGGTCAAAAAGAAGAAGAGCGCGTATTTTATTTATCGTGTATATTACAAAATCCGCCAGGGCATGGCAAATTAAGCTTTTTTCAAGGATTTCGCTCGGCGAGCTTTTTAAAATTCATCAACTGGCGGCGCATCATTATGAGGTCGCCCCATGGAAAAAATATCCGCATGAGCAAGCCTATTATCCAGCGCGGATAGTCCATGAGAATCTTCACAAGCAACCGGCAGTCGCCCGATTCGGAGGGAACTATCATGTAACTTATAACAGCGTCGGCTACAAACCGCAACTTACGCTTCAGCCGGATCGTGACGCTTCGTCCAGGCTCGAAATCCTCAATCTCGAATATCATCATCATATCCTGCCCTATCTCCAGTTTGTCTAGCCCCGGTATTAGTTTTTGCGGGCTTTGACGGCCAAAGTTATCTATCCAATCGTAACTGTATGGAGCGACACGCATCTGGCATAACCAGCGGAAAATTATATCCGGCGGAGATAAGATTGTAATTGCGCGATAATAGGCCGTCTCAAAGGAGGCGTTTAATCTGTCGCATGGAAAGTCAAGGCTCGTCTCGTCCGGTTTGATCCCCCAGTAAAGGCTTACCGGCCAATTTTCCACTTCCAAAGACGCCGAAGACGCCGGGGGCGCAGAGCCTACCCCGCCCTCATTTCGTTTTCGAGCGTTCAATGACTTGCACGGAGTCAGCTCCGTCGTTTTTTATGATGACGCCACGCTTATAAAAACCTTTGGGGACTGTCGTATTCGGATAAACCCAGCAGTTGGCCCCTATCAGCGCCCCCGGAGAAGTAACGGCGTTACATCCTATTTCCGTGTAATCCCCGATAATCGCGCCGAATTTTTTGAGCCGGGTGTTTACGGTTTTTCCGCCTATATTCAGAACGATTTCGCCCATCTCGCCATTGTCGATCTCGTCTTGCGCCCGAAACTTCAAGTTCGCCAGTTTCGCCCCTGCCCCCAGGTTGACATGGCTTCCAAGTATAGAGTCGCCTACATAATTAAAATGACCGGCGCTTGTATTATCCATAACAATAGAATTTTTTATTTCGGTAGCGTGCCCCACCACGCAGTTGTCTCCCACAATTACATTTTCCCTGATATAAGCGCCCTGGCGTATGTCGCAATGGCTTCCAATCACCGAAGGTCCTTTGATTATTGCGCCCGCCTCCAGCCTCGTACCTTCTCCAATGTAAACTCCGGCGCTCCTGAAATAGATAAAGCCTTTAATAAAAAGCGCGCGGTTTACCTCAATCGAGCATTCCTCCGCTCCGTCATTGGAAAACGACAAAATATTTGGCTGGCAAAACTCTATAAATTCGTCGGTGAATACATCTTCTTTACCCTTCAGAAATTCTCCTATTATGGAGTCGATCCTCAAAAGCGCTGACCATGGCTCTTTCCCTTTACTTATTTCTTTAAAGAATTGGAACTTGTTCTTTTTAGAAAAAAAATCGGCGAGCTTCATTTTTCTGTTACAAAACCTTTTTTACGCGCTTAATGCTCTCAAGATACCATTTTCCCCGGTCTGATAATAGCGACCCCGGAAAAGCTCCGGTCAAATATCCCTGCTTTACCCCGGTCTCTTTTAGCAACTGCTCATATTCTGGCCGGGAAAGGCCGCAAAGCGGGTCTGCGGGGGCTCCTCCGCCAACAGATGTTTTTTCGATCAATTCCATTTCGGCGACGGCCATAGGATCTGACATATCCTTGATAAGGGGCGTTAAAGCCCGCAGTACCGCCTCACCAAGAGCCATTAGAATATCTGACTGGTTGTAAGGCCCCCGTACATTCACGCCTGTTTTATTTTCGGTTCCGGAGTTGCGGACATAAACAGATGCGGAAAAATCACCCGTTTCTATCGAGATGTATAGCATGTCGAGCTCTCCGGGAAAGATTTTTTCTTCTGTCTCTATTACATCATCAAGTTTTTCTACCTCTTTTTTTATGGCTCCTATCGTCTCCATCCACACATCCGATCCTCTTTGCCACAAGGATTTGTTTACGTAATAGGCGTACCACGTCTTTTTAAAACCGCGCGGGTAGGGCCTGACCCTTTTACTGAATCTGTCCTGGGCGCTCAATCTGGAATCTTCGTGACGCAAACCGGCGGCAAAAGTGTTAAGCAGGCTCTTTAACCCGTTTCCATGAAACACGGCTACTTTCTCGCCCTGGGCCGTCTCAAGATAGCCGACAGTGATGTTGTGTCCGCTTTCTTCGGCTCCTATTATCAACACGCTGTTTTCGGATGGCGCGGCGAACCTTACATTGTTTTCACGCAAGATTTTTTCTATGGCGTCGGCGCTGACTGTCGGGGATTCGGCTTGAGCTTTGATAAGAGCGCCAACCTTTTCGGAAGCTTCATGTTTCAGTATCTCGACAGCCGTTTTTAACAGTATCCATTTATCCCCCACCTCGGTAATCTCATGCCGGTAACCGGTCTGCGCGGCTTTGACCGACGCTGAAAGATCGCTTTCAACCGTATTGATGAAAAGTTTCGGCCTTTCAGAATCTGCATGGAACAACGCCTGTAAAACAGAAGTCTCGTCTCCGGTCATTATAGCGGCGACATCTTTGAACGGATCGTAATCGACCCTGTAAAAGCGGTCGCCGTCGCCGTCAAACAAAGCGGCGCAAACCATCTGGGAGCCTTCTATTATCGACTCCCTTTTTTTTCTTCCGGTCTCAAACAGCTTAAGCATAGCCTCGTTGCCGGATAGACGGCCCCCTTCGGCGACCATGTCAACCGTTGCTTCGTCGATTCCCTCAAGCTCGGCGACGCCGCAGAGCAGGTTGACAGAGCCATCGAGCCTGTCACTCGTCACTATCACCTCTCCAAACCCCGCTTTTTCCAGAATTCGCCCGGCGCCCACAGATAAAGCGCCGTTCGCCGCATCGACGATCAACGTAACCTTCAAGAGCGCTCCGCCATCTGTTATCCAGCTGTTTAAAGGATCAAGAGAATATTTTTCGAACAAATCCAGAGCCTCGCCACTCCGGTCGTAAACACTCCCTTTAACTGGCGCGTTTTTGACTTCATCGTAACCGGTCTCCATCACTTTACCGCTAAGCTCGATATCGTCGGAGGGAAGAAGCTTGAGCCCGTGCCGTGTGAAAATCTTGATCCCGTTGTAAGCAGGCGGATTGTGGGAGGCGGTTATCACGACAGCCCCGGCGGCGCCGATATACCGGCTGTACAGAGGCGCCAGGGGAGTCGGCGCAACGCCCAGCGCCATCACATCCACTCCGCCTTTTAAAAGCCCCTGAACCGCCGCATTCGTATAAACCCCGCCGGGATCGCGCGGATCCCATCCGATGACGAACGGCTCTCCCTCTTCTATGGCGCCAGATTCTATAAGGCTTCTGACCCGGCAAAAGCAGTAGAGCTCGACGAACTGCTCGGTTATAACCCCGCGCTCAGCAAAAGATTCGACCGGCGATAAGCCATTGAGGGAAGGATCAGTTGAAAGCTGGACAGGACGGCGAACGCCGTCGGTTCCCTGGAGCCGGATCATAAGCGATCAGGCGACAGTGACCGATTTGGCCAGCGACCGGGGCCTGTCGATGTTCCGCTTCAGGGTGGTGGCCGTAAAATAAGAGAGAAGCTGGGCGACGACCATTTCCAGAAAAGGCGCGATAAAAGGGGGCGCTTTGGGCAATACGATCTGATCGGTAAAGGGCATAGGCTCTTTCGACCTGGACTTAAAAGTAATGCCCAGCAGGTAGCCGCCGCGCGCTTTGATCTCCTCGGCGGACGACAGGGTGAGTTCGTAAAGTAGTTTCTCCTCTTCGGGAGGGGTAAAGATGACAGAGTTTAGCCGATCATCGATAAGCGCGATCGTGCCATGCTTTAAAAATCCGCTTGGCATGCCTTCGGCGTGCACATACGCCACTTCTTTCATTTTCAGCGCCGATTCCCTGGCCACCGGATAATACCTGCCTCTTCCCAAAAACAGCCAGTGCCGTATCTTGCTGTGGGTTTTGGCTATCGAATGTATGAAGCCTGATTTCTCGTTTAGAATTTTTTCTATGGCGCCGGGAAGCTGTCCAAGTTCTCTTTCGAAAGTCTTCGCCTGCTTTAAAGTAATGCGTTTGTTCATCACGCCGGCCTCCAAAACGACACGGGCGAGGATAATCATCTGGGACAGAGCCGCTTTAGTGCTGATGACGCATATCTCCGGGCCGGATTGCTGTAAGATCAGATGATCCACCATCCGCGCCATAGACGACCCCATCACGTTTACAATCGCCGCAGTCGTGGCTTTCATGCTTTTGGCGTGCCGAAGGGCGGTCAAGGTATCATAAGTCTCTCCCGACTGGGACAAAGCGAGCACGGAGCAGTTTTTATCCACCTGGGCCAGAAACCTGAATTCATCGGATGAGATCACCATCGGTGTCAGGCCCGCGTACTGGCTGAAATAATATTGCCCAAGCTGGGCGACGTAAAATGTGGTGCCTACTCCTGTGATGTAAAACCTGCTTTTTTCCAGCGCCACCTTCGCGAAACCCCGGATCAGTTTTCTGTCTATGTCCAGCGCGTTCTGGACGATCTGAGGTTGCTCGTATATTTCCTTTAGCATGTAATGAGGGAACCCGCCCTTTTGCGCCATCTCCGAGTCCCACATAAGCTTCTGTACAGGCCTGGACACAGCTTCACCGGTGGAAATGAGTTTTATACAATGACTGTCATGGGTGATGATCGAATATTCGCCGTCTTCGAGAAAAACGGCGTTTTTCGTATGTTGGATAAAAGCGCTGAAGTCAGAGCCGATATAGTTGGCGTCGTCGCCAAGACCGATCAGAAGAGGGCTTTCAAACCTCGCGCAATAGATGCGGTCTGGCTCATGCTTTGTCACAAGAGCGATGGCGAACGAGCCATCCAGATCCCGGAGAGCTCTAACAAAAGCTTTTTCGACCGATTTGAGTTTTTTGTAATACTCTTCCACCAGATGAACGATCACTTCGGTGTCAGTTTCGGAGCTGAACTTGTGTCCCTGCTTGAGCAATCTGGCCCTTATCGCGCCATAGTTGGATATGATCCCGTTATGGGTAATGGAAAAATCCTTGCCGCAAGAAGTGTGCGGATGGGCGTTAGCTTTTGTCACTTTTCCGTGGGTGGCCCATCTCGCATGGGCGATGCCAAGAGAGCCTTTGAGTTTCGAAAAATTCTCTTTTGCGCCAACCTCGTCTACGGTTCCGATGTTCTTGGACACACGGATCGCTTTCGATCCATTCACCAGGGCGATTCCGCACGAGTCGTATCCCCGGTATTCAAGATTCCGGATCGAGGCGACGAGCCTTTCAGATATATCCTCCAGGGAGGCTATGCCAGCTATTCCACACATGGTTACATTAACCCGGCGTCTATCATTTTGCCGGATACGAGCAATTATGAGGAATCATTTTCCCCGCTTGAACCATCGATCCCGCGTCAAGAATATTCGAAGCCCCTATGACGGCGCCATCTCCAATGAAAGCCCCCAGTTTGTCGAGTCCGGCTCTAACCAGCGTCCTTCCCTCTTTGATTTTGACTTCTTTTTTATCAATCGTCCGGTTGATCGTCATTGTTCCGGCCCCGATATCCACCCCTTCTCCCACAACCGAGTCACCGATAAATGATAATCTGCCTACAACTGTCTCAGGAAATATCACACAGTTTTTAAGCTCCGCGCCATGCCCGATAACGCTATTGGCGCCTACAGAGGTGTATGGCCTGAGGAGCACATTATGCCCTATAAAACTGCCAGGCCCAATATACGCCGGCCCCTCCAAAACGGCTCCCGCCCGTATATCCGCGCCTTCGCAGATGCGCACAGGCCCCCTGATCGTCGTATTGGAAAGCTCGACGCTTTGATGAATCGCGGCCTCTTTCCACTGATCCATAACCATTCGGTTGGCTTTTAATATGTCCCAGGGATAGGCCATGTCGATCCATTCCTCTCCCCAGATCGAAGCGCGCAGGCTTTGCTTTTTTATTAACTGCTTTAAGGCCGCCTCCATGTTGCCTTTCGACTTTTCAAGAAATCCGAAAAACGCTTCGGGCAAAACAAACACTCCTGCTAAAACATAATTTCCCAGCCCGGCCTTAAGCTTAGGTTTCTCGATAATCTTCGTTATTTTCATATCCTTGCCCAGATAAACGTTTCCGTATTTTTCCCCGGAGCGGGTATGGCAGATGGCCGCCGTCGGCTCGTTGTGCAATGAGAACGACTGCAAGATCACGCTTATGATGTTAGAGGCGGTCAGCGTATCGGCGTAAACAAGAACAAAATGCTCGCCGGGAGAAAACCGGTCCCTCGCCTTTAGCATGGCCTTGCCGATGCCGTTTTGTTTGCCCTGGTCTATAAAATGAATCGTCATTCCGGTTGGATGCTCCGGGGAGAGGTATTTTGTCAGCGTCTCCGGCCTGTGCCCCACTACAAGATTCATGGAGTTGATCCCCGCTTCGTATAGCATGGCGACTGTATGGTCTATGACATATCGCCCTCCAACGGGTATCATCGGATTCGGGCGTGTGCCAGAAAAGGGCGCCATATGCGCCCCCCGCCCACCGGCGAGCAGTAACGCTTTCATAAAAAATCCCGTGTAAATTTATAGGTCGTGTATTGTAACATGTCTTCCAGCCGATCCATCATCTCCCGCCGGAGTTTAGTATCCCCTTTTTTTCAAGGCTTTCAAGCTCTTCGGCGGTGTTGACGCCCATCGTCTCACAAACGTCTTTAGCGATAACGCCCGATACCTTCAGCCCTTTTTTAACGGCTATAGATATAAGATCGGTCAGGTAATACTCTCCCTGGGCGTTATGGTTATCAACCGCTTTTAGCGCGCGAAAAAGGAAATCGGCGTCGAAAACATAAATACCGCTATTTATTTCGTTTATCGATAACTGATCTTCAGTCGCATCCTTCGCCTCTATGTTGGCTCTTATTTCACCTTCGACTCTTATCACGCGCCCGTAAGAGGCAGGATCGGAAAGCTTACATGTCAGCATGGTTATGACGGCGCCAGATTCTTTATGCGTTTTAATCATTTGTTTCAGGGTATCCGGTTTTAACAAAGGCGCGTCCCCGGACAAGGTGATTATCATTCCCGCGAATCCTTTAAAATGATCTTCCGCCTGCGCCATAGCGTGGCCGGTTCCAAACTGCGGCTCCTGTACGGCGAACTCGATATCTTCGTCTTTAAACCGCTCTATTATCATCTCGCGCCGGTGGCCGACTATGACCACAATTTTTTCCGGATCGAGAGCTCTTGCGATTTTTAAAACATGCTCAAGCAAAGGCTTGCCGGCTAATGTATGCAAGACTTTGGGAAGGTTGGATTTCATCCGCGTCCCTTTACCGCCTGCCAGGATGACCACCGCGACGGCGCCACGCCTATTCATGGCGTAGCGCGTCCACCGGGCTGAGACGGGCCGCTTTAAAGGCCGGGTACCATCCGAAAAATATACCGACTAAAAGCGCGGTTGTATATGCGATTAGAACTGAACTGGTCGATATATAAGTGTCCCAATCGCTAAAACCGTTTATTGCGCGGGCAATTAACGCTCCCAGGCCGACTCCTAATAGCCCGCCCGCGCCGGATATAATGATCGACTCGACCAGAAACTGTTTAAGGATATCGCGCTTTTTGGCGCCCAGAGCTTTTCTCAACCCTATTTCTCTTGTGCGCTCCGTAACCGTCACCAGCATTATGTTCATTATGCCGATCCCGCCTACGACCAGCGATATCGCCGCAATGCCGCCTAAAAGGTATGTAAAAGTCTTTGTCATCGATTCCATCGATTTAAGGATATCGACCTGGCTTCGCACATGAAAGTCGGCTTCCACATTTTTTCGTACCCGGTGGGATTTGCGAAGAAGAGTGATGATTTGACCGCTCACCATTTTCATATCCTTTTGCCTGTCAACTTCCACAAAAATATTCCTGATAAAAGAGCCTCCGAAAACCCGTTTCTGATATGTGGTTATCGGTATCAATATCTGGTCGTCCGCGTCCCACCATCCGGCGTGCCCTTTTTCCGCCATGACCGCAGTCACCAGAAAATTAACTCCGTTTATTTTTATATACCTGCCTACGGCCGGTCGCAAGCCGAACAACTCCTCCGCCACAGTCTTGCCAAGCGCCGTCACCCTTCTCGCTCCCGCCACGTCGCGAAGAGTGAAAAACTTTCCCTTATCCACCGCGAACTTTCGAGCGGTAAGATAATCGGGCGTCACGCCGATAATGTTCGTCCTTGTATTTTTGTTAAAGTACTTCACCTGGGCGGCCTGGGAGATAGTAGGAGCCACCGACACTATTTTCCTGATTTTTTTGCGGATCAAAAAGGCGTCGTCCAGCGTAAGGGTCTGGGCGACGGCTTTTCGGACATGTCCTTTTTGAAGAAGACCCGGTCTTATTATCAGCAGGTTGGCTCCCAGGTTCTCTATATTTTTCGCCATATCGTGCTTGGCGCCCTGCCCCAGGGCCACCATAGCCACCACCGCGGCGACGCCTATTATCACGCCGAGCATGGTCAAAAGGGATCTCGACCACGATCCACGCAGTTCCCGGAAAGCCACCTGTACGATTATCCAGAACATAATGTCACCCCAGCCTTTCCCTGGCAAGAAGCGCCGCCCCTATTATTCCGGCGTCATCTCCCAGTCCGGCTGAGACGATTTTTAGTTTCGGCCCGGTAAGCGTATAGGCCATCGCAAGGGCCGCTTTTCTTGCTGATGGTTTCATAAACTTAAAAGCGGGCGCGACGCCGCCGCCTATGACAAACCTGCTGACACCCAAAGCAAGGGCCACCGTCGCCATTGCCGCCCCTATGTCACGGCCCGCGTCTTTTAAAAGTTTCAGGCAGGCCGGGTCTTTTAAGAGCGCGCCCCTGGCCACCAGCTTAGCGTCAATCCTGCCGATACCGCGCCGCTTTTTTTGATCGCTTAACCATTTGCAATCGCCCGAAAGAGCCAACGCCTGAGCGGATGCTGTCAAGCCGCTTGCCGACGCTGTGGTTTCAAGGCATCCCCTGTTTCCGCAGGCGCACAGCCTCCCTCCCGGATTTACTGTTATATGCCCGATCTCCCCGGCTGGGGTTGATGTGCCGCGCCATATCTTCCTGTTTAAAATCACGCCTCCGCCGATGCCGGTGCCAAGTGTCAGCATTACAAAATCATCCCACCCTTTGGCGGCCCCTGACTGTCCTTCCCCCAGGGCGGCTGAGTTCGCGTCGTTTTCAAGGATCACGGGACACGCGAAACCAAAGCCTGCGTCTTTGGCCAGGGGGACATTTTTCCAATCGGGAAAGTTGGGCGAGCTTATAACAATGTTTTTTGAAAAATCTATGGCCCCGGCGGACGCAAGACCTATGGCTAATGGCGCCGATTTTTTTTTCAGGGCTACTTCTCTTATGGCGGATCGGATATTTTTAACGACATTTTTGTATCCCGGAGTCCCCTGCGAAGGGCGTTTGACCTTCGCCGACAGCTTACCTGTGGCTGAAACCGCCGCAACGCGGATATGGGTTCCGCCAAGATCGGCTCCTATCACATATTCATCCGGTTTCATGGGGTTTAGGGAACCTCTAATAATTCATTTTCTACTGCAAATGTGCGAAACCGCCTCTGGCTTTGTTGGCGTAACAAAATTGTCCTCAACGTATGTTTCCATACGTTTGCGGGAATGTTGTCCCGCCGCCTTGCCACATGCAATTTCACTCATTTTCGTGACGAAAGTAATTTTTAGAGGTTCCCTTTATCATATCAGGTCGCAGATCAACTAAGGTTGTGAATAAATCCGGGTTATGGTACAAACGGCGTATAAAACAAATAAAAGGAATCCTGCCTTATGGACGATCAGCAAGAGTATAACGAGGCTGGCGACAATCTGCTTGAAGATTTCGAGCTCGAAATGAGGGAGGAGGAGAGGATCCGCAAAAAAAAGCGCAACCTCGTTATAGGCGGAATAGTGGCGGGGGCTATACTCTGGTTTTTCCTTTCATCCGGCGGCCCAGACGTTACAGAAAATCAGCAAACAGCGAAATCAGCCAGCGTTGAGTCAAAGGAGACCAAACCGGATGATATCGACACCCAGATCGCCAAGCTAAATGAGCAAAACCGGATAGACGAGGATTTTAAAGCGCCCGGCGCGCTGATGGAAAACACGCCGATGGAGCCTGCCGTCACGGAAACAAAACCAGAGCCGCAACCACAAGAAGAGATAACGCCAGTTAAACAGGAGGCGGAAGCAGAGGTAAAAACCGAAGAGTCGGGCGCCGAGGATAAAACCGTTGCGAAAGATACAACTGCTTCTACACAGCCGGAAGTTGAGCCGGAGCCTGTGCCTGAACCGGAAGACGCGCAAGACGCCAAGACCGGCGAGGCTCCTGAAAAAATCGCCACTGCTATCGCGCCCGAAAAGCCTGAAAAATCCAATCCCTATACAGTGCAGGTCTCGGCGACGATGGACTCGCAGACGGCTCTGAAACTGCGCGACCTGCTTTTAAAGAAAGGTTTTGATTCGTGGATATTCATGGGAAAATCAAAACAGCGTATTTACAAGGTCGAGTCGGAGGAGTTTAAATCGATACAAAAAGCCTCCGCCCTTTCGGCGGCCCTGGCGCAGGCCGGGTTCGCCAACCGAACCTCTTATGTGAAAAATGGATCGCGTGTCACTTTAATCACCGGAATGTTTGCGGATAAAAAGTGGGCTGAAAGGCTGAACAAGCGGATACTCTCCGCAGGGTTCCGGTCGAAAATCACGACCAGTCCTGATGTTCAGACTTTATATATCGTCAGGGTAGGGAAATTCAAGGCCGTAGAGGGAGCCAGAACAGCTAAAGAGGCTCTTGGCCGGGCCGGGTTCGCCGCACTGGGGATAACGCAGTAAGAACCGCTCCGGGCGCAGTTGGACTGGCTTCGGGAGGCGGGTTATTAAAACGTCGATTGTTATTACAGAATTTTTGCGCTGGCTATTTTCGGCGGAACGAAGCCTGACAAATGACCGATTATCCGACCAGATTATAACTGCGTAATCTGAAACCGACTCCAAGCTCTTCTTCGGCCAACCGGCGAACTTGCTCTGCATTCACCTTTCCCGGTATATCGACAGCGGTAGCGGTTACCGAAAGGCCGCTTGCTTTGGCTGATTTTATAAAGTCGATGACCGCTTGATAGGCGTCTGGTATCAGAGGACTGCATATCTCATTATATGTTTTCGCATCGGCTGTATTAAGACTGACCGAAACGATATCGATGAGGCCGACAAGCTGTGGCGTGATGTCCCTGCCCGCTATCTGGTTCGCATGGCCGTTGGTGTTAAGCCTTGTGCGTCCCCCCTTTTCCTTGACCACCCACGCCACCTGCATGATTGCGTCGAGCCTCAGCGCAGGCTCCCCGAATCCACAGAACACGATCTCGTCATATCGCGACGGATCGCCCACAGCTTTAATCATTTCCTCTGCTGTAGGATCACTGCTGATTCTCAGGTTATGCCCCTGAACAGTGTCCGAGTAGAACCGGGCGCAGAAATAGCACTCGTTGGTGCACTCTTTGGTGACATTAAGGTAAAGGGAGTTTCTGATTTTATATGCGACCTCTCCTTTATCTCCACCGCCCGTCCTAAAAAGTGTTTTAAAGTTGGTTACGGTAATCCTTTGAATGTCATCGCGGGTTACGCCCCGGACTTCGGCGGCCTTGTCCACGACATATTTCAAAAGAGCGGGACTGTTTCGCCTGCCCCGTTTTTTCTGCGGCGCAAGGTATGGCGAATCTGTCTCCAACAGCAGGCGATGGCCGGGAACGGCCTTTAACGATTCGCGCAACAAGCCTGCTTTAGGGTATGTGATGTTGCCGGCGAAAGAGATGTACATACCAAGCGCAAGACACCGGCGCGCGTCATCAGGTGAGCCTGCGAAACAATGCATCACGCCGCCGGTCTTTTTTATGTCTTCGTCTTCGAGAATTTTGAGGCAATCGTCCATCGCGTCTCTGCAATGAATTATCAGAGGCAGGTTTTTCTCTCTGGCCAGTCTCATCTGCGCTCTAAAAGCTTTAGCCTGATCTTCCCTCGGCGATTTGTCACGGTAGTAATCGAGCCCCGTCTCTCCTATGGCGACGACCCTGGGATGGTCGGCGAGTTTTTCAAGCTCGGCAAGAGTGTTGTCATCAAGCAAGCTTGCGTTGTGGGGATGAACGCCCACCGATGCGTACATGGTGTCGTATCGCTGGGCCAATTGAACCGCTTTATAGCTTGTGCCGAGGTCGTACCCTACGTTTAAAAGAGGGGCGATTCCTTCTTTTCCGATCTCGCCTATTACCTCTTCGAGGTCTTCGTCAAACGCGGGATCGTTTAAATGGCAATGGGAATCGGCTGACATCTCAAGGGAACCTCTAGCGCAAAATGGTCGCTGTCCTGCTTACGCCGGTGGACACGATGGAGACCGGGGCTCTCACCAGTTCTTCGACACGGGCTATATACCGTTTTGCGGCGTCCGGAAGGTTTGTATAACTATCCGTATCGTTGGTTGATGTTTTCCATCCGGGCAAAGTCTCATAAACAGGCTCGACTTTTTCGAGCGACACCGTCTCTTCCGGCATTTCGGTGATAGTCTCGCCGTCGAGTTTGTAACTTACGCATATTTTTATCTCTTCAAAATCATCGAGCACATCAAGTTTCGTCAGCGCTATCGAGGTTACGCCGTTTACATCCACAGTGTAACGCCCCACAACCGTATCGAGCCACCCGCAACGGCGCGGTCTTCCGGTGGTGGCGCCATACTCCCCTCCGTCGTCACGCAGTTTTTTCCCGTTCAAATCGTCAAGTTCGGTCGGGAAAGGCCCTTCGCCCACGCGGGTTGTGTAAGCCTTCATAATGCCGATAACTTCGGTGACGGACTGAGGCGGGATTCCAAGACCCATGCAAACTCCTCCGGCGATCGATTGCGAAGAGGTGACATACGGATATGTGCCGTGGTCGATATCGAGCATGGCGCCCTGGGCGCCCTCCGCCAGAACGTTTTTACCTTTGGCCAGCGCGTCTCGCAACATATATCCGGTATCGGCTGTAAAATCTTTCAGCTTATCGGCGTAGCCTGCGTATTGCTTGAAAATTTCGTCCAGATCGATCTTGTCTTCTTTATAGAGATGCTCAAACAGAATATTTTTCTGCTCCACCGCCCTTTCTATGCGGCTTTTAAAATAATCGGGCCTGTAAAGGTCCGCCACACGCAGTCCGATCCTGGCCGCCTTGTCCGAATAGGCTGGCCCGATACCTCTTCCGGTAGTCCCGATTTTCCCTTTTTTAGAGTGTCTTTCCGCCGCCGCGTCGATTTTTTTGTGATAAGGCATGATCAGATGCGCCCGCCCGGAGATAAATAAAGAGCCTCTTACCTTCAAGCCGCGCGATTCAAGCTCGTCCACTTCGCTTAAAAAAGCCTCCGGATCCAAAACCACGCCGGAGCCGATAACGCATACCTTCCCCCCCCTTAAAACGCCGGAAGGTATCAGATGGAGTATATATTGCTCCTCTCCTACCACCACCGTATGCCCGGCGTTGGCGCCACCCTGATATCTGGCGATGATATCGACCCTTTCCGAGAGCATATCGACAATTTTGCCTTTACCCTCATCGCCCCACTGGGCGCCCACTATGGCTGTGACTGGCATCTGTTTTCCCTGTAAGAAAAAGCGTTAACGTA
>UOGB01000190.1_pt1 | contig 18077 bp, 17 predicted proteins | sample 1989701 | NCBI WGS metagenome assembly UOGB01 (sample SAMEA4712198, study PRJEB27164) | hydrothermal vent metagenome | biome: marine basaltic hydrothermal vent biome; feature: marine hydrothermal vent; material: mineral | place: Pacific Ocean | collected 2011-06-14/2011-07-23 | depth 1691 m
TTGAAACGATGGCGACCGGCTCTTTTCTTGTAAAGTTTACATCTATTATCAAAAGCTTGGTGTTTTTCCCGCGCTCCAGGCGATCATGGGCCAACTGCTCATCGGGCGGCAGGCTGGCCTCTATACCTTCCAGCGAAAAAATATAATTGTCATAGGATTTGTGGATAAGCCGTCCGGTGACGGCGGAGCCTATTTTCGAGCGATAGTAGGCGTAAAGGCGATCCAGCTCCAGTTCCCTCCCTTTTTTGTGAATCATCTGGCGCACAGACAAAGCCGCTATCCTCCCCAGACCTTCCAGCTCCACTCGCCGTCTGACCGTTAAGCCTATGCGCGCCTGGCTGTCGATTTTTTCGGCTTCGTCCATATTTATTTCAAGCTTCGGCTCTTGAACCGACTCGCAAACTTTCAGGATTTCAAACAGGTCGAACGCCCCTTTTTCCTTATCGAATTTCGCCTCCAGATTGTCGCGCTCCAGCCGCTTTGACGCGGCGAAGGATACAGCGCCCTCGATCGTTTCGATCAAATCGTTGATATTGATCGATTTTTCATCGGCGACCATATTCAGGGCGTTTAAAAGTTCTGTTGGCATGCCTAAAACTCTATTTCAAGGTTTGCCTTTTTAATGTCTGGATACGGTATTTCCACGCTCTTTCCTCCATCTTTGAGCTCAAATGTAACGCCCGCGTCGTTCGCGCCCGTTATTACTCCCAGAGCCTTTCCGGAATCAACGCCGGCCACCATATTTTTTAAGACAAGGCAGGCAAGGCTACCGACCGCTCTTTTAAAATCGGCCGGTTTTTTTAAAGGCCTGGTCAACCCTGGCGACGACACTTCCAGAGTGTAGGAGCCATTCATAAAATTCTCCGCTGTAAGAGCCAGCTCAGCTTGTTGGGAGACTTTTGCGCAGTCTTCCACCGTCACACCTCCGTCTTTATCTATATAGATTCTTAAAACAGGCGTTTTACCACGGCCTGTAATTTCAATATCCACAAGCTCAAGGGCTTCGCCTTCCACCACCGGCTTGATGATCGACCACAATGATTCCGCATCGCCTAACGACATAAGGGAACCTCTAATATAATCTTTAAAAACAGACCAATCACATAAAAGCTTTCAAGCTTACTATAAGCGGCGCCAGATTTGTCATCCATTATTATCACATAGAGGCAAACGCCCCTACAAGGCCGTCCAGTGTGTTTTAGCGTGCATGGCTCTATAGCCGAGCTTTACATAAAGCCTGCGCGAAGGTAAGCTATACTGGTTTCCAACCGAGTTAATTTAACGGAACAAAAGTATGAATTCGCCTGATTCTTCCGGTCATTTCGGCCAGTTTGGCGGCCAGTATGTGATCGAGACTCTTATGCCGGCCCTGAAAAAACTGGATAAAGAGTTCGACAAAGCGATGCGCGATCAGAAGTTTCACAAACTCCTGGAGCGTTACAACTCCACCTATATAGGACGGCCCACGCCTCTTTATTTCGCGGAGCGGCTGACCGCGCATTGCGGCGGGGCGAGAATATACCTGAAAAGAGAAGACCTGAACCATACCGGAGCTCACAAGATCAACAATACAATCGGCCAGGCGCTCGTCGCCCTTCGAATGAAAAAGAAACGGGTCATAGCCGAAACCGGCGCCGGACAGCACGGGGTGGCGACGGCGACCGCTTCAGCTTTGATGAATCTTGAGTGTGACGTTTACATGGGCGAAAAAGATATGGAGCGCCAGGAGCTAAACGTATTTCGGATGCGTCTTCTGGGCGCCAGGGTGATCCCGGTCTCCACAGGGACAAAGACATTAAAAGACGCCACATCCGAGGCTATCCGCGACTGGATCGGGTCGTCCGCCGACACTCATTACATTATCGGCTCCGTTGTCGGGCCTCATCCGTTTCCGAAAATCGTCAGGGAGTTCCAGTCTGTCATCGGGCACGAGACCAAGTTCCAGGTAATGGTCAAAGAGGGCCGCCTGCCAGATGTTTTGGTGGCCTGCGTAGGAGGCGGCTCGAACGCCATCGGTCTTTTTCATCCGTTCCATCACGACGAGGAGGTGGCGATGGTGGGGGTGGAGGCTGGTGGGCTTGGGTTGGCCACCGGAAAACATGGGGCGCCGTTGGCCAGAGGGAAAATCGGCACGCTTCATGGCTCCAAAAGTTACCAGATGCTCGATCCGGACGGGCAGGTGATGGACACCCATTCGATCTCCGCAGGGCTCGACTACCCCGGCGTGGGGCCGGAGCATTCTTATTACAAAAAAACAGGGCGGGCGAAGTATGTCTCCGTCACGGATAAAAAAGCGCTGGACGCTTTTAAGAAACTGACACAGCTTGAGGGAATAATCCCGGCCTTCGAATCGGCCCACGCCATCGCCTACGCCTTGAGCCAGGCCCCGAAAATGAAAAAAAGCCAGATGATGGTGATATGCCTTTCCGGCAGGGGAGACAAGGACGTGGCGGTGGCCCAGAGTGAGCTTGGTTATTAACTTTTTTTATAAACCGGAACATGAGCCGAATAGACGAGAAATTAAAAAGCCTTAAAGCTGGTAAGCGAAAAGCGCTGGTTATTTTCCTTACGGCAGGAGACCCAAGCCTTTCAGCCAGTTGCGATCTTGCGCTTTGCGCGTTCGACGCCGGCGCGGATATCGTCGAGCTTGGCGCCCCTTTCTCCGATCCGTTGGCCGACGGGCCGGTGATACAAAAGTCGTTCCTCCGATCCATCGCCAAAGGAGCTAACCTTAAAAAAACGTTGATCCTTGCGGAGAAGATCAGAAAAACAGATGAAAACCCCCTGGTTATAATGCTGGCGTCAACGCTTGTCATAAATCACGGCGTCGGCAGGTTCATGCGCGACTGCGCGTCGTCTGGAATAGACGGGCTGATAATCCCCGACGCGCCTTTGGAGGAAGCGGGCGAGTTTAACGGTAAAGCGAAAAATGCGGGGTTGGATATGATTATGCTCGCGGCGCCCACTTCCACGCCATCACGGCTTCGCCGGATATGCTCCATGTCGCGCGGGTTCGTCTACTACATAAACGTAAGCGGCGTTACGGGCGGGGCGGCGGCGGATCGCAAAGAAGGCGTCAAACCGATAGCCCGGCTTAAGAAACTCACATCCCTCCCAATTCTCGCCGGGTTCGGTGTCAAAACACCAGCGCATGCCAGAGCCCTGTGTAAAACCGCCGACGGTGTAATAATAGGATCGAGAGCGATTGAAATCATCCATTCCGCGAAGTCGAAAGCGGCGGCTGTTAAAGCCCTGTCCAAGTTCGTGCGATCAGTCAGGAAAGAGATGGACAGAAAATAAAACACGCGGCGAAAGTAAGTTGAACACCACCCCGTTTGGGCGTGGCCGGCAGGCCGAGGGGACGCTGTGTTACGCCTGCTAAAGCGACAGAGCCGCCGATAAAAGTTTAAAGCAAAGTTTCGCGGCTGTGAACTGTGACTGTACGGAGCCGGGGATGGGTCTTAGCTCCATCACGTCGGCGCCTACGATTTTCCGTCTCGATCCGATGGCGTGGATGATATTCATCGCGTCGTCCCACGACAGGCCGCCCGGCTCCGGCGTGCCGACGCCTGGAACCACCGACGGATCGAACCCGTCCAGATCGAAAGTAATATAAACGTTCTCGGTAAGCGCATCTACCATCGGCTCGATCCAATCGGTTTTTCCCGCAACATCCCACGCAGGGTAAACAGGATGCCCTGAGTCTTTAATAAAATCGCTCTCCACTTTCGACATACTACGGACGCCTATTTGGACGATGGGCGCAAGCTCGATGGCGCGGCGCATGACGCAGGCGTGAGAGAAGGGCGAGCCCTGGTATGTGTCCCGAAGATCGGTGTGCGCGTCTATCTGGACTATCGTCAAAGCCTCCTTAAACCTGCGGGCGAGAGATCTGACCGGGGCTGTTGTAAGGCTGTGGTCGCCGCCTAGCATGAGGACGAATCCTGTTTTATCGAACGCGGCGCCGTACACTGTCTCCACTTTGGCGATGGTCTCCTCCGGGCCGGAGACATCCGGCTCTACTTCATTTAGAAGAGTTAGCTTGAGACGCTCGTTATCGACGTTCCACTGAGTGTCGTAAAGCTCCACATGACAGCTTGCCTCGATGATCGCGCCGGGGCCTTCTCTGGCTCCCGATTTATAGCTTACCGCTCCGTCATAGGGAACAGGCAGTATGGCGGCGCGCGATCCGTCGAAATCTGGGCTGTGGCCGACCAGACCTCCGAATCCGCCACCTTTGAAGTTGTCTGCGAAAATGGGCGCCATAAGAATCCTTAAACAAAAATTTTATTATGGGGACCTCTAAAAATTGCTTTCGTAACGAGAATAAGTGAAATTGCATATGGCAAGGCGGCGGGACAACATTCCCGCAAACGTATGGAAACATACGTTGAGGGCAATTTTGTTACGCCAACAAAGCCAGAGGCGGTTTCACACATTTGCAGTAGAAAATGAATTTTTATAGGTTCCCTTATGTTAAACTGATAATAATGGAAGTTATATAGCATGTTTTTACCTATTAAATCCATCGCCCTTTCCCTGGTTGCGGTAGTTATTATCGTTATCGCTCCGAGTCACGCCTTCGCCCTTTTCAAAGGGCCGGACGAGGAGGAGATGGGGCGTAAAGCGGACGAGCAAATTGTCCACGCCTACGGCCTGTACGATGATGAAAAGCTTCAGGCGTATGTAAGAAAAGTTGGGGAAAGAGTATTGTCCGAGGTCGTGGAGCCGCAATATGAGTATCATTTTAAACTTATGGACGACTCGATGGTCAACGCTTTCGCTCTGCCGGGCGGGTATATATATGTCACTCGCGGACTGCTGGCCGTCCTCAATTCCGAAGCGGCGCTGGCCGGGGTGATCGGGCACGAGATCGGCCATGTCATAGGGCATCACGCGGTTAAAAGAATGAGAAAGAGCATCGGCCAGACTTTGCTGGCTTTAGGCGGCCTTGTCGCCAGCAAAGATATCCGGGCGAACGCCGGAGCGTGGCTGACGATAACCACTTCTTTGTCACAGCAAATCCTGCTCGGCTACGGACGCGCTATGGAAACGGAGTCTGACCAGCAGGGGATGATCTTAACGCACGAAGCCGGATACGACCCTCAGGGAATAGTTAATTTCCTCCGGTCGTTGCGAGCATTGGAAAAACTTGGCGGGAGAGGGTACCACGGGTTTCAGGCCACCCACCCGGAGACCATACTCAGGATCATAGAAGCGGACGGCAAAGCGGGGATTTTGTCGGAGAGAGGCAAGGATTATCAATTTTACCGGGACAGGTATCTGGACAGGATTGAGGGCTTGAGATACGGCAGGCCAAAATGGCACGGGAAAACTCTTCCACCATACAAGATTCATATCTATACGGTAAAAAAAGGGGATACGTTTCGATCAATCGCAGGGGATGTAAGCGGCAACCAGGCGCTTGCCCTGGAGATGGCCACTTTAAACGCGATGGATCATAACGACTCCTTGACGCCGGGGATGAGAATCAAGACCCTGGTCGAAGAAAAATCGTCGAATCGTGTTCTGGAAAAAAAGCATAAAAAGGAGAAAAAAGATGAAGTCAGCGCTGGAACTGGCGATGGAAAAATCGGAAAAACTGGGCGGCGCGAAAAAACTGACAAAAAATCAGAAAAATCAGATCGCTGAAATCCGGAAAGTGAGCGAGGCTAAAATAGCCGAGATTACCATCATGGCCAACGAGAAACTGGACAAGCTCATGGGCGCGGAGGGGGAGGAGGTATCGGCTGTGCGCGACGAGGTGACAAAGGAGCTGATCCGCGAAAAAGCCAAAGTCGAAGAGGCGGCGGAAAGGAAGATAGAAAAAGTCAGGGACGCGGAATAGGTTTCTGTCGATTATTTTTTCTTCGCTAGCAGATATATCCTGTTGAACGTAAGGTCTATCTTGCCGTCGTCGCCCGCCTGGGCCTCGAACGATCTTTTCACGATATCACGGAAGTTTTTTTCGTAGCCGGGGGTAAATGGAGCGCTGTAGTAGGCCGGATTGAGGTATCCCGCCGCCGCGCCCGACTCGAACACTTCCATAGTCTGTCCGGGAGTGTATTTTGTTTTAGTCTCTTCTATTTCTGAAAAGACGACCTCAAATCCTGCTGATTTAAAAAGGTCGCTATACTTGTCGGCGGTTTCAAGAAAAATCCATGGGCCAGTAAAGTCAGAGAATATCTCTTTGGTTTCATCCGCTCTTTTAACCCCTTCCAGCGCTTTGATGAAACCGGGGCAGTAAACGGTTTTGGCCGGGGCCTGTATCCCCATCCTGCCGCCGCTTTTAAGCGCGTCGTGGCATTTCATCAACACCGTTCTCTGATTTTTAAACCACTGGAAAACAGAATTGCAGAAAATCAGGTCGAAACTTTCGGCCATGTCCATTTCTTCAACGCCAAGATGGGCAAAAGTGATATCGAGTCCTTTCGGGCTCCGCTTCGCCTCTTCGATCATCCCCGCAGACGAATCGATCCCTGTCACCGATCCGCGTGTCATACCTCTGATTTTTTTCGTCAGCTTGCCGGTTCCGCAACCGAGATCCAGAACATCCTCTTCGGGGCCTATGTTAACGATTTTAAAAAGACGCCCGGCGGCTGATGTTTGTACCAGCGACTTTTTATCGTACCGGGAAGCTATCTTTGAAAAGCTCTGTCCGCTCATTGTTTCGCCGTCTGTAAAAGACAAGAGTTATATCACTCAGGTCAACGCCGTTGCAAGTTTTCCCAATTCCCTGAACAATTTTTCAAGTTCGTCTATCTTTTTAATAAGACCCCGCCTTTCCATATAAATAGCTCCCTTCCGAAGCTCAAGATTGGGGATTTTTATTGAATATTTTTTAAGCGCGGTCTGGCGATTCCATGTAAGGTAAGACAAAACCTGTTCAGGGTTTTCTCCCCTTACCATGAATTTTCCGTCAAACTCCGGGTCACCCGTCTGAATATCCTGGTAGCCGAATATTTTTATGACTTTATGAACGCTTTTTTCTGGATAAACATGAATTCCCGTGGGTAAACTTTCTAATTCAAGCTTCATAAAGCTGTACAAAACCTTGTTGTTCCCTGATCCTTTTTTCAAGGTTGATAATTCAAAAGGGAACCCATTGTTCTTCCCTGTTATCCGGGGCATTGAAAAGGCGGATAGCGCCTGTAGAGCTTTATTGGGCTGTTTCGTTTTCATGGATGTCTTTGGGCCCCGGCTTTTCCCGGCGCCCCATAAATCGTGAGATGTCAATCCTCTCCTCTTGGCGAAGCTGGCCCAGACCTGGCGAGTGGCGCGGCGGGCCTTAATTAAATAGAATGTAATCAAAGCGGCGGGAATCAATACTGCGCTAGCTATCAATATATTTTTCATTTCAGGCCTCCAGCACGTTTACTTTTTTTACGCGGCCGCGCCTGCTGTATACGCATCCGCAATAATCCTGGCGGTAAAACCCAAGTTCGTCGGCCATCCGGGTCGTGATTTTATATCCCTCCTTTTTTTTCCAGTCCGCCTCAAAAAACTCCACACCGCGCTCTTTGCCTTTCTCGGCTCCGATGCGGTTTATAATCGCTGAGTCTTTATGCGGAGAGACGGATAAAACGGCCCCGTAATTTTCGGCGCCAAGCCGGACAGCCTCATCCGCCGCTTTTGAAAGGCGAAGATCGAAACAGGCCTCGCATCTTTTTCCACGCTCTGGCTCGTCTTCTAAACCTTTCGTTTTATCGAACCATGTATCCGCGTCGTACCGTCCTTCGGCAAGTTTTAATCCCGCCGATTTCGTCCACTCCCTCACTTCTTCGAGCCGCTTTACATATTCTTCTTCGGGATGGATGTTGGGGTTGTAGAAGTAGAGCGTTATATCGTAGTCGTGTTGTAATTGCTCGACTACATATGGAGAGCATGGCGCGCAACAGATGTGGAGCAACATTTTGGAGAGCGTCCTGGGGGAACCGCTGGATGACATTGTGACCGGGACTATCCGTTAAGAATTTTCGCCGCGTTCTTTGCGAAATAGGTAAGTATCATATTCGCCCCGGCGCGGTGGATCGACAGGAGCGCCTCCATCATCGCCCGGTCGCGGTCTATCCATCCGTTTCTTCCGGCGGCTTCGATCATCGAAAACTCCCCTGAAACGCTGTACGCGGCAAGCGGCAGGTTGAACTGGGTTTTGACCATGCGGATGATGTCGAGATAGGGGAGGGCAGGCTTGACCATTATGATGTCTGCGTTTTCCACTATGTCGAGCGCCACTTCCCGGATCGCCTCCATTGCGTTTGCCGGATCCATCTGGTAGGTGGAGCGGTCGCCGAACTGCGGGGAGGAGTCGCACGCTTCGCGGAACGGGCCGTAAAAGGCGGAGGCGTATTTCGCGGCGTAAGACATGATGGCCACATCCTTGTGTCCGTTATCGTCGAGCGCCACCCGGATTGCTCCGACCCGCCCGTCCATCATATCCGACGGGGCGACGATATCTGCGCCTGCGCCTGCGTGTGTCAGCGCCATGGCGCCTAACAGCTCAAGGGTAGGGTCGTTTAAAATTTTTCCGTCCTTGACGACTCCGCAATGCCCATGCGTTGTGTATTCGTCGATACATACGTCGGTGATGACAACGAGATCAGGGCAGGCGTTTTTAATTTCGCGGATGGCGTTTTGAACTATCCCGTCAGGGTTGTAGGCTTCAGAGCCGGTCTCGTCTTTGGTCTCCGGGATTCCAAACAGAATCACCGCCGGAATTCCCAACGATTCGACTTGCTTGACCTCTTTTGCAAGGTTATCCACGGAAAAACGGTAATTACCCGGCATGGATGATATTTCGTCTTTTACATTTTTTCCGTGAGTGACAAACATCGGGTAGATGAGCATATCAGGCGAAAGCCTGTTTTCACGAACCATCCTGCGAAGGTTTAAAGACGCCCGTGTCCGACGCGCCCGGTATTGCGGAAATATCATTTGAACGACAGCCCCGATGTTGAATTTTAAAAGCTAAATTGTATCACGCAAAGCAACCGCGCCGCCAGACCGGCTCTAAATCCGCGCAAGCTTCGCCCGATCCACCCATCCGCTATAGCCGGAGACAAGCGTGACATGGACATAGTTGCCTTCCACGCGCCCCAACCGGACCTCGGTTCCCTCATGAAAAGTAAAAACCGTGCTGGTCTTATCGGAAGGGGAATCGTAAGCGTCTACATCTCCGGCGATGGCGATAGCCCTGTCTGTCCGCTCAAACTGGTGGATTCTCGCTCCTGTAATTGTAAACAACAACGCTGTGACCACCACGAGGAGTTGAACAAACCGGGTGAGAAATTTCTTTCGTCTCATGTCAAAAGAAATTATGACGCCGAGCCCTGTCAACGTTGTGGCCATGTACAAGATCGCGGCGATAACGCTCATTGTCCAGAGCGAAAGGGCGTTGACGACATACTCAAAAACATCAGAGATTATGCCCGGCTCTTTTGTCTCCTCTTTGTCGGTCTTATAGGCTCTTAAAAAGTCGAGATTGTATCGCGTATCGGCGTCGCCTGGGCGCAGTCTGAGAGCTCTGCTGAAATGTAACACCGCTTTTCCCGTATGCCCGGTCTTGAAATAAGCCGCCGCCCGGTTATATTCCAGATCCGGATTTTCAATATCGATAGAGTTATAAAGCTTAAGAGCGGCGTCATATTTTTTTTCGGCGTAAAGCCGGTTTGCCCGGTTATAAGTCTCCGCCGGAGCGCCAGCGAACGCCAGGGCGGCCGACAGCGCGGATAAAAGCGCCGCAGTAACGATCATTCTCTGAATTGAAACGGTCATGCGGTCTGTTTTTCCATCCATTCGATAAACCCGTTCGCTTTTTCAAGGTGAAGGCTCATGTTATTTATCTCATGCCGCGCGTAACGCGCTATCTCCACCGCCTCAAACAACTCGACAAGACCATTGGCGTTTTCGACGCCAGAGCGCTCCAGCCGCTTTTTTACAAGCTGTTTGGTTATCGACGGCGCCGGCAGGTTCCATTTATCGGCCAGGTACCCTCGAATAGCTTTATCGAGCGCCGTGTAAAACTCGGCAGGCTCCTTCTTTTTTCCGGCTTCTGCCAGCATTGCCTTTGCTGTTTTCGCCGCGTGGTAACTTCTAAAGTAAACTGTGTCCGTCAAAAATCGCCTCTTCCGCCCTGCCACGGCCCATCCAATCGCCAGAACAGGAAAGGGGGCGAGGAGGATCGCCCATAAAAACCAGCTCCTGTGTAATGGCGAGCCGAAATCCTCCAGGATATCCTTGTCCGGCTTTATATAGAGGATGTCCGCTTTTAAAGGCGCGATCAGACTGCGAGAGGCGACGGCGGTGGATTTAACCGCCGACCCGGCAAGAATGTTTATTTCAATCGGAAGGGTCTTTAGAAGAGTATATTTTCCTGAACCGGGATCGTAGGTCCAGACGGTAAACGGCTCGATGATCTTTTTCCCTTCTTCTCTTGGGATCATCGGATATTCGATTGTTTTGGTTGAGACAATGGAGCCGCCGGATTTATCCACGCTGTCGGTCACTTTAGGGTCGTACACCTCCATCCCGTCGATGGAAGGTTTTAAAGGAGACGCCGCCGGTTTTAGATACCCCTCGCCTTTTATAGTGAGCCTTAGCGTCATGCCATCGTTGACTTTGGCCGTGGCCGGAGACACTTCTGCGGAGATAGTATATTTCCCCACCGTGCCGGAAAAATCGACCGGCTTTGCGTCTTCGGGGAAAGGACGGATTTCGATTGGTATCGGTTTTGTCTTCAGCCTGATCCGCTCCGCCCAGGGCCCCTCGGAAATTGAAAGGGTCGCCTGATCCACGATTTTCCTCCCCGGCGACAACGGGATTATCGCGTAGCGCAATTTGGCCACCACGTAATTCTTGCCTTCTATCCGTTTTTTAGACAACTGCTCGTTTTTCCCATCTTCAAAGGGCAGGCTCTCCACCCAGAATCCCTCGAACTCCGGTTTTTCATAACTTGGGTTTTCCCACAGGCTAACGGCCCTGTAAAAACTGAACGTGGCTATGATCGGCTCAAACGGGACGGCCGTTTTTTTATCGACATCCATTCTCACCATCAGGTCATCGTCGTCGAGCTTGAGACGGCGATCAAAAAATGAGCCGCCTCCCGGAGCGGCAAAAGGGTTGGCCAGACCGGGGAAGGCCGGAACGCTCCGGTGCGCTCTTTTTTTCTGATTTTGCGGAGTCTGGGCGGATGGATCGACGGTAATGTCGATTGGATCGGTTTTGTATGTTTTCCCTCCATAAACCAGCGTGATGGAAGGTATCTGGTATTTTCCTTCGTTTGGCGCCCGCACCTGGTAGGCGACGGTTTTGGATACGGTCACCGAAAGGCCAGACATGGAAACCTGCTGGCTGGACGAGCGCCCGACTATATCGAAAGATTTAAGCCTCGGCAAATTCGGATCGGGCAAAGACCGTATTCCTTTCCCCTCTATGGTGATTTCAAGCCGGAACGTATATCCGGGGGGGAGCGTGTCGGGCGAGGCTGTGGCGCGAATGGCGACATCGTCGCTGGCGAAAACCGGAGCCGCCCATATCAGCCAAATTGCAATTAGAAATAATCTGGTCATATTTTGTTATAAATCGAACGGATCATATATCCTAGGACAAAAGGCTACGTTCGAATATTTTTATGGAAGTCAGGCAGGCGCCTTACGCAGTGTAATCAACTGGCGGCCTACGATAGCTCCATAAATCGCAAGACCGGCCAGACAATAAAAGTAGGCGCTTGGCAAAGATATAAATCCGTTGAAAAAGTAGGGATTGATTAATAGCCAGGTGACGAGAAGTAAAATTATACGCTCAGCATACGACAGAGCGAGGACTGCGTAGCCCTGGGTCGCCGAAGCGAAAGCGTACATCCCAAGCGCCGTCATAACCATGATAAATATACCGTGCGTATAGCTTGTGACGCCGATAAGCAGAATTTCGTTGTTATAGATGAACATAAACGGCAGAAGGGCCACCCGGATATCGTAAGTGAACGACTGGATGCCTGTCCGCACCGGGTCGGAGCCTGCGATGCCGGAAGCGGCGTACGCGCAAAGACCCACCGGCGGGGTGTCGTCGGCGAGGATACCGAAATAAAAGACGAAAAGATGAACGGCGATCAGGGGGATGACCACTCCGGAATTAGCTCCAAGCGTGACAATGATCGGCGCTGTCAGCGTGGCCATAACAATATAGGTGGCGGTTGTGGGAAGCCCCATGCCCAGCAGAAGGCAGGCGAAAGCCGTGATTAAAAGCATGAGCGGGAGAGAGCCCATCGATAATATTTCGACGATTTCGACGACCCTCAGCCCAAGGCCGGTCAACGTCACCGTTCCGACGATGATTCCGGCGGTGGCGGTGGCGATGCCGATGGTCACCATGTTGCGCGATCCGTTAATAAGCCCGTCGTAGATGCCGGTGAAGGCTTCGAGCAGGGCGGGGAGAACTTGCCTGCCGCCTGCCAGCGCTTTTAGCGGGCTTTGTAGCGCCATGATTCCCATCAGAATCAAGATGGCGTTGAAAGCCGAGGCGATGGGTGACTGCTTTAGAATCAACAGCGATATGATTAACGCCGCCACCGGCACAAGATAATGGGCTCCGCGAAGGAGGGTAGGGAAAAATTTCGGCACGTCCTCTTTGGCCGCGCCTTTAAGGCCCAGCTTTAACGCCTCAAGATGGCTTATATAAAAAAGAGTCAGATAACTTGCCAGCGCCGGGATTATGGCGGCCCGCACCACTTCGAAATAGGTGATCCCTAAAAACTCGGCGATGATAAACGCCGCCGCTCCCATGATCGGCGGCATCAACTGCCCGTCGGTGCTGGCGGCCACCTCTATGGCGGCGGCTTTCTCCGGCGGATACCCTACTTTTTTCATAAGCGGGATAGTGAAAGTGCCGGTGGTGACGACGTTGGCGACGGAGCTTCCGTTTACCATTCCTGTGAGCCCGGAGGAAAGAATCGCCGCTTTGGCCGGGCCGCCCCGAAAACGCCCCAGAAGGCTGTAGGAGACCTCTATAAAATATTGTCCGGCGCCAGCCTTGTCGAGCATGCTTCCGAACAAAACGAAAAGAAAAACGAACGCCGCCGACACCCCCAGCGGCACACCGAAAATTCCTTCGGTGGTTAAAAACTGGTGATCGACGATCCTACGTATGGAGTAGCCGCGATGGGCGATGATATCCGGCAGATGAGGCCCAAGTAGTGAATAGATTATAAAAGCGCATGCGACGCCGGTGAGGGCCCAGCCGAGACACCGACGGCAGGCCTCCAGCACGAGCGCCATTCCCAAAAGACCGAAAGCGATGTCGCGGGGCAGGGGAATGCCCGGCCTCTGGTTTAGCCCGTTAAAATCGAAGATGATGTACAACACGCACAACGCGGATATGGCCGCCAGCGCCCAGTCATGCCAGGGTATGTAATCTTTAGCCTTCGAGTGTTTGCGCGCCGGGAAAACAAGGAACGCAAGGACTATGGCGAAAGCCAGGTGGATCACCCTTGCGCGCCACGCGTCGAGAGTTATAAAACTCGCCACAGAAAGCTGGAACAACGACCAGCTAAGGCAAACAGCTGTAATGAAAACCAGCGCCGACCCATGAGGATGGCGCGCGCCGGTTTCAGTCTCGATGACCTGCTCTGCCATCCCGGATGTTTCCCTTGCGATCGTGAAATCTTCTTTAGTCATATTTTAAATTACTGGTTAAACCTCACCCCGGTAACGGGGTGGTGTTCATCCATACTTTCCCCCGCATGTCCGTAGAGTCGGAAATCCGTCCGTCTACTTGGTTCTGGATATATAAGGCTCCTGATCCGGGGTTACGCTAAACAGCGCGCTTATTTCCCCCGACGGGTTTAAAACAGCGATATACGGGCTCCCGTCGTCTGATATGGATATGGTAAGCCGGACTTTCCCCCAATCGTCGATGAAAGTCACCGCGTTCATCCTGAGTTTATCGTTTTGCTTGTCGTTCATTTCTCAGCCTTTCTGATTGCCGGTAAAAAATCTGTCCTACATTTTTCAGGTTATTTTATCCAGCCGCGCTCTTTATAATATTTCAACGCTCCCGGATGAAATGGCGCGCTCATGCCCTTTAAAGTATCCTCCGGTGTCAGGATAGCCAGAGCCGGATGAGTTTTGATGAATTCGCCGAAGTTTTCATAGATCGATTTTACTATGTTGTATACGATTTCGTTCGACAGATCGGTGGTTGTGAGGAGCGTGGCCTTGACGGCGAAAGTGCGTACAGGGTCAGGGTTGTTCGGATATACGCCGCCGGGAATGTCCACAGGCACGAAATAGGGCCGTCCTTTTTTGAGTTTGTTTAGGATAGAATCGTCTATGGAGATGACTTTCACCACATGGGCGCTGGCGATGTCCATGATGCTGGCCGAGCCGATACCCACCGTGTAGAAAAATGCGTCTATTCTTCCGTCGCGCAGATAATCGGGGGCCTCCGACCCTTTAAGCGACTCCACCGTCATGTCTTTTAGTCCGAAAGGGGTGACCGAAAAGAGCGCTTCAGAGCTTGACCGCTGACCGGAGCCGGGATTGCCTATGTTCACCCTTTTTCCTTTGAGGTCGTTGAAAGTTTTTATTCCGCTTTTCTCAGAGGCGATGATATGAAAAGGCTCCGGGTGCAACGACAGGATGGAGCGGAGTTTACCTATTTTTCTTCCTTTAAAATCGCCGACGCCGTTAAACGCCCGGAAACCGACATCGGACTGCGCGATCCCCATATCCATCTCGCCAATGGACATGGAGTTCACGTTATAAGCCGATCCCCCCGTTGATTCGACAGTCGCTCTTATCCCATGCTTTTTTCTTTGTTTGTTGACGATTTTGGAAATGGCCCCGGCAATGGGGTAGTAAACACCCGTCACGCTTCCTGAGCCGATGGTTATAAAGCGCCGTTTATTACCAGCATGGGCAGGATATGTGGAGACAAAAAGAACAGTAGCCAGCGCCAGCGCCAATAGCGTTGAGCCACGCTTCATGACAGAGCCTCCAAAATAAATTCACGTAAGAGAGCCTCTAAGCTTAAACAATTCCAGCAATATCCGCGAGATAAATGATGAGGGGTTGTCGAGAAACACGCGAAGGAGAAGTTCAATTTTCTCCTCCTTGATGGTGAGAGGAAAAAGCGCGCGGCGCCTAATGCGCCAGGCTGTCCGTAATTGTCATACCGGACTCCGATCCGGTATCTCTGAGATCCCGCGTTATAACCACAAGGGTCACACGAGCGCGGGATGACATTGTTTCCCTTGTCATGGTATTGTGCTACGGCGTAAAAATAATCAATTAATCTGGAGATGTCATCTTTATGTTCAGACACCTTGTTTTATTCGCTCTATCGCTTCTTATGGCGGCCCCCTCGTTCGCGGCTGATAAAAAAGAGATAGAGGGAATAATAAAAAACTATATTGAAGCTCATCCTGAAGTGATAGACAACGCCATGCAAAAATATTACATGGCGAAAAGAAAAGAACAGGAAGAGACCCAGTTCAGGCAATCGCTCAAAAACAGGCTCAATGTTCCGGTCGACGGCTCCCCGGTAAAGGGGTCGGTCAGCGCGCCGGTGACGGTGGTCGAGTTTTCAGATTTTCAATGTCCTTATTGCGCCAGATCGGTGGCGATTATAGGAGCGCTGGGGAAAAAATATGGCGATAAAATAAGATTCGTTTTTAAACATTACCCACTGGAAAGGATACATCCCGTGGCCAGAAGCGCGGCCAAAGCCGCTATGGCCGCCGGAGAGCAGGGCAAGTTCTGGCAATTCCACGATACGCTTATGGCAAAGCAGTTGGAGTGGAAAAAGGGCGACGCGAACAAGCATTATGCAAGATACGCAAAACAGCTTGGGATAAACGGGGAAAAATTCGGAAAAGATATGAAAACGCCGGCGTATGAGAAGAAAATAAACTCAGACATCGCGCTTGGCAAAAAACTGGGAGTGCAGTCCACTCCCACATTTTTCGTTAACGGCGTCATGGTGCGGGGCGCCAGGGATGTCGGTTATTTCGCAAGAGTGATAGACTACCTGCTAGTCGAGAAAAGTAAAGCAAAAGCGAAATAGCGGAATAGCGGGCCCGGCCAGCTTATTTGGTCCGGCGGTTTATCGCCGGGTTGTCCTTTCTGGCAACGAAACTATTACGAGCGTGTGGTTCGGGATGAAAACGATTTGAGTCAAATCCGCCAATACATTTTCAATAATCCATTTTGCTGGAAGAAAGATAGCGAAAACCCGGATAATTTCTCGGTCACCAACGCCCTCGCGTGACCTCAGGGGGTTCCTGGCATCCACGATGGGTCGGCGTCGAGCGCAAGGTAATCGCGCCATTCGGGATTTTGCGGATCGTCAATAAAATTACAGGCCCCCGCAGAGGCGATCATCACGGCGTTGTCGGTGCAAAGCTCCGGCCTGGGAAAAACCACCTCCACGCTCCGCTTTTCGCCCAGCCTGCTCATGGCGCGTCTTAAGGCGCCGTTGCTTGCGACTCCGCCCACGATCAAGATTGAGGCGGGATCGTGTTTTTCGATAGCGAGGCTGGTTTTTAAGACAAGAGCGTCAACGGCGGCGCGCTGAAATGACGCGCAGATATCCGCGACGTTCGGGCCTGAACCTTCTTTTTCCAGTTTGTTGATTAACTGTTTTACGGCCGTCTTGGGACCGGAGAAGGAGAAATCAAGCGTGCCGGAGTTTGCCATAGCCACTGGGATATCGTAAACCGGCTCCCCTTGCTGGGCCATTTTTTCAACAATGGGCCCCCCCGGATAACCGAGTGAAAGCATTTTAGCTACCTTGTCGAACGCTTCTCCCACCGCGTCGTCGCGGGTTCCGCCAAGATGGACAAGCTCGCCGATTCGCTCGACTTTGAAAAGCTCGGTATGCCCCCCCGAAACGAGAAGAGCAATTGCCGGCAAGGGGGCGCCGGGCTGTTGGACGAACGCGGACATCACATGCCCCGCCAGATGGTTCACCCCGGCGAATGGCAATTTTCTGCCCCAAGCCAGAGCTTTGGCGTATGACAACCCGACCAGCAACGCGCCCACAAGGCCGGGCCCGCGTGTGGCCGCCACCAGCCCGACGCGGTCGAGGGTGACCCCTGCTGTGTCTAAGGCTTCTTTTACAAGGGGGCGGATCATCTCCACATGGCGTCTGCAGGCAAGCTCCGGGACTATCCCGCCATATTTAGCGTGAATTTCATCCTGTGACGCCACGACGGATGACAAAATATTAAACCTGCCTTCCACAACGGCCACCGCCGTTTCGTCGCATGACGTTTCCAGACCCAGAGTAATCAGATTTTCAACCATAGCGGTAGATAATAACTCAAACCCAAAGTGTTGTCGTCACGATTCCGGTTTTCGGTTTTATCGATCTATCGGAAAATGTTATAGTTAAACCTGCTTTGAATCATCCGTCACGGCGCAGGCTACAGGGGGCGCCCCGGTGGTAAAAAATCTCGTTAAAGGGAGCCTCTAATAATTACTTTCGTCGCGAAAATAAGCGAAACCGTTTCTGTCAAGGCGACGGGGCGAAATTCCCGCAAACGTATGGGAACATACGTTGAGGACAGTTTAGACACGCCAACGAAGCCAGAGGCGGTTTCACCCATTTGCAGTAGAAAAGAATTATTAAAGGTTCCCTAAATACAGAGGAAATGGAAGTCCCGCGAAAGACAATTGTTCTGGCCGATCAGATCGCCAAAAGCGCCACAAAAGAAGCGGAGCGATCGCGCTCCGATTATGTCGAAGTTGAAAAAGGCTCCATCTTCTCCGGCAGGTACAAGATAAACTCCAAAATAGGCGAGGGGGGAATGGGCGTGGTCTATTCAGGCTCCGACCAGCAACTCGACAGGCGTATCGCCATAAAACTGCTGAAGAAAAACGTCAGCCAGAATAAAAAAGCGGTTGAAACGCTAAAGCAGGAGGCGCAGGTGGCGATGATGCTCACCCATCCGTCCATCATGCGGCTCATCAATTTCGAGCAGGATGGCGAGTATGCGTTTCTTCTTATGGAGTTTATCAAAGGCCTCGATCTTCTTACGATGGCGGCGCGCAAGCCGGACAACAAACTGGATCAGAAAATCG
>UOGB01000195.1_pt1 | contig 17735 bp, 18 predicted proteins | sample 1989701 | NCBI WGS metagenome assembly UOGB01 (sample SAMEA4712198, study PRJEB27164) | hydrothermal vent metagenome | biome: marine basaltic hydrothermal vent biome; feature: marine hydrothermal vent; material: mineral | place: Pacific Ocean | collected 2011-06-14/2011-07-23 | depth 1691 m
AAAAAATAAAATGAAAACCGTCTGTTTTTAGGAGTAAAAAATGAGCGTTCTTGATCCATATTTTGTCAAGCATGGGAAAGTAATAGAGGGCCTTGCCGAGGCGGCGGAGCAGATACCGGAAGATAAGATTATGTGGAAGCCGTACGACAAAGCGATTCCCTGGATAAGGCTTATCGACCATACCAGCATCTCGATACGTCATCTGATTATCAAGGCGTTAAAAGAAGAGCCTTTCGATTTTCCGGCATGTTTTTTCGACGAGTCAAACCAGGCGAAAACGCCCAAAGAGGTCGCAAAGGCCATGCGGGATTCATGGGAGGAGCTTAAAAGCCTCATCCAGTCTCAGCCGGAGGATTTTTATAAAAAAGAAGTCGCGTTCACCAAGGGGAGAAAAATGACGGTGGAGCAAATCGTATGGTTCAATTATGAGCATAACGTCCATCACCGGGGGCAGGCCTGGATTTACGCAAGGATGAACGGCGTCACCCCTCCGGCGATATGGGGTACTGAACAACCAGACTAAACTCCGGTTCCCCGGCTTTTTAAAAAACGTGTTGTTTTGCGGTTGGTTTTTAAATATTCTGTAAGGGTATGCTATTTTGTATACAGGACATAAGGTCAGCCAGATGGGTAAGAGCGCTTTTCCCTTACTGAATCCGATTGCTTTTCTGCAGACGATCATGACTCAAAGCGTCAAAATCACAGACGCTTTTTGCGGCGTACAGCCGAAATGCAACACAAGACACATCACCCGGATCGGGCTTTCGGCGGGCGCCTGCTTTGAGTCTACATACCGCGAAGAGCTGGGGCTCTCCGGGCCGTTGAGCGTTGACGAGTATACCGACCTGATTATCTCCTTAAAGAATAAAATCGGAGGTAACTTCTCGCTTTCCACATCCCGCTCCGGTTTCGTCCATGTTGTAAACACCCAATGTCCTTTTGGAGAATCGGTAAAGCAGGTTCCCCAGCTTTGCGCCATGACATCAAGCGTGTTCGGCGGCATCGCCGCTAATAATTTCGGATACGCAAAGGTGGCCCTCAACAAATGTATCAGCGCCAATGACGAAATATGCGATGTTTGCATCTATACCGACAAGGATTTGGCCGAGTCGGTTACGGGCGATGAGTACCAGTCCGATCATGGCGTGACGATGGAGAAAAAAAGCTCCATAACCGCCAACACAACCATCCATGAGCAGATGAAAAAAGTCTGGAGCAATTCGTCTTCAAGTAACGTAAGAAACTCCAGCCGGTCGTTTTATATAGTCGCCGAATCGCAGGAGATGCGCGAGGCGCTTGAAGTCGTGGAAATCACCGCCCCCACCAAAGCCAGCATACTCATCACCGGCGAAACAGGTTGCGGAAAAGAGTTAATCGCCAAAGCCATGCACGCCATGAGCGAAAGATGGAATAAAAAATTTGTGGCTGTTAACTGCGGGGCCATTCCTGAAAACCTGATCGAGAGCCACTTGTTCGGCCATGAAAAGGGGGCTTTCACCGGGGCGTATGAAGTCCATCACGGGTTTTTCGAGAGAGCTCACGGCGGAACGCTTTTTCTGGACGAGATCGATTCGCTTCCACCTCTGGCGCAGGTTCGCCTTTTGCGAGTGTTGCAAGAAGAGGAGTTTGAAAGGGTAGGGGGTAAGCAGACGTTGATGGCGGATGTCAGGGTGATCGCCGCCGGGAGCGAGCGCCTTAAGGGTCTTGTCGATAAAGGCGTTTTCCGGCGCGATCTGTTTTATCGTCTGAACGTTGTGCCGATAGATATCCCTCCCCTGCGCGAAAGAAAGGACGATATTCTTCCTTTGGCGGAGCACATTCTAAAAAAGCTTTCTGAAAAATATCACAAAGGAGAAATGACAATCGATCCTTACGTCCAGATACAGCTCGCCGTATATAACTGGCCGGGCAACGTAAGGGAGCTGGAGAACGCTCTGGAGCGCGCATATTTGTTTACCAAAGATGGAGTGATAAAGGAGCTTAAAATACCTGGGATCGAAAATGTCTCCAGTGAGGATAAAATCGCCCTGTCAAAAATAAATCTGAAAAAGGCGAAAAAGCAAGCCGCCGACAAAGTTGAAGCCACAATCTTGCATGAAGCGCTCAAACAGTTCAACGGTGATGTAAAACAGATCGCCGAATGTCTCAACTTGACCACGCGGGCTATTCACATGAAGTTAAGCGAGCATCAGATCGCGCCTATACGCTACAGGAATGCGCTGAACATTCAGAATTAATCGGCGCCACCCCCGCGCCCCCGCCCCCGCCGTCCCCGCTATTCTTTGACATCCTTCGTTATCCCCTGCCGCCTCGTCAACCCAGCTTCTCCATAAAAACCGATCTGGTAAATTTCGGGTTGCGCCAATGCGAGCAATGATTTATGATGGTCTCAATTGTCATTCGGGACCTTCAGGTAGCTTGTAAATAGCTGAAAAGGAAGACGGTGTGATTCCGTCGCGTGCCCGACGCTGTAACCGGGGACTTTAAGCCCATCAATGTCACTGGCCTTTTTGGTCGGGAAGGCGTGGCTTAAAGGATGATCCGGGAGCCAGAATACTTGCCTGAAGGACGCTACTTGGAACCGGCGCTCGGAAATTGCGGGACGAGGGCGATAGTTTTCGTTTTCCGCGAATTATTTACATCTGCACGGGATCTGCGGATGAAAAAGTTTGATCGGGCGCGGTTCGTCATAAAACCGGGCCGTGTTATTGGGCCGGGCCGTGAAATCGGGTCTTGTTATAAGACCGGGCCGCGCTGTGAAACCGGGTCTTGTTATAAGACCGGGCCACGCCGTAAACCGGGCCGCGTTATAGCGCCAGCTTTTCATTCGTCTTCCGTAGCATAATGGGAGTAGCTAAATGAGCGTAACAGAGCAAAAACCGGACAATTCTTTCACCGCCGAGCGTCTTCAGGGCGTATACGACGCCATCACCAAAAGAAGGGACATCCGAAGCTTCCTTCCCGATCCCGTTCCAAAGGAGCTTCTGGCCCGCGTGTTAAACGCCGCCAACAACGCGCCTTCCGTAGGGTTTATGCAACCGTGGGATTTCTTAATCGTCGAAAATATGGAAACCCGCAAAAAAATACAGGCCCATGTGGAGCAAGAAAGAGTCCACGCCGCAAAAGGGTTTGAAAGCGAAAGGGGCGACTGGTATCTTAAATTTAAACTCGAAGGCATTATCGACGCGCCGGTAAACGTTCTTGTCACCTGCGATCCGTCCAGCTTCGGCCCGTCGGTGATCGGGCGCAACACGATAAAAGAAACAGACGTCTACAGCGCCGTCTGCGCCGTTCAGAACCTGTGGCTGGCCGCAAGGGCCGAAGGTCTTGGTGTGGGCTGGGTGAGCATCCTGAAAAATAATATTCTAAAAGATATCCTTGGCATTCCGGAGCATATAATACCGGTGGCGTATCTTTGCATTGGCTACGTCGATAAATTCGACGATGAGCCGCTTTTAAAGACGGTGGGCTGGTTGCCGAAGCGATCATTGGACGACACTATTTACGCCGAGCGGTGGGGGCAAAAGCCTGATCTGAAATATTCCGGTTATCTGAATGGTAACGGATCAGAGTAACTGTTTCACTGAGCCTGGTTATACCTCTGGCCTGCTTTATGGGTGGGCCAGAGGATTTATTGCCAGAAAATAATGTAGCGTACGGTAGCTAACACGGCAAAAGTTACGGCAAGCGTGGCGTACATCAAAGAGACAGCCGAGGTTATATGCCTGGCTGTCAGCGCCTCGTTCGGCTCGCCTATGAGAGGCGCCGATTTTGGTTTTCCATTATATGTCACCTCTCCCCCCAACTGGAGGCCCAGCGCCCCAGCGAATCCGGCTTCGGAGAGCCCTGAATTAGGGCTTGAGTGGTTGCGCCCGTCACGGATCACAATTTTCAGCGACTCCCGGTAATTTAGCCCGGTAATCATCGATGCTGTAACGATAAAAAAAACCGTTATACGCGCCGGTATATAATTGGCCAGATCGTCGAGCCTGGCTGAAGCCCAGCCGAAATTTATATATTGTTCATTTTTATAGCCAAAAGTTGAGTCCATCGTGTTGATAGCTTTATATGCCATCGCTCCAGCCGGGCCGAACAAGAACGCGTAAATCAACGGCGCCGTAACTCCGTCCACGCAGTTTTCAGCCACGCTTTCAGTCGCCGCTCGCGCGACCCCTCTTTCATCCAGAGAGCTGGTGTCCCTTCCCACGATCCTGCCCGCAAGCTCTCTGGCCCTGCCGATGTCTCCTTTGTCGAGCGCTTTGAAAACGGCGGTTGCGTGGTCCGCCAGGTCGCGGGCGGAAAGAGTAGTGTAGATTATAAGAATAGATGTTAGCGAGCCTAAAACCGGACTGGCAGATTCGGCCACTCGAACAACAATCACGACAACCGCCGCGACTAAAGTTACCGTTATTAAAACAGTAACGGCGCCGGCAGTCTTCTCCGAGTTTATAGCGCGGCGCGAAACAGCCTCCAGTTTTCCAATAAATGTACCGATCAGGCGGACGGGATGAAACCTCCAGACCGGATCGCCTATCGCAAGATCAAGAAGCGCGGCGCAGGCTATCTCCAGGGACAGGCTCATTTTATTTTCATCAACTCATATATTCTGTCCAGGTCAACGTTAGCCCGGAACATCTCAGCGAGCCGGTCCAAAGCCGATTCGATGTCGTATCTTGCGACAACTCGCCCTTTGGGCTTTAGCCCTTTTCTTGCCCTGAGCCGGTCTACGAACCATCTTCGAAACTCGTCCTTGTCGAACAATCCGTGCAAATACGTGCCCCATATCAGACCATCGCCCGACTGCGCGCCGATTACTTCGCCATCGTCACGCTTGACCAGCGGCGTTGAGTTATTGAACGTTGTTTTGCCATGATGGATTTCATAGCCGGTAAGCTTAAGTCCGGCGCCCAAATGCGTTCCATCGACGCGCTTTAATGTTTTTTCAATGGACAAAGTTGTCTCAAGCTCTATAAATCCGAGCCCTTTCGCGCCGCCTTTTCCCGATTCGACGCCGTCAGGATCGTGGATGGAAGAGCCGATGATCTGGAATCCGCCGCAGACGCCGACAATCTCGGCTTTGCCCAGGCTCGCTATTTCTTTTAGTTTATCGCCAAGACCGTTTCCGGCAAGGTCTGACAGGTCGGATATTACGTTTTTACTTCCCGGTATTATCACCGCGTCAGCTTTATCGAGATCCTCCGGTTTAAAAGCCGACCTGACAGTAACGTCCGGCTCCACGGAAAATGCGTCGAAATCGGAAAAGTTGGACGTATGCTTAAGCCTGACGACCGCTATATCTACCGTACTTTCTTTTTTCTCACTGCTATTGTTTCTGGCAAAGTTCCTGTCCTCCTCTGGAAGACCCAGGTCCGGCGCGAACGGAATCACACCGTAATTTGAATATCCGGTGAAATTACAGGTGTAATCAATTGCGTCTTTAAGCAAGCTTGCGTCGCCCCGGAATTTGTTTATCAAAAATCCCGACATTATGCCTCGCTCCCATTCGGTCATCGTCTCAACACACCCGATGAACGACCCGAACACGCCGCCCCTGTCAATATCTCCTACCAGCAGGGCGCAGGCTCTTGCATGGCGGGCCATTCTCATGTTCACGATGTCGCGGTCTTTAAGATTCACTTCCGCCGGGCTTCCGGCGCCTTCCATCACTATCACATCATGTTTGGATGAGAGCGTATCATAGGCCTTCTTTACTGTCTCGAACCCTTTGACTGCTTTATAGTCGAAATATTCTTGCACATTCATCGATCCGATAGCTTCGCCCAGCACGATGACCTGCGCTCCGGTGTCGGAGTTTGGTTTTAGCAAGATAGGGTTCATAAGCGCGTCCGGCTCCAGTCCGCACGCCTGCGCCTGCGTCACCTGTGCGCGGCCAATTTCTTTACCGTCGAGCGTGACGTATGAGTTTAGCGCCATATTTTGCGCTTTAAACGGCGCCACGTCATAACCATCCTGCTTTAACACCCTGCACATTGCGGAGGCTATGGTGCTTTTGCCGGAGTCGGAGCTTACTCCCTGAAACATTATCGCCGGCGCCTTTAGGCGCGCTTTATCTTTCCGTTTTATAACCGGCGCGTTCATGGCTTTACTCAAAGCTTCGATCAGTCTCCTGTTTTCCTCCCCGGTTCTTACCGCCACCCGGAAATAGCGATCATCGAGCCCCTCGAAATTCGCGCAAAGCCTTATGGCCGCGCCTTGTTTTAAAGCTTCCTCCGCCAGTTTGCGCGCGTCCATTCCGGATTTATCCACCCGCCCCAGCATAAAGTTCACATCACTGTCGAAAATAGTCAGCCCGTCGATCTGTCTCAGCCCCTCTGCCAGTTCCTCGCGCCATCGCTTTACCGCGTCCCTGGTTTTCTGAAGATATTCTTCATCACTTTGCGCCCTAACTCCGAACGCCTGAGCGAAAGTGTTCACCGACCAGGGAGGGAGACATCTTCTCATAGCTTCGGCGATGTTTTCGTTTGCGACCGCAAAACCGAGCCTCAACCCAGGAACCGCGTAGAGTTTGGTCATAGACATGACGACGATCACATTATCGGGCATGTCGCCTATCAATGAATCGAAACCGCCTACGAAACCTGCAAACGACTCGTCGATAAGAAAAGTTGTCTCCGGCTTTTGTTTCGCCAAAGAGCGCAAATCCTGGCTTACGAAAGTTTTTCCGGTGGGGTTGTTGGGGGCGCCGAGCATTACAAGCTCGCCTCCTGTCAGTGTCGATCCGAGAGAGCCGATATCCAGGGCGAAGCCATCATCTTCCATCAAGGGAAAAGTTACAACTTCGAGCCCCGCCATCTTCGCCGCGTGGCGGTAATCGACGTAAGCAGGCTCGGCGATGACGGCCCTTTTATAGGCGCCCGCTTTAGGCGCGGCGAAAATAAGCTCTGTCGCGCCGTTTCCTGCGACGACCTGACCGGCTGAGACACCATGTTTATCCGCGAAAATATTTACAAGCTTAGCGTATTCATTATCTGGATAGTTGACAAGATCAGACACCCTGGACGCCAGCAAAGGACGGAGCCATTCCGGGAAGCCGAGAGGATTAAGGTTCGCCGAAAAATCGATAATCTTGTCTTCAGGCAGACCTGACGCCTCTGCCAGCTTCCTCAGGTTTCCGCCATGAGCCGAATCGGAACTCATCACATGCCTTTCATTAATACCGCCGAGGCGATAACAAGAGACGCGGTTTCGCATATCTCGCAAAGAGCGCCGTAGGTGTCGCCCGTCATGCCGCCAAGTTTTTTATCGCAATAGACCATGAACAAAGCCGCCGCTGTCGCAGTCCCTAAAGCCACCCAGAAGCCGGGAAAGCCGAACGTCAACAGGCATACGCCAAGCGCAACAAGGAAAGCCCACCATGCGCGCGCCGGATTTTGTCCCGGATCGAACGCTGTTCCCAGCCCGTCAGAATTTCTGACATAGGGCATGACAGACAGCGCCGCCACCATCGCGCATCGCCCGGCCAATGGCGCCGAAAGAAGCGCCATCCAACGGATGTCGGCGGATATCGACGCGAGCGAGGCGACTTTTAATGTAAAAATGGAAATTATCGAAAGAGCGCCCATCGGGCCGCAGGCGCTGTCTTTCATTATTTCTAGGGCGCGCTCTTTATCCGCCCCGCTAAAAAACGCGTCCGCCGAATCGGCGAGCCCATCCATATGCAGGGCGCCTGACACAGCAGACATTAAAATGACCACGATAGCGGCCGATACCCAGACAGGCGCAAACGACAAAAGCGTCCAGTCGATTATTACAAGGGCGATCCCTATAAAGCCGCCAACCACCATAAAGTAATTGACAGACTCGGAAAGATCGGAAGGCTCCGATTCGTATTTTCGCGGTACCGACAAAGCCGTAAGAAAACCGAGAGCGGAGAAAAATTTTTTCATTTATCAGCTTGAGACACGGTCGCTTCTTCGAACGTGGCGACTTTTGTGAGAACTTTAGACGCCGCGTCCACAAGACAGAAGGCAAGGGCCGCGCCGGAGCCTTCGCCCAGGCGCATATTCATATCCAAAAGAGGATTGACGCCAAGCGCTTTAAGCATCTGGGAATGGCCCGGCTCTACGCTGAGGTGCGATGAGATCATGTAATCTTGCGATTTGGGCTCGATGGTTTTGGCGATTAAAGCGCCTGCCGTAGAAATAAAACCGTCGATCAGAACCGGTTTTCTCATCGACGCGGCGCCGAGTATCAGCCCTGCAATGCCGCCTATCTCAAAACCGCCCAGCTTCGCCAGAATATCCACACCGTCGCTCAGATCGGGCTTGTTCACTTTTAAAATGGTCCGTATAACTTCGACCTTATGTTTTAACTGGTCGTCGTCGAGGCCGGTTCCCCTGCCGGTTATCTCGCCCGGATCGCTACCTGTGATAACAGCGATGATGGCGCTACTTGGCGTGGTGTTGCCGATCCCCATATCCCCGGAGCCGAAAACGTCTGTAGAATCCGCAAGATCGGTGGCGATTTCAATACCCGCCTCGATGCTTTTTACGGCGTCTTCGCGGCTCATGGCGGGGCCTTTGGCGATATTGGCCGCGCCCATCCCGATTTTTTTGTGGATGATCGTATCGCCCATCGCGCTCAAGTCGGCGTTAACGCCCATATCCACGACAACGACCCTGGCGCCGGTCAGGCCAGACAGCGCGTTCACTCCGGCTCCCCCGTTGACAAAGTTTCCGATCATCTGCGGTGTCACTTCCGCAGGGTACAAGCTGACTCCCTCTTCGGTGACTTTGTGATCGCCAGCCATTGTGACGATAGTTTTTCTCTCGACCGGCGGCGGGGATTGCCCGGTCATCCCGGCCATATCGACGGCAAGATCCATAAGCCTGCCCAGCGCCCAGTGGGGCATAGTAAGCTGGTCGAGCCTGGCTTTGGCTTTGTCGCGGGCCTCCCGGCTCAAGGGTGAAATTTTATCGATAGTCTCTTTAATTAAACTCATATACAACTCCTCACTTCAAAATTATTGGCAGGCCGCTTGCCATCATCACCGCCTGATCCGCCTCGTTGGCGACAATCTGGTTTACCCGGCCCGCGATATCGCTAAAATTACGCGCAAGCCGGTTGTCAGGAATAATGCCGAGCCCCACCTCGTTACTCACAAAAATCACCGTAGAATCCGATTTCCTGCATTCTTTAAGCGCATCTTGCGTAAGCTTTGATATTGTCAATTCCGTCACCTGCTCGCCGTTTTTCCCGGCCTCGAACATTATGTTGTTTATCCATAGCGTCAGGCATTCGACAAGGATAGTTTTGTAGCCTTTCGCCTCCCTTATAACTCCGGCGATATCTACAGTCTCCTCTTTCGTATCCCATCCGGCTCCTTGCCGATCTTTTTTGTGATTTTCAATTCTTGCTTTCGTCTCTTCATCGATGACGGGGCAGGTTGCGATGTAGAGCATCGGTTTATTCTTTAAACTCTCCGCAAGATTCTGGGCGTAGGCGCTTTTGCCGCTTCGCCTCCCGCCTGTCACAAACACTATCTTGCCCATCGCTAATTTCCCCGGCCGGTCTCCCAGCGGCTTTGTTTAAGCTGTAGCGCTCCGTTGTTTTGCTCCAACATCACAAACGAAGCCGGTGGCAACAAAAGCGAAAACTGGTTTTGAAACCCAAGATCAAGAACCAGGCACATCAAGTGGCCTATAACGCCGCCATGAGTGAACACGATTAAACTATCCGCTTCTTCGTTTACTATCATCTCCATCACGCCCCTGACCCGTTTGGAAAAGCCTTCATAACTTTCGCCATCCGGAAATCCGAAATCCGGATCCCATGAGAACCACCTGTCCACTTCTTGTTTATAGTCTCTGACAAGCTCTGAATAAGATTTGTTTTCCCATTTCCCGAAATCTACTTCCCGCAAATTATTATCAAGCTCGATATCGAGATTGATACCATGTGTGGCTATCTTTGCCGTGTCTTGCGCCCTCTTTAACGGGCTTGAAAGAATCTTGTCGGGCCGCATGGCTTTTACGCGCTCCGCCAGCGCTTCGGCCTGTCTTTCGCCTTCCGGCGCCAGGGGCAGGTCTGTCGCGCCCGCGTAAAACTTTTTCAGGTTCGCTTCTGTTACTCCATGGCGTATGAGGGTTATCCGCTTCATTTTGATTTGGCTCTCTAGTAGTCCATGCCTTTTTGCGCCGGTATCCCCGCCTGCTTTGGATGCTTGATTACCTGCATGTTTGTCACAAGATCAGCTTTATCGATAAGCCTTTGAGGAGCGTCCCTTCCGGTTAAAACAAGATGACTCCCCTCCGGCCTCAGGTCGATAAGTTTTTCCACCTGTTCTATTTTCACGAGGCCTGATCTTAGCGCGTAAAGGATTTCATCAAGCGCCACCACGGCGTACCGCCCCGATGTTATCGCCTCTTGCGCCAGTTTTAAGCCTTCCTGCGCCTGCGTTTCGTGATCTTCGCGCGATACATCGGCAAGCCACGTAAAACCCTTGCCGGTCATAACGATCTCAAGATCGGGCGCCAGCCTTTCGGCGAGATAATGTTCCCCGGAGCGCCTCCGTCCTTTTATGAACTGTATGACCTTGCACTTTTTACCATGCCCCAGCGAACGCGCCACAACGCCCAGCGCGGCGGATGTTTTTCCTTTCCCGTCCCCTGTAAATATAACGGTTATTCCTTTAACTTCTTCCATCAGCGCTTTTCAGCCTCTAAACTTTGCTGTATAACACGGTGAAATTCCTCTATCAATTCGTCAACCGATTCGAAAGCGCCAGCCCCGGAGTGATCCGGTTTTTTTATCATCACAATTTTTCGGTTAGACCGTTTCACCGCCTCCACTTTTTCAGGGGCCCCGCCCGCAAGCCCGCTGTCTTTACTTACCACAACACCAATATCATACTGCTGGAGGTGGTTAATGTTGCTCTCCACCGTGAACGGCCCCCTCTTGGCTATTATATGATCGTCGCTCAATCCCGCGCTGTGGCAAGCTTCGACAGACTCCGGATAATCGAGGACTCTGGCCACCATCCCGACGCCGGTCTGTTTCGACTGCGCTGTGAATACGCCGATATTTTTAGAGCCGGTAGTCGTGAGCACGGTCTTGCCGAAAGAAAACGCTATCTCGGCCGCTTGCTCGTAATCCTCCGCCCAGATAATGTTATTACAGTCGTAGACAAGGCCGGGCCGGACGAAAGTAAAATAGGGTATCGTGGTAGCGCTCGCGGCTTTGCGCGCATTATCGCGGACGATCGTCGCGTAGGGATGGGTTGTGTCTACAACCGCCTGAACGCCATTATTTGATATGAACTTTTTAATTTCATCGAGCGTCATGCGGCCTGTGATTCTTTTTACCGAGTCGTTCTCCCCGATGTTGATATCAATATCAGTGGCGGTGGATACGGTCACTTCATGGCCAAGCGCGGCTATACGCTTGGTCACTTGCGCGGTATCGCTGGTGCCGCCGAAAACAAGGATCATACGTCGTAACCCCTTGGATTTACAAAGCGACCGTCGATTATTTTCGAGGATGTGTTGCCGATAATTACGGTTGTACGCATCGCGATCTCTTCATTCAAAAACTTGTCTAAAGTTGTAATCACGATTCGCTCACCGTCCAGGCTGATAGAATCGCACACACCCACAGGCGTTACGCCGGGGCGGTATCTGCGGAAAATCTCCGCCGCCTCTTCAAGCTGGGAGACACGCTTTTTACTTTTCGGGTTGTATAAAGCCACAACCATGTCCGCCTCCGCCACGGCGTTTAGCCGTTTTTTAATAGTGTCCCACGGGACAAGAAGGTCGCTTAGGCTGATAGTGGCGAAATCGAGAGCAAGAGGCGCGCCAAGCTTCGCGCCAGCAGAACTGGCCGCGCTGACACCGGGTATTACTTCTACTTGAAGATCGGCTCCCATCGACTCGGCAAGCTCGATGGCAAGGCCCGCCATACCGTAAATTCCCGCGTCGCCGGACGATATCAAAGCTACGTTAAAGCCTTCGCTGGCGCGTGTTATGGCGGCGCGGACACGATCCACTTCCCTGGTCATGCCGGTGGAGACAAGCTCTTTGCCTTTTGACAAGTCTTCGATAAGCTCAATGTACTTCGTGTAACCGACCACCACTTCGCAGTTGGCGATAGTCTTCTCCGCCCTCAGCGTCCTGTCGAGCTTGTCGCCGGGGCCTATCCCAACGACGAACAGTTTTCCTTTGCGATCGCTACGGTCACTCCGTTCAGTTTTATTCTTTTGAGTATTAATGATGTCCTCCTTCCCGCAAGCAGTGCGGCGGGCTCCGCCACGGCGGGTAAATTAACTTTACTTTTAACAAACTCTGATTCTTCAAACTCTCTTACGCAGTTTCGTATATCTTCCGATGGAATAAACCTTATCGGAGCGCCGAAACTTTTGGCCGCCTCGATCAGTCCTTGCTCGCCCGATTTTATATCCGCGCTGGCGAAAAACCTTATGTCTCCCGGATCGGCTCCGGCTTTATCGAGCGCGATATTGATGGCCTTTTCGATATCTTCTTTCGACTTGTCTTTTTTGCATCCCACGCCGACGATCAGGCTCTTGACGGCTTCGGTTGTGGTGGTTATCACAGGCTCGGCGCCGACGGCGTTGGCGATCATGACAGTCAGGTCGTTTGCGCCTCCCTCATGTCCGCTCAGAAGGCTGATGGCGTGCCTGCCGCCCACATCCATAAGCGCGACGGCGGGGTCGGTTTTCTTGGAGACTAAAATTCCGGCGAGCGCGCGCACGACCGCGCCGCAAGGCGCGATATATACAAGCCCGTCGTATTCGTTGAAAATACGTTCAGTAAGCTTAACCACGCTCGTAAAACGCTCGCACTCGATATCATCGCCTGCGATTTTATGGGCGTAGGCGTCGGCTTCCGGGAACGCTTGCTTTAGCATACCCATCAGGGCGGCGCCTTCTTTGGATAGCGTGATGATCGCAAATTTCATTTCACACGCTCTTTCTGTATTCGTGCGAGAAATCTTTGTCGTAAAGTTTGGAGACGGCCTCATTGCCATCGTCGAGCGCCCAGCCTATTATTATCATCGCGGTCTTTGTAATCTTTCCTGCTTTTACGCGCTCGTGAATATTTATAAGCGTTCCTTCTATGATTTGCTGGTCGGGCCACGACGCCCTGTAGACCACCTTGACCGGGCAGGCGGCGCCGTAGCTTTCTTTAAGTTTGTCCGCCACAGCGCCTATTTTTGAAACGGAGAGGAACACGCAAAGCGTGGCTTTCGATTTCCCCAGCAAAGCAAGGTCCTGCTCGTCCGGGACGGGCGTGCGCCCGGCGATCCTGGTCAGGATGATTGTCTGGGATACTTCCGGCGCCGTGAGCTCTTTTTTTATGGCGGCGGCGGAAGCCTGAAACGAGCTTACGCCCGGCACCACTTCGTAATCGATTTTAAGCTTGTCGAGCGCGCGCATCTGCTCCCCTATGGCCCCGTAAATCGAGGGGTCGCCTGAGTGAAGGCGGATCACGTCTACTCCGCTATCGGAGGCGTCTTTAATGACTCTTGTGGTGTTATCAAGGCTCATTTTTGCGGAGTCATATTTTTTGGCGCTGTCGGGAATCATCGCCACGACCTCGTCGCTGACCAGAGAGCCTGCGTAAATACAAACCTCGCAGGATTTAATAAGCCGTTCCGCCTTTACCGTCATCAGCTCCGGGTCGCCCGGCCCGCCGCCCACGAAATATACTTTCACTTTTTCGTCCTCGTCTGGCTTTTGATAAGGATGGTGGAGAGATATCCTGTCTGGTCGTTTTCACCTTTGAGTTTTCGAAGGTCGGTTACGAGCCGTTGGCTTTCCATCCCGGCGTTGGCCACGAACACCGAGCCTTCCATCGCGTCCATCTCTTCGAGCAGATCAAGGATATTCTGAAGTCTTTTGCCAACTTTCATCAAGATAACCGTGCCGCCAAGCTCGATGGCGCCGCGCGCCGCCTGCAGATCGTCTGAAGTGGGTACTATCGTGACAGGCTCTTTCGCCTCGCCTACGGGAAAATCGGTCAACGCCGCCACGGCGCTAAAAGCGGTGATTCCAGGTATGGTGACGACGTTTACATCGGGATGAATTTTACGCAAAGAACGCAGAAGATAAATATAGGTGGAATACAAAAGAGCGTCGCCCAGCGTGAGAAAAACAGCGTCCGCGCCACTTTCCAGCGTGTCGGCTATTATCCTGGCCGATTCGTCCCAGCGCTTATTCAACTCGCTTTTATCGGTCACCATGGGGAAGACAAGCTCTTTTACGTTTGTGCCTTCTTTTACATATTTTTTAACAATGTCGAGCGCAACGCTCTTTTTTTTAATTCTGGCGATGGGAACGAACAGATGTTTAGTCTCCGAGATAAGCCTCGCTCCTTTCACAGAGATTAGCTCCGGGTCGCCAGGGCCCACTCCTATTCCGTATAATTTTCCAAGACTCAATTTACAAGCTCCTTATCTATCAAAAGAACAATAGTTCTCGACGCCAGATCAAGCGCGCCAATTTTGTCGGCGGTGGTTTCGAAAAACCGCTCGTTTTCAAGGCCCAGATTCTCACAGACGAACAGGCCCCTGTCGCCGCCGATACGTTTTATAAAACCGTCGATCCATTTCACTGATTCGTTACGCCCAAGCAGTACGGCGATCTTCCGGTTTTGCGCGGCCAGCGCTTCATCAACCTCTGGGTCGGCGGCGTGAGCGCTTATGATTAAAGCGTCGTCCCAGCTTATTCCAAGCTTGGCAAAAGCCAGTTGGATGGAGCTGATGCCGGGAATCACATGGCATGCTTTATAACCGAACTTTTGAGTGACCTGTCTCGAAATAGAAAACAGGCCCGGATCGCCGCTTACCAGAAGGGCCACCTTGCCCTCTTTTCTTTTTCGCCCGATACATTCTACGGTTTTTTCAATATTGACGCCGGTATCGATTTTTTCGCCTTTAGCGCCGTTGATCAGTTCGAGAAGCCGCTTGTTCCCGATCAGAAAATCAGCCTGGCTTGCGGCTGTGACTCCGGCTTGTGTCATAAATTTAGCGTCCCCCGGTCCGCATCCTACAATTGTTATTTTATCCACGGCCCGCCTCCAAGCTTTGAGCCGATAAGCTCGGACTTCATATTCACCAGGGCGACACTGATTTCGATTTCGCCGCCAGACTTTTTATTTACGGCGCCGACGATTTTCATGGCGATAAGATCAGACAGTCGCTTGCGTTTTTCAGGCTCCATCGCCTCGAAAATGCCCTCGACGGTTTCAGATTCAACAGTGTCAAACGCCATTTCGTTTTTTGCGATTTCGGCGATGTATGGCGCCGCGCTTTTTGAGTGTTTTGAATGGGTATTCCACTGCCCCATGGCCAGTTTGGCAAGCTTGCCCGGATGCCCGACCAGCAATAATCTCCTGACATTTCTGTCAACCGCTTTCTCTATGACATAGCCCCACTCGTTTCCAGCCTCCACTATCTGCTCGCCAGATACATTGAAATAACGCCCAGCCGCTTTGGCTCCTATGTTGCCGGGTGTTAAAACAATATCTGTGTGGCCACCAGCGATAGCGACGTCGAGCAGGCAAATGATCGCTTCACGCACGGCTTCGTTGGAGAAGGGGCGCACTATCCCGGTTGTGCCGAGGATGGACAACCCTCCGACCACGCCTAGTTTCGGGTTGAACGTCTTTAGCGCCAGCTCTTTGCCGCCGGGTATCGATATCCTTACACGCACGGGCCGGCCGGTTATTTCGCGCACTGCTCCCGCTATCATTTTTCGGGGGCCGGGATTGATGGCAGGCTCTCCTTTTTTTACCGAAAGCCCGGCTTTGGTAACCGTCCCTACGCCTTCTCCGGCCTCAAAAATAATGTCACCATCTTTTTCCCAGAATACATCCACGACGATACGGCTTCCGTTTGTGATGTCCGGGTCGTCGCCGGAGTCTTTGATGACGGACGCCCTCGCGCCGTTATCAAGAACGCTGTGGTCCGCTATGGGTAAAACAGTTTTGACGCCACTGCCGGAGCCGAGCGTTATCTCCACTTCACCCGGATCATGGTCTTTACCAACCATTATTATAACCGCCGCTTTGGCCGCCGCCGCCGAACAGGCCCCGGTCGTATATCCTGTTCTAAGTTTACTCATGGCTTTTCTCGTCTAATTGTTTTACCAGAATATCCTCCGGGATAAGCTCAAGCATTCTTTTCCTCGCCTCTCCTATGGTCAAAGGCAAACCGTTGATGGGAACTCCATCGAGGCGTTTCATCTCATGGAGGAGAGAGGAGATATAGGGCAGGCGAAGTTTGGCTTGCTCAATCATTTCATGGTCTGTAAAAACTTCAGCCGCAGGCCCGCTCTTTAGCGCCCTTCCTTTGCTGAGCACAAAAATCCTGTCGGCGAACAGGGGAAGCATATCCACGGAATGGGTGGCGAGAACCACGGTCACATGGCATTCGCGGTTTAGCTTGCTCAACAGCCGCATCATGGATGATTCACCGGCGGGGTCTAGTCCCGCTGTCGGCTCGTCAAGGATAAGGATGTTCGGACGCATGGAAAGCACGCCGGCCACGGCGACTTTCTTTTTCTCGCCGAAGCTAAGATGCTGTATCGCCCGCTTGCCAAGATGAGCGGCCCCTACGCCTTCGAGCGCCTCTTTGACGCGGGTCTCAACTTCATCTTCGCTCAAATCCATGTTTCGCGGTCCGAAAGCCACATCCTCGTGCACAGTGGCGCCAAACAGCTGGTCGTCCGGGTTCTGGATAACAATCCCCGCTTTGGAGTAAAGCTCTTTTGAGGACATGGAGTTTATATCGTCTCCATCGATCAATATCTTGCCGTATTGCGGCTTTATTAGTCCGGCCAGGGCTTTTAGAAGGGTCGTTTTACCGGAGCCGTTGGAGGCGAGAAGCGCGACGAATTCTCCATGTCGCGCCTTGAAATCGACATCGTTCAGGGCGAGTGTGCCTTCCTGGTATCTAAAAGACACTCCTGTTGCGTCTATAGCGTATTTATTTTCTTCGTTATCACTCATGCCATACCTGCTACAAAATAGAGAGACAAGATAAGAGCCGAAGCCATGAATCCAAAAGCCAGATCACGGCGCTCGACGGGACGCGGGGGGTCGAACTGGATTACGCCTTTATATCCCCTCGCGGTCATGGCTTCGTTGGCGCTTACCGCCTTGTCCATGGATCTTAATATTACCGCTCCGGCCAGCGCTCCTGCGGACGCAAGGCCACGTTTCGCGTTGGAGTAGCCGAGCCTGGTTTTCTGGGCGGAGCTCATGTCGATGGCGGTCTCGAAAAGCTCGAACGTATATCTGTACATAAGCATTGCCACTTCAACCCAGCCGTGGGGAAAACCGAGCCAGCGCAAGGCCCGGAAAATATCATGCGCGGGCGTGGTAACGCTTAGAAACTGCACCACGCCGAGCGCGCCCAATATCCGAAAAGCAATGTTAACCCCTTCGTGGAATCCTTCTTTTGTGAAAACCAGATGTAGCGATAGCAGATCGATGGAAAAAAGCTCTGTGGAGCCTGTAAGAACAGATTTTATCAGGAGAATCATAGCCGCCACTCCAAGGGGGCCGGTAATGCGAAGCATGGCGAGCCTGGCCGGGACTCCGACGGCGATGGTGGCGGTAAGGCTGATGGCGAACATCGAAGCTGGAAACAACGGCCCGTTAGAGAAAAGAACCAGACACACCGCAAGACCCGCCGTAAGAATTTTCACACGTGGCTCAAGCTGTGTGAGCCTGTTTTCTTTGTATGTGAATATGTCT
>UOGB01000034.1_pt1 | contig 17593 bp, 17 predicted proteins | sample 1989701 | NCBI WGS metagenome assembly UOGB01 (sample SAMEA4712198, study PRJEB27164) | hydrothermal vent metagenome | biome: marine basaltic hydrothermal vent biome; feature: marine hydrothermal vent; material: mineral | place: Pacific Ocean | collected 2011-06-14/2011-07-23 | depth 1691 m
TTCAGCTAAACGCCGACAAAGCCATAGAAGACCTGGTGACCGGCAAATCGAAAAACATACATGAGACCATGATCGCTTTGGGTAAAGCGGAGCTGGCTTTCAAACTGACCATGCAGGTAAGGAACAAAGTGATGGAAGCTTACAAGGAAATCACATCGACAACAGTTTAAATTTCGACTTCAACATAAAACCGCGCGGCAATCACACTTTCCCCTCCTTGTGTGAGGAAGGGAGTGGCTGGGCCACACCCGTAATGGGGTGGTGTTCAAAAGAAATGTCATCCCGCGCGCCTATTGTCATGCCGGACTTGATCCGGCATCTCGCCGTTTAATACAGACCCCGGATCGGTGTCCGGGGTGACTAATGGAGCTTGTAACGATATGGATTAATGCGGACGATCCTATTATTCTTCTTCCAGATAAGGTACAATGCCGCAACTGTGAGCATTATCAATAAGCAGTTCAATGCGGGGACGGGGCTGTCGTAGTTCCCGCCGGGGAACTGCCCTTAATAAATTGGGTTAGCAGGTAACGCCGCCGTTAAAAGGGGAAAAACGGAGATAACCAATGGCCTACTATCGCAAGCTTGCAATTCTGGGCATCCTGTTTTCCATTATGTCAGCCACGCCGTCGTTCGCGGCGACGATCACGGTTGATACCGCAACCGACGAGATCAACGCCAACGGAAACTGCTCCCTGCGTGAGGCGGTTATAAATGCAAACAACGACAATCAGTCCGGCTCCACCGACTGTACGGCGGGAAACGGCGCGGACACAATAACCGTCCCGGCGGGAACATATACGCTCGATATAGGGGCCACGAACGAACACCTTGCGTTAAACGGTGACCTGGACATAACCGCTGCCCTAACCATCACCGGCGCCGGGTCTGGCTCCACTATTATCGACGGAAACAACACGGAGCGAATATTCCATCTCATCGGCTCAGGTTCGATCAATATATCGGGATTAACAGTGCAAAACGGTAATGCCGTTCCCAACACAAGCCACGGTGGAGGCTTATATATCAACGGCGGCGGTTTGGTCCTTTCTGACATTGTGGTCACCGGCAATAATGCGGAGGACGGGGGCGGGATTTATAATCTTGGCGGAACGGTAACCATTTCCGATTCCACCATAAGCAACAACACTGCCCAGGGCACGAACGGAGGAGGAGGAATTTATAACTCCTCGGGGCTCATAATCGAGAGATCCACGATAAGCGGCAATTCCACAACGAAATACGGTGGCGGAATCTGGAGCGACGGCGGCGTACTAACGATCACCAACTCTACCGTTAGCAACAATACAGGTAGCCTCAGAGGGGGCGGGGTTTATCAATGCGCTGGTGGCGGCGCCACTACAACAATTACATACTCAACTATTTCAAACAACTCGTCCCCAGGTGGAGGGGGCATCGGACCCTGCGCCGCCGATAGCGGAGTCATAACAGTATCCAATACTATCGTGGCGAATCAGAAGTCGGGGGACGACTGCGCCGGACTTACGATCACTTCCACGGGTTATAACCTGGCCAGTGACGCGAAATGCGGATTCGCCGCCACCGGAGACATGAACAGTACGAATCCTCTCCTTAGCGCATTGGCGAATAACGGCGGATCGACCCTGACACATGCATTGAATTACGGTAGCCCCGCTATCGATGCGGGAAATAATGCGACCTGCGCAAGCGCTCCAATAGATGGTGTCGACCAGCGAGGCGTGAACCGGTCGGACGGCGCCTGCGACATCGGCGCGTATGAGTATTTCGAGTCCGCCTCTCATACGCTCGTTGTTTATAAGACAGGAGCGCCGCCAGCAGGGATGGGGTATATCTATTCCGATCCTGCCGGGATATCCTGCCCCGGAACCTGCTCCGCCACTTTCGCCAGAGGGACAGAGGTGACTCTTTACGCAAAAAATACTAATGGCATGGAATTTTTACGGTATGAAGGCGCCTGCGCCGATGTCCAGCGCGCAAGCCCGTGCGTTTTAACGATGGACGGATATAAAGAAGTTCCGGTAAGGTTCTATCCGCCGGAGACGCGCCTGATGTGGTTAAAGTTAGACCCGGAGACAGGAATAGGCGAGCCGGTTCCGTTTGGCGATAATACGATAGAGTTTACTTCCGATATGCTACAAGACGGTTGCTCTGATATGACGGTTATTCTTCATAACAGCGCCGACCGGTCGCTCGATGTCGGGATGATCGGCGGCTTGGACCCGTTGGAGAGTCCTTTCGCGATAACCGATGACACTTGCTCCGACACAACACTGCCCAATCATACCGACTGCTCGATTATGGTTAAATATTGTCCGGCGGATGACGGGCCGTATACCGACACGTTCGATCTTCCGAGCTCCGATCCGAACTTCCCGACACAGACCGTGGAGGTGACCGGCGGGAATTGAGGGATGATGTTCAAAAGAAAGGACAAGCTCCGCGAAGGACTCAAATGGCATCAATGGCTAATCCCACACTCAAACTGACCGCATCTGTCGCACTTCTCGTCGGGCGGGGGGCATTCGGCGATAACTTTTCCCTTTTCGCTTCGCTCTGAATCGCGTGATAAATAATCGTCGCGCAGTCCGTGGTCGATAAATGACCATGGCGCTTTTTCATCCCTTCCCTTTTTTCGCGTCACGAAAAAATCGCAGTCGATACCTGTCTCTTTTATCGCTTTGAACCAGTCTCCATCGTATTTATGGGCAAGCTCTAAAACCTCGGCCACCCGTCTGTCTCCAACGGAAAGGAGGGTCTGGACGTAATCGTATCTGGCGGAGCTTGTCTGGACGGTCACGCCGGGCGTTTTTTTGAGTCCCGACTTCACAATTTTAAGTTTATCGCCCACTTGCTTTGTCCCGGCGTACGGCGCCCACTGGAACGGCGTGGAAGGTTTCGGGACGAACCCGTTTACGCCGACCCTGATTTTCCCCACGGTTCCTCGCTCTTTGGAGGCGTCCACCATCGCCTCGCGGATCGACTCCACCAGCTCTACTATCGCTTCCACGTCTTTTTGCTCCTCGCCCGGCAGGCCGACGAGAAAATAGAGTTTCAGATCAAACGCCCCGGCTTTTCCTATCAGGCGGGCGGCTTCAATGATCGTTTCATCGCTAATATCCTTGCTAATTCGACGGCGCAGGCTTTCAGTCCCCGCCTCCGGCGCCACGGTGATTGTCTTGAGTCCGCCTTTGCTCATCAGTTGAAGCGTCCTGTCGGTCAGCCGGTCGATCCGCATGGACGATACACTGAACTTGCCCCCTTTGTTTACGATATATTCGAAAATTCGCTCCATGTCCGGATGATCGGAGATATTGCTCCCCACCAGCCCGACTTTTGATTCTCCATCCAAAGCTTCGTCGATATTTTTTGTCAGCGCCTTGTAACTGGCAAAGCGCGTCGGCCTGTATGCGTATCCGGCGGCGCAAAACCGGCAGTGCCTCCCGCACCCTTTGCCGGTCTCGATAAGGATCATGTCGCCGAACACCGTGTCCGGTGTCTCTATTACTGTAACGTTAGGGTTGTCTTTATAATCTTTTGCCCAGGCTCTTATGACTTTTTCCGGAAATCCGGATTTGATTTCTATTCTCTCTATGGCTCCGTCTTTTTTATATTCCGGCTCGTAGGCTGAAGGGGCGTAGACGCCCGGCAGGCCGCCGAAAGGAGACATGGAAAAAGTCCCGCTCATAAGTAAAGCGTCCACGAAAGGATCGACGACCCCCTCTCCTTCGCCGATAAACACAAGATCGAAAAAAGGCGCAAGCGGCTCCGGGTTTAATGTGGCGCAGACACCCCCCGCCACGATCATCGGATCGTCGAACGTCCGGTTTTTGAGGGGAATTTTCGCAAGATCCAGCATGGTTAACACGTTTATATAATCCATCTCGAACGTGATGGAAAAGGCCAGCAGGTCGAACGTCCTTAAAGCCCGGCCCGTCTCCATCGACTCCAGCGGTCTTCTGTTGTTTTTCAGAAATTCAATTTCTTTTGGAGATGGTAAAAACGCTCTCTCGCACAATACGTCCTCGCGCCGGTTGAAAAGATGGTAGATTTTCTGAAGCCCCAGGTTGCTCATCCCGATTTCGTACTGGTTCGGGTACGCCAGCGCCACCGAGAGCCTGCCGCCAGGCTCTTTTACGACGGCCCCAGTCTCTTTTTCAAGACGCCTCGTGGCTGTCTTTCTGGGATCGGCGGTTAAGTCTCTTTTTTTTGTCATGTTAAAGTCTGCTGTGATAATGTTCTACGATTATACGTAAAGTTTGGCTTAACGAGGAAAATGATGTTTAAACCGGCAAAACAACAGCTTGAAATCATCAGGCGCGGCGCCGTGGAAATATTGATAGAGGACGACCTTGTAAAAAAGCTCGAAAGGTCTATCGAGACTGGCAAACCGTTAAAAATTAAAGCCGGGTTCGACCCGACGGCGCCCGATCTTCACCTGGGGCACACGACGCTTATCCAAAAGCTATGGCAGTTTCAGGAGCTGGGGCATCATGTAATGTTCTTGATCGGCGATTTCACCGGACGCATCGGCGACCCTACCGGCGCATCAGAGACACGCCCTCCCCTGACGCCGGAGCAGATAAATGAAAACGCGGCGACATATAAAGAGCAGGTGTTTAAGATACTCGACCCTGAAAAAACAGAAATTGTGTTCAACAGCGCCTGGCTCGATAAATTGACCCCGGCCAAGTTCATCGAAATCAGCGCAAAATATACGGTGGCCAGAATGCTGGAGAGGGACGATTTTTCGAAGCGGTACGCCGAGGGGCGCGGGATATATATCCACGAATTTTTATATCCACTACTTCAGGGATACGATTCGGTGGCGATGGAGGCGGATGTGGAGCTTGGCGGGAGCGATCAGAGGTTCAACCTGCTTGTGGGGCGCGACATGCAAAAAAGCTATGGGAAGGATCAGCAGGTCTGCGTGATGACGCCGCTTTTGGAGGGGACGGACGGCGTCCGCAAAATGAGTAAATCGTATGGCAACTATATAGGTATCAGCGAGCCGCCGAAAGATATTTTCGGGAAAATCATGTCTGTCTCCGACGAGCTTATGATTCGATACTACGAACTGCTATCCAATGTATCCAACGAGGAGTTTGTCGAGCTAAAGGCCGATTTAAAATCTGGAAAGCTTCATCCCAAACAGGCGAAAGCGAACCTGGCCAAAGAGATCGTGGCCCGTTACCATTCCCCGGAGGCGGCGGAGAAGGCGGCGGAAGAATTCGACCGGGTGTTTCAGAAGAAAAAACTGCCGGACGATATTCCGGTTCATAAAGTCAGCTGGGATGACGCCGGGCAAGCATGGCTCCCGAAAGTTTTAAACGACGCGGGCCTTGTGTCGAGCGGCTCCGACGGGCGGCGGATGATCCAGCAGGGGGCCGTGAGCGTGGACGGGGAGAAGATCACCGACACGGAATACAGGTTGTCCAAAGGCGAAGAGAAGCTGGTCAAAGTCGGGAAAAGAAGATTCGCGAAACTGGTTTGATTGAAATTTTCAAGATGGCCTTAAATGCATCAGGTATAGGCCATTTGAAATTAAAGTTTTTGAGAAACTGAGCTAATCTTAACTTTCAGGACTGCCCTCATCCAGGGGAAGCTTTCCTTCATAGAGTCAAATTCCGCGCCGGACGTCGCAAATTCAGCTTTTCCGCAAATAAGAAAGCCAGTCCCCATACCTCTAAAGCCTTCTACTTCATGACTGGCTACAGTTATTTTTACTTCATTATTTTTATCAACGTTCTCCTCTGTCTCCTTCATTCCACCTGCCGGAATAAGGAGCTCTTCGCTGTCTGTAATTTTTACGTAACTATTCCATGAGTTGATTAAATGTGGACCTTGATCGCCCTGTGAAGCAATAGCCACAGCGCCCTCATGCTTTAACACATCCATTAATTTTTCTGGAATCATAACAAACGCTCCCTCGGACATTTTTTTATTTAGTAAATTTGTATTTTACATGATAGACAAGAAAAATTAGCTGAACAATTATTATTTTACGTCAGTCATCAACGTGACATTTTTCAGTGATTTCAGGTTCTCGTCGGGCGCGAGGACGAAGCCTTCAACTCTTTTATCCATGACCGCAACGTTAACCGAATGCCAGAGCGACACGTATGGCAGATCGTCGGCTATGATTTTCTGGATTTCGGAATAGGCGGCTTTGCGCTCTTCTCCGAAAGTAACTCTGCCAAGCTCGGTAAGCTCGTCCACCCGTCTATTTTTATAATGTCCCCGGTTGGCTCCGTCAGGGGGCGTGGATGACGAGTTGAAAATGTAATAAAGAATGTCCGGATCGACTATGCCTACCCATGTCAGGGAGAATATCTGGAAATTACCTTTCTTGATATGGGAGTAAAACGTCCCCCATTCGTACGAGCGGATATCGAGCCCGATCCCTACTTTGCCGAGCTGAAACTGGAACACTTCGGCGATTCGTTTTCTTAATTCGTTTTGCGACGTGCTGTATTTCAGGGTAAACCTCATCTTTGGCCCGTCCCCGTCCGGATCTTTTAAACCGGCGTCATCGAGTATCCTCCGCGCCTTGGCCGGATCGTAATCATATTTACTCACATCACCTTCGTAAAATTTGAGCGCAGGCGACAACGGCCCGGAGGCAGGCTCGGCCAGCCCTTTTAAAATATATTTTATTATTCCGCGCCGGTCGATAGCGTAGGCCACCGCTTTTCGAACCGCAAGTTTCCCGGTCAACGGGTCTTTCATGTTAAACCCAAGGTACGAATAGTTTGTGCCCAAGCTTGATACAACTTTCAGGTTCGGGTTGTCTTTGAAACGGGGCAAAATATTGGGCGTGATAGGGTTCATAATCAGATGAACCGCCCCTTTTTCCAGGCTCAACACCCGAACTGTCTCGTCTGGTATGATTTTAAAAACCACTCCTTCAAGTTTCGCCCGTCCATCGAAATAGCTATCGTATCGAACGAGGGTCAGACGCTCTTCGGTTTTGTAATCGACAAATTTAAACGGCCCCGTGCCGACGGGCGAGGCGCCCATATCCTTATCCGTTTTAGCCGGAGTGATGCCCATCGTCAAAAAACCGAGGAAAGGAGCGGACGGCTTTTTAAGATCGAATATGATTGTTTCATCGTCGGGGGTGGCGACCGAATCGACCATGAGAAACGAGCTTCGCCACGGCGATTTGTTGGCCGGGTCGAGAACGAAATTAAACGAGGCCACTATATCTTTTGATATCAGTTTTTGCCCGTCATGGAAATAAACCCCCGGCCTCAGATGAAAAATATATCTTACCGGAGAAGGTGTCTCCCACGATTCGGCAAGATCCGGCTGTATGGAAAAATCGTCACCTCTTTGAACCAGCCCGTTAAAAAGCAGGTCGCCGATCCTGGATGAGGCGGCGTCTGTGTAAAGGCGGGGGTCGAGAAGGCGCGGCCCCGATTCAATTCCGATTACGAGCGTGTTTGGCGCGATTGTTTCTTTTTTATGGCAGGCGGCAAGGATCAGGAAAAGTAAAACAAGACATGCGCGGCGGGCGTTTAATGTCATCTACCGATGGCCCTGTGGCCGATATCTTTTCTGTAGACAGCGCCGTCCCATGAAATTTTCGATACAGCCTCGTATGCGGTGTCGATAGCTTCGCCCACTGTGGAGCCGGAGGCGGTGACGCCAAGAACTCTTCCGCCGGATGTCAAGACACGATCATTATCGAGTGTAGTACCGGCGTGGAAGACGACAACGTTGTTGACCAAAGCGGCCTCTTTTAATCCGTGAATCTCTTTTCCTTTTTCGTAAGGGCCGGGATAACCGCCGGACGCCATGACGACGCATACGGTGGAGCGGCTCGACCATTTAGCGGTTACATCTTTGAGGTTTCCATCGACCGAAGCGAGTAGCAATGGCACGATGTCGCTTTCAAGCCGCATGAGGATCGGCTGGCATTCCGGATCGCCGAACCTGCAGTTGAACTCCAGGACTTTCGGGCCGTCATCTGTGAGCATCAACCCCGCGTAGAGGATTCCCTTATACGGCCTACCATCTTTTTTCATGGCCGCCATGATTTTGGCCATGACATCCTTTTCGACCATCGATTCGATTTGCGGCGTGACCACACAAGCGGGCGAGTATGCGCCCATGCCGCCGGTGTTGGGGCCGGTGTCGCCGTCGCCTATTCTTTTGTGATCCTGCGACGATGGCATCATGGTGAAATTTTCTCCGTCGCAAAACGCCAGCATGGAAGCCTCTTGCCCTTCTAACAGCTCTTCAATGATGATAGAGTCCCCGGCGGCGCCGAACGCGCGCTTTACCATCATAAGGTCGATAGCCTCCACCGCCTCGTCTGTCGATTGGCAGATAACCACCCCTTTGCCTGCGGCCAGTCCGTCGGCTTTCACGGCGACTTTACCGTTGAACTTTTCAAGAGCCTTAAGGGCGGAGTCCCTGTCGTTTAGCTTTTCATATTTTGCGGTCGGTATCCCCGCGCTTTTTAGCATTCTCTTCATAAACGCTTTGCTCCCTTCAAGAAGCGCCGCTTTTTTATCTGGCCCGAAGGCTTTCAAACCTGCTTCGCTAAAAGCGTCTACTATCCCTTCGCACAAAGCGGCCTCCGGCCCGACGACGGTGAGGCCTATGTCATTAGACTTTGCGAAATTGAGAAACTTTTCTACATCCTCCGCGCCGATATCCACATTTTCCGCAAACTCCAACGTGCCCGCGTTGCCGGGCGCGCAGTAAATTTTTCTCACCATAGGAGACTGGTCTATCTTCCACACCAGCGCATGCTCGCGCCCGCCGCCGCCCACCACTAATACGTTTATCAGAGCGCCCATTTATCTACCTTTTCGTTTCTTTTTGGGGTTATTTTCCAGAGATGAAACAAATCCGATCTTTCTTTTTGGTTTTATGTCATCTGTCATTAATTGTTTTATAGCGTCGAAAACCACTTTGAACTGCGAATCATATTTCCTTTCCATTGCCGCAAGCTTGCGTTTGAGCTCGTCGTTCGAAGCGAGCATTTTTCGAAGTTTCACGAACGCCCGCATAATGGCGATGTTCACCTCGATAGCTCTTTTGCTCTTAAGGACGCTGGAGAGCATGGCGACACCCTGCTCCGTAAAAGCGTATGGCAAATACCTGCGTCCCCCGCTTCCTTTTTTTGAGGTCGCAATTTGTGACCTCAAAAAATCATATTCCTCTTTTGTCAACTGGAGCATGAAATCTTCAGGAAATCGTTCGACATTCCGCCTGACCTGCTCTAATAATCTTTTTGTTGGAATTTCATAAAGCAAGGCCAGATCGCTATCCATCATCACCTTGTTTCCACGAATAAGGTATATCTTCGTCTCAATATTTTCAGAGGGGATTAATTTGCTCATTCAGCTTTTCTTTGATTATGGATATAAAAATCTAAAGTTTCATCGCTTCTTCGAGCAGGGCGTCTTTCAATTGGGCTTCCGGGACTTTACGCAAAATCTTACCTTTTCTAAAAATCAGTCCCTCGCCCTTGCCTCCGGCGATGCCGATGTCTGCTTCTCTCGCTTCTCCCGGCCCGTTGACGACGCATCCCATCACCGCCACCTTGATCGGTTTTTTAAGTGTCGCCAGCGCCTGCTCCACTTCGTTGGCCATCTCTATAAGGTCTATCTCGCACCGGCCGCATGTGGGGCAGGAGACAAGCTCCGGGCTCTCTCGCCGAATATCCAGAACTTTCAAAATTTCGTACGCCACTTTCACCTCTTCGACTGGGTCTGCGGTTAACGATATTCTGAGCGTGTCGCCGATCCCTTCATTTAGCAGGATACCCACGCCGACCGCCGATTTTATGGTTCCGCTCCAGAGCGTCCCAGCTTCCGACACTCCGATATGGAAAGGGTAATCGACCGAATCGGCAAGCAGACGGTATGCGTCTACGGTCGTATGCACGTTGGAGGCTTTCAATGAGACTTTAAGATCGGTAAAGTTTAAATCCTCCAGTATGCGGATATGCTCCATAGCCGATTCCGCCATCGCCCCTGCTGTGGGGCCGCCATGTTTTTTGAGCAGGTCTTTTTTTAACGATCCTGCGTTTACGCCGATCCTGATCGGAACGTCCCTCCCCTGCGCGGCTTTGGTCACCTCTTCGACTTTCCATTTCGCGCCGATGTTTCCAGGATTCAGCCGGAGGCAGTCTGCGCCCTTGTCGATGGAAGACAGGGCGAGGCGATAGTCGAAATGCACGTCGGCGATAAGCGGAATGGATATGCCCTTTTTTATTTCCCCCAGTCCCTCCACAGCCTCCTGATCGGGCGCTGCCACGCGGACAAGCTCGCACCCTGCCTCTTGCAGGCGAATTATCTGGGCGATGGTGGCTCCGGTATCGCGTGTATCCGTATTGGTCATCGACTGGATTGAGATCGGGGCGCCGCCGCCGATTTTAACCTTGCCGACCATGATTTGTCTCGATTTTCGCATCCGATCATTCTAATGGCGCCTTCTTGCGAAAACAACCGTCATCATGGACAATACCGGCGTTTATCTGGTATGTTAATTCCTTTTTACAAACATACGCCACAGGAGGTTACGGGTATGAAAGTCATTAAGGCTATGGTCGCCATTATGTTAATGGTCACAATCCCTGCTTTCGCTCAGGCGAAAAACGCGGAGAAGAAAAAGATGAGTGATACGAAAGAGGAAGTGGCCGTGATAGAAACGACCGACGGCAAGATTGTGATCAAGTTTTTTCCCGACATAGCGCCGGGCCATGTGGAGAATTTTAAGAAACTTACGAAATCGGGATTTTATAACGGAACCATTTTCCACCGGATCATCCCTAACTTCATGATCCAGGGAGGCGATCCAAACACAAAAGATAAAGAGAACACAAGCGGCTACGGAACGGGCGGGCCCGGATACGAGATCGACGCGGAGTTTAACAACAAATCGCACAAGCGGGGCATTGTCTCCATGGCGAGGTCTCAGAATCCTAACAGCGCCGGGTCGCAGTTTTTCATCTGCGTGGCCGATTCTCCCTTTCTGGACGGACAGTACACGGTGTTCGGAGAGGTGGTAGAAGGAATGGATGTGGCCGACAAGATCGTCGCCCAGCCGAGAGACGGCAAGGATCTCCCCGACAAGCGGATTGAGATGACAGTGACGCTGGAAGAGCGATAAATATAGCTTATAAGGTTTGGGCGGACATATAAGTCCGTCCAAGCTAAACTAGCAAAAGTGAACTGTCCGCCGACTATGTGCGTGGCAGCCCCTCAAAGGCTACCTAGACAAAGTGCCTAGCCATCATATCCGAACCCTCCGAGGTAACTAGGGATCATTGCCAAATGTTTGAAACGATCCCTTTCTGCATCCGTCATATCTCTTGAGACAAGCGGAAACAGGTTCAACAGTAATTCTTTGGATTTATCGAAAGCTTCGCCCGAGTAGGTTGCTCCGCCTTGTCGTTTATTGAGTGTAGCCATAATCCAACGAATATATACTACAGAAATTATCAAATCGTCTATGTCTTCCCAACTGTCGACAAGTCCGTCTCGACAATATCTGGAGCTTAGCATTTCGTCGCACTTTCCCTTACAGCACCAGTAAAGGTGTTCCGTATGCTCTTTTCCTGTCGATCTATTATCTAATATCGATGTCCAGGTAACGATGATCCCGTGTGGTTTAGGCGTCAATAAACTTTTATTGCAGTAGTGACAATACAATTTCGGATCATCTCGAAAAATATCAGCCGGCGCAGGGTGCTCCTTTTCCCAGCAAGACCATGACAAAGGGAAAAACCTCTTCGCAAGTAAGGCACCTTCGGGAGAAGAAAGTAGTGTTTTTTCTATTTTCTCAGAATCGAATATTTGCACCTCAAATGGTAGCTCAGAAGCGTTGAGCTTGGTTGCTAGACCGGAGCTAGGAAGCGTTGAATAGAAGCCAATAAAGCCTTTGCAGTTATGAGTCATAACGCGATCATGTATGTCTGGTTCATCACTTGGGGTAACGGATTTACCTGAATTCGCCTTGTGTTTACAGCTGACCAGCCATTGGACTCGGTTCTCACTAAGAGCACCGGTTCTGATCTCTTCAACTATTAAGTCTCTCCCGGCATCTGGACCACGATCTGGCCCAACAACAATCTTAAGGCCTAAGATATCTAGGAAATCGCGGGCGAACAGCTCGAATTGATCGTGTTGGGCTCCAGAGGTGGGAAGTTGTATTTCCTTGAAATCGAGTACAGGCATGATGTCTTAAGTGCTGTTATTAAGTGTAGCTGGAGCGCATCGTATCTGTTTTGTCAGGTAGAGTAGAGGCCAAAACCTCATAACTCTCACCCGGTTTTAGAGCGATCGCTTTTCTTCCCTCCGCCGCGACTTTGGAGACGAACTCGGCGGGGTCGGCCACGATTACCGGCCATGTGTTGTAGTGCATCGGGATGTTTATTTTCGCCCCCAGAAATTCGGTGGCTTTAACAGCGTCTCTTATGTCCATCGTGAAGTTGTCCCCGATAGGTAAAAGAGCCACGTCGAGGGGGCCGTACATCTCGCCGATCAGCTTCATGTCGTAAAATAGCGCGGTGTCGCCGGCATGATAGATTTTTTTTCCGTCCATAGTGAGTATAACTCCGGTGGGGCTCCCCAGGCATTCGCCGTCCGGCCCGGAAGAGCCGTGATGGGCGATGGTAAGCTTCACATGAGCGAATGGGAACTGCCTGCCGCCGCCGATATGCATGTTGTGGACGCTCAACCCTTTGGCCGCCATGTAGTCGCCCACTTCTTTGTTGGAGACGACGATGGCTCCTGTTTTTTTCGCGATCTCGATGGTGTCGCCCGTGTGATCCCCGTGACCGTGGGTTAAAACTATGGCGTCGAGTTTGTCGAAACTGTCAGGGGCCACGTCGGCCAGATCGTTGCCTGAAAGAAATGGGTCGATGAGGATACGGTGGGAATCGTCGTAGATTTCCCAGCATGAATGAGCGTGATATTTAAGAGTAACCATTTTAAATATAAACCCCCTTCGCTGAATCGTTTGCTTTAGCGGACGAATAACGGATATTACGCTCAGGTTACCCGCGCAGGAGGCGGCGGGCAAGAGGAAAATCACCGGCCCGGCCAGCGGCGTTACACACAAGGTTTTTAACATGGATCTGGCTTACGGGTCGATCCATTTACGCCAGTTATCGGTGATGATTCCCTGTTTTCTATACCGCTCCATGGCGTTTTTGCACTGGCAATCGCGGGAATGATCGAGGACGGCTTTTAACGCGCCCACGATTATTTCCGGCATTTTCTTCACCGCTTTATCGACTGTTTTCTTTTCGCCGGGCGACATCATCCCCTCGAACAGTACGCCGCCTTCGAACTCTCGATTTACCATCCCTTCGGCGAAGTTGGTTAAATAGCAAAGGGAGGCGTAACACATCTCAAGCTCGCGGGCCAAAAACGCCTCTGGCGCCAGGGTCATTCCCACCAAGTCGGCGCCGTATGAATGGTATAGCTTTATCTCCGCCGGTGTCTCAAGCCTCGGCCCTTCGGTACAGCAGTATATCGATTCATTGTGAAAATTGAGGCTCAGGTTTTCCAGCGAATAGATGAGCGCGTGCCGAAGGTCGGGACAGAAAGGATGGCTCATCCTGATAAATCCCAGGCCGCCTTTTTCAAAAAATGTGGAGGGCCTGTTTTTTGTCTGGTCTATTATGTCGCCGGGCACGGCAAAGCTCCCCACCTCCAGACCGGGGTTGATGATCCCAGGGCCCGACCATGAGATTATCCGCTCGACCCCAAGCTGTTTTAACGCCCAGATGTTGGCGCGGTAGTTCACGAACGGGGCGGCGGTATGGTAGCCGTCAGCCCCGTGGCGCGGCAGGAAATAAAACTCCAGCCCGGAGGATTTATACAGGCGGATATCGGATACCTTTCCAAACGGTGTCTTTTTGGCCGGAACTTTCTTATATGAGCCGAAATGTTTTTTGGCTATCAATTCATTGGCGGCGCTCCCGCCCATAATGGCAAGCTTACTCATTTACATTCACCAATCCTTTCCCGGCTCGGAAGGTTTTTTTAACTGGCCTTTTAGCATATTTTCCTTAAGTTTTTTTTCATCCCGCTCGATAGCGTCGAATATTCTTTCGGCCTGCTCTTTACTGATCCGCCGGGGCTCGGTCTGGTTGTTTTGTTTTTGTTCATTCTGATTTTTCGATCCGTCTTTATTTTCAGCGTTTTGCTGTAGGGTCTTCTTATCTTCTTTTTTGTTTTCGCGGCCTGTTTTCTTTTTATCGTTTTTATCCTGTTTTTCTTTTCCCGATTGTCCCTCTTTTTTCTGGCGCTCCTTCTTGTTTTGTTGTTGCTCCTGCTTCTTTTTACGCTCCATTTCTTTTATTTTCAAAAGCGCCAATTCCAGGTTGTGCCGGGCATCGTTATCGGAGCCGTCTTGTTTTAGCAATGATTCATACTGCCTGGCCGATTCCCTGTAAGACTCCTGCGCCTCGCCTGTTTTTCCCGATGACGCGGCCATGTCTCCGGCTTTGTAAAGAGCCGCGCCCAGGTTGAACCTGGCGCTTTTTTTTATATTATCCTTCCCCGACGACAGGGCGCGCCCATAAGCGCGGACAGCTTCGTCATACCGCCCCATCTTGTAGTAAGCCCCGCCCAGATTGTAGTCGATAGACTTCTCATCCGGATCGCCTTTTTGCGCTTTTAGATATTCTTTTAGCGCGTCTTCGTATTTCTTTTCGTTATACTTCTCGACGCCCCGTTTGTTGGCGAAATAGGCCGGGTCGCCGAACCCCGTGAGCGCCAGCGCGGCGATACATATAAAAAGAAGGTTACGCGCAGGCTTCATTTTTCCATAAGCTCCATAATCAGCCCCTCGCGCAATCCGTAGTCGGAGACAACCATCTGGCTCGATCCGAAACGTTTGATAACCGACTGGACAATCGCCACGCCTGGGATTATCAGATCTTCGCGTCCGCCTCGCAAAATAGGCATATGCGATCTTTCCTCTATCGTCAGCGCTGAAAGTTTCAGGCGTAACGACTCCAGCATTTCATCCGTAAGTCTATAATTGTTTATTTTGGCGGGAGAATAATCGACCATGCCCATTGCTATGGCGGCAAGCGATGTTATGGTCCCGGCTGTCCCCACCAGCATAGCCCCCTCCCCTGCGTCCAGGTGATTGAAAGCCTCGTTCACCACCCTGTCGATTTCGGATGTCATCTCGTTATACTCTTTTTCTATCACCGGATGTTTCGTAAGGTAGGTCTCACAAAGGCGGACAACGCCGAGGTTACTATTATAAACTTTTGCCAGAGTCCCATCCTTGCAAAAAATGAATTCGGTACTCCCTCCGCCGACATCGATCAATATAAAATCGTCGTCGTCGATGGCAAGCTGTACGCCCTTTAAAGAGAGCCTCGCCTCCTCGTCGCCGGAGATGATTTTTATCCCATGTCCCGTGGCGGAGCGGATCATGGCGTCGAGGGCTTCGGAGTTGGCCGCTTCCCGTCCCGCGCTTGTCGCTGTGATCGTAAGGGAGAATGGCGCGAAACTATCCGCTCTTTTTATAAGCTCGGCGACACCATCGGTTGTGCGCTTGATCGCCTCCGGCGCAAGGCTTCCTGTCTCATGCAGACCCTGCCCCAGGCGGGTGACTGTCTGGCCGGAGAAGAGAGGAGAATACCCCCCCTCGCCGTTTACATCCACAACAAGAATCCGGACAGTGTTCGTCCCAAGATCGATAGCGGCTATACGGCTCATAAAAATAGCTCTGGTTGATATGTATTAAGCATGCGAAGATTATAGCAAATAAAAAAGGGCTGACATTGTAGTGAATCTTCACGAGCTTACGCAGTTTATCGACGACTACCTCGACATCGACGCCATAGAAGACTCCTGCCCCAGGGGACTGCAGGTGGAGGGGGCTTTGGATGTCACGAAGATAGTCTCCGGCGTTTCGGCCTGCGTGGAGCTTTTTAATGAAGCTGTGGCGCGGGGAGCCAACGCCATACTGGTTCATCACGGCATGTTCTGGGACTCCGATCCGAAAGTCGTGCGCGGGAGCTTGAAACAGCGGCTCAAAATCCTTCTCGATAACGATATATCCCTTCTTGGATATCACTTGCCACTCGACCGCCACCCGGAAGTGGGGAACAACATCCAGATAGCCGAAAGGCTCGATCTTGTCGACCCGGAGCCGTTCGCCGATTATAACGGCAAACCGATAAGCTACATCGCCAAAACGAAAGACCCGGTTCCGGTCGCTGATTTTATAGAGATGGTTAAAGACAGGATTAATCCTGACTTAAGACACCACGCATTCGGCCCGGACGAGATTAATGATGTCGCTATCCTCTCCGGCGGCGCGCCAAGATTCGTCCGGGAAGCGCTGGATCGTGGCGCCGATTTGTTTTTAACCGGTGAGGATACCGAGTCTATCTATCACCTGTCCAAAGAAGAGGAAATTCATTTTGTATCAGCCGGGCATCACGCCACCGAACGGTTCGGCGTCATCGCGCTGGGCGAGCTTCTAGCGCGAAAATTTGATATTGAAGTCGAGTTTGTAGATATCCCCAACCCTATCTAGAACGCGCTTTACAGCGACAACCTGGCGCCCCGGACTCCGATCGCAACGCAAAGGCCGCAATAGCGTGGAGTGTTAGTCCCCTATCTTTTTTGTCGTCTCACTTTTTGCGAACTCGAATCATCTTTGGCGTGACCACTGTGAAAGCTTGGGAAAGTTCTTTTTCGTGAGTGGTGATGACCGACAATATCAGCTCCGCCTTTTCCGGGTTTGGGAGACCGGCCAGACGAACGAGAAGGACACCGGATGAAACTTGTTTTTGACGGTAGACCAGTTCGCCGAAGTCCCTGTCGGCCGTCAGCAACAAAGCCTTTTCGTTATTCGCGATTTCCAGGACGGCGCCGTCAACAATACCGGCGTGCTCCTCAGAGATGGAAATTACCTTGTGGCCGGCATTACGTAACCGCTCGATTATCTGCCACTCGATATTTTCATCGGCCAGAATTATCACGTAGTCTTAGTAGCGCCGACAGGATAGATAACGTCAGCATGCAGAGCGTCGGCGGCAAAGGCTAACGCCTCCTGGATCGCAGGACGTGTCAGCTTTGGGTGAGCCTCCAACAGTTGCTCGATAGTCTCATCGGCGGCCAACTTTTCCAAAATCAACTCGACTGTAAGGCGGGTACCGATAAAAACCGGTTTACCCATCATTATGTCAGGATCGGATTCAATAAATTCGTATTTCATCTTTTTGCTCCGTCCGGCAGTTAGCCGGAATACGATCTTCTACGTTGGCGCTGGTCACGCTCCCATTTTATCACCAAACCCGGATAAAGGTAAAATCACCGCCTGCGCTTTACACCCGGGGAAATCTTTCACAGAGGCGGCATACATCAAGCGTCATACATTTGTCATCCAGAAAATTGGCGCCCCGGACACCGCTCGCAACGCAAAGGCCGCAATAACGTGGAGCGTTATCGCTAAAAGTTCTTACGCAAATCGAGTCCTTCGTAAAGATGGGCCACCTGTTTTTCATATCCGTTGAACATCAAGGTTCTCCGGCGGAACATCTCGCCCAATCGTTTTTCGGTGGCTTGCGACCATCTGGGGTGATCTACTTTTG
>UOGB01000013.1_pt1 | contig 17401 bp, 19 predicted proteins | sample 1989701 | NCBI WGS metagenome assembly UOGB01 (sample SAMEA4712198, study PRJEB27164) | hydrothermal vent metagenome | biome: marine basaltic hydrothermal vent biome; feature: marine hydrothermal vent; material: mineral | place: Pacific Ocean | collected 2011-06-14/2011-07-23 | depth 1691 m
CCCCAGCGCCAGCCCCACAGCCACGCCGATAGCCACGGCGTTTCGCAATAAAAGCTGGGCAGTCCGCCCGCCGATATTTCTTCGGCTTTTTGAGCCACAGCAAGGAGCGCAGGCTCTGCCATTGCCGTGGAGTAACCGATGCAAAAAGCAAATAGCATGGTCCATACGTACTTGTCGGGCGTTGACAGGCTTGCGGCCATAGATTTGCCGATAGGGAAAATCGCCATGTCCAGCCCCAAAAGAAAAAGATACAGCCCCACCATGACAGCGACAAGTCCGATTGTCATTTTGTGCGGATTTGGAAGCGCCTTTTTTAAAACGACGAACTGGAAAAAAAGAATTACGGCAAGGACAGGAGCGCAGTCTCTGGATACCGAAAACAGGTCGTAAAGTATCGGGGTTACTATTTCCATTACAACACCAGCAAACCGTAGCCCATTACCGACAGAATGGGCGCAAGGGACGCGAACGCGATCAGGCCGAACCCGTCAACAAGCGGATTGCGCCCTGCGATGGAGCTTGCCAGCCCGACCCCCAGCGCGGTCACGAGGGGCACTGTGACGGTGGACGTCGTTACGCCGCCGGAGTCGTAGGCAAGGCCGATTATTTCTTTTGGCGCGATAACGGTCATGGCCATCACGATTATATATCCGGTGATTATGTAGTAATGGATCGGGTGGCCCAGGATGATCCTGAGGGTTCCGATCGCTATGCCGATCGCGACGCCAATGGCGACAGCGTTTCTAAGGCCGAAGGCGGAGATTTTGTTGTTCGTTATAATTTCAGCTTTCCCGGCGATGGCGATAAGCGTCGGCTCGGCGATGGTGGTTGTGTATCCTATCGCCGCGGCGAAAAGAACAAGAAGCCAGATGTTACCTTTTTCCGCGAACGAATAGGCCATCGACTCTCCTATGGGGAAAAGGGCCATTTCAAGCCCGCGCATGAACACAAACAGGCCGAACACCACAAGAACAAGGCCGGTGATCATCTTGGCCATATCAGGGAACGGCTCTCCTATAACGAAAAGCTGGAAAAAAAAGAGGACGACGATAAGCGCGGCCACGTCTACGAAAGATTTGTAGAGAAGATAAAAAAAGTTTCTCAATACTGCATCCCGAAAATGGGGTTAACCTGACCTGTAGTGGTTTTACAAGTATACAAAATTGAGACGTTTGTGTGGGTTTTTGCTGTAGGGAGCCTCTAACGGCGTGAGAGGGCATGCCGTACGTTTACAGCAGAAATTGAATTAGTTAGAGGCTCCCTGTATGCTACAATCGCAAAACCGCGCTGTACGCTGGTACCTGGACTATACAAAAGAAGATCGATTTTCAAAAGAGCGCTAATAAGGAACTGACTTTGACTATTTCGTCGGCTTTCGGAAAAATTTTCGCCACCACCGGATTCTCCGCCATCGGGCCGGGGGAAATTGTGATGATATTGATCGCGCTAATCCTGCTTTATCTGGCTATCGAAAAAGAGTTCGAGCCGCTTCTTCTGGTGCCGATCGGGTTCGGCGCTCTGTTGGCCAACCTGCCTCTTACCCATATGATGTCGGGCGACGAAGGAGGGCTACTCTACTATTTTTACCTGGGAGTGAAATCGGAGATATGGCCCCCGCTTATTTTTCTTGGCGTTGGGGCTCTCACCGATTTCGGACCGCTGTTGGCCAATCCTTTAACCTTGTTTCTGGGAGCGGCGGCGCAGATAGGCGTTTACATCACCCTGGTGGTCGCCGTACTGCTAGGGTTTTCTCTTCAACAGGCGGCGGCCATCGGGATAATAGGGGGCGCCGATGGGCCGACAGCCATATTTCTCGCCAATAAACTAGCGCCGGAGCTTTTGGGTCCCATCGCTGTGGCGGCTTACTCGTATATGTCGCTGGTTCCGATAATCCAGCCGCCGATAATGAAGCTGTTGACTACGGAGAAAGAGCGCAAGATAAAAATGGAGCAGTTAAAGCCGGTCAGCCGCGAGCTTAAAATAGTTTTTCCCATCGCCGTGACCGTAATATGCCTCCTGCTCCTTCCCGCCGCCGCGCCTCTAATCGGTATGCTGATGCTGGGAAACCTTTTTCGGGAATGCGGCGTGACGAAAAGACTGCATGACACCACAGAGACCCATCTGATAAACATAGTCACGATCCTGCTGGCGCTGGCTGTCGGCTCTTCTATGACGGCGGAGTCTTTTCTGACATGGCAGACCATTAAAATTATCGTCCTGGGGCTTTTCGCCTTTGCCGCGGCCACGGCCGGCGGGCTTTTGCTGGGCAAGCTTGTCATGGTGATGACCGGAGGCAGGGTAAATCCTCTAATCGGCTCGGCAGGAGTGTCCGCCGTTCCCATGGCGGCAAGGGTAAGCCAGAAAGTAGGCGCTGAAGCCGACCCCCATAACTTTCTGCTGATGCACGCTATGGGGCCAAACGTGGCCGGGGTCATAGGAACGGCGGTCGCCGCCGGGGTCATGCTGGCGCTTTTCGGAGAATCCGCCTTGATGACACCGGGTCACGCTGAAGCCCTCATAGGGCAGGGGGCCGAGTTTGTCCGCTCGATCTTCTTAGGATAAGTTATGGAGAATCTGACAGCCTCTCTTGTCGTAACCGTTATCGGGATGTCGGTGATCTTTGCGGTGCTGGCTATACTGTATGTTTCCATACTGTCGCTTGAAAGGATATTCCCTTATAAAGCTCCGGCGGAGACCGCAGGCGATAACACCGAGACAGTGGCCGTGATTCAGGCGGCTATAACCGCATATTTAAAGCGGCGCCCTGCGGATACGGATACCAGATCGATAAAATAAAACATCCCGTAACTTGCGCTTTTAACAGCGTTACCATGAGTTGTTTAGATCAGCAGTGTGCTAAAAAAGTCCTTCCCTGGCTTTTTCAGCTGGAAAAGCGAAAAACGCGGTTTCCGCTTTTCCTCATTTTTCAATCACTTCTCGTTCCTGAAAAATGGCGGTACTTCCATGTACCGCTATATCAGACCGCTGAAAATAGTTTTTCAGCGGCCTGCCAGGTTTAAACTGGCCCCGTAATCTTTCATAATTAAAGAATCCTTTGAGTTTATTTAGTCTCTAAGGGGAGAGAGAGGGGTCACAATCAGCGTGGTTGTTATCCGGTCTCTTTATTGTTTGTTCCTTCGTATTTTGGAGGTTCAGTGATGGCTCCTGATAAATTTCATACCAATTATTTTATTTACCTCACCGTTCTAGTCGCTTTTTCAGGCGCGGCGCTTCTTGCGTGCGGCTCCAACACTTCATCGCCCCTCTCCAGCGCCTCACCATCCGGCTCGGCCAGCGCGTCTTTGATCTATCCGATGTATATCGATTCCAACGCCAACAATGTTAACGACTATTTCGAAGAGGCCACCCACGACCCAGGATCGTCCGCGCGGGTTACGGGCATGGGATCATACGGGCACGATTTCACAGACAGCGATAATGACGGTATTTGTGACTACGCCCAGAATGGAAGCTCCACATGGCACGGGCCCGGATATTTCGATGAAAACGGCAACGGCATGAGCGATTACTGGGACGCAAGCTCTGCAAACTACTACAACATGGGCGGGGGAATGCAGTATATGGACGACAATGGAAACAACATTAACGATTACATGGAGGATCAGACCCATCAGGGCTACGGGCATGGTTACATAGACCAAAACAGTGACGGGGTATGCGACTACGCCCAGAGCGGTGGAATTGGCATTTGGCATGGCCCTGGGTATGTTGACGATGACGACAATGGGATGTACGACCATTGGGAAGTGGGCCATAACGGGAACGGCGGCATGTATGGGGCCTCTGGCGGCTCAATGATGTAGGCCGGGCCGGAGGCGTCACTCCATAGAAAAAGGCGAGATCCTTCGTGGAATTTATGTTTTTTCCTGATTTGAAAAAACATTTACCCTGAGCTTCGAAGGGCTCAGGACGACGCAATGGGGGGCTTGGGCCGTGCGCCTAACCTATCGTAATCAGCGTATCGCCGGGGTTTACTTTGTCCCCCTTCTTAACGGCGATAGACTTGACAGAGCCAGAAAACGGAGACACCACTTCGGTCTCCATTTTCATCGCCTCCAGGATGACGATAACGTCCCCTTCGCTCACAACCTGGCCCACGTCGTGAACTACTTGCCAGATAGACCCGGCCAGCGGCGCAGGGACAGGCTGGCCGCCGCCACCCGAAGGCGCCTGTGACGCCGTTGGCGAAGGGGTCGCCGTGACAGCGGGAGCGGGAGCCGACGGCGCGGCTGATTCCACGGCGCCCATCTCGTCTACCTGCACATCGTATGATTTCCCGTTCACTGTCACCCTGAACATATTGGTCGGCTCGGTGGGCGTGGAAGCCGCCGGGGCGGGAGCCTCTTCTTTTTTGAACACTTCGTCGGGCGGAGTCCCCCGTTTTTCAAGATACTGCTCGGCTATCTGCGGAAACAGGGCGAAGATGATAACGTCTTCATCTTTCGTCGCTTTATCTTTTACATCTTCTTTTAGCTTCTCCCATTCCGGCTCTAAAAGGTCGGCGGGACGGACCGTGACGCGCTCGTTGTCGCCGACGACTTTTTGTAACAGATCCGGGTCTAGCGGCCCCGGAAGCTTTCCATATTTTCCCTCGATCAACCCCTGGGACTCTTTGGATATCACCTTGTACCGCCCCATCAGGACGTTTAAGACCGACTGGGTGCCGACAATCTGGGATGTGGGAGTGACGAGCGGCGGGTATCCCATCTCTTTTCTGCATCTGGGAAGCTCCTCCATGACCTCCGGGAGCCGGTCAAGGGCGTTTTGCTGTTTAAGCTGGGATTCGAGGTTTGATATCATCCCGCCCGGCACCTGCGATTTAAGGATATTGACGTCCACACCGGTAAACGATGACAGAAAAGCGGTGTACTCCTCCCGCACACCGGAGAAATAGTGGCCGATTTCGATAAGCTTGTCCATATCGAGCCCCGTGTCGTAGTCTGTTCCCTGCAAAGCGGCCACGACAGTCTCTGTGGGGCTGTGGCTTGTGCCCATAGACAGCGGGGAGATGGCTGTGTCGATTATGTCCACCCCGGCCTCGATGGCCTTTACAAGCGTCATCAGGGCGAATCCGGACGTTGTGTGGGTGTGGAGGTGGATCGGGACTTTTACTTTTCCTTTTATGGCGGAGATAAGATCGTGAGCAGGCCACGGGGAGAGCAAACCCGCCATGTCCTTGATGCAGATCGTATCCACGCCCATATCCTCAAACTGAACGGCCAAGTCGACAAAAAGCTGAGTGTTGTGAACCGGACTTGTGGTGTAGCTTATGGCGCCCTGGGCGTGCCTGCCGTTTTTCTTAACCTGGTCTATCGAGGATTTGAGGTTTCTTAGATCGTTTAAAGCGTCGAAAATCCTGAAAACGTCTATCCCGGCCTCGCAGGCCAGATCGACGAATTTCTCCACCAGATCGTCGGCGTAGTGACGGTATCCGACAATGTTTTGGCCCCGCAATAGCATCTGGAACGGGGTGGTGGGCATCTCTTTTTTCAAGAGGCGCACCCGCTCCCACGGGTCTTCGTTTAGAAACCGGATGCAAGAGTCGAAAGTTGCGCCTCCCCACATCTCCACCGACCAGTAGCCAACCTGCTCCATCTTCGCGGCGATGGGGAGCATATGCTCCGTTTTCATCCTGGTGGCAAGTAACGACTGATGAGAGTCTCTTAGAGCCACCTCGGTAATTTTTATCGGTTTTTTAGCCATATATAAATCCGTTCGATAGTTAAACCAGAGCCATAAGGCGCGAACGGAAAGCCCATCCCCCCACGCATTAAAGCCTACACTGTTTCAGCGAGGAAATTATCGCATGAGGGAGCAGGTAAATACAACCGCAGTGTAATTTGGCCTACAAAATCCCCTGCTCCAGGTTTTTCCAGGCGCCTATGACGAGGCCGACTATCGGGCTTTCGTTTTCTCTCAAGTCGATATGCTGGATTTTCTCGGAAATATTCAGAGGGATCAGGTATAGGTGGTAACCCTCTTTTTGTATGGTTTTCGCCGTGATCCCTCCGCCTTCATAAATGGCGTAGATTTTTTTCTCCTCGATTCTCTCCTTGTCGATCCCCCGGTCTATGACCACCACGTCTCCGGAGTTAAGGTGCGGCGTCATCGACTCACCTTCGAGCCGGCAGGCGATCAGATCGCGCGACGCGCCAGCTTTTTTCAACGCCCGTATATGGAACAAGAAGTAGTCGATAACGTCCTCCTCGGCGATCCTGGGGCTTCCTGCGGCGATATTTCCCGCCGTAAGGGGCACGCTGATATAGTCCGATTCATCCAGTTTGGCGCCTGCCGTGTTCTGGGGCGCGTCAACCTTGAACTGGAGCGGCCTGTATTCGCGCACATCCGAGGGGAGGGGCTTTCCCAGAAGAAGCCAGCCGAGGTCCACTTCGCCGATTTTAGCGATTTTGAGGAGGACGTTTATATCGGGCAAAGTTCCCTCTTCATACCGTTTAACCGAAGTGTGGGAGACGCCGATAAGCCGGGCGAACTGGTGGAGCGTTCTTTTACCCCTGATATGATTGACTCTCCGGCCAACTGCGTCAGGGGCCACAAGCTTCGATTTACTCATCTGTAAAATACATCCTTGACAATTTACACATTCGTTAATTATTATTCTAGTCAGGCGCGGTGGTTTTGGCAAGTTTAAAGACGTTTTTGATGATGAAGAGGTTATGTAAAAACTTATGGGGAAACCAGATACGCTCTCAATTCTGCCCAGCGGCGGGCCAGCTCCGATCACACCGGCCAGACGCAAGTATTTCACAATTTCGCAGATCGCAGTCCGATGGGGCGTAAGCGCGCCAACAGTGATACGCCTCATCGACGAAGGGCAGTTGACGGGTCTTAAAATAAGGGGCGCCTATAGGGTAACCCGCGAATCGATAGAGTCTTACGAGAGAAAAGTGGCCTTTTAGAAGAAACCATGTTTTATCCGTTTCCCTTTTTCCGCCGCTATATTTATAATTGCCAATTGGGGTAACTGTAAATATGAAAGCTAAAAACGAGTTGACGGCGATGGATAGCTACGTCAGCGAGCTTGTCGAAGTTACGAAATTGGCGATCAGCGAAGCCGCGAAGAAAAACCATGCGACAGTCGGTCAAGCCGATATTGTCCAATACGCTGAATCGGTAAAGAAAATACATGAATCGCTACTAAAAAACCTTGCCCAGGCCGGGAGCCATTCGAAAGTTATCTTGCAGTTTTTGAGCCAGTGGAACAATCTTGCGCTTGGGGTCTTTTACTCATCGGATATAGCCAAAAAAGAAAAGGCGCTGTCAAAAAGGCAGTACGATATTTTTGTCAACTCGCTGGAGGAAATAATCAAGTACGGCAAAAGACATTTTGGCCGCTAAAACGCCACGATGACCATTTACGACTTTTTCAGGAGACTTTTAACCCCGGCGCAACGTCGCCGTCAGGCGCGATAAGCTTTAGCGTATCTCCGTCATTTACGGCAAGAGCCATTCCGTTCGATTCGATTCCCATAATCTTGCGCGGTTTGAGGTTGGATACGATGACCACTGTTTTCCCGATCATTTCGTCAGGCTCGTAGTTTTTCGCGATCCCGGCCACCAGCGTCCTTCGCTCATCTCCGAGGTCGACAGTCAGCTTAAGGAGCTTGTCCGCCTTTTCGACTTTACTAGCTTCAATCACCTTTGCGGTTCTTAATTTAATTTTTGTGAAATCTTCAAACTCGATCAAGTCGCTATCCTCCTTCGATCTGGTTTTTTCCTTAACGCCCGCTTGCTTTCTTGTGACCTCTACAATTTTTTCCGTCGATTTAATGTCGATCCTCTCGGCGAGCCGCTCGAATTGACCGATAGTGTGATGGGTCATCCATTCCTGCGAGTCATCCCATGTAAGCGGGTCGATTTTAAGGATATTCTCCACTTTTTCGGCGAATCGAGGAACAACTGGTTTTAGATAGACAGTAATGAGCCTGAAAGCGTTTATACCGGCTGAGAGAACCTCCTGTAGTTTTTGAGGGTCGTTTTTTAACTCCCAGGGTTTGGCCTGGTCGATATATGTGTTGGCGGCGTCGGTAAGGCGCATAATTTTTTTTATCGCCAGATTGAAATCGCATGCGTCATAATCGGCGGCGATACCGTCCGCCGCTTTATGCATATCGATTATCATCTGCCGTCCAGATTCATGAACCTCCTCAATCCGGTTTTCAAGCTCTTTGTTTTTATTGAGGATGCTTATGACACGTGAGCCGAGATTGGCCACCTTGTTAACCAGCTCCGCGTTGACGCGGAACACGAAATCGCTGAAGCTCAAATCAAGGTCGTCCACGCTGTTTTTAAGCTTGCTGGCGTAATAGTAACGCAGGTACTCAGGGTCGAGATGATCCAGGTATGCGCGGGCGTTTATAAATGTCCCCTTCGTTTTGGACATCTTCTCGCCGTTGACCGTCAAAAATCCGTGTACATGTATTTTGCCCGGAAGTTTAAACCCCGACCCTTCAAGCATCGGAATCCAGAACAGGGTGTGGAAATAGACGATATCCTTGCCGATAAAATGGTGTATTTCAGCGCCGCCTGACCGCCATAAATCTTCAAAATCTCTTTCCTCCGGTTTTTGATCGGCCCAGTTTTTCGCGGAGGCGATGTAACCGACCGGAGCGTCGAGCCAGACGTAAAAATATTTGCTCTCCTCTCCGGGAATCTTGAATCCGAAATAGGGGCCGTCTCTGGATATGTCCCAGTCCCTTAATCCTTCTTTCATCCATGTGGCCAGAAAGTTTTTTACCTCCGGTTGCAAGGCGTCGCCCCCGACGAACTTTTTTAATGTTTTTTCAAAAGCGGAAACGTGGAAAAAATAGTGGCCCGACACTTTACGAACCGGTTTTGCGCCGCAGATCGAGCATCGTGGATTTTTTAGCTCCGTAGAGCTGTAATGAGAGCCGCACGCCTCGCAAACGTCGCCGTACTGGTCTTCGGCCCCGCATTTCGGGCAGACACCCCGGACGAACCGGTCGGGCAGAAACATCTTGTCATGCTCGCAGTAAGCCTGCTCCACATCTTTTGTGGTAATGTGTCCCGCTTTTTTGAGCTTGAGGAAAATCTCCTCTGAAAGGAGCCGGTTTTCCTCTGAATTAGTTGAATGATAGTTGTCGAACTTTATATGAAAATCATCGAAATCACGCTGATGCTCCTGATGATATCGTTCTATAATTTTTTCGGGCGTCGTTCCCTCGCCTTTGGCTCGAATCATTATCGGCGCCCCGTGAGTGTCGTCCGCGCAGAAAAAAAGGCAATTTTGTCCCCTCATTTTCTGAAAACGGACAAAAATATCAGTCTGGATATATTCGACCAGATGCCCCAGATGTATCGATCCGTTTGCGTAGGGCAAAGCCGCTGTGACGATCATGGTTTTAGGCGGCATTATTAAAAAAACTCTCCTTGCCTGAAACAGTTAGATATACACGATTTTCCACGATGAGCATTCTAGCATGGCGGCAAAGCGGCCAAACGCTAAAAGCGGCGGCGCCCCTTAATCTATTGACAAAAAACGAATATCTTTTAATAATCATTCAATAAGGTTTTGCCGGGAGGTTTTGCGGCAAACCGTTGTTTTGCGCCCGGTTTACATGTAATCAGCAGGAGCTATATATTGCAGTGCGTCATTCCGGGGGGGGAGCAGGCTAATATGGGAGTGTTGCGCGGTTTTGCCCGCGCTACCTTGATCGTTACTACAGGTCTGCTTATCGCTTCTTTTCTCGCCACACCGGCTTTCGCCAGGAAAACTAATTTGAAGATCAATAAAGAGGGATTTACATCTAGCAAGATATGCGGGGAATGCCACACCGATATATATAACGGCTGGAAACAATCGATGCATTCGAGATCTGTAAGCGATCCAATTTTCCGGGCGGCGTACATAATGGCCTTTTTCAAGACAAAAGGAAAATCCCCAAAGCTTTGCCTTGGGTGTCACTCTCCTACTACGAGGGTCACAGATAACTATGAGCTGGACGATCCCATCACGTCCGAAGGTATTACATGCGATTTTTGTCATAGCCTAAAAGAAGTTAAATTCACCCATCCTGTCAATACGGCTGTAATGGATGTGGGCCGCGTTAAATACGGGCCCAATAAAGAAGGGAACGTGAAAATTCATGATATAAAATATTCTCCTCTTCACAAAACGGCGAAGCTATGCGCCACTTGTCATGAGTACAGGCCCAATGGGGTGCCGGTTATGACGACGTACAGCGAATGGAAAGAGGGGCCGTATGCGGAAAAGGGGGTGCAATGCCAATACTGCCATATGCCCCAATCCAAAGGGCAGATCGCGACGGGCGTTACCGGCGGTCCAGGAAAAAAAATCTTTAGCCATAATCTGGCGGGGGGACATTCCATCTCTCAGCTCAAAAAAGCGGTTGACGTGAACATAGCGAAAGTGGTTCGGGAAAAGGATCGTATGACCATCCATGTTCATATTACGAACTCAGGCTCCGGCCATCGCGTTCCCACCGGCATTCCATCAAGAAAGCTTATTTTGTTTTGCGAGGTTCGCGCTGTTGGCGGGAAAGTTTACAAAGAGAAAATAGTATATGAAAAGGCGATTTTTGACAAAAACGATGTGGAGCTAATCCATGACGAAGACATCATGCTTGGCCGGGGGGTGACCATAGTGAAAGATAACAGAATTTTCCCGAAAGAAACCCGTAAAGAAACGTTCACTTTCTATCTGCCGGACAAAAAAGACGCGCAGGTGGCGGTGTGGGCGGATTATCTTTATGAGCCGCTTGTTCCGCAGGCGATAGAGATGAGAATAGAAATGGATCGTGATGAGAAAATCTCTTTGCATTAGGCCGCTAGCGATTTACCTGTAAAAACCAGAGAATGACCACTGAAATTCTAGAAGCCATATCGAATACCAGAAGGCGTTTTTTAAACGCCGCCCTCGGCCTGTTCAGCCTTATCAGCGCCATAGGCGTTGCTTATCCCGTGGGTCTTTTCTTATGGCCCCATCGGAAAAAAGTGGGCGGAGTGGCTGTGCGGTCGATCAAAATTCCGTTTTCTGAGATACCCATCGGGGAAGCCAAATTCGTGCGGTTTTTGAATAAGGCGGCTGTGATAATTCATCCTAATGAGCAGGAGGTTTTGGCTTTATCCGCCATATGCACCCATCTTGGCTGTATCGTCAAGTGGAACGACGGCAAAAAAGAACTTGACTGCCCCTGCCACGGAGGGCGATTCGATATCAAAGGAAACGTGCTGGCAGGCCCTCCGCCAGCGCCTCTTGCTTCGTACAAGGTGCGTGTTGAGGACGAGTATATTGTTATTGAAGAAGCGTAATTAAAGATTATGAGCGCATTGCGATTCGGCCCTGTTGAGATAAAAAACAGGCTTGCCATCAAAGCCTTTAAGGCTATCGACGACAGGTTCGGAATCAAAGAGATACTTGATGATGAGGTGTTCGAGAAAATCGCGCCGTCTCATTTAAACTTCTGGTCCTGTTTTGGCGGGATCAGCTTTTTTCTCTTTATAAGCCAGGTAGTCACCGGAATGTTGCTTATGATTTATTACCAGCCCAGTGTGTCCCAGGCCCACGCTTCAGTAGCGATGATTATGAACGAGGTTCCTTTTGGCTGGTTGATCCGGGGCATCCACGTCTGGGGCTCCAGCCTGATGTTAGTTACCATCGGCATACATATGGCGAAAATATATATTAGCGGGATATATAAAGCCCCCAGGGAGTTGAACTGGGTGATCGGGGTTTGTTTGTTTCTTATGACATTGAACCTGTCGTTTACCGGCTATCTGCTTCCCTGGACACAGCTTTCCTACTGGGCCACGGTTGTTGGAACAGAAATACCGTCCGCTATTCCTGTGATCGGGGAGTATATACGGTTTGTGTTACGCGGCGGAGAAGATATAGGACAGATGACGCTTACAAGGTTTTTCGCCATCCATGTGATTATCCTTCCGTTCGTTACGGCCGGTCTTATCACGCTACATCTGATGCAAATAAGAAGACAGGGCATTTCGGGCCCGCTTTAATAACAAAGAAAGATTTGTGAATGGCCAGTCCAACGGAATATACAAAAAACAAAGAGTGCGAAGTCAAAGCTCTTCCCATGGATGAAAAAGAGAGGTTGATCCGTGAAGGGAAGGCGTACTGGTTTTTCCCGAATCATGTGGCCGAGCAGATCATAATATGCGGATTGATATTGATGATTCTGATAACCATCACGACTCTTTTTCCGGCGCACCTCGGAGAGAAAGCCGATCCGTTCGACACCCCCGGCCATATCAAGCCCGAATGGTATTTTCTGGCGGCTTACTATAGCCTCAGGTTAGCGGAGCATTTTGAATTTCTCGGCGCCTGGGCCCCGAAACTACTCGGCATCGTGATGCAGGGCGTGGCGATAGTCTTGTTGCTGACGGTTCCTTTTCTGGATCGCGCAGGCCCTGAGCGCAGGCCGTTCAGACGCCCGATAGCTATGGGGATAGGACTTGCGGCAGTGACTGTTTTTATCGCTTTTACTTTATTGGGCCACTACATCTGACTTTTTCGCCGCATAACGAAAAGACCCGGAGCTGTTTGGTGAAGGCCGGTGGCGGGGGGCGCCCGGCGGCGGCCGGAAGGCGAAAAACAGGCTATCGTATCAGGGAGAGGAACTCCTGGCGTGTTCTTGGATCTTCTTTAAATCCTCCCAGCATCGATGATGTGACCGTCACAGAGTTTTGCTTTTCAACTCCCCGCATGGCCATGCAAAGGTGGAGGGCCTCGATAACCACGGCCACGCCTTTTGGCTTAAGGCTTTGCTCAAGGGCGCTGGCTATCTGGTTTGTCAGCCGTTCCTGAACCTGCAACCGCCTTGCGAACACCTCGATAACTCGCGGAATCTTGGATAGCCCCAGAATTTTCCCATCGGGAAGATAGGCCACATGCGCTTTTCCGTAAAAGGGAAGCATATGGTGCTCGCACAAGGAAAAAAGATCGATGCTTTTTATAATCACCATGTCATCGCATTTTTCCTCATAAATAGCCCCGTTTAAAACATCCTCTACATTCATCTCGTAACCGCTGGTAAGAAACCGGAGCGATTGCTCGACCCTCTGCGGTGTTTTAAGCAAGCCTTCCCTTTGCGGGTTCTCGCCTATTTGTATAAGGAGATTCTTAATCGTATCTTTCATGGTTTAAAATATGACCCGCTAATAAAATCGAGGTCAACAAGAATAGAAAAGTGACCGGGCAGGGGCATTCGGCAATTCCCGGCAGGCATGTGAATGGATTGTTTTTAAAGCGATTAACTTGGCGCGCTATTTACGGCCTGTTTAAAGCGCTTACCGGCCTTAAAGCGGACAACCTTCCTCGCGGAAATCTCCGCCTCCTCGCCCGTTTTCGGGTTTCGACCGATTCTGGGATTTTTCGCTCTGGTCTGAAAAGATCCGAACCTTCTCAAGATAACCGGATCATCGCCTGCCAGGGCGCCTTTTATCAGGGCTATTATTGTCTCAACAGCAGTGTCCGAGTCTTGCCGCGCAAGCCCGGTCTGTTCAGCCACCCGGTTTATAATATCGATCTTCGTCATGCCACCTTCTCTCGTGAACCAATAAGACTCCCACCAAGTATGAGCGCTATCCTATCTTTTTTCCCCTTATTTTTCCACTATTTTCTTAATGCCGGGCAGAATCGTATTTTTCGTGGTCGCTCAACTTCCAAGGCTTTCGTCTATCCATTCGAGATATGCTTTCAGGCCATCGGCGACTTCGATGGCGATAATTTCCGGAGTTTCATACGAGTGCAGTTTTTTTACAGACAGGCACAGGTCGGCGAATTTCTCCTCGCTGGTTTTCGCTATCAGCAAAAGCTCCTCTTCGTCCGCCACTTTCCCCTCCCATCGGTAAATTGAGCGTATTTTGGGGAGTATGCTTACGCACGCCGCCAGATTTTCCTCAACCAGAACAGTGGCGATTTTTTTCGCCTCCTCCTCGCTTGAGGCTGTTATGAAAACCACCTGTTTACCCGATCGCTCCATCATGCGGTTTATCTTCTCATATATCAGGCGCCTGGCCAATCAGATCGTAATCGGTGGCGCCGACAATTTTTACCGGAATTATAGAGCCGACGGCGGCGGAAAACGAGTCAAGGATAACCGTTCCGTCGATTTCCGGGGCCTGATGTTTCGTCCTGCCGGTCAACAGCGTCTCCTCCTCGTCGATTCCATCCACTATTACATCCATGACCCGTCCCACTTTATCTGACAACAACCGCCTTGAAATTTCCTGCTGGGCGCTCATAAGCCTGTCGAATCTTTCGCGGGCTTTTATCATGGGCGTACGACTTGCCGGGAGCTTGTATGCGGCGCTCTCCTCCTCTGGCGAGTATATAAACGCTCCAAGATGATCGAATCTGATATCTTCAACCATTTTCAGCAAAGTCTCAAAATCTTTATCTGTCTCTCCTTTAAAACCGACGATAAATGAAGTGCGGATCGAAGCGCCGGGAACCGATTGTCTTATTTTATCCACAAGATTTCTTATCGATCGCTCTGTCTCCTCCCTGTTCATTGCGGCGAGTATCCTGCCCGAGGCGTGCTGGAAAGGTATGTCGAAATACGGGACTACTTTTTCAAGACGGGAGAAACGTTCGATCAGCCTGTCTGTGACAAGGGGCGGATACATATACATCACCCTGATCCATTCAATCTCCTCGATATCGGAAAGTTGGTCCAACAGGGCGCCAAGACCATTGTCGAGCCGGATATCGGCGCCATACAGGGTTGTGTCCTGGGCGACTACAACAAGCTCTTTTACGCCGCCTTTAGCAAGCTGTCTCGCTTCTTTTACAATTTGCTCCGGGTCGCGGCTTTTGTAAGGGCCTCTTATAAGAGGAATCACGCAAAACGAGCAGTTATTTGAGCATCCTTCGGAGATTTTCAGGTAGGCGAAGTGGGGTGGGGAGCCGAGGATCCTGCGCGGGTCATCCGGGTCGGGCGGCGCCGAAACCTGGCTGTCTGCAAGCTCTTTTATTATCGCGTCAAGCTCGTCAACACCATAAATATAGTCGATTTCCGGAATTTGTGATGTCAAATCGTCCCTGTAACGCTGAGATAGACATCCTGCGACGCAAAGTTTTACCTCTGGCCTCGATTTCTTGATTTCGGCGAGCGCCAAAATGGCGTCTATCGACTCTTGCTTGGCGTCTTCGGTAAAGCCGCAAGTATTAATAATCAGCGTATCCGCTTTTCTTTCATCGCCGGTTAATGTGGCGTTGTTTCTTTTGAGCGCCCAGAGAATCCGCTCGGAATCGACCTGGTTTTTGGGACATCCCAGTGTTTTAAGAAATACTTTCAATTGCTAAAAGGCGGGCCGTTTAAGATTGGAAATGTGACAAACGATTATTTCGGCGAATTCGCCTGGCCTGTATTCCACGTCAGCCTGACTTCGCCCAGCAGACTGGAGATATGAAGCTTTAAAACGCCAAAGCCGGACTCGTCCCTGGGAAAGTTTATGCGGTAAACAGTGCGGAAATTTGGATCGAAAGGCAGGTTTGCGCTCCACGGAAGCGATTCTGCGTCTACTTCGGTTATCGACTCAGGACGCACCGGCCCGCTGTCCGATTCAAGGAAAACGGACCATTTCGACTTCTTGCCCGCCATGTTGTTCCACTCTTCGTCGGGAGTGTAAAGAGCCACGAAAAACTGGGCGTACCGCTCGTTCTCGCTGTTTTGCTGATCGGTAAGGCGCTTTATCTCGCCGGAGGACAGCTTGGACAACTCGGATGTTTTTTTTATCCAGGCTTGCCTTAGCTGTTCGCTGTTATATATGACATCGACGATAAATTTTGTGTCGAACTGATGATACAGCTTCGCGCTCTGGCTCCAGGCGGCCACTTCCTTATCCAGGGGGTCGCTAAAAAGATAGTACTTCGAGCCTGCCGCGCCCGTGGCGCAACCCGACAGGATAATCGCCGATAACAAAAAGGCAATCCCGTAAAATCTGGTCACCGCAGGTAATCCTCCAATATTTTTATCCCGGTTTTCGACCTGAGCTTCTCCTTGGCCAGCTTTTCGATCTGCCTGATCCGCTCCCTGGTAAGCCCCACATGCTTGCCGATCTTCTCCAGGGTGGCCGGAGGCTGGTCAAATCCGAAACGCATCCGCATTATAGTCTCTTCGCGCCGGGTCAGCGTTTTAAGCAGTTTTTCAATATCATGGTGCAGACAAAGCCTGATAAAATCCTCTTCGATACTGTTGCTGGATTCGGATTCTAACATATCTATAAAAAGCGTTGAATTGTCGTCGTCTTTTAAAGGAGAATCGAGGCTCATATAGCCTCTGTACACGCGCATAATAGTCTCAAGAGAGGACGGCTTTATCTTCATCTTGCAGGCCACCTCATCCATAGTCGGCTCCCTCGACAGTTCCTGGCGCATCTTGCCGATACATCTGGAGACTTTCAGCAATAGCCCGGCCTGTTTTACAGGAAGCCGAACCACTTTGGCCTGGTCCGCAAGCGCTTTTATTATAGATTGACGAATCCACCAGACGGCGTAGGTAATGAACTTGACCTCCTTGTCCGCCCTGTATCTTTGCGCCGCCATTATCATCCCGATGTTTCCTTCATTTATCAGATCGGAAAAAGAAAGGCCCATACCTTTATAGCGTCCGGCGACTTTGACAACGTATTTCAGATTATGTTTGACAAGCTCCTGGAGGGCTTTTTCATCCCCCGCGCGGGCCAACGCCATTTCTTCAGATTTGGAGAGAGGGTCGAAATGGCCGATTTCACGCAGGTACACGCCAAGGGACGAGCTGTCTTGTTCAAAGCGGCGCTTGGGTGTCATGCCCTAATCCAGATAAAAACTAAACTATAGCTCTAGATGCCAGCTGATAGCTTGGCGATTCAGGCATATTGCCCCTATGTTGATTTTAACACTTCGCTTTCCAGTAGCGGGATCATTTCTTTCCATTCGGTCATAAGCGGGCCAAGCTCGTATTCCAGGAGGTCTGCGATCGTTATCCAGTCTTTTTCCTCCTGGCTGGCCTGTATTTTTTTGGTGATGTCCAACAACTTTTCCTCACGCTCTTTCAGGCTCTTGTTCTCATACGATAAATCAGAAAGCTCAGAACCGGTAACAAGCCGGACGGCGCTCAATAGCTCTATAAACGATCCGATCCCCTCGATGGCCTGGAGCAGGATTCTGCTGGCCTCTTCCGGACTGCCCATGCGAAACTGATCCGCAACCTCGCAGACTCCGGCGGAAAATCCCTCCAGGTAGGCGCCCATTTTTTTCAGCAAATCCACTACTTTCTCCGCCGGGTCTTTTGCCGTGTTGAAGCTTACTGTACGTATTTCCGATATGGGGGTCTCCCCTATGGAAGCTACGGCGTCTTCTTTAACCAGGGTGTCGTTG